>SXGS01621367.1_pt1 | contig 113047 bp, 83 predicted proteins | sample 3174681 | NCBI WGS metagenome assembly SXGS01 (sample SAMN11356861, study PRJNA531348) | freshwater metagenome | isolation source: freshwater sample F1-80 | place: China: Fuxian Lake, Yuxi | collected 2017-12-25 | reverse complement strand
ATGCGCTTCGGGATTCCGAAGTACCGTTTGCCGCGCCACGTGCTGGACGCCGAAGTCCGGCGGATCGAGGATCTGGGAGTGGAAATCCGGCTGAACGCCAAAGTGGAGGATCTGGCGGAATCGATGCGCGAGGGTGGTTTCCAGGCGGCGTTCCTCGCGACAGGCGCGCATCTGGCTCGCCGCGCCTACATCCCGGCGGGCGACGCGGCGAAAGTGTTGGACGCGTTGTCGCTGCTGCGCGGAGTGGAGACGGGCGAGGCCCCTCTGCTCGGCCGGCGGGTGGTGATCTACGGCGGCGGCAACACCGCCATCGACGCGGCGCGCACCGCCAAGCGGCTGGGCGCCGAGGAGGCTGTGATCGTCTACCGGCGGACGCAGGAGCGGATGCCGGCGCACGAGTTCGAACTCCGCGAGGCCCGCGAGGAAGGCGTTCTGGTCAAGTGGCTGTCGGCGATCCGGAGCGCGGAGAAGGGTTCCATCACGATCGAGAGGATGCGCCTCGACGAGAAGGGATTTCCGCAACCGACCGGTGAGTTCGAGGAGAGGGCCGCCGACTCGGTGGTCCTCGCCCTGGGCCAGGAAGCCGACCTCCGGTTCCTCGGACGGATGCCGGGAATCGAGATCGACGACGGCGTGGTGAAGGTCGACCGAAACATGATGACCGGAGCACCGGGTGTGTTCGCCGGCGGCGACATGGTTCCGGCCGAGCGGACGGTCACGGTGGCGGTGGGCCACGGCAGGAAGGCGGCGCGCCATATCGATTCCTGGCTGCGCGGCGCCGCCTGGACCGAGCCGGTGAAGCACGAACTCGCGACGTTCGAGCGGCTCAATGCGTGGTACTACACCGACGCCCCCGCCGCCGTCCAGCCGGTGCTCGACATCGCGCGGCGCCGGACCGGATTCGACGAGGTTCTGGGCGGGCTGGACGAATCGAACGCGCTGTTCGAGGCCCGCCGTTGCCTGTCGTGCGGCAACTGCTTCGAATGCGACAACTGCTACGGCGTCTGCCCGGACAACGCGGTGATCAAGCTGGGGCCCGGCAAGCGGTTCGAGTTCAACTACGACTACTGCAAGGGCTGCGGGATGTGCGCCGAGGAGTGCCCCTGCGGCGCGATCGAAATGCACCCGGAGGCCACGTAGCGCGCTTCAGAGCGCCTTGAGCAGGACGTTCTTCAGCCGGTCGCGATAGCTGCGGCTGAGCGTCAGTTGCGTTCCGTCGTGGAGTACCACCTGATAATCGCCGCGGAACCAGGGGCGCATCTCCTTGATGCGGTCCAGGTTGACGATCGTCGACCGGTGGATGCGCAGGAACCTGTTCGCGTCCAGCCGTTTTTCGAATGCGTTCAACGTCTCGCGGACCACGTGGGTCTCGCCGCCGCAGTGGAGGCAGACATAGTTGTCGGCGGCCTCCACCCAGTCGATGGAGGGCGTCTTGATCAGGACTACGTGACCGCCGGCCCGGATCGCGATCCGGCTGGCGTCGGGTTTGCCATTCTCCATCCGCTCGAGCAGTTCCACCAGCCGCGAGTTGACGTCGCCGTGGCGCATCAGGCCGATCTGCGATTTGGCGCGCCTCACCACGTCCTGGAAGCGCTTCCGCTCGAAAGGCTTCAGCAGATAATCGAACGCGTGGGCTTCGAACGCCTTCAGCGCGTACTCGTCGTAGGCGGTGACGAAGATGACGACGGGGGCCTTTTCCGGCGGCAGCGACTGCAGCAGTTCGAAGCCCGTCATGCCCGGCATCTGGACGTCCAGGAACATCAGGCTGGCGCGCGCCGAGTCGAGCGCCTCCACGGCTTCCTGGCCATTGGCGCACTCGCCCACGACCTCGATATCCGGGTCGAGCGACAGCATCCGGCGGATGCGGTTCCTCGCCAGCCGTTCGTCGTCGACAATCAGCGTCCTAATCGCCTGCATGGGCCTCCCTGGCTCGCGGACTCACGGGAGCCTCTTCCGGAACCGGATGGCCCGGCGGGGCCGCGATCGGCTCCGACTCCCGCCGGTAGGGGATCCGCACGCGAGCCTCGGCGCCGCGTTCCCGCGCCAGTAGCTCCAATCGCTTTTCGCCGCCGTAGAGCCGCTCCAGCCGCCCGCGTGTCGAAGAGAGCCCGACTCCTTCCCGGTGCGGGCGTCCGGCCACGATGCCCGCTCCGTCGTCCACTACCGCCAGAATCAGATCGCCGCCTTCGCGGCGCGACGATACCGTCACGCTGCCGCCCTGGGTGCGATGAGCGATCCCGTGGCGAATCGCGTTCTCCACCAGAGGTTGCAGCACCAGATTCGGCACCAGCGCCATTTCGGTCCCCGCCTCGATTCGAAAATTCACCATGAGACGATCATCGAATCTCGCCTTTTCGATTTCCAGATACAGATTCAACAATTCCAGCTCTTCCTGTAACGGAACCTCCTGCGCGCCCGAATTCTCGATGGACCGGCGCAGCAGATCGCTCAGGCGGGCGATCATGGTCTCGGCCGCCTCCGGGTCCTCGTGGACCAGTTCGGAGATGCTGTGGAGCGTGTTGAACAGGAAGTGCGGGTCGAGCTGCCGGCGGAGCGCCTGTAACTGCGCCTGCACGAGCTGCGTCCGCAGTTCGGCCGCCTGTACCAGCCCGGCCTGGTACCTCCGGTAGTAGTCGGCCGCCAACACCGCCAGCACGATCCCCCAGTAGATGGCGAATCCGGCGTCGAACCCCATGCTGATCGAACGGAGCATGTTGTCGAGCGAGAAACCCCTGGTCAGATACGATGGCCGCTTTGACGCGCCGAACCAGTCCCAGTAGATCTTGATCAGGCTGGCGAACAGCGCCGCGCCCCCCATGTGGATGGCGAAGTTCCGCCAAAGATGGCCGCGATCGATGGGAAACCGGCCCGCCAGCCAGAGGACGCCCGGCGTGAGGATCAGGCCGATCGTGGTCCAGATGAGTTCCGCCCGGAAGCACTCCATCCACGTGTACGGCTTGGGAAGCAGGGCCATCCGGTAGTGCATCTGAGCCACCGAATACAGCGTCTCGAGCGTCCAGAAACCGAGGATCAGGCCGGCTTGGCGGATCCGGTTGGGGCTCATTGTGGTGTCCTGCGGGGGGCCATGACGCTTTCCTCCGTGGGGTAAAGATCCAATAGACGGATCAAACGCCGAAAGGTTCTCGGAAAATCGCCCCTAAGCCGAGGTAGATCAATTATTCCTCAGCGGGCGAAGAAATGGTATAGAGGCGCCGCGGGAAGATCCATTCCCGTGGCGAAGCGCCCCGGCGCCGGGGTCAGTCTCCCAGGAACCGCCGGACGGCGGCGTTCACTTTGCCCGCTTCGCAGGAAATCGCCATATGGCCGCAGTTGCCGTCGAGCGTCAAAAGCGCGGCTCCGGTGCGCCGGGCGAACTCGATCGACGGGCCGGCGTTCACCATGTGGTCCTGCGTCGCGGCCACCACCAGTGTTTTGGCGCGAACCCCGGCGCCGGTCCCGGAATCGTGCGCGAGCATGGCGCGGAGCTGCGACGCCCAGTCCTCCGGAGCCATCCCGGTGGCGGCCGCGCCCTCGTACGCCGCGCGGAACTTCGTCCATTCGGCGCTCGGGTTCTGGGAGGCCCTGTACTCCGGCGTATGCAGCGCGAACTGGTGGACGGCGAGCACCGTCTTCATCGCCTCGCGGCCGTCGATGCCCCCTTTTTGCGCCAGTTCGAGAATCCCGAGTTGCGCCTGCCACAGCAGCAGATCCGGCGTCGCCAGCTTGGGAGATCCGATGATCGGGATGGCGAGGTCCATGAAATCCGGATAGGCCGACATCCACTCGAACGTCTGCATCCCGCCCATCGAGATTCCGATCACCGCGCGTACGTGCGAGATTCCCAGAGTCCTGGTCAGCAACAAGTGCTGCGAGTTCACCATGTCGCGGATGCCGAATCGCGGAAACGGCTTTTGTCCGTTCGACGGCGACGAACTGACGCCGTTGCCGAGCGCGTCGATCGCCACCACGAAGTACTTCGAGCCGACGAGCTTGTCGAGCCCCGCTCCGTGATAACGCTCCAGATCGGCGGACTTGCCGCTGAACCACGTCGGGAAGACCACCACGTTCGACTTGGCGGCATCCAGTTTCCCGAATGTCCGGTAGCCAATCCGGCAGCCACGAATGGTCTCCCCGCCGGTGAGCCGGAAGTCGCCGAGTCCGGCGAACCGCTGATCCTCGGCGAGCGCCGCCGCGGCCAACCACAATGCCGCCACCAGCCGCTTCACGCCAGCACCTTCTTCACCACCTGGCCTTGAACGTCGGTGAGCCGGAAGTCGCGCCCGGCGTAGCGGAAGGTGAACCTCTCGTGGTCGAAGCCGAGCAAGTGCAGCATCGTCGCGTGGAGATCGTGCACGTGAACGCGATCGGTCTCCGACCGGAATCCGAAGTCGTCGGTGGCGCCGTACACCGTGCCGCCTTTCACGCCGCCGCCCGCCATCCACACCGAGAATCCATACGAGTTGTGATCGCGGCCGGCCGTGCCGGCGTTGGATCCGAAAGCGGGCAGTTCCACCACGGGCGTGCGGCCGAACTCGCCGCCCCACAGCACCAGCGTCTCGTCGAACAGGCCGCGTTGTTTCAGGTCCGTGAGCAGCGCCGCGATGGGTTGGTCCGATTCGCCGGCGAGCGTCTTGACGCGCTTGGCGATATCGTCGTGCGTGTCCCACGGCTGTCCCGCGCCATGCCAGATCTGGACCACGCGGACGCCCTTTTCGAGCAGCCTCCGGGCCATCAGCAACTGCCGGCCGTGCAGCGTATCGCCGTACGCATCGCGGATATGCCGCGGCTCTTTCGACAGATCGAAGACGTCTTCCGCCTCCATCTGCATGCGGAACGCGAGTTCGAACGACTGCACGCGCGCCTCGAGCGCCTGATCCTCTTCGCGTGTTTGCCGGTGCTCGCGGTTCATCGCCTCGAGCAGACCGAGTTGGCGCTTCTGATCCTCGGGCCGCGTCAGCCGGTTCCGCACGTTCTCCACCAGCTTGTCGAGTTCCGTCTCCCGCGTATCGATATGCGTGCCTTGATAGGCGCCGGGCAGGAAGGCGGATTTCCAGTTCTGCGCCCCGCGCACGGGCAGTCCGCCGGCGCACAGGGAAATGAAGCCCGGCAGATTCTGATTCTCCGACCCGAGTCCGTAGACCAGCCACGATCCGACGCTCGGCCGGCTCTGTTGCGTGGCGCCGCAGTTCATCATCATGAGCGAGGGCTCGTGATTGGGCACCTCGGTGTGCATCGAGCGGATGACGCACAAGTCATCGGCGTGCGCGCCTACTTTGGAGAACACATCGCTGATTTCGATGCCGCTTTTGCCGAACCTGCGGAACTCGAACGGCGACGGCAAAGCCGAGCCGGTGCGGCGCTCGGTTCGCAGATGCACCGGCAGTGGTTGGCCGGCGAACTTGGCCAGCGCCGGCTTGGGATCGAACGTGTCGACATGCGACGGTCCGCCGTTGGCGAAGATGTGGATCAAGCGCTTCGCCTTGGGCGCGAAGTGCGGGCTTCGAGGCGACAAAGGGCCGCCGAAGCCCGCCTGCTGGAACACGCCCGCCAAGCCGATCTGGCCGAGGCCCGCGCCGAACCGGCGCCACAGTTCACGTCGAGTCATGGGTGTGGTCATCGCTAATCGAGAAACGCGAATTCGTTGGTGAGTAGAAGTACCTGCGCGAGCTGCTCGCGCGGCGTGAGTTTGGGGAACGCGGGACCGGCGAAGTCCTTCCGCGCGTCCCAGGTCTTGCCCGCGGCTGTCAGCTTCGGACTCCAGTTGAAGTCGTCCGACTCGTAGTCGCCGATCGAGTCGACCACGAAATCGAGCGCCTCGCCGCGCGACACGCGCACCGCGTCGAGATTGGTCTCGATGCCCGGGTTGGCCTTGTAGCTGAGGTGGTCCTTGGGCGGAGGCGGCGGATCGATGCGCCATTTGCCGAGCACGCCTTGCCGGTCCGACACGATCCATCCGCGGATGCCGTTGCTCAGCTTGAATCGCAGGTCGAACGCACCCACCGCGTGCACCAGCTTCGCCTCGATCCGAAGTTCGCCGTCCACGGGAGAAATCCAACGGCGCACCGCGCAAGCGCGCAGATCGTCGCCGGGCGCGCCGCCGTCCGCCGTCAGCCGGGCGACTCCCGTTTCGCGGTCGACGCCTGCCGAAGCGTTCCGCCACGCGGCGCCGGTGAAGAACCGGAAAGGCCGGAAGTCCGCGACCTTGCCGGATTCGGGGTCGAACGCGGCCGTGCCGTAACGCCACGCGCCAGGTTCGGGAGATGGCTCCACCGGATCTCCGCCGCGCCAGAACGGTTCGGCTCTGGAGATCTCCGGCGAAGTCGCGTCGCGCCCGAGCGCCAGCCGGTAGAGGCCGTTCAGATCGCCGGCGCGCGCCGCCAGACTCCGCGCCATCTCGCCGAGAAAGGGGCTGTTCAACAAGAACAGGCCTTGCTGAGGAACCGTGGTCTGATACCGCTGCGGCGAGTGCTGCTCGGGATCGGCGACATCGAACGTCTTCAGCAGCGCCAGCGGCCGCTCCCGCTCGACGGCGGCGTACATCGTGCGGCGGGGATCGGCCGGCGTCGCGACGATGGAGACCGGCTGCCCGCCGATGGTGGGATCGAGCTTACCGGCCACCGCCAGCATGCCGTCTCGCAACGCCTCGAAATCGAGCCGCCGCCGGTTCATGCGCCACAGCAGCTTGTTCTCGGGATCCTTGGCGAGCGCCTCGGGGCGGCCGGCGCTCGACTGTCGATAGGTCCGCGACAGCACGATCCGCCGGATGAGTTGCTTGACCGACCATCCGTCGCGCATGAAGCCGTCCGCCAGCGAGTCGAGCAGTTCGGGATGAGTAGGTGGATCGCCGCGGACGCCGAAGTCGCTGGGCGTGCGCACCAAACCTTCGCCGAACAAGTGTTGCCACACGCGATTCACGGCCACGCGCGCGGCGATCGGGTTGCGCGGACTGGCGATCGCGCGCGCGAGTTCGAGCCGGCCCGTGCCGGATTCGAAGCAATCCGGCTGCCGGGCGAGCACGCTGGGAAAGCAGCGTCCCACCGCGTCTCCGAGGTCGTTCTGATTGCCGCGCACGAACACGAACGATGGCTTGATCGCATCGCGATCGCGCGCGCCGAGCACGATGCCGCGCGACCCGCGGTAGGCCGCGTCGTTCAGGATCTCCTCATACTGCCACTGCAGGTCGCGCGTGGTGTTGGCGTCGCCTTCGGTCATGATCGAAGGGAAGTCCTCGACCGGAACTTCCGGCGGCGCGTCCGGACCGTGGAGCAGAGCCTTCCATCGCGCGTCCGGCGGATTGGCGAGCCTGGCGGAGTAGGCATCCGCGGGGCTCGCCTTGGCGGCGCGCCATTCGTCGAATACCGGATCTTTGGTTCGCGCCGCCCATCGCATGAGCACCAGCGAATTCAGATTCCGTTCGCGGGCCAGACTCTCGAGGCCGGAGCGTCCCATGTCTCGGCCTTCCCACAGCGCGTCCAGAAAGCGCCGGACTTCCTTCGGATCGCGGAACTCCGCGCGGAGCTCCTCGAGCCGTTCGGCGATGTAGTCCTGGCGGTTCTTGCGGCGTTCGGCGGCGCGCTTTTCGTAGAAAGCCGGGAGCGCCGCCAGTTGGACGGGCTCGCCGCCGTACTTGGTGTTGGCGAACACGCCGTAGAGCGAATAGTAGTCGCGGGTGGGGATCGGATCGTACTTGTGGTCGTGGCAGCGGGCGCAACTGACGGTGAGTCCGAGCAGGCTGCGGGAGACGAGGTCGATGCGGTCGTCGACCACGTCGGGCAGGTCGGTGGCGCGGTTCGGATTCGCGCCGAGCGACAGAAACCCGAGCGCGGCGTGATCGGCTTTGTCCGCGCCGAGTTGATCGGCGGCGAGTTGCAGCGCGACGAAGCGGTCGTAAGGGAGGTCGCGGTTGAAGGCGCCGGTGAGCCAGTCGCGATATCCGAACGAGACCAGGAACGCGCGTCCCAGAAAGCCGGTGTCGGCGTAGCGAGCCACATCCATCCAGTGGCGCGCCCACCGTTCGCCGAAGCGGGGCGAGCCGAGGTAGCGCTCGACGGCTTGCTCCGCGGTGAGATCGTAGTCCGCCAGTTCGGGCGGGAGTCCGGTCAGATCGAAGGCGAGGCGGCGGATGAAGGTGCGATGCGCGGCTGGCGGCGACATCGCGAGACCGCTGCCGGCGAGCCGCGCCAGCACCAGATCGTCGATGGATCCGCTGCCAGGCTGGAGCGGCTGCCAGGCCCAATGATCCTTCGCCGCCGCCGCTTTCGCCGCCGCGGATCGAGGCGCGGCCGCTTCCGGCTGCGGCGCTCCCATCTCCACCCACCGCGCCAGCGCGTCGATTTCCTCTTGCGGGAGCCGGCCCGTGGGCGGCATGCCCTTGGTCTGGTATCGGACCGCTTGGATCAAGCGGCTGGCGGCGGCGTTCTTGGGCGTGACCGTCGACGCGAGCGACTGCGTGTCGTCGAGCCGCAGTCCGGCCATGGGCGACGCGAGCTTGGAGCTATGGCAGGAGTAGCACTTTTGCGCCAGTAGCGGGCGAACCTTGGATTCGAAGTGCTCGACGCCGGGTTCAGCCGCGAAAGCGCTCGAGGCGAGCGCGGCTGCAAGGATCGATTTCACGGAAGTAGCGTACCACGGCGGCTCAGCGTTTCCGGCGGCCTGCCTTCCAGAGGCGGAAGCGTTCCTCGATCGAGGGATCGGGCCGAATCGCGAGCGCGGCATGGTACGCCTCTTCGACGACGCCAGTGGGGGCTCCCGACCAGTCGAGCACTTTGGCGAGGTCGACATAACACCAGGCGCGCCGGACCTGATCCTGCGACAGCTCGATGGCGTCTCGGAGGAGCGCCTCCGCTTCCGCGAGAATCCGCTTCCGGTTCGCCTCGTCGCGCTTCTTGCGGAACTCGCCGGAGATCTGCATCTTGACCTGCGCGAATTCGTGCAGGAACTTCGCGTTGCGCGATTGGCCGGTGCGGGAGGCCTCGAACAAAAGGTGCGCGCCGGCGAAGTCGCCCGCGCGTTTTCTGAGGATCGCCAGGTCCAGCGACTCGTCGGTGGTGTCCTGCGCCGGCGCGCGATCCAGTACTTGCCTGGCTTCTTGAACCGCGCCGCGGGCGATGAGTCCGTCGGCGAACCGCAGCCACGGAATGGCCGCCTCCGACTTCGGCTCAGCGGACTCGAACCGCTCGAACGCCGCTTTGGCCCGATCCCACTCGCCCAACGCATTCGCGTATTCGATCGTCTGGCCGGTCAGCGCGCCGGAACCGGGGTAGTCCGCCGCCGCTGCCTCTACTCGTTCCAGTGCCTCGGGCCGCTGCCCGATCGCCCAGAGTCTCGCCGATTCCCGTAGTGAGTGCACCACCCGGTACTGAGGGTGAGCGGGAAGAGTGACCCGGAACCAGTCGTCGCCGAAGTCGAACTCGGGCGTCGGAGAACCGTTCTGGCGCATCTGCCGGCGAATCTTCGGGACTCCGGTTCCCCTGCCCTCGGCGAGCCGCAACTCCTTCAAGAACTCGCCGATGCGGCGGTTGCGAGCGGGAGTTGGGGGAGCCGGCCGGTCACCGCTGAACGCGTCCTTGGTGATTCCCGGAACGGGTCCCGGATAGCTGATGATCTCGAGGCGGTCCGGATAAAGGTAGATCTTGGTCGGTTCAACGGTCCCAGGGTCGTAGGACCTGTGGTAGATCGCATTGACCAAAGCCTCCTCCATGGCCTCGTATGGGAAAGCGACCGACCGCTCGGCTTGGGCCACTCCCGGCACTTTCCGGACCATCACGCTCGTCATCGACTCCAGGTAGCGCAACGCTTCATGGATCTGGCTGGACAGCGGCCCCCTCACGTGTTTCTCTTCGATCAGGTCGCCGCCGGCGTCGTCGTGAAACTGCGCGATCTCGATCGTCGCCCCGCGGAAGTATTTTTCCGGACGCTCCGAGAAGAAAAGCAGTGCGATATTTCGAGGGACCTCATGGGAGTTGACCTTCGCGACCAGTCCGAGCCGGCGGTACAACTGGTCATCCGCCGGGACGAGGCCGTCACTCGCAAAGTCGCTGCGGACATCGGACAGATGCTTGCGGACCAGCGTCGGCGAAATCTCGTCAAGGGGCCACTCGAAGTTGCGGCGGTCGTCGAAGGGAATTCGCGACGACTTTTCGATGAGCCGCTCCAACGTGGCTCCCTTGGCTTCCACCGTTTCCGAGTTGACGCGCACCCAGTAGGCGGGATCCTTGTCACGCCCGGGTGCGCGATACGGCGGGGTCTCGCCGGCGGGGGCGAAAATCACGAGAACGCGCCGGCCTTGGAACTCGCGCGGCTCCATCATCGGCAAGTACTCGGGTCGGATGCGGCTACACGCGCCTCGAATTCTCTCGTCCAAGTCGACGCCCTCGAGTCCCTTGGGAGGCAACGAGGGAAGGCCCGCGTTCTCTTCCACGCCCACGACGATGTAGCCGCCGTTGGCGTTCAGATAGTCGTTGGCGAACGCCGCGATGGTTCGGATCGCGGACTCTTCCGAATAGGCGTCCCAGCCGGGCTTGTACTCGATTCTCCAACTCTCTCCCTCGATGGGGCTCATCAGGGACGAGAGATCGATCAGCGGGCCGGGCACTCGCTTCGATTCTACCAACGCCCCCGGCGGCTACTTCTTCCGCTGCTGAAACGTCGATGCGTAACCGTCTCGCGCCAGCTTCGCGCCCGGATGACCCGACGGCTGGAAAATCGCCTCGGCCCGCTGGTACAACTTGCGGGCCTCCGTGATCCGGCCCTGTGCGTGACAGGTGGTGGCGAGCAGGTGCACCAGGTCCGCGGTGGCGATGTGGTCATAGCCGAGCACACGTTCGTTGATCTCGAGGGCCGCGCGGTACATCTGCTCGGCGGCCTTGTACTTGCCCTGCTTCGCGAATAGAACTCCCAGGTTCTGCCGGATCCCCGCCACATCGACAGGATTCGGACTTGGCCATTGGCCATGCAGGCCGATCGCCCGGCGGAACAGCGGCTCCGCCTCGGCCAAGCGGCCGGATTCGACGTACATCTCGGCGATGTTGTTCAGGATCGAAGCCGCGATCGCCGCTTCGCCACGCGCGCCATCCGTCAGGGCGAGAGCCTCCTGGAAGAGCGGGAGCGCCTCGTCGACGCGGTGCGCCTTGCGGTAGAGCGACGCGAGGTTGTTGAGCGAGATCGCCACGCTCGGATGCGCGGAGCCCAGCTTCTTGCGCCGGATTTCCAGCGACCGGAGGTAGCACTTCTCCGCCGCCTCGAAATCGCCGCTCTCCTGCAGCAACGCGCCCAGGTTGTTCAGCGTCGCCGCGGCCTCCGGGTGCTCCGGACCCGCGACGCGTTCGCGGATCGCGAGCGAACGGCGGTACAGCGGCTCCGCGCTCTTGCGATCGCCGCGAAGCCGGAGGACTTCCGCCAGATTGTTGAGAGGCGCCGCGAGACGTTCGTCGTCCGGCCCGCCCGCGCGCTCGAAGAGTTCCACCGCCCGCCGCAGCCCGGCCTCCGCTTCGTCGAGCCGTCCCTCTTGTTTGTGGACCACCGCCAAGCCATTGACCGCCAGCGCGATCTCCGCGGCCGCGCCACGCCGCTCGCGGATCTCGAGCGCCCGCCGGTAGTAGCGTCCGGCGCTGGCGGCCCGGCCGCGCTGCCGGGACAGCTCGCCGAGGTTCGAAAGCGTGGACGCCAACGAACCATCCGCGCCGAGCTTTTCCCACAGCGCGGCGGCTTCGAGAAACAGCGCTTCCGCGGCCTCCCACTCCCGCCGCACCATGTGCGCGGCGGCGCGGTTGTTCAGGCACTTCGCCAGCAGCGGCTCGCCAACACCCTGGCGCGCCAGCCTCAGTGCTTCGTCGTAATCGTGGGCCGCCTCCTGGTACGACCCCGCGCGGTGCAGCCGGTTGCCGCGTTCCAGCGCTTCCTCGATGGCGGTCTCCGGCTCCGCGCCGGCGCACGCCAATACCGCGGCCATTCCTGTGAGGACGGCCCTCAGGGCTCGATTCATGGTTCGCCTCTCTTATCGAACTCCCCAGCCCTTTGCCCTTACTACGATCCGTTCCGGCTCCGGGTTCCGTCCTCGTGTGACTTTTTGACGAAGCACCAGCGCCGCGGTTTGCCTCGCGCGCGTCTTTTTCGGGATATCCTTGAACGGTGATAAGGACGCGATCGATCCTCTGCCTCGCGTTGCCGGCGGCATTGGCGGCTGCCCCATTTACCTCCGGCGATTTGCCCAAGCTCCGCGCGGCGGGCGATGTCCGCGTCAGCCCCGACGGTACGCGGGTTGCCTACACCGTCGTCAATAACGACACCGATGGACGTCCCTACTCGCAACTCTGGATCGCCACGGTCACGCCGGGGCCCGCCGTCCGCCTTGGCGACGGGAAGGAGGCCTCGTCGAGCCCCGAATGGTCGGCGGATGGATCGAAGATCGCGTTTTCCGGCCACCTTCGCGGCAAGCACGGACTCATCGTTGCCAACGCCGACGGCCGCAACGCTAGGTTCGTGGCCCCGCTGAGCGGCACCAACAGTCCGCTGCCGTCCACCGGCAAGCGATTCGCGTGGTCGCCGGACGGGCGGAGCCTCGCCTTTGTTACCGCCGTCCCGGGTCCGGAAACCGCCGAGGCTTCGGGCGACCCGATCGTCATCACCCGCTATCTTTACAAGCCGGATGCCGACGAGGGGATGATGCGCTTCAACGACAACAGGCGGCTCCACATCTTCGTGGCCGATCTCCAATCCGGCCAGACGCGCCAACTCACCACCGGCAACCACTACGAACACTCCATCGATTGGTCGCCGGACGGCGAGGAGATCGCGTTCTGCTCCAACCGCGAGCCGAACGAGGATCAGTTCTTCAACTACGACATCCTCACGGTTCGCCCCTCCGATGGCAAACTGCGCCGCGTCACCGCCACCGAGAACATCGAGTACCGGCCCCGTTGGTCGCCGGATGGCAAGACCATCGTCTACCAGGGCTGTAAGCGCGGCCTCACCGACCTGGAAACAACCATGGAGGACACGCACCTCTGGGCGATCGACGCGGATGGAAGCAATCGCCGCGAGATCGGCAAGGGGGTCGACAACCGCCAGGGCGAGCCCGTTTGGGCGCCCGACGGACAGTCGGTCTATTTCAGTGTGCAGGAACGCGGCGAGGTCCACCTGTATCAACTGCCTTTGCGCGGCGGACCGGCGCGAAAGGTGGTGGGCGATCGCGGAACGGTCGGCTCGTACTCGGCGGCCCGGGGCGTCCTCGCGTACACGATGGCTACGCCGGGAGATCAGGCACAGGTTTTCGTGCGCCAGGGCGACGCTCCAGCGCGCAAGCTCACCGGCCTGAACGCGGACGTTCTGAAAGACAAGCAGATCGCGCCCACCGAACCGTTCACCTTCGTCAGCAACGACAACAAGTGGGACGTGGAGGCTTTCCTGACCAAGCCGCTCGGGATGAGCGAAGGCTCGCGGCATCCGCTAATCGTGGTGATCCACGGGGGGCCGCATGGCCAGCAGGGGCCGGCGTTCAACTTCAAGAATCAGGTCTACGCGGGACGGGGATGGGGCGTGCTGATGGTGAACTACCGCGGCTCCACCGGATACGGGCAGGCGTTCGCCGACGGGGTTTTCGGCGATCAGAACGGGAATGAGGGTCAGGACGTGCTCTACGGCGTCGGAGCGGCCATGCGGCGGAATTCGTGGATCGACCGCGATCGCATCGGCGTGGAGGGCGTCAGCTATGGCGGACAGCTCAGCGCCTGGCTGGTCACGCAGACGCGGATGTTCAAATCGTCGATTCCCACCGCGGCGATCGTCAATCTGGTCAGCTACAACTACACCACCTACTACAACCAATACGAGCAGATGACCTTCGGGATCTTCCCTCACCAGGGCAACTTGATGGACACGTTGTGGGAGCGATCCGCGCTGAAGCACGTGGCGAAAGTCGCGACGCCGGTGCTGATGGTCCACGGGGAGAACGACAACGACGTCCCCGTGATGGAGGCCGAACAGTACTTCATCGCGCTCAAGGACGTCGGCGTCGAGACGGTGTTCGTCCGGTATCCTCGCGAAGGGCACGGCATCAAGGAAGTGAAGCACGTGATCGATTGGATCGACCGCTCGATGCGGTGGCACGAGTCGCACTTCCCCAAGGCGGCGCGATGAGCCAGCCCGGGCTGGTTCGCGGACTGGGGCTGTTCGCGGCGATGTCGATCAACATCGCCAACATCATCGGCACGGGCGTGTTCCTGAAGGCTCGTGTCATGACCTGCAACGTGGAAACGCCGCTGGCGGTGCTCGGCACCTGGATCGCCGCGGGGCTGCTGGTCACGGCGGGAGCGCTCGCCTACGCCGAACTCGGCGCGATGATGCCTCGCGCCGGCGGCGAATTCGTGTTCCTGACCGAAGCCTACGGACCGCGCGCGGGATTCCTGTACGGCTGGGGCTATATCCTGATCGGCCGCGCGGCGTCGTTGGGCGCGCAGGCGGTGAGCGCGGCGATCTTCATCAACATCATCTCGGGCGGCTCGCTCTCCTGGACCGCGTTCGAAATCGCCGGCTTCAAGTTCGGCGGATTGCAGCTTGCGGCGGCGCTCTGCATGGCCGGTGTCACCGCGATCAACTGCCTGAGCGTTTCCACGGTGGGCCGTTTCGCCACCACGCTCACGGTGGTGAAGTGCGCGATCGTGGCCGCCGTCGGGCTGTGCGTATTTTTTCTCACCAGCGGCAACTGGGGCCACTACGCGATGTCCGGCGCGGCGGGCGCTTGCGAAGGCGTCGCGGCGGCGGCGCGCGGCGGGTTGGGCGGATGGGCGGCGGCGATGCTCGGCGCTCTATGGGGGTTCCACGGATGGGCGAATCTGGCGCCGATGGTGGGCGAGGTTAGCGATCCCCGGCGCAACATCCCCAAGGCGTTTTTCGGCGCCGTAGTCGTCGTCGGCGCGCTCTACATGCTGGCCAACTCCTCCTACTTCTACGCGCTGAGTCCGGTGGAAATCGCCAGCGTGCCGCTCAGTTCGTCGGTGGCCACCGAGGCGATCCGGAAGTTCCTCGGTCCCGCCACGGCGAGCGTCATGGCTTGCGGCATGCTGATTTCGTCGCTCGGCGCGCTGCAATCGGGCGCGGTCACCGGCGCGCGCGTGCCATTCGCCATGGCGCGGGACGGAATGTTCTTCCGCATGTTCGGCGATCTGGCTCCATCCACCGGCGCTCCCGTGAAAGCGGCCATCCTGACCGGCGTCTGGGCCACGTTGCTGGCGCTGATGGGAAATTACGACAAGCTCACCGACTACGCGGTGTTCGGCAACTGGCTGTTCTTCACGCTGACCGTGGCTGCCGTGTTCAAGTTCCGGAAGATGCGCCCGGACGCGGACCGCCCGTACCGCGTAACCGGATATCCGGTGACGCCGGCGCTGTTTCTGCTGGTGGCCGGATACCTGCTGATCAACACCCTGATCACGACGCCGCTTTCGAGCCTGATCGGTCTGGGGCTGATCGCGGCGGGTCTGCCGTTCTATGAATACTGGTCGAGAAAGAAGGGCTCCGCATGAACTGGATCACCGCCGGGTTGCTGTTCGCCAACGTTTGGCCGCAGTTCCGCGGCCCTAACGCGACGGGCGTCGCCGATGGTGTGGCGCCCACGGAGTTCGGGCCCGGACGGAATCTGGCATGGCGGGCGGCGCTTCCGCCGGGCAAGTCGTCGCCGGTGTTCGCGGGCGATCGCATCTTCCTCACCGGACACGACGGCGACAAGCTGCTGACGCTGTGCCTGGACCGCAAGTCCGGCCGTGAACTCTGGCGGCGCGACGTGAGCCGGGCGCGCCAGGAGCGGCGGCACAAACTCAACGACGCGGCCGCTGCCACGCCGGTCACCGACGGCAAGCGCGTCGTCTCGTTTTTCCCCGATTTCGGCATGGTGGCGTACTCGTCGCACGGCAAGGAACTATGGCGCATCCCGCTCGATCCGATGCCGAGCATGCAGGGCGTCGCCGGATCGCCCATCCTCCACGGCGGCAAGCTGTTCCTGGTGGTGGATCAGGCCGAGGGTTCGTACATGCTGGCGGTGAATCCGGCCAACGGCGAAACACTGTGGAAGCGGGAGCGCCGTCCGGCTCCTGGCGGAGCCTATTCGTCGCCGGTTGTGTACCGGGTGGGTGGCGAGGATCAGATCGTGACGTTCTCGCCGCTCGAACTCGCCGGTCACTCTCCCTCCACCGGTGAGAAGCTGTGGTGGGTGGGAGGGCTTCCGCCTCAACCCAAGTCGACTCCGCTGGTGGTGAATGGCGTGATCTACTGCTATGCCCGCAGCTTCTTCGGCGACGCGGTTCCGTCGATCGCGGCATGGGAAACGGCCATCGCGGCGAGCGACAGGAACGGCGACGGGAAGCTCCAAAAAGACGAAGCTCCCGACGGGCCGGCCAAGCAGTTTTTCGGCGTTGTGGATCGCAATAAAGATGGGGTGGTGGACGCGAAGGAGTGGGACGGGATGAAGGAGGCGGCCGCTCCCAAGAGCGCGGTGGTGGCACTGAAGCCGGAGGGCCGAGGCGATCTCACGGGTAAGGCAGTGCTCTGGCGGTTCGAGAAGAACATCCCCGACGTGCCGAGTCCGCTGCTTTATCAGGGCGCGTTGTACATGGTGCAGAACGGTGGGATTCTGACCACGTTGGACCCAATGACGGGGGCGGTGAAGAAGCAGGGCCGGATCACGGGCGCACTGGGCGACTACTACTCGTCGCCGGTGGCGGCTGGCGGAATCGTGTACACGGCGAACCAGACCGGGCAGGTCGCGGCGATCCGGTCGGGCGCGGAGTGGGAAGTGGTGGCGGTGAACAACCTGGAAGAGGACTGCTTTGCCACGCCGGCGATCCTGGACGGCTCGATCTACATCCGCACCGGGAAGACGCTGTGGGCGTTCAAGCGCTAGCCCAGGGCTAATCGAAAATCGCGGCGAGTTCCAGGCGGAATTCCGGGATGGGCGCTTCGCCGGAAATCGCGCCGGACCGGAGGTGACGGGTGGGCTGATCGCGTTGGTGGATGTCAACGCGGCGGGAGTGCGGCCAGACGACCCACACGGCCGCGGCGCCGTTGTCCAGGTAGAGTTCGACGCGTTCGTCGAGAACCTTGGCGTTGTCCGAATCGGAAACTACTTCGATGGCGAGATCCGGCGCGCCCTGGACCTTGCGCCCGGGAGCGGTGGCGGGCGGACGGAGTAACACCGCGACGTCGGGATGACGCACGTGCACTGGCGTTACGTCGAATGCCATTTCGTTGCCCACGATCGCCGGCTCAGCGACTTGGCGCGCGATGGAGGTGGCGAGTCGCGCCTTGATCGCGTCATGCACGGAGTCGTTGTTCGGCATCGGCAGCAACTCGCCGTCGGCGTACTCCACCGCATCGCCGGGCTCTGGACGGGCGATGTAGCCGGGAATTGGGGCAAAGGCAGGGGAAGCCATGTTTTCCTCATCGGCCCCAACGGGCTCCCCACTAGTCTACTACATCGTAGCCGCGTCGATTCGCTCCGTCCGGATCACGATCGCCGAGTATTGCTGGCTTCGTCCCTCGACAAAGCCGTCGCCGATCTTGGTGACCAACATGCCGATCGTCTGGCCGTTGACGTGCACGTTAACCCCCTTCTTCTCCGTCATGCTCTTCTCGAAAATGGCTTGAAAGGGGTTCATTCGGGTCTCCTGTTTCTGGTCGGGGGCCGCTACGGCAGCCAGTGGCGCGGCGGCCGCGGTGGCGAAAAGTCGTCGTGTCATTTGGTTCTCACCAGGGAGTGCGCCGTTTTCCGGTCAAACCGCTCATCGTACCTCGCTATCGTAGAATTCTGCCCAGCTCCGGTCCTCGGGCAGCGCGTCCCGGTCACGCTTCACCCGGTTGATCGCGCCCTGGAGCCGCTCCCTCCACCGCCCGCCGTCCAAGCCGAGGACGCCCAAAGCCTCTTGGCCCACGGTCCAGAAGCCGGCCACCGCCGCCTCGTCGTTCACCATCGACTCGAGCGCCGCCGTAACGAGCGGATCCGCGCGCCCCAGGCGGCTGCCGACCCCGCCCAGCGCGAACACGGCCCAGAATCGAATGCGCGGATCGGTGTCGGAGAGCGCTGCCGTCAGGGCCGGGATCGCGCGGCCGGATCCGGCATACGACAGGCTCTCCGCCGCTTCCTCCCGGACTCCGGGATCCTCCCGCGGATCGTTGACGAGCGCGCACAGCGCCTCCACGGCGCGATCTCCGGGGTGCGGCTGAATCCACCCGAAGGCGCGGGCGGCTCCCCGCCGATGCGCCACGCTAGGCCCCTGCAACGCGCCGAGCAGGGGGACCACCGGGCGGCGTCCCCCCGCGGTCTCGATCGCGAGCGCCAATTCGTAGACCTCGTCCCGCTCGGTCCGCTCGAGGAAATCCGCGACGATTCGATCCACGCCCGCACCGTCGCCCGCTTCCCGGAGCATCCGCGCCGCGCCGCCCCGATCGAAGGGCCCGGCTCCGCCGTCGCTCGCGACATGGAGCAGCGCCCGACGGATTCCGGCGCCGCCGCGCCGGGCCTGTTCCACGCGCCGGACCAAGCCCTGCTCGCGATGCGCCGCCCGCCGGAGGGTTTTCTCCAGCCGCTTCTCGATCCGCGCGCGCATATCCGCTACCGGCTCGCGGCGATCCCAACCACCGCGTCCCACTGGAACCGCACGAAGCGGTGCAGCGACGACTCGAGGATGCGCTCCTGGTCCGAGTGCGGACCGAAGCCCTTTGGTCCATCCTCTCCGTCGACCATCGGTCCGATCCCGTAGCACTGCATTCCGCGAGCCCGCAGATAAGCCATGTCCGTGGCGCCCGTCAGCATGGTGGGCAACGTCACCGCGCCCGGATAGTGCTTCCTGGCCGACTCCTCCAGAGCCCGGAACGCGGGCGTGTCCAACCGCGACGGCGGCGCCAACGGGCGCGTATCGCGCGACGTCCGCTCGAACGACACCTCCGGATCGTTCACCACCTTCTTCAGTTGCTCGAGGAACACATCGAAGTTCTCGTCCGGCAGCGCGCGGATGTCGAGCGTGGCTTCGGCGGTCGACGGGATCACGTTCACCTGATACCCGCCACCGATCATATTGGGCGAGATCGACGTGCGCAGCATCGAGTTGTGCTTCGGCTCGTGGAGCGCCAGGAACTCCTGAACGGCCTCCGTGCGGGCCGGATCGAGAAGTCCGTTGTAGCGGGCCGCCTCGTCCTTGGAGCCGGCGACGGCCAAACGCTCGAAGTAGGTGCGCGTGACGTCGTTCATCCGCATCGGAGTGCGCCAGTTCGCGGCCTTGCTTACGGCCTCGGCCAGCTTGAGGATCGAGTTGTTGCGCAACGGCCGCGACCCGTGTCCAGCCGGCCCCTTGGAGATCATGCGCACCGCGTAGGGGATCTTCTCCGACGCGGCCACCGTCACGTAGCGGAGCTTGCCGCCCGAACGGACCACGTCGCCGCCTTCGGCGAGGCAGAACTCGGCGTCGATCTTGGCATAGTGGTTCTCCACCATGTACTTGATGCCGAACCGGACGCTCGCCTCTTCGCCGGATTCCGCGAGGAAGATCACGTCGCGGTCGAGCTTCACGTTCAGCCGCTTCAAGCCGAGCATGATCGCCAGGGCGGCGGCCACGTTGTCCTTGTCGTCCAGCGTGCCGCGTCCGTAGACGTACCCGCTGTCCCGGGTGGCGGAAAAGGGCGGAAACGTCCACTTGGCGGCCTGTACGCTGACCGTGTCGGTGTGTCCCAGGATGAGCATCGGGCGTTTCGATCCGTTCCCCTTCAGCCGAGCCACCAGATTGGGGCGCTTCGGATCGAGCGCGAACGTTTCGGTGGGGATGCCTTCGGCCTCGAGGGCCCGCTTCAGGTACTCGACCGCCGGCGCTTCGTTGCCGGGCGGATCGGTGGTGTCCATCCGCACCAGCGCCTGGAAATGGCGGAGCGTCTCGGTCTCGACGGCGGACCAATCGGGCTGCTGGGCGGCCGCCAGCAGTGGGAGCAGAAGCAGCGGAAGGATCGGCACCGCATCAGTGTACCGTCAACGGCGGCGGCCACGCTCGATGCGGCCGGAGGCTCGCCGCCCGGGGTTCGTCCGCAAGGGTACACTGAAACCATGGCCGCTCTGAAGGAAAGCGTCGACCTGGACCGGATCGACATCGGGGATCCCGCCCAGCGTCTTGCGTTTTACGAGGGGCTGATCGCTCACGGCGCTCCGCTGGTTCGCGAGGAGCGGATGCGGGCTTTTTGCGCCGGACTCATTGACGAACAAGGCCACGTGATCGATCGATCTCTCCTCACCGATTTGGATGTCGAATTGAGCGCGGAGCAGTAAGCCCGCCGACATGTCGCCGCCGCGAATGGTGATTGTCGCCGGACCTTCGGGCGGTGGCAAGTCCCCCATCTTCCCGATCTCGCGGATGCGGCTGGACGCCTTCAGTACGGACCTTCGCGCCGCGACGTTGTTGGGGGAAGCCCAGGGCGCGAACTCACCCGTCTTTCAGCCGGCTTCTGGCGCCGTTCCTCTGTATATGCGGCTTCGACGGCAGGCCGGGCAAGAGATGGAGCGCTTCATCGACGAGCATATCGACCGGCGCGAATCTTTCGCATTCGAGACGACTCTTCGGGAAGTCACCTTCGATCAAGCTCGCCGCGCCCATCGGAAGGGGTTTCGGGTGGAAATGATCTTTGTCGCCTGTGGCGATGAGCGGGAGCGCATTGAACGAGTGGCCGAACGCGGCGTTCGCGGTGGTCATGTCGCGTCCGAGGCCGCCCTTCGCGATATCTACCGGCGCGGTATGGGCATGTTGCGCCGGGCTTTCGAAGAAAACCTGAGCGGGAACGTCGACATCCTGACGGTCTTTCACAATGGGCGCGTGCCCATAGGCGAGCAGCCGCGGCCCCAACTCCTCGTTGAAATGGTGAGAGGCTATCCGTCGCCAGACCGGGGAATCGCCGCAGCCGTACCCCGGTGGTTCGAAGACGCGGTGCAGGGTACCGGCTTCGCCGTTGAGTGGCTCCGCGCGCGTCTCGACAACGAGTTGAAACGCTGAGTAGCTAAGCTCAATCGCAATCGTGTACCAGCGCCGCCCGGATCTCGCCGAGCGTGGCCCGGGCCGCCGCGTCCCACGAAAACTCGCGCGCTCGCGAAGGGCCATCGCGCGAGGGGCGCTCGCCGGATGCCAGGCGCTCCAGCGCCAACGCCAACGCATCCTCGTCTTCCGGCGGGAACGTCATCGCCGCTCCTGCCGAGATCGACCGCAGCGGCTCGATATCCGAACACACGGTGGGGATCCCCGCCGCCAGCGCCTCCAGCACCGGCATGCCGAAGCCCTCGAACGTCGAGGGATAGGCGAAAATCGCCGCGCGCTCGTACAGCGCGTACAACTCCTCCCGCTCGATCCAGCCGGTAATCGTCGCGAAGTCCGCCACGCCGCTTCGCTCGATCTGGCGCTCCACCGCCTCCGTGTGGAACCCGCGCATCCCCGCCAGCACCAGCCGCCATCCGGCGCGGCGTTCGTGGAAACGCGCGAAGGCCCGCACCAGCCGCTCGACGTTCTTGTGCGGATGCAGCGTGGAGACGCACAGCACCAACGGTTCGGGCCGGCGCGCGATTCCAAAGAAGCGCTCGTCCACGCCGTGTGGGATCACCGCCATGCGCGATTCCGCCAAGCCGTAGTAGCGGCGCAGATCCTCGCCCGTGGCATCGGACACGGCAATCACGCGCCGCGACCGGCGGATCGCGGCCCACACCAGGAATCGCCACGCCGGCAGATCGAACCAGCGAAAATGCTCCGGGTGGCGTTTGTGCTGGAGGTCGTGCACCACCGTCACCATCGGAACCCCAGTCGGCAATGGCGCGGTGAAGCCCGGGTTCAACAAAACGTCGATCCCGCGCAGGGGCAGCCGGAACTGCTCGTACAGGATCCGCGCCGGACGATTGGCGCCGCTAACCGGCTGGACCGCGGTCTCGAAGTTCGGCGCCGGCGGCGTCAGGCCAACACCGGTCTCGCGATTGGTGAAGACCACGTAGGAGTTCTCGCGATCCACGCGAGCCAGAGCCGCCAGCAGGCTGCGCAGATAGATCTCCGTCCCGCCCACGCCGCCCGGTATCAGGTAGAGCGCGTTAACGCCGATCCGCATTCGCGGCCAACTCGCCGATCCGGTACTCGAGGATGGCAACCTTCTGCGCCAACGCGACATTGTTGTCGCGCAGATGCGAAAGCAGCAGCGACACGCGATAGAGCACCAGCAGTAGCACGCCCACCAGGATCGACAGCAGAACCGCGTGCGGCGATCGAACTCCCAACGGCGCGCCGATCAACTCGAGGCCCGTGGGCCACCGCGACAGGAACAGCATCAGCGACGCGGCGGCCAGCCAGCTCACCGAGTACTCGACGCGGATGTGCTCGCGCCGCAGCGAGTACATCACCATGAAAATCAGCGCGACGCTCGACAGCGAGGCGACGAGAAACAGTCGATCCATGGGCTATAACCTCCAACGGTGGCGCTCGAATCGCAGGATGTTCACCAGCACGCCGAGCAGCACGTGCACGATGTAGTAGAACGATTTCGCCGGGGTGATGGTGCTGGTTCCCGCCATGCGCGGACGCACCCGGCACGGCACTTCCTGGAACCGGAACGCGCGCCGGCGAAGCACCACCAACGCCTCGATCTCCGGGTACTCCAGCGGAAAACTGCGGCTGAACACTTGCAGCGCCTCGCGATTCACGCCGACGAAGCCGGATGTCGGGTCGCGCACGGGCTTGCCGAGAATCGGCCGCAGCAACATGCGGAACATACCGATACCGACCGAGCGGGAGAAGCTCGTGTAGGGCGGCGAGCCCTCGAGGTAGCGCGAGCCGATCACCATCTGGCAACCGTCGGTGCGCAGCGTTTCGAGCAGTTTCGGCACGTCGCGCGGGTCCATCTGGCCGTCGCCATCCAGCCGCACCACGAAATCGTAGCCGAGTTCGAACGCCAGCCGGTAGCCCGCCTGCATGCATCCACCGAGCCCGAGATGGTGCGGCATCGACAGCACCCGCACACCCTGCGATTGCGCGATCGACACGGTGGCGTCGGTGGAGCAGTCGTCGGCCACGATCATGTCCACCGCGCCGAGCACTTGCCGGACCTCGGAGATCACCGAGGCGATCGCGCCTTCTTCGTTGTAGGCGGGGATCAGGATCAGAACGCGTCCGGCGGCGGCAGTCATTGGCTGGCGACCTCGCGCGGCGAAATCGCGAAGCGCCGCGCCAACGCGGCGAATTCGGCGGCGGAGATCCGGCGCGGGATCGCGCGGCGCTTGCGAATCAGGTCCGGCAGGGCGGGCGCGAGCGCGAGATGCGCCTTCACGGCGAACCAGACCAGCTTCGCGGCTCCATCGTTTTTCGCGAACTCGCCCGCCGCCCCTCGTCCGCCGAGCGCCGAAACCGCGTGCCAGAAGTACCGGGTCGCGCCGGCGATCGGCCCGGCCGCCAGCATGCCCAAGGGGAAGTTCTTCACCGCCACGCGAAGACGGTTCCGCTCCACCAGATATGCCTTGAGCGGCGACGCGCGTCCCGCCGTCGCCGAGTACGCGTGATCCACCACCGCGTCCGCGACGTAGACGCAGCCCCAGCCCGCCCAGCGGAGCCGGAGGCCGAGATCGGTGTCCTCGCAATAGAGAAAAAACTCCTCGTCGAACAGGCCCGTTTCGGCCAGCGCGGAGCGGCGGTACATTGCGGCGGAACCGCTGGGAAGCAATGCCTCCTCGACCCTCGCGAATTCCGAGGGAGGCCGTCCGTGGCCGCGCTGCTTGCTGCTGCCATCGCCGCAGAGCAGCATGCCGGCCGAATCGATGCGCGCGGCGTCCAGCCGGACCTGGCTCGCGAACATTCCCGCGCGGGGATGTTGTTGCGCGGCGCGTATCAGGGCTTCCAGCCAACCGGGACTCGCCTCCGCGTCGTCGTTGACTATGGCTACGAACTCCGATTCGGTGCGCGCGGCCGCGTGGTTGATCGCGCCGCCGAACCCGAGGTTGCGCTCGTGCTGGAAGACGCGGTCCGCCGCTGCGTCCGGCACGCGTCGTTGTCCGCTATTGTCAGCCACGATCGTCTCGAAGTCGCGCCAGGTCTGCTTTCGTAGCGCGTTCAGACAGCGGTCGAGCGGCTCGCCCGCGGCGAGCGTCGGAACCACCACGGTGACTCTGGGCAACTCTTCAGCTTATCTCGATTAGCCTATCGGCTAGCCGGTTACCAGTGGGTCAGCGAGCCATCCGGCCGTACGAACACGTTCTTCCGCCCGGGCTGCGTCACCTCGCCGATCTGGGTGAGCTGCTTCAAGTCCACCGTTACGCCCAGCCCGGGGCGTTGATTCGGCAGCGCCTTGCCGTTCTTGAAATCGAGGCACTCCGGCAGGTGCGGGATCGGACGGCCGCCATAGTTGTACTCCATGATGACCGGACCTGGGTATGTCGACAGGCAGTTGACCAGCGCCGCCGTCGAGATCGGACCGGTGAAGTGCGGGACGATGCCGACGGCGTGCGTTTCGCAGATGGCGGCGATCTTCATCATCTCGGTGATGCCGCCCACGTTCGGCAGCGTGGCGCGGATATAGTCGATGTCGTGGTTCTCCACCAGCTTGTTGAAGTCGTATCGCTGGCCCCACTCCTCGCCGTGCGTCAGCGGAACGCTGGTCATCTGGCGGAGCTTGGGAATATCCTGGTGGGCGTGCTCGTCGCGGACCGGATCCTCGACGAAGTAGGGCTCGTACTCCTCGATCAGGCGGCAGGCGCGGACGGCGTCGGAGTAGTCGAAGCGCTGGTGGAAGTCGATGCACCAGTCGCCGTCCTTGCCGACTCCCTCGCGCGCCTCCTTGCAGTCCGCCGCGACCTTGCGGACCCGTTCGTGGGTGTTGAACACGTCGCCGGTGCGCGTGTCGCCGGCGCCCATGCGGAAGGCGCGATAGCCTGCCTCCATCGTGGCCTTGGCGCGTTCGCGGAGGCTCATCGGCGCCCCGCCGGCTCGCGGCGCGCCACCCGTGGCGTAGCATTCGCAATGGTTCCGGACCTGTCCGCCGAGCAACTCGTGGACGGGCATCCCGAGCGCCTTGCCCTTGATGTCCCACAGCGCCAGGTCGAGCGCTCCGAGAGCGTGGATCTTCTCCCGTCCCGGCGGATAGAACCACGCGATGTACATCTCCTGCCAGATCGCCTCGATGTGGAACGGGTTCTTTCCGATCAACGTCCCGGCGCACTGCTCCAGCGTGTCTTTCGTTCCGCCCTCGCCGATGCCGGTGATGCCGGCGTCGGTCTCCACCGTGCAGATCATCGTGCTCTGGTTGAAGTTCTCGTTGAGGTTCGGCGGCCGGTGGATCTTCACGCGTGTGATCTTGACCTTGGGCAGCGCGCCGAACGCGGGCTTGGGGCGCAGCAACGTGGCGGGCGCGGCCACGGCAAGGGACTGCAGGAACGCTCGTCGATTCATGGGATGGCCTCCGAAATGAATGGATTCCGCCCGCCGGGGCGGATCTCTCAGTATAAAGGGACTCGACCGGCGCTACCGGATGGCGGGCAAATCCTGAATGGCCACGAACGCGTCGAAAGAAACCAACGAGCGGTCGAGCACGCCGCTCGTGTGATCGTGGCGGACTCGCTCGATCGGAAACCACCGGAGCGTCACGTCGACGTTGTTGGCCCGGGCCGGCAGCAGCGGCAGGATCGACTCCAAACGCGCCCCCAGATCGAGCGGCGCGTCCCCGTTGGAAAGGCAGCGGACCGAGTGGCGGCCGAGCGTACCGTGATCGACCGTCACGGTCAAGTCGGCGATCAACTGCCGCAGGACGTTCGCGTCGGCCGTGGCCTCGAGCCCGTCGAGATCGGCTGCCAGTCCCACGATGCCGTCGCTGGTCAGGGAAGTCAGCGCGGCCAGACGGTTGACAAAGAAGTTCCGCATCGCTCCCGCCCGTCGCTGGTAGGACCCGCTGGCGCGGAACGTGTGATTGCGCCCATCGACCGTGAACGTGGAGGGATAGTCCAATGCGTAGGTTCCCTCCGAAAACGCGGCCGGCGGCGCGAACGCCAGGCTGAACGGACCATTGTTGGAGTTCGGGGCGAAGTTGAACTGCCCCCACGGAACTGTCATGGACGCGGCGCCGCCGAGCGACAAACGTTGCGGAGGCTCAGGATTCACAAACCCCGCGGGCTCCCAGCGGTAGGCGCAGGAGCCGGACGGCGGTGGGGGCCCATACGCGCCGATCCTCCATCGAGCCGCGAGCATGCGTCCGAACGTGAAGTTCCGGGTGGAACCTGGCGTGGCGCTCGAGAGGAACGATCCCTCGGTGATTTGGGTCTCGTTGATGGCGATGCCGGGCTCTGTCAGTTGCGCGAAGTCGGCCGCGCCGAACGCAAGCGCGTCGCTGCACGGGCCTTCCCGCGAGATCGGCGCCGTTACCTGATTGCTCCACACGCCGGGGCCGGCGCCGATCTGGATAGGAACTCCGCAGCCATAAGCATCGGTAGGCAACGAACCGGGCAGCCCGAACCGGAACACGCCGGCTCCAGGGACTGGGCCGGGCGTGTATGCCGCGTCCGCGAGGGCGCCCCGGGCGAACGTAGTGTTGCCGATCTTCAGCACGTAACCGTCCGCGTTGGAGCCGGCGTTGGCGATCGTCATCTCGTAGTTTAGGCCGGGCCGCATCGGATTCGTGTATGTGACCGGTGTACCGCTAGTGTCCGCGATTTCCGCCAGTCCGAAGCCGAGCAGGTTGCGCGAGTAGATCCTGGGCGTCCAGACGACTTCGAACGAGCGGGGGCGGCTCACCTTCTCGCCGCGCCGGGCCGTGACGGACCAGAGGCCTGGAGCGGCTATGTCGGGAATGATGCCGGTCACTTGATTGGGTCCGGCCGATGCGAGCGAGCACTGCAGACTATCGCCCGCGGTGTTGGCGATCGTCAGGCTCAAACCGTCGATCTCCACCGGATACTCGCCGCCGGCCCCGGTCGTGTCCGTCAAGCCGAAGCGCCCGCTCGCGAGGAACGCCGCGCCCGGTGCGACGCCCGGCGAGGGCAGGAATCCCGGCCTCAGCGACGCAGCGTCGGACAAAGTGGCGATCACGATCTCGTCTTCCAGCGGCGCCGGATTGAGCGCGAAGTCGAGGTTTCTCTCCCGTCCGGCGGTGACGACGACTCCGGCGGTTTCCGTCTTGCCGAAATGCTCGGCTTCGACGGTGACGGTGTACGTGCCGGCCGGAACGCCTGCTACGTACGTCCCTTCGGAGCCGGTGAGGGCAATCTGCCGGAATCCGGGCCCTGTGATTGTCACCTGGGCGCCGGGAATCACGGCGCCGTTCGAGTCGGTAAGGGAGCCTCGCAATCCCGTCCGCGTTCCCTGGGCGGAAGCCATGCAGCCGGACATGATGAAACAGACAACGTTGCGCATGTCGCACCTCCGAATGGCCCGATTATGGCGCCGGGCCACGCGGAGTGCTCCGGGGGGGCCGTTACCAGTAGAGCTTCAGGGCCACTTGCATCTGCCGCCACGTGTTGGCCTGATCGTTCACCACGCCGAAATTGTTGCCGTTCAGGTTCGTTCCGCCCACGCCGAACACGGTCCGGTTGAACAGGTTGAACGCCTCCCAGCGGAAGTCCAGGCGGCGGGTCTCGCCGAACGGGAACGACTTGGCGAAGCTGATGTTCTCGTTGAAATTCGGGAACGAGCGCACCTTCGGGTTGTAGCGCGTGGAGTTGCCGAACGCGATCGGCTGGGCCGTGGCGGGGAACGTGGCCGGGTTGAGGAAGCGGTCCGCCGCGGGGTCGAACTTGTCGCCCTTGAGCGGCGCGCGCCAACCGTCGTAGGTTGAGATCGTCGGGCGGGTGACGCCGTTGAAGATCGGCCACGGACTGTTGCGCGAGAGCGCGATCGGGAAACCCGACAAGTAGCTCTGGATGCCACTCAGGCGCCACCCGCCGAGCACTCCGTTCGCCACGCCGCCCACGTTCATCCAGCGCTTGCCCTTGCCGAACGGCAATTCGTAGATCGTGCTGAGCTTGACTCCGTGGGTCTGATCGAAGCGGCCGATGGATTTCTCGAGGCTGCGGTTGTATTGATCCTGCGAGGTGCTGCTGGCGTCGTAGCTGTCGGAGTCGGTGAGGATCTTCGACAGCGTGTAGTTGCCCTGGAACGTCAACCCGTTGGTGTAGCGCCGCTCGAGTTTCAGCACCACCGCATGATAGGTGGAGTGTCCGCTCTTGTCGCCGCCCTGGGCGCCGGTCACCACGCTCAGGTACTGCGGATACGGCCGCAGCGACTGCGCGACGTTGCGGGTGGTTCGCTGAATGTTGGGGTTGGTGAACGCCGGATACGGCAGGGAGATGCCCGCTTGTTGCGGCAACGCGCTGCCCGCGGGCGCGTTCAGGATGTTGACGGTCTGCGCGGCCCCATACTGATTCACCAGCCGGTTCAGGATGGGCGTCGGCAACTGGTTGATGTTGACCAGGCCTGTCTGGAGACGCGACCCGAGCGTCGCGTTGTAGGCGGCCTCCACCACCGTGCTCGACGAGAGCTGGCGCTGGACCGAGAACGTCCAGTTGATGTTCTCCGGCGCGCGGACGGCGTCCGCCAATTGCCAGTGGTCCACATTCTGGTTGTTCTGGAACGAGGGGTCGAGTTGCGGCGGCAGCGGATACTGCGGCAGGCCGTTGTCCAGCTTGAACGCCGGCGTGATGCCCTGGTCGAGCGACGCGAACGAGTACGAGCCGATGAAGCCCGCGAAGTGGCCGGATCCGGCGACCACCGTCACTTTGCTGAACGACCGGCCGATGGCGGCGCGCAGCACCGTCTTCTGGTCCAGCGTGTAGGCCATGCCAAACCGCGGGCTGATGCCGCCATACCAGCCAGGCACCAGCGACCGCGTGCCTTCGCGGCCTTGGCCGAACCCGGCGAAGCGCAGGGCGCCCGGATAGTTGACGGCCGGATTGATCCGGTCGGGAGTGAAGTCGGAGTACTTGTCGCCGTCGTTCTCGACCGGTGGCGTGGTGAACTCATAGCGCAGGCCGAGGTTCAACGTGAGCCGCCGGTTGACGCGCCAGTCGTCTTGCGCGTAGAAGCCGTAGTAGCGGTAGAGTTGGGCCACGAAGCGGTTGGTCTCGGTGGCGCCGGACGCGGCGTCGCCCAGCAGGAAGCTGGCGAACGAACTGCCGCTATTCAGCGCCGTGGCGCCGGGAATCGACGTGCCCTGGAAGCTGAAGCTTGCCTGGCCCATGATGTTCTGCTGGCCGTATCCGTTGGCCCGCTGGCTCTGGAACGAGCCGCCGAACTTGAACGTGTGCGAGCCCTTGATGTAGCTGAGGTCGTCCTTGATCGACCACAGAGGCTGTTCGGTTCCGTTGAACGAAGTGGCTCCCCAACCGGAGAATTCGCTGAAACCGGCGTTCGGGAAGTTGACGTCGCAATCGGGCACGTTCTTCATGCAGATCTTGCTCTTCCAACCGCCGGTGGCGTTCGCCGACGCGCTCACCTTATAGAACAGGTTGCCGCCGATGGCGAAGTGGTTCAGCATGCGCGGATTCAGCGTCCAGTCGTGGGTGACGCGGTAGGCTTCGGTCTCGAAAGTCTGCACCTGGCCGTTCCAAAGGGGCAGCGGGAGGCCGGACGGACCGCCCGGTCCAACGGCTTGATTGAAATTGCTGTTGTTGTAGAAGAAGGCCATGCGGTGGGCCGTGTTGAACACGTGGTCCACCTTGAGGCTGTACTTGTTCTGCGGCGACACCACCGATCCGCCGGTGGCGATGTAATTGTTCCGGATGTAGTCGATCGTGCCGGGCGTACCGCCGCGATTCGGCTTGACCGGCTGCGCGAACGAGCCCCACTGCTTGGCGAACGGGCTGATGCGCCCCGCCGGGATCCGGTTGTTTGGGAAGGCGTCGCGAATCTGGCCAGCGCCGTTCGGATTCGCGCGCGTGGTGTTGGGGTCGTAGATCAGCAGGCGTTGATTGGCGGGGCTCACCAGGTTGGTGAAGTCGCCCTCGTACATCTCCGGCGTGGGCAGCGTCAAGATCGAATCGTTGGAGCCGACGCGGTTCCGGAAGCCTTCGTAGGAGAAGAAGAAGAAGGTTTTGTCGCGGCCGTTGTAGAGTTTTGGGATGATCATCGGACCACCCGCCGTGGCGCCGAAGTCGTTCTGGCGGTAGGCGGCGCGTTTGGGAGCGAAGAATCCGCGCGCGTCCAGCTTTTCGTTCCGCAGGAAGTCGTAGGCGACGCCGTGGAACTGGTTGGTGCCGGACTTCGACGAGAACGTCATGATTCCACCGCCCGCCTGGCCGTATTCGGCCTTGAAGCCGTTGGTGTCCACCGCGAACTCGGTGATCGCCTCGAGGGAGGGCGCGTTGTAGGCGATCTCCACGGCGTCGGCGGAACGGTTGGTCGCCACCGACACGCCGTCGAGTGTCGCTTCCCAGGCTCGCGCCTGTCCGCCGCCGAGGGCGAGTTGGCCGCCGCTGCCGCGAGCCTCGGGCGTGATCGAGACCAGATCGAACGGGCTGCGCAGCGCTCCGCCCACCACGAGTGGCAGTTCATCCACCAGCTTGTTCTGCACGGCGGTGGTGATTCTGGCGTTTTCGGTCTGGACCTGCGCGATGTCCGCGCGGACTTCCACCGATTCGCTTACCTGGCCGATCTCCAGCCGCGCGTCCACGCGCAGGGTCGCCGACGCGGTCAGAATGACGCCATCGCGCACGGTTTTCTTGAATCCCGACGCCGAGAACTCCACACGGTAGGTTCCGGGGCTCAGGTTCGGAGCGTTGTAATCGCCGCCATCGGTGGCGGCGACTGTCATTGCCTGGTTGGTGGCCAAGTTGGTGATGATCACCTGGGCTCCGGGAACTGCCGCGGCGGTGCCGTCGGTGACCGTCCCGGTGATATTGCCGCGCTCGGTTTGCGCGAGCGCCAACGAAGCGAAAGCGGCGAGCGAAAGGACTGCGTAGGACCGCATGAGGGGACCTCCCTGATCGACGAAGACTATTTCCTCATCTTACCAGGAGTCGATCCGGGACCGGCGGCCTTTCGGCTACCCAGGTTGTTCGTCCGCGGAAATCGATGCTGAAAAACCCTGGACCATTTCGGGCAATCGCCTGAAGGAGAAGGAATGAGCGCCCAGGGTTTTTCAGCATCCAAGCACAAGGAGTGAACGCGGATACGAGACGCTTTCCGCCCTCTAAGACCCGTACGGCAACTTTTCAACGACAGGGGGTCGAATATTTTTTTGGAAATTTTTCGGTCAGCGTCCCGCGGCGGCGATTTGCGCCCGCCCGGCGGGCCAGGAGGCGGGCCGGAAATCGAACCACGCGGCCAGCTCCTCGTCCGATATTTTCCTTTTTTCCATGATCTTACGGCGCTTCTCCCAGGCCGCCGGGGCCAGCCGGGCGACGTCGAGAAAGGCGGGAAGCGATCCCTGTTCGTTGATCAGGCACGATCCGGCGACCACCAGATCGCGCGCGGTGGCGGCCCAGAAGCTCCGCCGGTACAGATCGGAGGTCATATTCTTGATCCGCAGTAGGAACCGGTTCTTCACCGAGTGCCGGTTGAGCACCGGTGGCAGTTGGCCGCGGTTGCCGGGCGTGACCCGGCGGACGTGATGCGCCTCCGCGCGTGGCGCGTAAAGGGATTTCCAGCCAAGCAGTTGCGCGCGCCAGGCTACGTCGGCATCCTCGCGGTAGGCGAAGAAGTCGGGATCGAAGAAGCCGTCGGAGCCCGAGACGTCGTCGATCATTGTCCGGCGGTAAAGGGCGGCCGCCGCGCTCGCGCCGAAGACGTACTCCGGCTGGTCGAAATCGGGTCCGTCCGGTTGGTTCCAGCCGCGATCCAGGTGACGCATGGCCGGAGTGAATACGATTCCGGCGGAGTCGATCCGGCGTTCGGCGGGGATCGACATGTCGGGGTTCAGCCGCAAGAGCTTGCCGCAGACCGTGCCGACGCCCGGATCGGTGCTGGCGGCGTCGATCAGCCGGGCGAGGAAATCGGGGTGGAGCAGCACGTCGGGGTTCAAGGTGAGGACCCACGCCGAGGAAGTCGCCGCGATGGCTTGGTTTTGCGCGGCGGCGAATCCTAAATTGATGCCGTTATGGAGGATGGTGGCGCGGCTGCTGTAGCGCTCGAGGATGTCCTGGGTTCCGTCGGTGGAGGCGTTGTCGAGCAGGACGACCTCTTGGGGGAGCCCCGTTTGGGCGTAGAGAGTGTCCAAACACCGGCTGACGAAGGCCCCGCTGTTGTAGGTGACGATGGTGACGGCGACGGAAGTCCGTTTCATGCAATGCCTTACGAAAGCAAAGACCGTTTCGAAGCGATTTCAACGACAGCGGAATTTCCGTCATTTGCTGTAGTTGAAACGCACCCGGTTCGGGTCTTAGGATCGGTTGCAGGCGTGTCCGATGCCATATTACCCACTCCATGAGGAACTGGCCGCCGTTTTTCGCCCCGGACAGATTGTGTTGACGCTCCAAGACGAGGTCGCGCAACTGTTCGAAGAGGCGAGAGACGACGTGTTCCGTTACCTGCTGACCTTGGGACTGCATCCCCCCCAGGCGCAAGAGGCCGCGCAAGAGGTCTTCCTGCGGCTGTACACGACCTTGAAAAAAGGGGAGCAGATCCTGAACCGGCGGGCGTGGATCTTCCGGGTGGCGCACAATCTGGGCTTGAAGATTCGAGCCCGGCAGGGTGCGGTACCGTTCGACCCGGATATGGAAAGCCGGATTCTCGACCCCCAGTCGAATCCGGAGCGGTCGCTGATCGAAAGGGAAAGGACGGCGCGGATCGAACGCGCCATCTCCACCTTGAGCGATCAGCAGCGGCGGTGTCTGCAATTGAGAATGGAAGGTCTGCGGTACCCCGAGATCGGCGAGATCATGGGTATCAGCGCTTCCACGGTGGGCGAATTCCTGCGCCGGGCCATGACGAGGCTGCGCAAGGAGACGTCCCCGGGCAAGGAAGGTAGTCATGAGTAATCAGGAACGTGTCCATCCGGCGCCCGAGCAACTGCTCCGGCATCTGGACGGGGAACTTTCGGCCCGCGAGGCCGAACAGGTCCGCGTCCATCTCGATGCCTGTTGGGAGTGCCGCGCCGAGCGCGAGGAATTCCAGAAGACCGCCACCGAATGCGTGCGCTTCCGCCAGATGGCGGCTGCCGCCTCCCCCGCGCCTCCCCGGCCGTGGTTCGACATTCGCCGTGAGATTGAAAAGTTGGACGCTACCGGGCAGCCGTCTCTCGCCGGACGGATCGCCGGCTGGTTCGTTCCGGCCGCCGCTTCCTGGCGGCTCGCCCCCACCGCGATGGCCCTGGTGGCCGCCGGTTGGATGGTGTATTCGCTCCGGTTCGCGCCGTCCGCCCAGGCGGCGATGCTGCTCGACCGGGCCGTGGCCGCCGGCCGCGCCAAGGCGATTCAGCCGCGCAAGGTCGAAATCCGCAGAGGATCGAAGAAGTTCACCCGGCTGGTGGCGCCCAAGGCCGTGCCCGCCGCGATGGCGATGGCAGGCGAGGATCAGGAACTGATGGCCCTGTTCGGGGCCGCTCACTACGATTGGAACGATCCGCTCAGCGCCCGGTCCTTCCAGGAGTGGCGCGGCGGACTGGCTTCGAAGTCGGACCAGATCGCCGAAACCGCCCAGTTCTACGAAATCCGCACCACCACCGATGCCAGCGATCTTACCAGCGCCGCGTTGACGCTTGCGAGCGCGGACATGCACCCGACTCGCGCCGCCTTCCAGTTCCGCAACCAGGAGCGCGTCGAGATCGTGGAAGTGCCCGTGGATGGCGCCGGCCCCGCCGTGATCGCGTCGCAGCCCGCCTCCCCGGCCAATCCGGTTCCCGCCTTGCCCGCGCCCGCCGGAAATCCGCTGGAAAACACTACGCCTTCCGCGCCGGTGTCCCTACCCGCGACCGCCTCCGACGAACTGCAAGTGGTGCTCCGCCTGCATCGCGCCGGCGCCGATCTCGGCGAACCGGTGGAAATCGCCCGTAGCGGCGAAGCCGTGCGGGTCCGCGGAATCGGGCTCGACGCCGACAGGCAACAACAGATCAAGGCCGCGCTCGCCGGTCTGCCGCGCGTCGAAGTGGACTTCTCCGAGACCGGCGTCAGCGGCTGGACCGCGCCCACCCCCACGCAAGGCGTCACCGTCACCGGCGAAGCCTCGGCGGTGCAGGCGAGGATCGAAGCGGCCGCTGGCGGCCGCTCGGCGTTCGAACGGCTCTCGGCCAAGGTACTCGAAACTTCGGATCGGGCGATGGCCAGGGCTCACGCGCTCCGGCGGTTGGCGGCGCAATTCCCGGCTTCCGTCGAGACCGGTCTCCCCGCCGATGAACGGCAGGCTCTGGCGGCGCTGCGCACCGAACACGCCGCCGCGATGGACCGCGAGGCTGCCGCCATCCTCGACTCTCTTTCCCCCGTGCTGACTTCCATGGGTGGCCGCGACCTCGGCTCCGATGCCCAGTCGTCCGGCGCCTGGCAGCGGGATACGCAGCAACTGTTCGACTCCGCCCGCGCCATCGAGCGCCAGACGGGGATCGCGCTGGGTGGCGCTGCATCCACGGGCGATACATCGGGCTTGCCGTCGCAATTGTTAACCGAAGTTACGCGGCTGAGGAATCTGTTGAAGTCGTACCGATAAGCGGTAGTATGAAGAGGTGCGGCTGGTTCTCGCGGCGCTGTCGTTCGCGCTGCTGGGGCGGAGTGTAGGGCTCGCTCAGCAGTACAGCCATTTGTCCGGCATCGTGCGGGACATGTCGGACGCGGTCGTACCGGACGCCTTCCTTTCGGTGGTCAGCGAGGACACGGGGTTCCGCCGGTCGGCCCGCACCGGCCTCGACGGCGGATACCGGGTCGCCGCGCTGCAGCCGGGCCATTATAAGGTTACGATCTCCAAGGACGGGTTTCGTCCCGTGGTTCATACGGGCGTGAAGCTGGACGCCGCCCAGCCGGCGCGCGTGGATTTCGTGCTGCAAGTGGGAGCCACGCAGGAAGCGATCACGGTGCAGAGCGGTCCGCCCGTTCTGGCGAGCGAAGACGCGTCGGTGGGGACACTGGTCGGCCGGGAGTGGATCGAGCGGCTGCCTCTCAACGGCCGCGGAGTCCAGGGACTGCTCGAACTTGCGCCCGGCACGGTCGCCACGCCCGCCACGCGGGGCGAAGCCGGCCAGTTCACCGCGAATGGGCAGCGGCCGAATTCGCACTACTTCACGGTGGATGGCGTCAGCGTCAACACCGGCGTCAGCGCGGGCGGCGGACCGGCCGGTGTGACCGGTGGAGTTCTCCCTGGGATGACCGCCTTCGGAAGTCTGCACAATCTGATCTCGATGGAAGCGCTCGAGGAGTTCCGCATCCAGACCTCGACGGCGGTACCCGAATACGGCCGTCTGCCGGGCGCGCAGATCACGCTCAGCAGCCGCGCGGGCACGAACGACTTCCACGGCAGCGGCTACGAGTTCTTCCGCAATCGAATCTTCGAGGCCAACGACTGGTTTGCCAACCGGTACGGCTTGCCGCGCGCGCCGTCCGGAGTGGCCGACTATGGCGGAACCCTCGGCGGGCCCATCAAGCGCAACCGGGCGTTTTTCTTCGCCGGCTACGAAGCGATCAGAATCACCCAGCCGTTCGTATGGCGCGTGCCGGTGCCCGATGCGGCCATCCGGCTAGCCGCCCCCTCCCGCTTTCGCTCCCTGCTTTCCGTCTTCCCCCAGGCGAACGGCCCCCCGCTCGGCAATTCCACCGCCGAGTGGACCGGTAACGTCAACCGGCCCTCTCGACTGGATAGCGGAACCGTTCGCGGCGACCTTGCGGTGACGCAGCGGATCAGCCTGTTCGGCCGCTTCAACGAAGCGCCGTCCACCAGCGAGTTCGGCAATTGGCAGGTGAACGAACTCCATATGGAGTCGCGTAGCGTCACCGGCGGCGTCAATGCGCGGATCAAACCGAACATCATCGCCGACTTCCGTTTCAACACGAACTGGGCGTCCGCCGATTCCGCCTGGCGCCCGGACGCGTTCTCGCCTCTCGAGGACTGCGAGTTCGCCACCGCCGTGGCGGCCATCTCCCGCACCAACCGGGGCTGCGGCGCGTTCTATGTACTCTCCATCGCAGGCCTGGGGCAGGCTCTCTCGGGCCACGAGAGCGACACCCAGCAGCGGCAGTGGAATCTCGCCGGAACCACCACCGTCACCCGCGGCCGCCACCAGATCCGCGCCGGCGGAGACTACCGCCGGCTCACTCCCGTGCGTCCGCGATTCACCGACTACGTCACCGTAATGGCGGACAACCTCAACGACCTGCTGGCGCAGACCATCTGGACGTCGGTGACCGGCGCCGCCGAAAGCAAGGCGCTGTTGCGCGAACTGTCCCTATTCGGCCAGGACACCTGGCGGGTCACGTCGCGGCTGACCGTCAACGGAGGCATGCGCTGGGAGTTCAACCCGCCGCCCATCAAGAGCAAGCCATCGTTCGGGCAGGGGCCGTTTCCCGGCGGCATCGCTCCCAACGCCAGCTCGTTTACCATTTGGCCGTTGCGATACACCAATCTGGCGCCGCGCGTGGGCGGCGCGTACCGGCTTCGCCGCGACGGAAACACGGTGCTGCGCTCCGGCTACGGCATCTACTACGATTCCAGCCTCGGCATCGCCACCGACGTGGTGCACAGCCGCCCGAACACGATCTGGCAGATCGGCGGGCCGGCGGCCGATCTGAGCGGTTCGCCGCGGCGGATCATCGAGTACGACTTTGCGCCGGACCTGCGTCTGCCGGTGATCCGCCAATGGAACGCCACCGTGGAGCATGCCTTCGGCGGGCGCGATGTACTCTCGGTGGGCTACGTGGGCTCGCGCGGGCGCGACCTGATCCGGCGCGAACTCGGCGGCCGCGGCGGTCCGAATTTCGTCGGCATCGCCTTCTCGACCAACCACGGCTACTCGCGCTATCACGGCTTGCAGGCGCAGTTCCGAAAGCGGATGTCGCAGCGGCTGCAAAGCCTGGTGTCGTACTCGTGGTCGCACTCGATCGACAACGGCTCCACCGATTCCGGCATGTATTGGGTGGGCACGGGGTTCGATCCCCAGGCCGATCGCGGCTCGTCCGATTTCGACGTGAGGCACTCCTTGAACGCGGCGTTCACCTACGAGGCTCGCGGCGGCAAGGGCTGGCGCGCGGCCACCGGCGGATGGTTCGTGGACGGCGTCGTTCGCGCCCGTTCCGGATTTCCGGTGAACCTGTTGAACTCGGAGAACGCGATGGGCATCTCGTTCTTCAACGTCTTCCGGCCGGACGTCACGGGCGCGCCCGTGTGGATCGAGGAGCGGAACGCGCCCAACGGACGGCGGCTGAATCCGGCGGCGTTCCGCGCGTTGCCGAACCTGCAACAGGGTAGTCTGGGACGCAACTCGATCGCCGGCTTCGGCATGTCGCAGTTGGATATCGCCCTGCGGCGGGACTTCCCGGTTAGCGATCACGCCGGCTTTCAGTTCCGCGTGGAGGCCTTCAACGCGTTCAACCAGTCCAACTTCGGCGATCCGGTCCGGTTTCTGGCCAGTCCGCTGTTCGGGCAGTCCGTGTCGATGCTCAACACGATGCTGGGCCAGGGAACGCCCGGCAGCGGGTTGACGCCGCGATTCCAGCAGGGCGGCCCGCGGTCGCTGCAAATGATGCTGCGTTTTCGGTTTTGATGAACCTGCCCAACACTTACCTCTTCCGGCTCGGGCCGACCCCGCTGGTTCCGGTTCGCCTGGAGCCGGATGGACCCGAGGTCTGGTGCAAGCTCGAGTACCTGCAGCCGAGCGGATCCACCAAGGACCGCATCGCGCGATTCATCCTCGGCAAGGCGCTACGGGAAGGGCGGCTGCGTCCGGGCGGAGCGGTGGTGGAAGCATCCAGCGGATCCACCAGCATCGCGATGGCGCTGGCGTGCGCGCAGTTCGGTTTGCGATTCACGGCCGCGATGCCGGAAAGCGTGAGCAACGAGCGGGTGCTGATGATCCGCGCGTTCGGCGGCGCGATAGTACTCACGCCGCGGGAGGAAGGGATGCGCGGCGCGATCGCCGAGACCGGGCGGATGGCCGCCGCCGATCCCGCCGTGTTCCTGCCGCGGCAGTTCGCCAATCGCGACAACGCGCTGGCGCATCGCGTGGGAACCGCGCGGGAGGCGATCGATCAGATTCCCGGTGGGACCGTGGATGCGGTGGTGAGCGGCGTCGGCACGGGTGGGACGTTGGTGGGTTTGTACGAAGGGTTCCGCGAGGCGGGATGCGCGGTGACGCCGGTGGTGGCCAAGCCGGTGGCTTTGCGTTCGCGGCCCGATCTGGAATGTTGCAGCTTCAGTTCGCGCGTACCGGGCGTGGTGGAAAGCCTCTCCGAGATTTTCCGTCCGGCGGACTTGCCGGGACTGCGCGTGGCGGAGGTTCGCGACGACGACGCGATCGCCACCGCGCGAGAGTTGATCGCGCGGGGCTTTCCGGTGGGTCCCAGTTCCGGACTCAACTACCGCGCGGCCGCGGCGATCGCGGTGGAGCGGCCGGACGCGAAAGTGGTCACCGTTTTTCCCGACCGCATGGAACGCTACTTCTCCACCGAGCTGTTCGAACCGGCGCGGCGTGGAACGTGCTAAAGTGGCGCGAATGATTCGCGCATTCGCTCTGACCCTACTTGCATCGTTCGCCTGCCTGGCCGCCGACTTCACCGGCGTCTGGAAGATGGACCCCGCCAAAAGCGACTACGGTTTGTTGCCGATGCCCGATTCGGTGACGCTCGACGTGAAGCAAACCGGCGAGTCCGTTGAAATGAAGTTCGCGCAGGAAGGCGGACGCGCGCCGGCTCAGTACACGCACAAGTACTCGATCGACGGCAAGGAGTCGGTCAACGAACTCCTGGGGAACCAGATGAAGACCGTCGCGTCGAAACAAGGCGAGTCGCTGAAATTCAGCAGCACGGTGAACTACCGCGGCCGCGATCTGCGCATCGCCGACACGTGGACAATGGCGGCGGATGGTAAGTCGATGGTCTACAAGCGCAACATCGCGGCGCCGGAGTTGACCATCGACGTGACGATGACGATGTTGAAGCAGTAGCCGCTATTCGGCGTCCATGAAGTAGTAGCCGATCATGTGGCACACGATCATGTGCGCATCCTCGATGCGTCCCATGTGCGGGACGGGAACCTGAATGTTCAGTTGCGACATCGCGGCCAGCTTGCCGCCGTCGCGCCCGGACAGTCCGATGGTCCGGCAGCCGGCCGAATTGGCGTACTCCACCGCGCGCAGCACGTTCGGCGAGTTGCCGGATCCGCTGATCGCCATCACCAGATCGCCAGGGCGGGCGAAGTTTTTCAACTGCTCGGCGAAGACGACGTCGTAGGAAACGTCGTTGGAATAGGCCGTGAGCGTGGGCAGCGAATCGGTGAGCGCCTGGATGCGGAAGCGCTTGTCGCGCTTGTAGCTGGCGCCCTTCACCATGTCGCAGGCGAAGTGCGACGCGGTGGAGGCGCTGCCTCCGTTGCCGCACACGAAGATCGAGCGGCCCTCGTCTCGCGCGTCGCGAAACCAGGCGATCGCTTCGTTCACCTTGTTCATGTCGATCTTGCCGATCGTGTCGATGAGGTCTTGTTTGTAAAGTTCGGGAAAGGTCATGAGTTCCACTCCATGGCGGCCAGTTCGAGCGCGCCCCACAGGACGCTGTCGTCGCCGAGCGCGGCCGGGCGAACGTCCACGCGCGCCCGTGACCACGCCGTGATCGAACGGCCGAGTTCGGCGCGTAGCGGCGCGAACAGCCGCTCTCCAGCCTTGGCGATGCCGCCGCCGATCACGATCGCGGCCGGATTCAGCAGCATGACGCAGGCCTTGAGGCCCAGCGCCAGATCCACCACGTATCGATCGACGAAAGCCGCATCGCGCATGAGTTCGATGGCGGGTTTCCCATGGTCGCGTTCGAGCCACAGTCCGCAGCACATACGTTCGTAGCAGCCGCGCGCGCCGCACAGGCACTCGGGGCCGTCCGGCCGGATGGTGAGGTGGCCGATCTCGCCGGCGTAGGAATCGGCGCCGCGATGGACGCGTCCGTTGGCCAGAATGCCGCCGCCGATGCCGGTGGAAAGCGTCATGTAGAAAAGCGGATCGGCGCCTTGGCCCGCGCCGTGCCGGCCTTCGCCGAGCGCTCCCACGTTGGCGTCGTTGTCCATCACGGTGGGCAGGCCGAACATCGACGAGACGCATTGGGTCAAGTCGAAATCGCTCCAGCCGCCGACGTGAGTGGACAATGCGACTCGTTGCCGGTCGAAAAGCACGGGTCCGCCGAAACCGATTCCGCAGCGGTGGAGCGTCATGTCGCGCATCCACGCGCGTCCTGTCTCTTCGATGCGGGCGAGCATCCAGTCGCGGCCGCCCTGGCGGTCGGTGGCCCGGGATTCGCGGCGCGCCATCTGTCCGCCGGCGAACGCGGCCATCGAGAACTTGGTCCCACCGATGTCGATGGCGAGCGTGTTCATTTCTCGGCGGCCAGGACCTCTTTGGGCGACGCGGTTCCGGTGCCCCGCTTCATGATCGTGACCGAGGCCACCAGATTTCCGACGCGCGCCGCTTCCACGGCCGATCCGGTGACCGCCATCGCCATCGCCGCGCCGGCGGAAAAGCTGTCGCCGGCTCCGCAGATATCCACCGGCCGCTCCACCTTGCGCGCCTTGACGTGCTTGATGCCGGTGTCCTCCACCACGTAGGCGCCTTCGCCGCCGTGGGTGATGATCATCGGCTTGCGCCCGACGTTGTTGCGAAGCGCGTAGTAGTCGATGCGGCCGAACAACCGCTGCGAGGCATCGTCCGCCTCGATGTTGTTCGGCTTGACGATCACGTCGCGGTACAGATCGGACCTGCGGCGGGAGTCCACCCAGATCACTTTCTCTGGATTCTTTCGCGCCATCGCCGCCATCAGATCGCGAACGGCGGGCGTCACCACGCCGCCCTGGTCGGTTTCGGCCTGATCGGAAACCATGATCACGTCGAACTGCGAGGCGCGCGCCTGGATCTGATCGAGCACCCGCCGCTCCACGCCGGCGTCGAGCGCCCGGGTCGTGATGAAGTCGACCCGCGGCAGATCCTCCACTCCGGTCTTCGCGTTGATCAGCTTGGTGTAGGTGAAGGTCTGCAGGTCCGACGCTTCCACCAGCAGGTTGGCGGCGATCCCGCGCGCCTCGAGGGAGCGCTTCAACTCCATGCCGAAGCCGTCCTGTCCAATCACCCCCAGCACGGCCACCTTGCCAACGCCGAGAGCGGTCAGGTTGTTGGCGACGGTGCCGCCCGCGCCGGGAGAAGTCTCGGTCGAGACTACCCCGATACGGGGGATGCCGGTCTCGCGGCTCGGCTCGGCGGTGCCGGGATCGTAGGTGCACCAGCGATCCAAGCAGATGTCGCCGATCACGACGGCGGACCGTTGACTGAATCGAGTCAGGATTTGGGCGGTAGTCATCGAAGTTCCAGTATCGCGCGGCGCAGGGCCGGCAGGGTGGCCCGGTGGTCGCCGCTGAAGTAGAAGCTCTCGCCGCCGTCGGCCACGGTTCGGACGAGCAGCGTCTTGTGTGGACGGAAATAGTAGCCCGGATCGGACTTGTCCAGTTCCTTGCGGTGATCGCCGCGGATGGGGACCAGGTCGAATACCGCGGTTGCGAAATGGCGGATCTCGCGGCCTTCCCGATGCGCGACGTTGCGAGCCATGGCGAGCGCCTTCAAATAAACCTCGGGACCCATGATCGCCGAACCGAAGCTGAGCGCCACGCCTCCCTCCAGCCGTTCGACCGTGCGGGCGAATATGAGAAAGTCGCGATAGCTGGCCGCGCCGATGGCCGCGCCGTCGCAATTGGGGTGCTCGTGCAGGATGTCGTAGCCGATGCCCACGTGTACCGTCACCGGCACGCCCAGCCGGTACGCCGCCGCGAACACGCTGAGATCCTTGTGTGGGAACTCGATCTCGAGGATGTGGCGCCCTAGCGCTTCGCCGAACCCGGTCTCTTCGGCGGCTGCCTGGATCGTCACGGCGTTGAGGTCACCGGTCTCTTGCCACAAGCCGAACTCGCCGGACCGAATGTAGCGCGCGACGCTTTCGGTGGTGGCGCCGATGCGGGCGAGTTCGTAGTCGTGGATGGCGCCAGCGCCGTTGAGCGCCAGGTGATCGACGAAGCCGCGCTCCATCAGGTCGATGAGATGACGGTTGACGCCGGCGCGTAGCACGTGCGCGCCCATGATGAGGATTCGCGCCGCGCCCCGCTCGCGCGCGGCGGCCAGCCGCGATGCCACGGGGGAAAGGTCGGGGTGCGAGAACGGCGGAACCTCGTCGTCGAGCGAGAGCCACCGCTCGAGGCGCAGATCGTGCGTACGTTCGGCAAGCGGCTTGACGAGCAGCCGCGAACGGTCGAAGATCTCGTATCGGGAGGGCAAGGCGGTATGAGGATCAGGAGGGAAAGAGGCGGGACCACAGGTCGCCGCGGCAGAGGTAGTTTGGAACGATGTAGTCGGCGCCGACGCCGGCCAGCCGGTTGCGCTTCCACTCGTCGACCTTCAGGCAGTCGGGTTCGTCGGAGGCGACGCCGACGGCGATGCCGCCCACCTGCTTGACGTTTTCGATCTCGACGTAGCCATCGCCGAAGCCGAGGAATTCGTCGCCGCGCGCCTCGGCGCCCTGGATGATCCGCTGGATCAGGATGGCCTTGGAGAAGCTCTTGTAGTCGTCGAGCGCGCCGTGGACGCCGCCATCGAAGTAGGGAGTGACGCCCAGCAGCCGCGCCTCGTTCTTCATGTAGGCGTCGTCGGTTCCACTGGCGAGGTACAGCTTCATGCCGCGATCCCGCAACGCGTCGAGCAGCTCGACGCTGCCGGGCACCATGTATTTTTCGGGTGCGCACTGGCCCGACTCGAGTTCGTCGACGCGGCTCTTGATGCGGTCCCACAACCGGTCGAGGTACATGCGCTTGTACACCAGCGGATCCTCTGGCGCGCCGCCGCGCTTGGCAATCTCGTCCGCCAGTTCGATCATTTGGTAGATGGTCTGTTTGCCCGTCAGCCGGCCGACGAAGTCGCGAACCAGCTTTTCGAGATCGGCCTCGGGCTCGCCGGTTTTCAATTCGGCGAGGATTTCGACCATCATCGGAACCATCACGTCCATCCAGCCGGACCGTATCGTCGACAGCGTCCCATCGAAATCGAACAGCGCGACGCGCGCGCGATGGGCCGTTGCGTCCGGCCGTAGTTGTTCCACCATGTTCCCTTTTATTGTAGCGGGCGGCGGTCCGCGCGCGTCCGATCCTTCGGGTGGATTAACCTCGAAGCCGAATTTCGGCGATATACTTGTGATGGAGCCAGACCTCGCCGGAGAGTTGTCAATTTCATGAACATGCGCCTTGCCTTTTCGTGGCTGGCGGGAGCGCTTGCGCTCACCGCACAGCAAGGGTCCCCAAGCAAGGGGGACGCCTACTATCACTTTTCGATGGGGCATCTGTTCTCCGAGCAGATCGGCGCCACCGGCGGGCGCAACCCAGAATTCGTCAATCAGGCCATCGATCACTATCGAAACGCCTTGAAGGCGGATCCTTCCGCCGGATTCCTGGCGGACGAACTGGCCGATATCTACCTGCAGACGGGGCGCTACAAAGAGGCTGAAACCGATTCGCAGGCGGCGTTGCGCGACAACCCGAACGACATCAACGCGCGCCGCGTGCTGGGCCGCATCTACCTGCGGCTGATCGGCGATCCGCAGCGCGGGCGGATCAATCAGGACTACGTCAAAAAGGCTACCGAGCAGTACACCCGGGTCGCCGAGGCGCATCCGAAGGATGCCGACGCCTTTCTGACGCTCGGGCGGCTGTACAAGCTGCAACAGGACTCGGTGGAGTCCGAGAAAGCGTTCAAAAAGGCGATGGACCTCGATCCGGGCAACGAGGAAGCGATCTCCGGCCTGGCGATGGTCTACTCCGATCTGGGCGACAACAAACGCGCGGCGGAGATGCTGAAGCTGCTGTCCGACAAGCAGCCGAGCCTGAACAACCTGCTCTCGCTGGCCGGTTCCTACGAGCAGACCAGCGATTACGCGCTGGCGGCCGAGACGCTGAAACGCGCGCGCAAGCTCGACCCCGACAACGAGCAGATTCAGCGGGCGCTGGCTCGCGATCTCTCGCTTGCCGATAAACTGGACGAAGCGGCCGAGCTCTACCAGGAACTGTTGAAGGCCAAGCCCAAGGACTGGGAAGCGCACCTGCGGCTCTCCCAGATCTACCGCCAGCAGAACAAGTTCGACAAGGCCCGCCAGTCGCTCGACGAAGCGAAGAAGGGGGATCCCAACAACATCGAGGTTCTCTATCACGAAGTGGGACTGCTCGAAGGCGAGGGCAAGACCGAGGAAGCGATCGGCGCGATGAAGCAGGTGGTGACCGCCACCGCCAAGCGCAACTACTCGGCGTCGGAAAAGGGGCAGCGCGCGATGCTGCTCGAACGGCTGGGCATCCTCTACCGGTCGGAAGACCGGTACGCGGACGCGGTGGCCACTTTCCAGGAACTCGCCGCGCTCGATCCCGCGCAGGCGGCGCGGGGACAGGCCCAAGTGGCCGACACCTGGCGCCAGGCGAAGGACTACGCGAAGGCCAACGAAGAGATCGAGCAGGCCTACAAGAAGTATCCCAACGACCGCACGGTTCGCATCGTGCGCGCCAACATCATGGCCGAGACCGGACGGGTGGATCAGGGCGCCGCCGACATCCGCAAGATGCTCGACGGCAAGAGCGACCGCGAGACTTACCTTTTGATCGCCCAGTTGTACGAGAAGGCGAAGAACTACGCCGAAATGGGCAAGGCCATCGACGCGGCCGAGAAGCTCTCCATGTCCAACGAGGACAAGGAGACCATTCACTTCATGCGCGGCGCGATGTTGGAGAAACTGAAGAAGACCGATCAGTCGGAGGCGGAGTTCAAGAAGATTCTGGCGATGAATCCGTCGTCCGCTTCCGCGCTCAACTATCTCGGCTACATGTGGGCCGACCGGAACGTGAAGCTGGATGAAGCGCTCGGAATGATCAAGAAGGCCCTGGATCAGGAGCCCAACAACGGCGCGTTCCTCGACAGCCTCGGCTGGGTGTACTTCCGCCTGGGTAAACTGGACGACGCCGCCACCTACCTGCGGCGCGCGCTGGACCGGAGCGGCAAGGATCCCACGGTGAACGATCACCTGGGCGACGTCTACGCCAAGCAGGGCAAGTGGAAGGACGCCGCGGCCCAGTGGGAGCGCTCGGTAAAGCTGTACGATCAGAGCCCGCAGGGCGAGCATGATTCCGCCGAAGCCGCCAAGGTCCGAAAGAAGCTCGACGGCGCGCGCGTGCGCGTCGCCAAGGAACAGAAGCGATGAGATATTGGACAAGCCTGCTGGCGATCGCCGCGCCGCTGGCGGCGCAGAGCGTCACCTACACCCGCGACGTCGCGCCGATCTTCCAGGCAAAGTGCCAACAGTGCCACCGGCCGAACGACATCGCGCCGTTCGCGCTGGATGGCTATGAGGCGGCGCTCGACTGGAAAGGCGATATCAAGCTCGCCGTGAGCGAAGGCCGCATGCCGCCGTGGAAACCCGTGGCCGGCGCTGGCGACTTCCGCGGCAACTTCAGCCTGACCCAGGAAGAGAAGGACAAGATCCTCGCCTGGGTCGATCTCGACGGGCCCAAGGGCGAGGACTCCGACATGCCGGCCCCGCTTCCCGAGCGGGGCGAGTGGGTGCTGGGAGAGCCGGATCTGGTGCTGCAAATGCCGGAGCCGTACACGCCTCCGCGCGGCAAGGACATGTACCGCTGCTTCGTCCTGCCGACCGGCGTCGAGGAAACGAAGTACGTCGGCGCCTACGACGTCCTGCCGGGCGACCGGCGGAGCGTGCACCACGTGATTCTGTTCACCGACACCACGGGCGAGGCGGAGAAGCTGGATGCCAAGGATCCCGAGCCCGGCTACACCTGCTTTGGCGGCCCGGGCACCCCCATTTCGGCCACCGATCTATTCGGCGGCAACTCACTGGGATTGGGCGGCTGGGCGCCCGGCACGCGTCCCAGCCACCTGCCCGATGGTGTGGGCGTGGAGATGGCGCCCAAGACGCGCGTGGTGATGCAAATCCACTACTATGCCCGGAGCGGCGCGAGTCCGGATCAGACCCGCGTGGGGCTCTACTACGCGAAATCGAAAGTGGAGAAGCGGCTCATCTACCTCCCCGTGCTGCCTCTGGACGCTCGCGGGAACGTCAGCCTCACGATTCCGGCCGGCGCGAACCGGCACGTGGTGAACACCGAGTTCCTGGTGCCGCTGCTGCTGGGCGCGCAGGTGGTGAGCGTGTTTCCCCACATGCATTTGCTCGGCACCGATATCAAGGCCGAGATCGTCGACACGCTCGGCCGGAATCCGCGGCCCCTGGTGCATATCGACAAGTGGGACTTCAACTGGCAGGGCCCGTATGTGTTCAGCGAACCGGTGAAACTCCCCGCGTTGAACCGGGTCCGGCTGTCGTGCACCTACGACAATTCGGCGGCGAACCCCCGGAATCCCAACAATCCGCTGAAGACGGTCCGCTGGGGAGAAGGCACCGAGGACGAGATGTGTCTGGTGTTCCTGGGCGTCACCTTCGACCGCGATCGCCTGCAGTAACGGCTACCAGTATCCCCACTGGCCGGCCGCTATCACGTACGCGCTCAGCAGGGCGTTGGTGATGCCATGGGCAAGCATGCAATCGCCCAGCGAACGTGTGCGCACCGCCCACAGATTGTAGGCGATCCCCGCCAGCAAGCCGACATCCCAGAACGGTCCGTGCTCCACGGCGAACAGCGCCGCCGTGATCCAGAAGGCGTTGGCGGCATACTTGCCGATCGGAACGCTCTGGAAATCCTGCGACACAATCCAGCGCATGAGCCAGCCGCGCCAGAAGAGTTCCTCGAGCACGGGAACCAGAAGTACGGCGCGAATCGCGCGGAACAGCAGCACCATGGGATTGGAGCGCAGAGCCTCGGGCACCGTACTCGCCACTTTGCCCGTGATGCCGTTCTGGAAGATCCAGTGCTCCCGCCACGCCGGGAACAATAGGTCCGGCGCGATCCAGATGGCGAAGACGGCGGCGCCAAGCGCGACGCTGCCCATCCACCGTTCGACGCGAAGGTTCAGGATCTCGCGGGAGCAGAACCAGATCGCCGCGGCGATCGCGGCCGCTCGAAACGGATACTCCCACTCGCCCAAACCCAGGAAGTCGCCCAGGCCGAGAAACACGCAAAAGACGGCGAACGGCCCCACCCACGGCCTGGCCGGGTGATTCCAGAGGCCGTCCGAGCCGAAGGCGGTCACCCGATCCGCCGCATCAGCTCCTGGATCTTGCGATCCTCGTCGCCGTTGGGGCTGTTCCGCATGGCTTCTTGAAGCTCGCGCTTGGCTTGCAGCTTGTCGCCTTTCTGAGCGAGCGACAGGGCCAGGTGATAGCGCCACGTCACGTGCTTGGGCCGCTGCTTCACCAGATCGGTGAAGATGCGGACGGCATCGTCGGAGAGATTCTTCTTGAGATAGACCCAGCCGAGCGTGTCGGCGATGTTGAGATCGCCCGGCGCCAGTTGCTTGGCCCGTTGCGCGTGTTTGAGCGCCACGTCCAGATCGCCGTTGGTTTCCACCAGCCAGTAGGCGTAGTTGTTCAGCGCGATCACGTTATCGGGCGCGACGCGGAGAATCTGCTCGTAAAGCGGCCGCGCCTCGGCGCGCTTGTTCTGCGATTCCAATGCCAGCGCCATCTGCAACAGGGGGGCGGCCTCGTTCGGAGCCCCGTTCTTGGCCGCCTCGAACGTCGAGTACGCCTCGCTCCACTTCCCGGCCCGCATGTAGGTATCGCCGAGACGCATCATCACGTCGAGCGCCTTCGGATCGGCCTGCAGCAGGGCTTGATAGTAGCCGATGGCCTCGTCGTACCGCTTGGTCGCGGTGGCGACCATGGCAAGCGCGGTTCGAAGCGCCTTGACATAGGCGGGCTTGGAGGCGGTCTCCGGCTTTTCGAGCTCCTTCTTCAGCATCTCGGCCGCTCGATCCTCGCGCTTGGAAACCAGGTAGACGTCCACCAGACCGAACACGCCTCGGGTGTCGCCGCCCTGGACCATGGACCGGAAGCCCTCCTCGGCGGTGTCCAGTCTGCGGTCCAGCATGTTGGTCTGCGACAGCATGTACTGTGCGTCCCTGAGTTCCGGTTTGCGCCGCAGGACATCCTCGAGCAGGTTGCGCGCGCCCTTGAAGTCGTTCATGCCCATCAGCGTGGCGGCCCGGAGCAGATAGGGCGCCACCAACGTGGGCTGCACCTTGATCACGTCGTCGGCGTACTGCTGCGCCTTTGCGAACTCGGCCTTGCCGAGATGCAGCCGCGCCAATCCGATCTTGGGCGGTCCGTAGGCCGGCCGGAGCTTCACCGCCTCGAGGAATTGCGCCTGCGCCTTGTCCGGTTGGCCCTGCGCGGCATAAGCCTCACCCAGGTTGTAGCGGACGACGGGGTTGTCCGGCATCTTGCTGAGAACCCCCTCGAACTCCTTCACCGACAGGGCGACTTCTTCCTTCTTGCCGCTGCGGAGCCGCAGGGCCGCTCGCAACGCGCGCGACTCCGGATCGTCCTTGTCCTCATCCACCAGCGCATCCGCGCGGGCGATCGCATCCTCGAACTTACCCTGGACGGCGGCGAGTTCCACCAGCTTCTTCCGGAGCTTTCTCGCCTCCTTGGGAGTCGCCTTGATGCCGGCTTCATATGCCGTCTGCGCCTCGGCGAAGTTGCCGATCCGGAAGTAAAAATCGCCCACCTGGACGTAGGAGTCCGGGAACTCGTTCGTTTTGGCGGTGAGGGTCTCCAGCGCCTTCTTCATCTCGTCCGGTTTCTTGGCGCCGAAGAAGTGGCCGGCCAGTTCGAGAACCGGAATCGCGTCCTTGGGGCTTGCCGCTACCTTGCGGCGGAGGATGGCCTCCGCTTTGTCGACCTTACCCTGGCCCATCTTGTAAACATAGAGCCGGTCGTGGAGGACGTAGAAGTCCTTGTGTTTCTCGATCGCGGCCACCAATCGCGCCTCGGCTTCGTCGTTCCGCTTTTCGACGAACAGGATTTCGGCGACGATCAGGGCTATCTGCGGGTTGCCGGGATTGATGGCCTCGGCGGCGTTGAAGTGATCGAGCGCGGCCTTGGTGTTGTTCTCGGCCAGCTCGAGATAGCCCGAAATCCGTAGCCCCTCGAAGGACTTCGGGTTCAGTTTTAGCAGGCGGTCGCGCAGATCCTTGAGATCCACCAGGAGCGGCTTGTTCTTCTGCCGGTCGGCCAGGTAGGCCGTCATGTAGATATCGGCCAGCTTGGAATGCGCGTCGTTGTTGTTCGGCTGCAACTCCGACGCACGGCGCAACGCCCTCACGGCCTGGAGCGGACGCCCCGCCTTCAGCTCGGAAAGCCCCAGCCGGTAGTACGCTTCGCCGTACAAAGCATCCTTTTGGATCACCGTCTGGTAGATGAGCGACGCTTCTTTGTATTTTCCAGAGTTGAAATACTTGTTGCCGTTTTCCACCAGCCGCTTCTTTTCGGCTTCCTTGTCGGTGGAACATCCGGCCAGCAGCGCCAACAACGCCGCCAAGCCGATCGATTGGATTCTCGTCCGATTCATGAAATGCTTCCCTCGAGGGTCCACGCGTTCAGTTCACCACAAACACCGGCGGGCCGCAGCCGGCCGCCAGTCCTAATGGAGCGCACTCTTTCAATGGTACTCGTATTCCGGGTGGCGCCACTACGTCTGGCGCGGCGGCGGTCCGCTCGACTACACTCGATCCATGAAGCGTATCTCGCCCGGTCCGGTGCTGTTCGGGTTGGCCTTGGCCATGTCCTCCGGGGCCGTGGCGCAGTCGTCGGGACCCGAGCATGGATCGCTGGTCGTCATCGGTGGAGGGAGCATCGGTCCGGAAATCCTGGGGCGGTTCATCGAACTTGCGGGGGGCAAGGATGCCCCCGTTGTCGTGATCCCGACCGCGGGGGAGTCCGATGCTTATCCGCCGGATTGGTCTGGCGCCGGATTCCTTCGGAAGGCGGGCTGCACGCAGGTAACGGTACTGCACACCCGCGACCGCTCGCTGGCGGATTCGGAGGCCTTCACCGCGCCTCTCCGCGCCGCGCGGGGCGTCTTCTTCTCCGGCGGGCGGCAGTGGCGATTGGTGGATTCCTATCTGGGAACCCGCACGCAGCGGGAGCTCGAGGGAGTGCTGCGGCGTGGCGGCGTGATCGCGGGAAGCTCCGCCGGCGCCACGATACAAGGTTCGTATCTGGTGCGCGGGGCTCGCGAAGGCAACGCCGTCATGATGGCGCCCGGTTACGAGACGGGCTTCGGCTATCTCCGCAACGCGGCGGTGGATCAGCACCTTCTGAAACGCAAGCGCGAAAAAGATCTGTTCCAAGTGGTGACGAAGCATCCCCGGTTGCTCGGGATCGGTATCGACGAGTCCACGGCGATCGTCGTCCAGGGCGCCCGCTTCGAGGTGGTTGGGGAGAGCAAGGTCGCCATCTACGAGCACGGGCGCGACTACTACTTCCTCGATCCCGGTGACCGCTTCGATCTGGCCGCCCGGAAGCGAGTGCCGTGAAGACCTGGCTGGGCATCGACATCGGCGGCACGAGTATCAAGGCGGGCCGCGTGGCGGCGGATGGCTCCGTGCTCGAGCGGAAGTCGATACCGACTCCCCGCTCGCTCGAGGAGTTTCGCGCCGCCCTTCCCGCGCTCGCGGCATCGGCCGGCGGCGATCTGGCGGAGGGAGCGGGCATCGGATGCAAGGGACTGCTCGACCCGGAATCGTCTCGGGTGCTCGTGTCGCCCGGACCTGTCGTCTACCTCGAGGGACACCAGTTGAGCGTGCTCGCCGGTCTGCGATGTCCGGTAACGGCCGACAACGACGCTCGCGCCGCGCTGGCGGGCGAGGTTGCCTGGGGAGCGGCGCGCGGCCTGCGCAACGCGCTGATGTTCACGCTCGGCACTGGCGTCGGCGGCGGGATCCTCTCCGATGGCCGCATCGTGCGTGGCGCGACAGGGGTGGCCGGACATCTCGGCCACGTCACCATCGATCCGGACGGCGGCCCCTGCATCTGCGGAAACAGGGGCTGCCTCGAAACGGTCTTCTCGGCTCGCGCGATCGAGGCGCAGGCGTGGTCGGCCGGACACCGGTCGCTGGCTACGGTGCTGCGGGGCCAACCCTCCTGCGCGGACGTCTTCGCGGCGGCGGACGCCGGCGACGCGGTGGCCGCGTACATCGTGGATCGCGCCACCTTCCACCTGGCGGCGGCGATCGCCGGCCTGATGCTCGCGCTGGATCCCGAGGCCGTGATCCTGGGAGGCAATATCGCGGCGGCGGGCGCGCGCTTTTGGACGGCGCTCGATGAGGGAATCCGCGACCGCACGCACGTGATGCTGCCCCGGCGCGTGCCGCTGGTTCGGGCCGCGGTGGACGACGGAGTCATGGGCGCGGCGGCCCTGGCGGCGACGCGCTAGTACTTTCGCCAGACGCCTTGAAGCGGCCGCTGCTCGATGCCCGGCTTCGAGTAATCGCACACTCCCTGGGGGAAAACGGCGCGAAGCCGCGCGGCCAGTGCAACCGGGAGTGGCCGCTTGTACGCGGCCGGGTCGAAGGGCTTCAGCGCGCACTTGAGAATGTCGTCGGCGAGAGGACCTCCCGCGGCGATTCGCGGATTTCCCGCCGCGGGGTACATCTCGCGGCAACGGCCCGCGGCGGCCTTCTGACCCTCTTTGTCGTAGCAGGCGTCGGCCAGCACGGCCGGCCGGAACTTGGCGACCTCCGCGGGCGACGCCGGGCGTTGGCCGGACTTGCGGATGTTGCCGAGCCACTCGTCCATCAACGCCAGCGGATTCCATCGGGGCGAGGATCCGAAGGCCGCCGTGACGAGCGTGTGGTTGGCCGCGCTTCCGTTGGTTCGCTCGAGGCGCGCGCGCGTCGCCAGCGACCGGTAGCTGTCGTGGATGTCGCCGCGATCGTCCATGTAGGGGCGCGAGTCGAGGATCGGAATGGAGCCGAGCCCGCCACCGCCGGAGTCGACTCTGCCGCCCTCATAGGCGGCGCGCAGAGCCGTTGGATCGGCCATGGTCCGTGCGGCGACGAAGTTGCCGTCGTTGTCGTAGCCGCCCACCTTCTCGTTGATCGTCACGAACTGTTCGCCATCGATGTGGCCTGCCTCGAAAGCCGCCAAGCCGTACTGCACCCCTCCGTTGTCGAGCGTGCGGCGCGCGAAGCCGGTGGATGGATCCCGGCCGAACAGGTTGGCCTGATTGTCGTAGATCGCGCACCGCGCGCCTTTCGGGTTGGAGACGGCGTCGTACACGAGATTCTTCGGAACCGCCGGGTTGCACGATCCGGGCCGGATCAACGCGGGCGAGAAGCTGCGTATCCAGGACTTGCAGGTGTTCCAGGTGGCGTAGCCGGAAACGCGCGTCTTCTGCTCCTCGGTCCAGGACTGGCCGGAGCTCTCGAATGCGCGGTCGAGCAGCGAGCAGTCCACCGTGGACGAGATCACGGTGACGATGTCGGAATAGCTCACCGTGGGGAGGATTCCGTCGAGCAGCCCCGGGTAGTTCTGCGAGATCAGGTGCTGCTGCATGGATCCGCCCGAGCCGCCCCAGCCGATGGTGTACACCGGCGCGCCGAACTGTTCGATGAAGTGCTCCTTCACCATCATCATGGTTTCGGCGGAGATGACATCGTTGCAGTCGTTGCCGAACACGTTCAACGACGAGGCGGCGACGGTGTATCCGGCCGAGAGCATGCTGGAGTTGAGCGCGCTCATCGCGGAGCTCGCCTGACGGTAGCCGGCCGAGCAGCCTCCCCCGAACAGATACACCAGGCGTCCGTTCCATCCGGGCGTACCGTTCCAAGGGGTGGGCAGCGGTTGGCCGGGTTCGTGCAGGAACGCGATGTCGTAGATGGCGCGATTGATGGTCCCGGTTTCGCGGCGGACGATGTAGTCGAGCGCGCGCCCGTCGATCGGCGCGGTCTTGGCTATATCGGCAGGCCGGGGCGCGGCTGGATCCAGCTTCTTGAAGCCCTGGTTCGGCGCGCCCTGTTTGACCGGCTCAGTGGATCGATAGTAGTAGGCAACCACCGTTTTGGCGCTACAATCGGCGTCGAGCGGTGTGCCCAGGCCGGCGGCTTCTGTCTGGCAGATAAAGGGCTTCTGGTGCGGCCCGGAGAAGATCGGGCCGGTGATCGGATAGGCGTTCAACCTGAGCTTGGCGTCCGCGCCCTTGCCCGCGCGGACGCGGAGCACGTTCGAGCCGGTCCGGAGGCCCTCCACGCGGCCCAGCAGCACGCCAGGCTCGGACCCGGGCCGGAACGCGGCGGTCACGCTCTTGCCGTTGAGTTCGGCGCGTAGCTTGGATGCATCGCCGCCGGAAATCCGGATGAGCGTGCTGGTTCCCGAAATCATGTCGGGCCTGCCCGACGCCGTCTCGACGCGAAACTCGGCGAAGGCGGCGAACGGGAGAAAGAGGAGGGGCACGGCGCGGTAAGCCATGCCCTTCACTATAAACCGCGGCAGCCTTTAGCCGCCGCCCACGAACTGAACAATCTCGATGGAAGCGCCGTCGCCGACCAAAGCCGTGTCCCACGATGCCTTGGGCGCGATCTCGCGATTCAACTCCACAGCCACCCGATCGGGCGCGATTTCGAGGAACCCCAGCAATCCGAGCACGGTCAGCCCCGCCGGAACCGGACGGATCTGGCCGTTGACGCTGACTCGGATCGAGGCTTCCACGCGGAATCGGCGGAGTCTAGAGACGGACGATGTTTTTGGACTTGTAGCCCTTGAGCGCGTTGCGCGTGTCGACGATCAGCTTGGCCTTCTCGACGATGCTGGCATAGGGCGAATCGGTGTGGTTGGTGATGATCACGACGCAGTCCGCCTGCGCGGCGCACTGAATCGGATCCTGCGCGAACAACTCTTCCTTGTCGACCCGGAACACGGGCACGTACGGATCGCTGTAGGTGATCTTTGCGCCGCGCTGCATCAACAGGTGAACGATGTCGATGGCCGGCGACTCCCGCATGTCGTCGATGTCTTTCTTGTAGGCCACGCCGTGGATGTGAATGTGACGGCCCTTGATGGGCAGTTCGCGATCGTTGAGCGCGGTCTGCACTTTTTCCACCACGTAGTGCGGCATATGGCCGTTGACGTGTCCGGCGAGTTCGATGAAGCGGGCTTCGAAACCGGCCTGCTTCGATTTCCACGACAGATAGAAGGGATCGATCGGAATGCAGTGTCCGCCCAGGCCGGGACCGGGGTAGAAGGGCATGAAGCCGAACGGCTTGGTCGCGGCGGCGTCGATGATCTCCCAAACGTCGATGTTCATGCGGCCGCACATGACGGCCAGTTCGTTGACCAGGCCAATATTGATCATGCGGAACGTGTTCTCGAGCAGTTTGACCATCTCCGCCACCTGGGTGGAGCTCACCGGTACGACACGATCGAGAGCCTGGGCGTAGAGGAGTTTGCCGAGATCGGTGCAGCGGGGAGTGGTTCCGCCCACGACCTTCGGGATATTCTTCGTCTGGAAGTGCGGATTGCCGGGATCGACGCGTTCCGGCGAGAAGCACAGGAAGATCTCTTCCCCCACCCGCAGGTCGGCGCGCTCGATCATCGGCCGGACGAATTCCTCCGTCGTTCCGGGATAGGTGGTCGATTCCAGGATTACGAGCGTGCCCGGCTTGAGGTACTTGGCGATGTCCTTGCACGCGCTCTCGATGAAGCTCATGTCCGGATCTTTTGTCTTGCCCAGCGGCGTGGGGACGCAGATGTTGATCGTATCCATCTCGGCGATCAACGAGAAGTCGGTGGTGGCGCGGAGCTTGCCGTTCTGCACCAGCGGCGCGACCTCGGCCGTGGGAATGTCCTGGATGTAGGAGTTGCCTGCCGTGATCTGCTCCACCTTCGAGCCCTGGACATCGAAGCCGGTGACTCTAAATCCGATCTTGGCGAACTCGACGGCGAGGGGCAGACCCACGTATCCCAGTCCCACGACTCCGCACTTGGCTTCGCGGGTCTTGATGCGTTCCGCCAGTTGTCCCGCGATTGACACTTTGACTGATTCCATTCGTTGATAGCTCTCTATTTCCCAGTATTATAGCGCGGCGAACCAAACTCCCCGGACGGTCACCGCCGCCGGGCCGGTCAGCATCGCCGGCTCGCCGGACCCGCCCCAACCCACCGTGAGACGCCCGCCTTCGGTGATCACCGTGACCGGCGACTCCACCAACCGGCGCACGATGGCCGCAACCGCCGCGCCCACCGAGCCGGTGCCGGAACTGAGAGTCGGTCCGGCGCCGCGCTCATAGAAGCGCGCCTCAATTGTTCTATCGTCCAGGCGGCGGAAAAACGATACGTTGGTTCGCGCCGGGAATCGAGGATGCCCCTCGAGCGCCGCGCCGGGCGCGCGCCAATCGAAGTCGAGCGAATCCACCGGCACGGCGCACTGCGGATTGCCCACATCGAGTATCGCGGCGCTCGAGCCCTCGATCGTCGCGTGGGCGTCCAACACGACGGGAGGCGGAAGGCGCATCGCGATGTGGTACTCGGGCCCCCTTCGTACCGTAACTTCTAGTTCCACGGCGCCAGCTCCGGTAGCGATGATCACCCGAGGACCCCGGACCATTCCTGCCTCCAGCAGCACCGCGGCCGCCCCACGCGTCCCATTCCCCGAAAGCTCCGCGGCCGACCCGTCCGAGTTGAACAGCCGGATCTTCGCATCCGCGCCATCCGGGCCCGGCACGCCCACCAGATACCAGCCATCCGCGCCGACCCCCGTGTTCCTGTGGCAGATCGCGGCCGCCAGCCGAGGCAGGGTTTCCTCCGCCAAGTCCGATCCGTCCGGGAACGTGTACAGGAAATCGTTGCCCGCGCCGTGCGCTTTCCAGAACGGAATCGTCATCGCTCCTCCGCCTCTTCCCAGGCCTTGCGCGCCTCCTCGATCTCGGCGTCCCCCGGCGACTTCAATCCTGCCCTTGACCGGAAGCGCCAGATGCGGACCGCCGGCGCGCCCGGCACGCGGATCGTCCGTACGCACTGGTAGCGGGGTCCGGTGCGAATCGCGCGATGCAGCGCGCGATCGACGGCATCGCCTTCCATGGCCACGGCCCATTCTTCCCGCAGGAACAGGTCGGGCCGGGCCAGCAGGGCCATGAAGTGCGGTTGGTTGCACTCGTTGACTGTCTCCCGCAGTGGAATCCCCGCCTCCTGATACACGCCGGCGGCATCGCCGAACGTACTGACGATCCCGCCGCCGCGGTAGTGTTCGCGCAGGTAGGCGGCCGCCTGGGCGGTCCACGCGCGCCGGGCATCCGAATTCACTTGCGATTCTTTCCAGCAGATCCAGCCTTCCGGCGCCGGGGCGATCAACCAGGGGATCGACGCCACGGCCAGAATCGCCGGCGCGGTGAAGCGGCGCGCTCCGCCGGGTATCGCGCACAGGAACGCGGCGGCGCCCACGGCGAACAATGGAATCGCAGCCAGCCCGTATCGCGTGTTGTACCAGGTGTGCGGCCACAGATGAGGCACGAAGATCGGCGATCCGCCGCCGTACATGCTCCACATGTAGAACAGCGGAGGCAGGCACAACAGACCTGACGGAGCGTACAGCTTGCGCCGGATCATCGCGGCCGCGCCCACCAAGCCGAGGACGGCCAGCGGCCATCCCGCCGCCAACCGGGCGGAAGCGGCGACATAGCGGATCGCGTTGAAGAACTCGTGGTCGCCGGGATGGCGGCCGGTTTTGGCGTCCAACGCGCGCTGGTAGATCGCTTTGTGCGAATAGGGTCCGTGGTAGAAGGAGAACGGATCGCCGTCCAGCCACAGGTTGTGGAGCAGCCAGTACGCGGGGCCGAGACCGGCGATGGCGCCGAAGAGAATCGCGGCCGGTAGCCGTGTACGCGCGATGTAGAGCGCGGCAAACGGCAGCAGGAACCAGCCCTCATAGCGAATCATCGTGCCGGCCAGCGCGAATCCGCCGGCGGCCGCCGCCCATCCCAAGGATCCGCTTCCCGCCGCGCGTGACGACGCCCACAGCAGCCCGAAGAACGCGGCGAAGAAGAACGGCTCCGTCATCGGAATCGATCCGAGGTAGAGCACGTTCGGATTGGCCAGGAACAGCGCCATGGCGAGCCATCCGCCGAGCCGGCCCAGCCAATCGCGCGCCACCAGGAAGAGCAGCAGCGCCGCGATCGCGTTGGCGGCCGCCGCCGGGATTCCGCCCGCCAATCCCGATCGCCACAACCCGTCGTTCCCCACCAGCGGCATCATCGCCACGGGGGGTAACGGCAGCCACGGCGAACCGGTCTGGTCGGAGTGGGGTGTGCGCGAATCGAGGATCCGGCGCGCGATGTTCAGATGGGCCGCCGCGTCCCCGAAGTACAGCAGGTAGCCGTGGGCGTGGAACCACGCGAGCGCTGACAGGCAGATTACGCAGGCGGCCAGCGCCGCAAACGCGGTCTCAGAACGCCGTTGCGTCTTGGAACTCCTGGAAACGGGCGTCGATCTCGGTTCGGGTCAGAGTGCGGAAGCGATCGACTCCGAAGCGTTCGCAGCAGAAGCTGCCCATCACCGATCCGTAGATGACCGCGCGCAGCATCTCGCGAGGGTCGGTATCGGCGTGGGAAAGGTCCAGGTCCCGGCTGGCGAGATAGCCCATGAATCCGCCGGCGAAGCAATCGCCCGCGCCGGTGGGATCGTAGACCTGGTCGAGCAGGTAGCCGGGCGCGGCGAACCAGCGGAGACTGCCGTTGTGGCGGACGAACAGCAGCGCGCCGTACTCGCCGCGCTTGATGATCACCACGCCGGGACCCATCGCCATGATCGTTTCAGCGGCCTGTTTGAGGTTGGTCTTGCCGGACAGCAGCCGCGCCTCGCCATCGTTGATCAGCAGGAAGTTCCAGTCCCTGATCGTGGCGAGCAGGTCGGCGCGATGGTCGGCGATCCAGTAGTTCATGGTGTCGCCGCCGACGAGCCGGGGGCCGGACATCTGGGCGCGCACGTTGCGCTGCAGCGTAGGCTGGATGTTGCCGAGGAACAGGTACGGAATGCCGCGATACGACGGGGGCAGTTTGGGGTCGAACGTGGCGAAGACGTTGAGATCGGTGACGAGCGTCTCGCGGTCGTTCATGTCGGGCGTGTACTTGCCGGCCCAGAAGAACGTCTTTCCGGGGACGCGTTCCATGCCTTCCACGTCGATGCCGCGGGAGGTGAGAAGACCGGCGTCTTCCGCGGCGAAATCCTCGCCGACGACGCCGACGATCGCCGATTTCGTGAAATAGCTGGCCGAGAGCGCGATGTAGGTGCAGGCGCCGCCGAGCATTCGGTCGACCTTGCCGTGAGGGGTTTCGACCGCGTCGTAGGCGAGCGAACCCACCACCAAAAGAGATGACATCCTTCGATTGTAACGTGAGCCGCCGGACCACCCGATAAGAGGGGACAGCCCACGCGCTAGAATCGTGGCTGAACCGCATCTCATGGAGTCGATACTCAGGGAAATCCCGGCGTTGACAGTTCTCTGCCTGGCGCTGTACGCGCAGCGGGCGCTCGGCCGCTCGTTCTCCGCCCGGTTCGGGCCGGCGTGGACCCCCCGTTTCGAGTGGGGCGCCCGCCTGGGAGCCGGTCTGATGGTGGCGGCCTATTCGCTTGCCTTTTATCCGATTCGCCATGCGGTGCCGTTATGGCAGATTCCGGCTTGGATCCGGGGCGCGGGGCATGTGTGGGCGTTCGTATCGATCATCGCGTTCGCGCTGGACCGTGTGGCCGCGGGCCTCGCGATTCCCGTGCTGCCCGAACGCCGGCGGCTGCTGCGCGGAGCCGCCGACCTAGCGATGACGGCTCCGGTGGCCGCGCTCGGCTATGGCCTGTTCATCGGGCGCCACCAGATGGAGACGCGTGAAGTCACGGTGAAAGTGAAGGGTTTACCGAAGGACCTGGATGGACTGCGGCTGGCGCAGATCACCGATATCCATCTGAGCCCCTTCTTTTCCCCTCGCGATCTGGACCGCGCGATCGATATGGCCAACGAAGGCAGACCTCACATCACGTTGCTGACCGGCGATCTCATCACGGACCGCAAGGACCCGCTCGACATCTGTCTCGAGCGTTTGACGAAGTTGAAGGCGGAGGCCGGAGTTTTCGGCTGCATGGGCAATCACGAACGCTATTCCGAATGCGAAGACTACGTCGCGTCGCGCGGGGCGCGCACCGGCATCCGTTTTCTGCGCCAGGACCGCGCCGAACTGCGATTCGGATCGGCGCGGTTGAACATAACCGGCGTCGACTACCAGCAGTTCCGCAAGCCCTATCTCACGGCGGTCGAGGGGACGGACCACGGGGAGGGGTTGAGTGTATTACTTTCCCACAACCCGGACGTCTTCCATCGGGCCGTGGAATTGGGTTACGATTTGACAATCGCCGGCCACACGCACGGCGGCCAGATCACGGTCGAATACTTGCACCAGCACTTGAACTTGACGCGGTTTTATACGCCCTACGTCTATGGACTCTATGAGAAGGAGGGCCGGTCGCTTTACGTGTCCCGCGGGCTGGGCACGGTTGGAATGCCGGTTCGTCTGGGAGCTCCCCCCGAGGTGGCGCTGATTCGCCTGTGCGCTACCTGATTCTCAGTGACATCCACTCCAACTGGGAGGCTCTACAGGCCGTTCTGGAGGAGGCCGATCGCGACGGCTACGACCGGATCGTATGTTGCGGCGACTTGGTCGGCTATGGCGCCGATCCGAACGCCGTCACCGATTGGGCCAGGCAGAGCCACGCCGCCACCATTCGCGGCAATCACGACAAAGCATGTGTCGGTCTGGTCGATCTGGAATGGTTCAATCCCGCCGCGCAAAAGTCGACGATGTGGACGCAGTCGGTGCTGAGCGAGGAGAACCACGAATACCTGGCGCGGCTGCCGATGGGACCCATGGCGCTCGGCGGGTTCGAGGTCGTGCATGGGTCGCCTGGCGACGAAGACGAATACGTCGTCTCCGCCAGCGAGGCAGCGATGTGTGAGTCCTCCCTGATGAGCCCCGTGACGTTCTTCGGCCACACCCACATCCAGGGCGGATTCCAGTTCATCCAGCGCGCGGTGATCGGCATGGGCGCGACGCCCGCCAAGCAGGACCGGCTGGAAACGCGGCTCCAGGACGATGCGTGGTATCTGGTGAATCCAGGTTCGGTGGGCCAGCCGCGAGACCACGATTCGAGGGCGGCGTGGGCGCTCTTCATCCCCGAAGACCGGCTGCTGGTCTACCGCCGCTGCAAGTACGATGTCGAGACCGCGGCGAAGAAGATCGTGGCGGCCAAGCTACCCGACATTCTCGCCCGCAGGCTGAGCCAGGGCCGCTGAATGGTAGTGGCCGTGAATCCTCCTCGCCGCCGCCGGGCCCACCACGCTCGCCAGCGATTCTCGCGAGGCCTTCTTCACCGCGTCCAGGCTACCGAGCCCCTTCAGTAGCTTCCTGACGGTGATCGGTCCCACGCCGGGAATCTTGCCCAGTTCGCTCGCCAGGCGGGACGCGCCACGCTGCTGGCGGTGGAACGTGACAGCGAAGCGGTGCGCCTCGTCGCGAATGGTCTGCACCACGTGGAGCACCGGCGAGAAGCGATCCAACTGGATCGGTTCGTCTTCCTGGCCGTAGACGTAGATGAGCTCCTCACGCTTGGCGATCGACGCCAGCGGCTGGCTCGCCAGTCCCAACGCCTCCAGGGTTTCGGCGGCCGCGTGCAACTGGCCGAGCCCCCCGTCCACCAGCACGAGCGAGGGCATCTTGCAGCCCTCTTCCTTCACTCGGGAATAGCGCCGCCCCACCACTTCGCGCATGGAAGCGAAATCGTCGTTGCCCTCCACGGTTCGAATAATGAACTTCCGGTAGAGCGACTTGTTCATCTTGCCGTTCTCCCACACCACCATGCTCGCCACCTTGTCGGTTCCCTGGATGTGCGAGATGTCGAAGCACTCGATGCGCTCGGGCGGCGCGGGCAGCGACAACGTCTCCTGGAAAGCGGCGAGAACGGCCTCCGCCGCCGGAGCCATCACGCGGAACCGCTGTTCGAAGCTGTGGCGGGCATTGGTCTCCACCAGATCGAGCATGGCCCGCTTCTGCCCGCGTTGCGGCGTGTGGATCTCCACGCGGCGGCCGCGCTTCTCGGTGAGGAGTTCCTCGAGGACGTCGCGATCTTCGAAGTCGGTGGAGACGTGGACATGCTCGGGGATCGGCAGGTGATCGGCGTAGAGCTGCAGGAGCAGGCCGGAGACGAACTCGGAGGCATCGAAGTCGGAGCGGTCTTCCCAGAAGAACTCGCGGCGGTCGACGATCCGGCCGTTGCGCAAGTGGAACAGATTCGCGGCGACCAGCGGCGGTTCGGCGTGCACCGCCAGGATGTCGGTGTTGTCGCCGGACGCGGCCGCCATCTTCTGCCGCTCTTCCACCTCTTCCACGGTCGCCACCAAATCGCGCAACGCGGCCGCGCGCTCGAACTCGAGGCTCGCCGAGGCCTCCTGCATCCGGCGGCGGAGTTGCGCGGCCAGGTCGCGCGTCTTGCCCTCGAGGAACAGGCGGACATCGCGCACGGCGGCGGAGTAGGCGTCGTCCGTGGTCAGCCCGGCGACACACGGACCCAGGCAGCGGTGGATGTGGAACTCGAGGCACGGAGCCGGGTGGGTGCGGCCCAGGTCGATGTTGCAGGATGGGACCTTGAAGTTCCGGTGGATGAAGTCCACCAGCCGGTGCGCCAGATTGCCTGGGAAATACGGTCCGAAATAGCCGTGTCCCTTCACCAGGCGGCGCGTCACGTAAACGCGCGGATACTTTTCCGTGGTGAGCTTGATGTACGGATACGTCTTGTCGTCGCGCAGCAGGACGTTGAACCGCGGCTTGTACTCCTTGATGAGGTTGTTTTCGAGAGCGAGCGCTTCCTTCTCGTTGTCGACGAGGATGTAGTCGATGGAAGCGGCTTCGGCGATCAGCGAGCCGGTGCGCGAGTCGGCGAGGCGGTCTTCGTTGAAGTAGGACCGGACGCGATTGCGGAGGTTCTTCGCCTTGCCGACATAGAGGACCTTCCCGTGCGGATCCTTATAAAGGTAAACGCCCGGGTCCAGCGGCAAGAGGGCGGCCTTATCGCGGAGATCCATGGGGTGCCTTCGATTGTCGCGCGAGCGGGGCGCGCCTACTTCGCTGGATCCAGCAATCCCCGGCCGCGCATCCAGTCCGATAGCCGCGCCGGCCACGATGCGAGCACCGCGTCCGACCACGCCAGTCCCACTCCGTGCGGTCCGGTCTCGTAGATGTGCAGTTCCGCCGGCACGCCCGCTTTCCGCAGCGCCATGTAGTAGAGCACGCTGTTCTCGGGCGGAACGCCGGTGTCGGCGTTGGTATGGAACAGGAACGTCGGCGGCGTTTGGCGGGTCACCTGCAGTTCGTTCGAAAGCAGCCTCACCAGCCCAGGATCGGGATTGTCGCCGAGCAGCGCCGATCGCGAGCCCTTGTGCACGTAGTCCGTGGTGAACGAGATCACGGCGTAACACAGGATGGCGAAGTCCGGGCGCGACCCCGGGCGGTCCATCGGATCGGACGCATTCGGGTTGCCCGCGTCGAAGTGGGTGGAAGCGGTGGAGGCGAGATGTCCGCCGGCCGAGAATCCCATGATTCCGATCTTGTCCGGCGAGATGCCGAATTCGGCGGCGCGGGCGCGCACCACGCGGATCGCCCGTTGCGCGTCGCCCAGTTCCACCGGATGCCGGTACTTCGGCCCGAGCCTGTACTTCAAAACGAAGGCGGCGATGCCTTGCGAGTTCAACCAGTTGGCAATCTGCGTGCCTTCGTGATCCACCGCCAGGCCCCGATAGCCGCCGCCGGGGCACATCACCACGCCGGAATTCGCCTTGCGCGGACCGCGCGGCAGGTGGATCGACAGCGTGGGCTTGTCGGCGTCTTCGGAACCGAGCGCGCCGGGAGCGCCGTCCGGCCACAACAATTCGACCTTGGGGGCCGGACCGCCGCGCTGCGCCAGGATCGCGCCCGCCGACAAGAAGAGTAGCGTAACCGCCTCGAGCATCTCTCCAGTCTACGGCTTCAGAACTCCACCACGATGCCCGCCGAGGGAAGGATCGGGAACATCTTGTCGAACCTGAGCCGGACGCGCCCCGTGCGCCCATCGATCGAGTTGATATCGTCGAATCGAACATTGCCGCGGTTCGTAAAATTGATGACCTCGGCGAATAGCGTGAGTTGCCACTTGTCACGAATGAACGCCTTGTTGACGCGGAAGTCGGAGCGTTGGTACGGCGGAATTCGCAGGCGGTTCCGCTCCGTGGCCAGGAAGTAATCGTTTTGCACCTGGGTGAAGAAGCCGCGCAACGGGAATCCGCTGCCGTAGAGCCACTTCACGCTGAGGTTCACCGACGGCCTTAGGCGGTAGGAGCCGAACACGTTCACGGTGTGCTTCTGGTCGAAGTCGGCCGGATAGGACATTCGCAGGACGCCGTCCCGAACGCGCGAGACGCCACACGCATAGCCGATCCAGCCGGTGAATCCGTTCGCGGTGCGGCGCTGCACGAACGTCTGCCATCCGCGCGCGTATCCGCGCTGCGAGTTCGCGAACGGCGCGAAGAGGTTGCCGCCCTGGACGCGCCCGTTGAGGATGCGAAAGTCGAGGAGCGGGCGAAAGATCAGGTCGCGATCCTGCCGGTTGTAGAGTTGGAACCGCAACCGCGTGCGCTCGCCGAGCCGTTGTTCCACGGCCGCCTCCACATGGGTGGCGCGTTCGGGCGCCAGCCGCCGCGATCCGTGGAGGGAGAAGAACTGGGCGAGTTCGGCGAACTGCGCGTACTGGCCCCACGAGAATGTGACGCTCGTGCCGGAAGCGGGCTGCAAGCCGAGCGAAGCGTAGGGCGTGGCGGCCGAGGCTCCGGACACCGAGTGGCGGCCGGCGCTGCCGCCGGCCGTCAACCGGATCCGTCCGCGCCAGGGATTCCACGACTGTTGCGCGTAGACTCCCGATCGCATCCCCGTCCCACGGAACGCGTCGATCGCGGTGAACGCGCCGCCCGTCCCCAGGCGCAGCACGTTTCCATCGTCGCGCAACCGGCGCGCGATGCCGCCGAACTGAAGCGCCGCGCCGTTCGACTGTTGCCACGCCGCATCGCCATTCCAGGCCCATTCGCCGTAGCCGCTCGATCCCAGCCGCCGCGCCTCGCGATTGGCGTTCACGTAGCGCTCGCGCAGCAGTGAGATCCGGTTGGTGGCCAGCAACCGGCTGCCGGGCGCGTAGCGGAGCGCCAGCGTCGTCAGCGTGAAGTCGTAATCGGACTTGAACAGCGCGTTGATGCCCAGGACGTTCTCCGCGCGGGTTCGATCGAGCCCCGAGGTTCCGTGCATCACCGAAAGGCTCGCGTTCCACGCCTTGGCGAGATCGTACTGCACCCGCCCCTGAGCGTCGGCGAACGCGAAGCCGATGGTGGGATCGTTCGCCGTGCGATCGATGATGTACTGCACATAGCTCTTGCGCGCGGTGACCAGCCACGATCCCTTGCCGCCGCCCAGCGGGCCTTCCAGCATCGCGCCGGCGTTGGAAGCGCTCACGGTGGCCCGCAACGAGAAGTCGCGCCGGTCCCCCTCGCGCGCGCGAACGTCGAGCGCTCCGGGCGGTCCGGTCGGAGAACCTCACGGGAGGCGCGGTGTGGAGGTTGATGGCGTCCAGCATGTCGCCGTTGAAAATGGTGAGGGAGGCGCTATTGGCATCGCCCTGGACCGTATGATACGGAGAATGCAAGAGCACCCCATCGAGGTAGACGCCGATGCGCTGGAATCCCGCGCCGCGCATCGAGATCTGGCTCTGCAAGTCGTCATTCGACGTCACTCCGGGCAGCCCCTGCACGGCGCGCAAGGGATCGTCGGCGAGGACGCTCGCGAGGTTCTTCAGTTCGTTGCCGGCCATTCCGACGCTGGTGGCGGTCTCCTCGGGAAACGGTCCCGCGGTGACGCTCACCGATTCCGAGCGCCGGAGCGTGTCGGGCGCGAGGGCGATCTCGAGGTCCGGACCGGGGACCGTCACGCGCGCCTGAAACGGCCGGTATCCCACCGCCGCCGCGCGAAGCGTGTACGCTCCATCGGGCGCTTCGAGTGTGAAGCGGCCATCGCCGCCGCTCGGGATTTCCACGCCGGCTTCCACGAGCGCGATCTTCACGCGAGCCAGCGGCTCGTCCGTGGACGAATCCACCACGCGGCCCCGGAAGCCGGACGCGAATGCGGCGACAGCGAAGGCGAGAAGGGCAAGCGATCGCACCACTTCAGCGTAGGGACGCCGCCGCCGCCGCGCAAGGTGCGGCTACGAATACTGGTAGCCGTTCCCCGCGCCTTCCATCGCCTGCGTGTCCATCGTTTGCGCGACTCGCCGGACATCGGCCGCGGCGAACGTGGGCAGCATGGCGCGCACCGCTGGACTGGCGCCTTCCGGCGAGTAGCCCGGAGTCGTTCCGACCCAGGGCCACATCATGTCGTCGATCCGATGGCCGTTCGGCACGGTGCTCAGGGTGAACGGATTGCGCTGCGACGCCGGCGGGTAGTGCGAACGGAACGTGCTGCCCGCTTGGGCCGCGCGGCGATTGGCCTGCCAGCGCGCCCACACGCGGTCGATGTAGCAGTGATGGAGCCAGAAGATCGGATCGTTCGGGGAGAAGAACGGGTTCGACATGTGTCCGCCGACCACGTTGTGGCCGGTATTGTGCATCCGGGCGCCGCTTTCCAGGAAGCGCCAGAACGCCCAATACGGATTCGCGGTGGGCGACGTCTGATTCAGGTTCTCGAGCGTCTGAATCGTGTTGGCGGCAGCCGGCCAGTCGTCGTCGCTACTGCCTCTGAGCAGGATCTCGTTCAGGCCGAACTGGGGTAGCCGCAGGTTGACGTGGACGCGCCACCCCGGCAACGCCGCCGGGAACCACGCGGGCGCTCCGGCGGGCTTGCTGAACGCGAACAGGCCGGTCACGGGTCCGGTGGTGGATTGCGCGAAGCGCGAAGGTCCCATGCCCGCTGTGGTGAATAGCGAAGTCCCGTTGCGCGCATCCGGCCATTCCCAATACGGCAGAGTGACGCCGGGGACCTGCGCCTGCAGGGCCTTCTCGAAACGCCGCAGGAACTCGCGGTGCCAGGGGAGAAAGCCGATGTTCTGGTGGCCCATGTTGACGAGGCTCGCCTCGCCGGGCGCGCGGACTCCCATCACCGAGGCGTGCAGCGCAGTGAACTGGTCGTAGACGCTGAAGTCGCGGCCGGGAACCATCGCGGCCTTCAGTTTCAGCACCGCTTCGAGGAACCGGTCGCGCGCCGCCGGGGCGAGGTTGTTGAAGTTGAGTCTCGTGTCGATAGCCATGATCGCCTCCTCAGTGACCGTGTCCCGCGTGGGCCGAGTGCGCGTCTTCATCGGGCTCTTGGCCGAAGGTCGAGTGGTCGTGTTCGGCGTGCCCTTCGGCGGCTACCGGTTCGAACAGCGCGGAGAACCGCTTCTTCGCGCCGAACGCCTCGTCGATCGCTTCCTTCATCGACCGCCCCGTCTTGACCGACAGGATCACCAGCGACTGATACATGCTCATCGGCCCCAGGCTGAATTCGAGGTGGGCGCCGATGCGCGACTCCTTCACCTCCACCGGGATGCGCGTCACGCCGTTGAGTCCGCACTTGGAGACGCATCGTAGCTCGCGCGCAAGCTTGGACAGCGCACCGGCCGTCGCGCCGTCCAACGCGTCCAGCGTGGTCACTAGACGGACCGACGCGAACAGCATGCCGGGGCCGTTCACCCGGAACCGGATCTCGCTGGATTTGGTCCGCGCTTCGAGCAGCAACGGTCCGCCTTTCCACAGAACGTATTCGGGGACCTTCGGCGTCCGTACGGGCGCGGCCCGCTTTACCTTCTTCTTCGCCGCCATCGTTCACCTCCGCTGACGAGTAGTGACGGCGGCGGGGCGGAACGTTACAAGAATTCTTACGAAGGCAGTCCGAGCAGGCGCGCGGCGTTGCTCCAGTAGATCTTGCGCAGCACGCCGTCTGGCAGTCCCAGCCCGTAAATCTTCCAGCGCCCTTGGGGCGGGACGCGCGCGGGCGCGTAGTCGAAATACTCGTCGGCGGTTTCGAGGAACCGCCAGTAGATCTCGTAGAGTTTGTCGCCGAAAACCTGTTGCGGATACTCGTCGCCCTTGGGCACGGCATCGGTGCCGAACAGCACGCGATCCTGGTAGCGCTCGAGGAACTGGCGCGACGCGCGGGGCTGCCTGCCGAGCTCGCCGATGCGCGCTCCGAACTCCACGTGCATGTTCGGGTAGCGGTCCATCGCGGCGGCGATGTAGCCGAGGTTCTCCGCGGTGCCCATGTGAAGCACCACGAACGTGGTTTTCGGATGCCGCGCCAGCACGCGGAATCGCGCTTCCTGCAGTTCGCGGTCGGATGGGTAATCCTTGCCGTGGAACGACCAGTCGGGGTGCGCGTTCAGTTCCTCGAACCGTTCGTTGAAACGGTCGATGGGCGTGAAGAAGGCTTCGGGGTCGGACGTGTGGATCGCGACCGGCATCTTCAGCGCGCCGCAGGCTTCCCACATCGGATCGAAGCGGCGGTCGTCCACGGCGACGAGCTTGCCTTTGTCGCGCACCACGAGCCCAAGCGACTTGAGGACCTTCAGCCCGCGCGCGCCAGCCCTGTGCGCCCGCTCGATCTCGCCGCCCTGGAACCTGGCGTATCCGCCTTCGGAAACGCGTGTGAACCACGGCATGGTGAAGACGATGAAGCGATCCGGATGCGGCTTGGCGAGCGCGGCGACGCACTCGTCGAGGCCGCGGCCGTAGCCGCCGGTGAGGTTCACCATGATCTTGACGTTGCGGCGGTCCATCACGGTCAGCAGTTGGGCCGGAGGCAGGATGATGTCCGCCTTCTCGCCTTTCGGGTCGCCCCAACTCAGGTGGGTGTGGAAGTCGATGACGGGGAACCTGGCGCGCGGCACGGCAGTTTCCTTCACGTGCAGCGTGGATCGCGGCTCGAACTGGGAGAGGTCGAGCGGACGGGGCGTCTGCGCGGACGCGGCGCCCGCGCCCATCGCGGCGATCAGGCGGCGGCGGGTGAGCCTCATTCCGGACCAGGGTAACAGATCGCGGGATCGAAGCTCAGCAATCCACGGAGTTCGACGACGGCTCGTTCGTAATCCGGCCTATCTCGACACTTTCGGCCCACCAAGTCCGATGGAGACTCTCTCGAGGAGGATTGGGCTATTGGTCACGCTTGCGTACAGCACATCCGGGTCCAGGTCCGCGCCATTCGGCCATGTAACGGTGCCTGACTCGGGATCGACAGCCGCGCGGGCGAAAAAGGCTGGATCTTGAAGTGGCTCAAAAACTCCGCGGAAGCTCAAAGTCTGGGCAAGGTCAATTCGTCCCTCAACCCCGTCCTCGAAGCGGACCTCCAAGAGGTGATTCCCCAACACACGTACCGCGACGATGTCTTTCAGCATTTATCACTCCAATGGTGGAATCGGCCTCAGCGCGGACTCGGCTCTGGCGAGATCCCAGTCCTCCATGAGGTCGTCGCGGTGCCTCGACGCCCATTCCGTCACAAGACCCAAGACGCGTGGGGCAACCCAACCCTCGAGTACGGAAAGCGTCTCGATCGAGACTATCGCCCTTTGACGCTCGTACCGCACATGGAAGTGCGGCGGATTGTGATCGTTGTAGTACATCTGAATCACAATGCCGAAGAACCGGCTGACTTCAGGCACGTTGCTATTGTCGCCCCTTCGGGAGTGTCGCCGCTACGCTCTATTCCTCGATGCGGCAGCTTAGAACCGCCGCGTGACCCCCGCGATGATCGAATAGTCGGCGAAGGCGGCGTCGCCGTGGAAGTTGTTCAGATAGTCGGTGACGCTACGCTTGCGATCCCGGCGGACCGCCACGGGCACGCTCACCGAGAACGAGTACTTGCCTACCGCCGCCATCCAGCCTGGATCCACCGCGAGCGAGTAGCCGGGGCGGCGGAATCCGTCGCTACGGCCCAGCAGATCGCGCACCGGGACGCCTTCCATCCGCATGCCGATGCTGAAGGCCATGCGGCGGAGCTTGGGAATGGTCCGGGTCAGGCCGCCGCGAACCAGGTACTGATCGGCTACGGAGAAGACGTTCTCGTAGCGGCGCGTCCGGAACGTGCTCACGCCGTTGGTGTTCCGGGGATTGAACAGATACGTACCCTGGAAGAAAAGCCACGAGTTCAGGTAGGTGGGCGAGTACGCGTTCACGTCGGCGACGAAGCCGGTTCCGCCGTCGCCCGGCTGGATCGATTGATCGGCCGTGGCGCGGAGCGTCTGCCCGGCTCGCACGGCGTCCTGCGCCACGCGGAAACGGCCGGTCGGCGTCTTGAGCGAAAGCCCGATCCCGATGTTGCGGCGCGATTCGGAGGGCGGCCGGAACAGCCACGCGCGGAATCCGAAGGTCGCGTCACCCTGACTGAACACGCGGAATTCCGCCGTGGGCGCGTACAGTTGGTTCCGGTAGCTCTTGATCACCGGGATGCTGGTGTTGAGCGTGATTCGTTTGGTGAGATCGTAGGTGAGCGAGAAATCCATGATGTGGGTATGGTTGACGATCTCCGTCCCCAGGATCGCTCGCTGCTTCTGTTCCACGGTTCCCACGAAATGGCGGTGAGACGGCAGCCAGCGGTAGCCGATCCCGAGGGTGAAGCGGTCCTCGAGCCGTTTGTTCCCGTCCGCGTCCACCGACACCTTCTTGCCGTCTTTCGGACGGCTACACAGCACGCCAAGCACGGGCGCGCCTTGACGGGCGGCCACTCAACCCTGGCCAGACGCAGGTCTGGCTTGCAACAGGACGAGCAAACCGATCACGGCTGGCGCGGCGTATCTCTTCACCAAAATCGATCCTCCTGCCAATGCGGAGAGAGGCGGAAACCTCCCCCCGATCCTTCAGACAGGAGATGGCGGGTCTTTTGCGGCTACCGCTTGACCTTCGACGCCGCGACCTGGCCCTGCCGGGCGTAGTCGATCGCTTCGCCCAGGATCCGCGCGGCTTCCTGCGGTGCGTGGAATCCCATCGAATTTTCGGCGGCCACGAAGTCGGCGCGGAACTGCGCCTGGCGTTGGAGCTTGTGCGCCGCCGCGAGTTGCGCGTCGTCCGCCCCGCGCGATTTGGCCGCCGCCACTTCGTCGTAGAGCTCGAGCAGGGCCGTTTCGGCCCGCGCCAGCAGCCGCTCGTTACGGTCCTGGATCGTCTCGACGCGCGCCTTCATCTCCTCGGCCGCGAAGGGATGGCAGACCAGGCACGCCTTGTCGATGTTTAGCATGGGGCTGCGAATATGGTGATCGCTGATCTTCATTGCGCCCTCCCGCTTGTACGGCATGTGGCAGTCGGCGCAGGCGACACCGGCGCGCGCGTGGACGCCCTGGCTCCACAGCTCGAACTCAGGATGCTGCGCTTTCAGCACCGGCGCGCCGGTTTCGGCGTGTTTCCAGTCGCTGAATTTCACCTCGTCGTAATAGGCTTCGATTTCTTCCACCTTCAGCCCTTTCGCCCAGGGGTAGGTGACCGTCTTGCCCGCGCCGGCGAAATAGTACTCCACGTGGCATTGGCCGCAGACGAAACTGCGCATCTCCTGGCGCGTAGCCATCGCGTTGGGATCGTAGTTCTCCACCCCCTGCGACTTCTTGAACGCCTTGATCCCGTTCAGGAATCCGGGGCGCGTCACACGGAGCGCCATGGTCTTGGGATCGTGGCAGTCCAGGCAGGAGATCGGGTGCGTCACCAGTTTGCGTGCGTCGGCGAACGTCATCGCGTTCACCGCGTCGAAGCCCTTCATGATGTCGCCGCCGCCTTGGGCGCGGTACGCGGGAAGGACGGACGCATGGCAGTGCAGGCAGCTTCCCGGCTGGACCTTCTTCTTGGTTCGCTCGGTGATGTCCTGATCGGCGAGCGAGTAGGCGTGGCCGCGCTCCTCCCGATAGTCGAGCGCGAAGGCGTATCCGGCGAAGATGCGGCGGAGCTTGGGATCGGTGTCCAGCTTCTGGAACGCCTCGCTGCCGCCGTGCTTGGTGCGGGCCGTGTCGACGGTTCGCTTGTAGCCGTCGTACTCGCGGGGGAAGGTTTTGCCCCACTCGGCCGGATCCACCGTGTCCTCGGTGATGTGGGCCAACGGCAGATAGGTGAACTGCGCTTCCTCCTTCCGCTCGCGGATGTTCATGAGCAGCGCCGCGACGCCGAACATGGCGGCGGCCGAAGCCGCGATGAGGATCAAATAGACGGAACGGGGCATTTAGCTTATCTCCGGGGACCGTGGCCTACGCCGGCATGGCAGCGGGTGCACTCGATTTCGTCCCGGCCGTGCCGGATTTCGGAGACGATGTCGCGATGGCACGCGACGCAGTTGTCTCTCAGTTTCACGGCATTGACCGGGCGCAGACGAATGGGCTCGGCGAAGTTGCCGAGCGTGAATTTGACCGAATGATTCCAGCCGTTGTCGGCCTTGGTGATCCATTTGGCGAAGAACGAGTGCGGCGTGTGGCAGTCGTTGCAGACCGCGCGTACATGGTGCGGCGACTGCTGCCACGATTTCAGGTAGTCTCCCATGATGTGGCAGTTGGCGCACGCGGCGGGATCGTTACTCATGTACGCCAACCCTTTCGCGAACTGGAAGGTGTACGCGGCCAGGCCAACGGTGGCCCCCACCGCGATCGCGAGCAGCGCAGGCAGCCGGCTCACCGGCGCGCCTGGAAGGCGTACAGCGAACTCCGCGTACGCACGAAAATCCGGCCATTGGCGATGGCCGGCGTCGCGTGGCACTCCTCGCCCATGTCGTTGGACGCCAGCGGTTCCCACGAACCCGCCTTCCAGACAGTGAACTTGCCTTCTTCGCTGACGGTGTACACTTTGCCGTCAGCGGCCACTGGCGACGCCAGATATTGGCCACCCGCTCCCGGCGCGCGGCCCTGTTTCACCGCCGCTCCGGTCGCCGGATCCAGCGCCGTGAACAGCCCGCCGTCCTTGATCATGAAGATCGCTCCTTCATATGCCAGCGGAGCGGGAACGTACGGGACGCCGCGCTTCACCCGCCACCGAACCGCGGACTCCGGCAGGCGCCCTTTGCCACCGAGCGCGATCGCCAGGAGGCCGTACTCGCCCGCTCCAAGCGATCGTGCGGCGTTCCACTCGGCGCCGCTCAGAAACCGGTCGTGGTTGGAATCGACCCAACCGAAGTGCTCGAACCAGTCCTTCTCGTCCTTGCACTCTTCGTGGGAAAGCCTGCCGTCGCGGTTCTTGTCGAGCTTGGCGAGCGTCGCATCCCAGGTGGGCATCCAAGGCTGATCGGACCCGCTCGCGGCGACAATCACCGTTTCGCCGAAGATCACGGGAGTCCCCAGGGAGCCGTTGGAGGAGATGGGAATCCACCAGTCGCGCTCGCCCGTGGCGAGGAAGAACGCCTCCATGCGAGTCGTGCCGAATATCAGCAGGCGTTCTCCGTGCACAACCGGTGAGGACCATCCATCCAAGCCGCCAGGGCGCGCGGTTTTCCACCGTTGGCGGCCCGTCTTGGCGTCCACCGCCAGCAGGAACGAATCGCTCGCCTGCTCGCAAAGCAGATACACCGATCCGCCCGCGAATACCGGCGAAGATGCGATTCCGTAGAAGCTGTCGAACGGCCCCAACGGGTGGCGCCAAAGCTCCTTCCCGTCGAACGAGTAGGCGGCGAGCCCCGAATCGGGAAAGAAAACGTACACCGCGTCCGGACCGGCGGCGGGCGTGGGCGAAGCCGCGTCGTTCGCCTTGTAGACGGGCTGCTCCCGCATCCGCGGCAAAACGCGCCGCCAAAGCTCGCGTCCCGAGGCAGCGTCCCAGGCGAGCGTCGTGAGCTTGCCGCCGTCCACCGCCGTCAGGAAAATGCGGCCGCCAGCGGCTACGGGTGAAGAGCGGCCGAACGGGACCGCCACTTTCCACGCCACGTTCTTCGCGGGGCCGAACTCGGCTGGCAGGTTCTCCTCTTTGCTCACGCCCGATCCGTTCGGCCCGCGAAACCGGTCCCATTGGGCATGGAGGCTCGCGCAGGCGAGAACGAAAACCGCGGATCTCATCGGGAAATTTACATTTTAGCGCGAGGGCGTGAGCGGATTTCGCATCGGACGCCGCTTTGTCGTATATGAGCGACTCCGTCCGGCTACAGGAAGAGGCGTGGGAACATGCCGACCGGGGCGACTACACGTCCGCCATCGACGCACTCGCGCGGGCGTTGAGCGTCGTCGAGCGGGAAGACGGGCCGGACACGCTCGACGCGGCGAACCTGCTGGCCGAACTGGCGGATCTCTTCGAAACCACCTGCCGCTACGAGGATGCCGCCGGCGCGGCCCGCGGTTCGGTGGCGATCCTCGCCAAGGCGCCGGAGCGCGACGAGACCGTCGCAATCATCGAGGCGCGAGCCTGGCAGACGCTTTCGGCGTCGCTACGCGCGCTCGGCCGGTTCGGCGAGGCGCGGCACGCCGTCCTCGAGGCGGTGCGCGGGGCGGAGACGGGTCTGGGCGCGGAACATCCCGATACGGCGGCGGCGCTCAATGCGCTCGGCATGTTCCACAAGTTCAGCGGCGAATTCGATCTGGCCGAGGCGGCCTACCGCCGGGCGATGGCGATCCTGCTTCCGGTCCACGGCCAGGACGGGCCAGGGATGGCGTCGCTCTACCACAACCTCGGCGGACTGCATCATGCGCGCGGCGCCTTTGCCGAGGGGATTCCCTGGGCGCGGCGCGCCTGGGAGATCCGGTCGCGCGAACTGGGCGAGGATTCGCCGGAGGCGACGGCGGACGCGGTGGCCCTGGCCGCGCTGCTCGACGAGGGCGGTCCGTCGGCCGAGTCCGAGAGAATCTACCGGCGCGCGCTCGAGGTCTGGCGGCGGCGGTTTGGAGACGAGCACTACGAGGTCGCGAGCACGCTGCACAATTTGGCGGCGCTGCGGCGCGATTCCGGCGATCGGCTGGAGGCGGAGACGCTGTTCCGGCAGGCTTACGAGATGAAGGTCGAGTTGCTCGGACCGGGTAGTCCCGATACGGCTTTGTCCGCTGCGTGTCTGGCGGCGATGCTCGAGCGGGACGGCGATCGAGGGGAGGCGCTTCGCCTGGCTCGGAGCGCGGCGGCGGCGTTCGAGGCCAACTGTCTGCCCAGCCACCCCCAGTCGCTCGCGTGCCGCGGCTTGGCCGGCCGTTTGGAGGCGGCGGAAAAAAATCGGGAGAGTGAGCGGAAACCCGCCACGATGGCGCACGAGTGAGTGAGAGCGACGGCGCTCGAAAAAAGGAGAAACACCCATGAAGACCAAGACTCGTCTGAAGAGCGGCGCCCTCAGCGACAACCACAACCAGCGCGGACTGTAGCTCGCGCTCGACCGCCCACCTCAGCCGTGCCTCCCACCACATTCGGCGCCAGCGATCGATCCACGGGTTGACCGGACTCGGGTGGTGGAGGTGGCGCCAGGCGATGAGTTCGCCTGGCATTCAACCGGGCGTCGAGCCCAGGATTGCCCACAACGCCCGGGGCGGTCCCAGTGGACGTCCGCGCCCGAGTTTGTCTCGAGCGCGAAGCGGTTCCACGCCCGCCGGCCGGTCAGCCGCGTGCGGCTAGTAAAGAACATCTTCGAGCGAACCGGGCCGGGCGATCCAGCATATTCATGGGAGGGCGAAAAGACCAAGACCCCTGTGAAAAGCGGCGGCACGAGGCTCAACCCTAACCAGCGCGGCGTGTAGTAGCGCCCGCCGGAGTGAGATGCGTTCCGGCGGAATCGCGGACTGGACGGGGCGGCCGGGAGCCGCTCTTCCCAATCCCGCCGTCTCCCTTTCCCCCCCGCTGCCGCGGCGCGTTCATACGCTCCACGATGCCGGAAAGAAAATTCCCGCGACACTGACACGAAACGCCACCCCCGCCGCGCGTCAGTGAGTGAGGGCGATGGAGCCCCGGAGAAAAAGGGAAAGGAGAGCGAACATGAATACCAAGACTCGCGTCAAGAGCGGTGGCCTGGCGACCAATCACAACCAGCGGGGAATCTAACCCGTTGGCGGCCCTCAAAATTCATAGCGAAGCGCCAACTGGAACACGCGCGGAGGACCCGCGCCGGTGATGCGCGCCACATTGGGCGCCAGCAGATTACCCACCGGGTTGTCGAGGTTCACGCGGTTGAACGCGTTGAACGCCTCGGCCCGGAACTTGATCCGCTGGCGCTCGGTGATGGCGAACGTCTTCACCAGCCCCATGTCGACCATGGCCTCGCCGGGTCCAACCAGCGGATTCCTGCCCGAGTTGCCGAGCGTCCCCGCGGCGTTCTGCGCGAACGCGGCCGGATTGAAGAATCTCGCGATGAGCTCGCCTCGTGCGCGTCCGGTGTCGAGCCTCGGGTTGCCCACCAGATCGGGGCGGTCCAAGTTGATGCCCGTGCCCGAGTTATCCCGTCCGCTAATTACGTTGAACGAGAGTCCGGACTCGAGCGAGACGATGCCGTTCCACTCCCATCCGTCGAGCGCGAAGCGGAGCGGATTCGAAGCCCGGTAGCGCGGCAGTTCCCAGATGAAGCTGCCCACGAAGCGGCGGGCGATGTTGTTCGGCGAGATCGCCTTTTCCCGGCGGAAATCGGACCCGTCCTGGGGATCGGCCACGTTGTCGATGTTCTTGCCCCAGGTGAGGCTCGCCATCGCCGATAGTCCTTTTGTCAGCCGCTTGTTGGCGCTGAGCTGCATCGAGTGATAGGTGAAGTTCCCCTCGGCGCTGCTGTTGCCGATGGCGGTGAAGTCGGGAAACGGCCGCCGCTGTTGCAGGTTGCCGGCGCGGCCGAAGATCCCCGGATTGAGTTGCCGGGTGGTTTCGAGATGGTTGCCCTTGCTGGCGACATAGGCGGCCTGGAAGACCCAACTGCTCCACACTTGGCGCTGGAGGCTGGCGTTCCATTGCTGGACGATGGCGTTGCGGAAGCTCGCGTCCCAGCCGCCCACCGTGACCGGGCGCACGAAGGTCAAGTCGCGCCGCGCCTCCGGGGTTTGGGGCGGATCGAACGGATACGGGTTGCCGCCGATCGACTGGTAGGGATTGGCCATCCCGCCCGGAACCGGATTCATGTTCGTCGTGAGCGCGAAACCGGGACCGCCGCCGCCGACCATCTGCAACGATCGCGCGCCGTAGAAAATCCCGTAGCCGCCGCGCACACTCGATTTGCCGGAGCCGGTGGGATCGAGCGCGAAGCCGATTCTCGGCCCCCAGTTGTTCAGGATGTTGCCGAAGCCGTACTTCTTCGGCACGGACGGATCCTGGCCCCAGTACACCAGACCCAGAGGCGCTCGCGGATAGTAGGCGGACTGCTGGCCGGCCCGGAACATCGCGCCCGCTCCCCGTTTGTCGGGCGGAGGCAGGAACGGGTCCCATCGCACGCCGAGATTCACGGTGAGCCGTCTGGCCAGCTTCCAGTCGTCCTGGAAGAAGAGGCTGACTTCCTTGCCCACGGGATAGCTTTCGGCGCCGGAGTTCTGGTTGACCGAGTCGGGCCGGCCAACCATCATGTCCGCCATGGAATCGCCCGTAATCTGGCCGCGGAAGGCGATCGCCGGATCGCCCTGGAACCGCTCGCGGCGGTCCACTTCGTCGTAGCGCCATTCGCCTCCGAACTTGATCAGGTGCGCGCGGCGGCTGACGGACGTTTCGTTGCGCACGTGATAGAAGTAGCGCTGCTGGTACAAAGGATGCCGGGTGAAGGCGTAGAAATAGCCGATCACGTTGGTGTCGGTGGCGGCGACGGTGTCCTCGCGGTGCGCGCGGACGATGCCCGATCCGAAGTCGCGCCAGCCAACGTTGCCGGGAGTGATCGCGGATTGGTTCCGTTCGATGTTCTGGATGGTGACGGTCAGCGAGTTCACGATGGTGGGGCTGGCGATCCACGTGTCGCTGGCCGTGCCGTTCCAATTCTTGTACGGGATGTTGGCGAGCAGATTCGGGATGGTTCCCACGGCCTGTTTGGTCGCGTTGTCGTTCCACAAGAGGCGGAAGCTGAGCCGGTGGGCGGCGTTCCACTGATGGTCCACCTTGCCGACGATCTGATCGTCGTCGATCGCTTGCGCGCTGGCGAAGCTGAGTAGTCCGTCGGCGCGGTTCGGAAGCGGAATGAATGTGTCCAGGAACTTGACGGACGGCTGATACACACGGCTGGCGGGGATCGTGTTGCCCGGGAAGTTTCCGCCGTTGGGGTCGCGCACCACGGTGCGCAGCGCGGAGAAGTCGCCGCGGCGCATGGCGGCGGTGGGCACGAGCGCCGATGTGGTGCCGGGAGCGCTGCGTTCGCGCGTGCCTTGAAAGGACCCGAAGAAGAACGTCTTGTCGCGCCGGATGCGGCCGCCGAGCGTTCCGCCGTATTGATTCCGTTTGAATGGGGGAACCGATACGGCGAAGAAGTCGCGCGAGTTCAGCTTCTCGTTGCGGAGGTACTCGAAGGCCGCTCCATGGAAATCGTTCGTTCCGGATCTGGTGACCGCGCTGACGAAGATGCCGGCGTTGCGGCCCTTGTCGGCGCCATAGCCGTTGGTTTCGATGGAGAACTCCTGCAACGCGTCGGGATTGGGGAACGGGGCGGGCGTGTTGAAGAACGGGTCGTGGTTGTCGCCGCCGTCGAGCGCGTAGTTGTTGCCGCGGAACGCCGATCCGTTGACGGAGACGGTTTCGTTCTGCTGTTGATCGCGGCCGCCGCGGCGTCCAACGCCGGGAACGAGCAACTGCAACTGGACGGGATTGCGGCCGTTGAGCGGCAAGTCGGCGATGCGGCGGGAGTCGATGACTTCGCCGATCGTCCCCGTGCGGGTTTCCACCTGCGCGGCGGCGGCCTCCACTTCGACACGTTCGGTCACCTGGCCCACTTGCAGGGCGAAGTCGACGCGGCGGTTCTCGCTCACCTGCAGCAGAAGGTCGGTTTGGACGGACTCCTTGAATCCGGAAGCCGACGCGCGGACCGTGTAGGAGCCAACGGGCAACTGGACGAACACGTAGTCGCCCTCGCCGTTGGTATTGGCTGTGCGGACAGCGCCCGTCTGGACGTGGGCAGCCGACACCGGCGCGCCGGGGACCACCGCGCCACCGGCGTCACGCACGGTTCCGAAAATGGTGGCGGTGTTCTGGGCGAACATCGCGGAACAAAGCAGCAGCGGCAGCACCGCGCGAAGACTCATGAGACCCCCTTGGGCGAGACTGGACTCCCATCAGTATAGGTTGTGGAAGATCGCCATGCCCGGCCCGTGGTATCCTTTATCAAAATTTTCGCGGGCCTGGAAAACGCGGGCCCGGAAGGATAGGGGTTCCAATGAAGAAACTCGCGCTATTGTCGCTCTGCACCCTCGGATCTCTCCAGGCACAGCAATCCCTCGGCAGCATCACCGGCAAGGTGACCGACCCGCAAGGGGCCGTGATTCCGAACGCGAACGTCGTGGTGACTCACCTCGAGTCGAATCGCATGGTCACACTCGCCACCAACGGCACCGGCTATTTCGAAGCGACCCTGTTGAACCCGGGGACCTACACGGTCGCCGTGGACTCGCAGGGGTTCCGCAAGCATCAGCAGCAGGGTCTTGTCTTGAACGTCGGCGGCCGCGTGGATCTGGATGTTCAACTCCAGGTGGGCACGGCGGCGGAGACGGTGCAGGTCACCGCCGAGACGCCGCTGCTCGACACCACCACCGCGAACGGCGGCCGCGTGATCGACCAGCGCCAGATCATGCAACTGCCCTTCTCCGACATGAATCCGTTCGCGCTGGCGACGCTCGCGCCCGGCATGCAGTGGACGGGGCAGCCCGAATACCGGCGCGCGTTCGACAACGGCGGAACGTCGGCGTTCAACACGGCGGGCGGCGTGGGATCTAACGAGTACACCATCGACGGCGCGCCCGTCACCGGCACGGGACGCCGCGTCGGCTTCGTTCCGCCGTCGGACGCGGTGGGCGAATTCAAACTGGAAACGGCGAGCTTCGATGCCGGCCAAGGCTTCACGTCCGGCGCGAGCATCAACGTGATGACCAAGGGCGGCACCAACTCGTTCCACGGCTCGCTGTACGATCAGCACTGGCAGCAGCGCTGGAACGCGACGCCGCACTTCACGCGGTTGGCGTATCAGGATCAGGTGAGGTCGGGGCGGTTGAAGCCCTCCGATCAGAAGCAAGCCACCGGCCGGTCGAACAACTTCGGCGGCACCGTCGGCGGTCCGGTGCGGATTCCGAAGCTGTACAACGGCAAGGACAAGCTGTTCTTCTTCTTCAGCTACAACGGCATCTATCAGTCCAAGGCCGAGACCACCAACGCGATCAACCGCACGGTGCCGAAAGCGGCGTGGCGGCAGGGCGACTTCTCCGATCTATCGGCGATCGACGCGGTTCGATACACGGTGTACGATCCCCGCTCGGCGCGCCAGGACGGCAGCCGCGTGGTGCGCACGCCTTTCCCCGGCAATCGCGGCGTTCCGGTGCTGAATCCGGTGTACAAGTTCTACGAGCCGCTGTATCCGCAGCCGAACAATGTGCCCGGCCTGGTGAGTCCGGAAGGCTTCAATAACTATTACGGGCAAGCGATGCCGAAAGACGAGCGCTTCAATTCGCTGGTGAATCGCGTCGACTACAATCTCGGCCAGAACCACCGCGTCTTCGGCCGCTGGTATTGGAATCACCGCTTGGCCGACGAGTACGACTGGACGTACGAGACCAAGCGCGGCCTCCACACCAACGGCCTGACGCGGATCAACAAGGGCGGCGGCGGCGAGTACATCTGGACCGCTTCGTCCTCTTCGATCCTCAACATCGGCACATCGTGGACGCGGTTCAACGAAGGTTCGGTGCGGCCGATCCAGACTTCTTTCAAACCCACCGACGTGGGTCTGCCCGCTTATCTCGACGCCAAGGCCGACCAGTACAAGGCGCTGCCGCGCATGGGCATCGCCGGCGTGGAATCGGTGGGAGACAGCTATCCGGCGATCACGGCTCGCGGCACCACGGCGGATCTGAAGGTTCAGTACACCAACATCCGCGGCAATCACTCGCTGCGGTACGGATGGCAGGAGCGCCGCTACTGGTTCACCTCGTCGGGTCCGGGCAACTCGGCCGGCAATTTCAGCTTCAGCCAGACGTACATGCGCGCCGCCGACAACACCAACACGGCGTCCGATCTCGGCCTGGGCTGGGCGGCGTTCATGATGGGGCTGCCGAACGGCATCTCGATCGACTCCAACGACACCGCCTACTGGTCGACGCGGTACCGCTCGCTGTACGTGCACGACGACTGGCGGCTCTCCAACAAGCTCCGCCTGACGCTGGGCCTGCGCTACGAGCGTGGCGGCGGCATCTCCGAGCGCTACAACCGCGGCATCGCCGGCGGTTTCGATTTCGGCTTCCGTCCCGCGTTCGCCGACGCGGTGGAAGCGGCGTACGGCCGGGCGGCGATTCAGCCCGTTCCCGCCAGCCAGTTCAAGGTGCTCGGCGGATCCCAGTACCTGGGACAGCCGAACAAGAACTACACGGACGGCAACCACTCGTTGCTGCCGCGTTTGGGCGCCGTCTATCAGATCAACAACAAGACCGTGATTCGCGGCGGCTACGGCTGGTGGCAGGACATCTTCAACGTGAACAACGACCGTCCGCGCCAGGACGGATACAGCCAGGCGACCAGCACGATCATCACCACGGACACGGGCCTGACGTTCTGCTGCGGGCTCGGCTCGATCAACGGCCTGTCGGCGACGCGCAATCCGATGGTGGATCCGTTCCCCGAACGGCAGGGCGCGGGCCGCTTCGATTCGCCATACGGGAGTTCTCTCGGTTCGTACATCCTGCAGGGCCGCGGGTTCAGCTTCGTTCCGCGGAGCTACTATCCGGCCAAGCAGCAGCGGTGGCGCATCGGCATGCAGCGCGAACTGCGGCAGGATCTGATGGTGGATATCTCCTATAACGGGGCGCTGTCGAGGATCCCGGTGACGCAGAACATCGCCTTCCTCCCCCAGCAGCATTGGGCCACCGGCAACGTGCGGCGGCAAGCGCTGGACGACGATCTGAACACCAACCTGCCGAATCCCTTCAACATCTCGAATCTCGCCTCGCTGCAGACTTCAAATCCGGCGATCTACAACTACCTGCGGACGCAGGGCTTCTTCACCGGCGCCAATATCCGCAAGCAACAGTTGCTGCGCGCCTATCCGAACATGAACGGGCTGAGCGGCCTGCGCCCCGGCACGAACTTCAGCGACGCGCTCGGCCGCAACCGCTATCACGACATGCAGTTCCTGTTGGAGAAGCGGTTCGCCAAGGGCTTGCAGTCGAGCGTGATGTACACCTACGCGTACGGCGAAGAGTCCGATTTCTACGCGAACGAATTCGATGCGCGCCCGTCCACTCGTCCGCAAGACGCGCTCCGCCCGCACCGCTTCGTTTGGACGTCGATCTACCAGTTGCCGTTCGGCAAGGGCCAACGGTTCCTGAAGGACAGTCCGGCGCGCCACGTGGTGGGCGGCTGGCAATTGAGCTGGGTCTATCAGTTCCAGAACGGCGGACCCACCGGATGGGGCAACCGCTTCTTCAACGGCGATATCAACAATCTGGCGGCTTTGTTCAATCAGGACGCCGTGCACGCGCGCGACATTCACGTCGCGTTCGATCCGGCCATCGCCTACACCACTGGCAGCGCCCCCATTCCGCAGAACTTCAATGGGTTCGAGGGACGGTCCGCGCTCCAGCCGGGCGCCTATCACGAGCGCGTGTTCCCGACCCGCCTGACGTCCCTGCGCGAGGACGGCATCCGGAACTGGGACATCAAGGTCAAGCGCGTGTTCAAGCTGACCGAGACGGCGCAGACCAGCTTCGACGTGGACCTGTTGAACGCGACCAATCACACCAACTTTTCGGGTCCGAACACCGACCCGACGAATCGTAACTTCGGCCGGCTGACGAGCCAACGCGGGCTGAGCCGCGTGATCCAGTTGAACCTGCGCATCGACTTCTAGTTTCGGCGGCCCGCGAGTTTCGATAGACAGGCCGCTCCCGCCGGAGCGGCCTCGATTTCGTTTTAGGACTGGACAGCGTCGAGGGGCCGAGGGTACTATATTTCGACGGAAGCCAGACTCCGGGTCTGGCCTGGCTGGACCGCACGGAGATACAGTGAACTACCTGAGCCAACTCTTTGGTTTCCTTTGCTGGAGCCCCGTGCAACTCGCCCGGTACTCGCCGAGGACATTGGTGCTGGGCATCTTGTTGGGTCTGGTGCTGGCGGGTACGTGTTGGTGGATCTGCACGAACTATTACCGGCTCTGGAACAACCGCTTCCAGATGGGACCGGGTCTTTATGCGTTGTGCGGGATTGCCGCGGTCTTTACCGTGGTATTCACGACCGTCTTCACCGGTGTGCCGTTTTTGGTCCGCGGGCGGATCGACGATTGGAGCAGAATCTCCCAGCCAAGGTGCCAGTCCGCGGTGGACCGCGCCTTGCGAGCGCTGTCCCAACGAGGTTTGAAGGACTTTTCGGATCCCTATTGCGTTTCCAGCCATGAGTGGAGGATCGTCTCGGATGGGACGCGGCGAGTCGTTTACCAAGCATACCTGGAAAGCACCCTCGCCGATTTCCGCCAAATCGACTTTTTCCTGGGGCGGTTCCTTGGGCCCAGCCAGGTGCTGCGGCGGCCGGACGCCATGGTGGACTCGATCATGGTGGACCGCGCGAGGAGACTGGGCCGGGATCCCGGCAGCCAGTACCACACAGACAGGGCATTGGAAGCAGCCGTGCCGTTGATCCGGAGCGCCCTGTTCCGCGAGATGCCCACCGCGATCTACAAGCTGCGGTTTCAGTCGGTGCTGCTGTTCCTGCTATTCCAGGCAATTCCGTTCGCCGCCGTCGGTTGGGCGGCATACAGAGATTTCAAGGAGCAGACCTGACCGGGCGCACTCGCTGAGCGGGCCTGTCCGTCGAAGTAGGCGCTCTATGCCTCGGGGTCCCACACGGGGGCGAGATCGAGGACAAACCCCGGCAACTCTGGATCGCCGCCGATCGCCGCGGGGTGCTCGAACGTCTCCACGGGCGCTTCCGGCCGGTAGACGTGTACGCGCCGTTCGATCGGATCGACGAGCCATCCGAGCTTGGCTCCGTTGTCGATGTACTCCCGCATCTTGGCATGCACCGCAGGCAAGCGGTCGCTCTTCGAACGGAGCTCCACAACGAAGTCCGGACACAGCGGGAAGTACTCGCTCCGTTCGTCCTCAGTCAGCGCATCGACGCGCGATTTCAGGATCCAGGAGGCATCCGGCGAGCGATTGCTTCCGTTCGGCAAGTCGAAGCCACCGGACGAGTCGACCGCGTAACCCCGGCGGTCCGCGCGCGCCCATGCGTGCAACTGCGCATACAACTCGCCGTTGCGGATGCTGGTCCGGGTATGGGCTGGAGGCATGACGATCACATCTCCTTCCGCGTTCCGTTCGATTCGGAGATCGGGGTTGGCGGCGACGAACGCGCGGTATTCGTCGCGATTCATTTTGCGAAGCGGCGTGAGGTGAAGGGACCAGTCCTGGGCGGCTGTCTCAAACGCGTCGAGTGTCACCTGCATTCGTACGTGGCCTTCTGAAGCGATCATAGCATCCGGCCGTGGAAGGAGGTGCGCACGCACTCCTCACCTCGGTGCGCGAGCCGCGATCCGCCGCTGCTCCGCCGCCTCCGCCACGCGACCCGACCGGGCCAGCGCGTCCGCCCACGCCGACCGCATCGCCGGCTCGTCCGGTCGCAGGGCGCACGCCTTCGACAGCGCGGACTCCGCCTCTCCCACCGCGCCCGCCGACAGACGCGTCACGCCGAGTTGATACCAGGCCTCCGCGAAGTCGGGCTTCTCCCGTGTCAGAGCCTCCAACACAGCTACCGCTTCCGCCTGTCTGCCGAGCTTCGATAACGCCAACGCCGTCTGATACCGGGCCAGCGGACTCGCGTCGTTCGCCAACAACGCCAGCGCGCCCGCCGCGTCGCCCTTGCGCAGCAGCACCACGGCGAGATCCACCGCGATCGCCGAGTCCGGCCCCAGCTCCAGAGCCACGCGGAACTCGCGTTCCGCGTCCGCCAGTCTGCCGGCATCGGCGTGTTTGCGCGCCACCGCCGCCCGATACTTGGCCTGCATGCGGGTGTCCGCGCCCTCGCGCAGGTCCTTCACTTTGGCGAACGCGGCCGCGGCATCGGCGTCTCGACCGGCTTTCTTGTAGCAGCCGGCCAGCAAGTAGTACTTCTGCGAACTCTCTGCCGCCGCTTCCAGTTCCGGCACGGCGCCCGCGCAGTCGCCTTGCTTCACCAGCAGCGAGCCCAGTTGGAATCGGGCGTTGCCGTTGGACGGTTCCGCCGCCGCCACTTCGCGGAACAGGGCGATCGCGCGGGGCCAGTCCTTCAGATCGGCGTGGGCGAGTCCCGCTTCGAAGCGCAGTCCCGGCAGCTTCGGATCCAACTTCAGCGCCGCCGCGAACTCGCGCGCAGCGCCCGCCGCGTCGCCGAGCTTCGCCAGATTCCGTCCCAGGTGATACCGCGGTTCCGCGTCTCGTGGATCCGCCTGGATCGCCGCGCGGCACTCGTTCGCCGCCGCCGGATAGCCCGACTCACGCGCGATGGCCGCCGCGGTCTCGATCTCGCACACGCGCGCGCGAGCGGCGGAGTTTCCCAGGTCCGACCGTAGCGCGGCGCGGAAGGACCGCAGGGCCGCGTCCGGACGCCCGTCCTGCTGGCGCACCAGGCCGAGCAGGTAGTGCGCCTCCGAGTGGGCGGGATCGAGCGCGAGCGCCTCCACGAATTTCGCCCCCGCTTCGACGAAGCGGCCGCGATGCGACAGCTCGATGCCCGCGTCCACCAGCGTTTGGGCTCGGGGAACGGCGGGCCGCTGGAACATCGCGGCCGCCAGTAGCAGTTCCGCTACCAAGACTCTCCTACCAGGAGAGGCGCATCGTCAATTGCATGACTCGGGGTGAATTGGCCGAGAAGCGATTGGTGATGACGCCGTCTCCACCACCGGGTTGCGTGGTGGCTGGCATGTTGAACACGTTGTCCAGGAAGTCGATGTTGAACCGTGCGGTGATCTTTTCGGTGATGGGCACGGATTTGAAGATCGACGCCTGCATGTTCCACTGCATGAGCCCGAGGACGAACTGGTTCTGCAGCGGGTGGAGTCCGGTGTTGAGTGTGGTCCGCTGATTGGTTCCGTTCGTCAAGGGCACGAACACGGTGTTGGTTTCATAGAACGGCTGATTTGGATCCGCCGTGCTGCCGCCGTCCTTCGGGATCTGGATGATTGGCGTCTGATAGGGACGGTAGCTGTCGGGGACACCCATCACGCCGTTGGGACGGCCGGTGCGCGGGTCGACGCTGTTGATGCGGTTGGCGGGGATGTAGCCGTTCCAATAGAGCCAGCCGTCGTAGCAGACGCCGCTCCGGCAGTCCTGGATCGGATACTTCTTCCCGTAGACTTCCACCTTGTTGATCGCTCCCCAATTTCCTGTGCCCAACTGGAAGTAGTTGCTGCGGAGAGAGCCGTTGCCGGCGATCTGCCAGCCGCCGAGCACGGCGTCCACCGGACGGCCGGCGCTGCCGAGGAAGCGCTTGCCCTTGCCGACCGGAATGTCGACGAGGAAGTTCCAGTTCACGCGGTGCGTGGGGATGCCGGGGTCGCGCTTGTAGTTGAGCAGGCGGTTGCGGGCCGCGTCGTCCGTGGGCACGATTCCGGGCAGGAAGATGTTCGGTGAGCGCAGTGAGTCGTCGCGCCAGCCGTCGCCCGCGGCGCGAATGGCGTTGCTCATGACATAGAAGACCTGGAAGGCGTAGCCCTTGGAATAGCGGTGTTCGAACTCGAGTTGGAGTCCGTTGAAGTTGGACCAACCGGTCTTTTGATAGCGCTGCATGGTTCCGTACAGTTCCTGGTCGAACGGGCGGCGCGCGACGCTGGCGAAGGGGCCGGTGGGCAGAGGCTGCTTGGTGTTGGTGAACCAGACGTAGTCCGGCGGGTTGTCGTTGTAGGTGGCCCACTGCGACATGCGGGTGCCGTGGGTGCCGACGTAGCCGCCCTTCACCACGGTGTTGGCGAAGATTTCGCGCTCGATCAGCAGGTTCCACTCATGCGCTCGCGCGGTGGGCTGCTTGGGATCGAGGTAGAAGAGCGAGCCGCCGCCGCGCGTGATGCCGGTGACCGCGGTGGGGCTGAGCACGTTGGCGCTGTTGACCCCGGCGACCACCGTGGGAACGGATCGCAGCAGGTAGTTGGGGCGGCCATCCGGGCTGAGTTCGGCGGCGTTGGGGTTCCAGGTGACCGTGCCGAGCGCGGGCATCGAATTCGCCACCTGGCCGGAGAACAGGCGCAGGGATTCGGGATAGGCGAAGATCGAATAGCCGCCGCGGATGACGGTGGCCTTGCGGCCGGAATCGCCCATGCGGTAGGCGAAGCCCGCGCGAGGGCCGAAGTCCCAGAGGTTGGAATAGGTGAGCGAATCGGGCAGACCCACTTCCTTGGGCGTGGTGAACTTCATGCCGAGCCCCGTGTAGGCGTTGACGATCGCCGGCAGCACGTTCTTCTGCGCCGTCAGTTCTTCGATGGTGCGCGGCAGGATGATGCGCTTGCTCTTTTCGTCGAAGCCCATGATGGAGCGGTCGCGCTCGTTGACGGGGCTGTTGTACTCCCAGCGCAGACCCAGGTTCACCGTCAGCCGGGCGTTCACCTTGAAGTTGTCCTGGAAGTAGAGCGCGCGCTCATGGACGCGGGGGCGGTACCAGGAACGGTTGAAGCGCGCCTGATAGGTGCCGAGACCGAGGAAGAAGTTGGCGGAGGTGTGGCCGGTGAAGGGCGTGGCGGAGAAGGCCGAACCGGACGTGGGATCGTAGAGGCCCGTTTGCGACACGTTGTTGTAGTCGAGCTGGCCCTGCGAGATCTGCTGATCGTTCAGGGTGTCGAGCCGTTCGAAGCGCATGCGTCCGCCGAACTGGAATTCGTGCCGGCCGCGGATCTTGGTGAAGTTCTGGTCGACGTTGAAGATCAGACCGTAGTTGATGGTCGGGTTGATGCTGGAATCGTAGGCCATGCCGGGGCCGGTGCTCGACGACATCGAGAAGGGGATGCGGGGGAAGCCGACGCCCTTGAACGGGTTCGGCAGGCCGAGTCCGCTCGCGATCTCTTCAGTGCCCGTGTAGGGAAGCTGGCCGCGGTAATCGCGTGCGACCGAAACCAGCGTCTCGCCGAAGAAGGCCGGCGAGAAGGTGTGCGTCCAGTTGGCGATGCCGCTGTCGTTGACCTGGCTGTCGATGAACGCGTTGGCGCGTTTGTCGAGCGTGGTGGGCGATTGTCCATAGGGATCGCTGGTGCGCTCGCCGGTTCCGGGGCTGTGCGAATAGCGGAAGAAGAGGCTGTTCTTGTCGTTCAGCCGGTGATCGACGCGGAGCGTTTCGGTGTGCTGCCGTGTGTTGGCGAATCCGAGGCCGAACCAGTTGGAAGTGACCAGTGGATTGTCGCCCCGCGTCGGTAGCGGGGTGACGCCATAGAGGTATTTGGCGAGCGGGCTCTGCCGGTTGGAAGGGATGCGGTTGCCGGTGAACGGCTGACGAGTCCAGCTCTGGGCGTCCGTGGTCAGCGGATCGTAGATGGTGATGCGGCGTCCTACGCCGTCGATCAATCCGCTGAAGTCGCCCTCGCGCATCGCGGGCGTCGGCACGGCGATGCTGCGTGTGCTCGCCGACCGCAACTGATAGCCTTCGTAGGCGAAGAAGAAGAAGGTTCGATTGCGGCCGTTATAGAGTTTGGGCAGCCAGACGGGGCCGCCGAAAGAGGCTCCGAATTCGTTGCGGACCAGATGCGGCGGTTTGGTGTAGAAATCCTGCCGGGCGCGAGCGACGCCGAACCCGCTGTTGCGCGCGGTCTCGAACACCGCGCCGTGGATCTCATTGGTCCCCGAGCGGGTGGTGATCATGAACGTTCCGGGCCGGTTCAGCTTGGCGGAGGAGTTGTTGGTTTCCGAGCGGAACTCGCCGATGGTGTCGAGTCCGGGCGGCCGTGCGGGGATCGACTGCCATTCGCGATTCTCGAGAACCGCGCCGTCCTGGAGCAGTTCGGTCGCGTAACGGAGTCCGTAAACGCGCGGGACCGAGCCGGCTTCGACGCCGGGCGTGGTCATGTAAAGCAGCGTGGTGATGAAACGCCCGTTGAGAGGCAGTTGCTCGATGCGTTCGCGTTCGAGCACGGTGGAGATGGTCGCGCTGTTGGTGGTGATCAGCGGCGTGACGTCGCCGGCGACCGTGATGGAGGTGGAGGTGGAACCGGGCTTCATCACCACCTCGATCACCGCCGATTGGCCGGCGCGGAGGTTGAGCGTGCCCTTCCAGGTTTCCATGCCGGCGAACTCCGCCGTGAACTGGTAGGCTCCGATGTTCATCGCCGGAAACAGGAAGAAGCCGGCCTCGTTGGATTCGCTGTTGTATTGACGGGATGTCGCGGAGTGGACCACCGCGACTGTTGCCTTGGGCACCACGGCGCCGGTAGCGTCCCGAACGGTTCCCTGAATGTTCCCGGTGCCGGTCTGCGCGAGGCAGAGGGCCGCGGAAATGAAAATGGTTGCGAGTCGGAGCCCCGAAAGGAACATGGGAGCCATTAGACCACATTTCGAGGTCGCGATCCGGATAATGGACTATCGATTGCGCGTCAGGCCAGATTGCGGCCGGGCTTGTGGACGACGGGCTTGCTCCGAGGTCGAGCGGTAGGGCGGTGTTTCGCCGCGCTGGGAGCGGATCCGCGCGGCGCGACTCGCTTCGGATATCCCGGCGGCGGGGGGCTGGCGTCGATGTTGAGGAAGCGCACCTCGGCGGAGGCGGCGAGCAGGGGGAAGAGCAACAGGGTGAGAATGCTACGCATCGTACCCCCCTTCGATGGGGTGATCATGATAGTACCAAATTCAGCAGCGAGCGGTACTCCCCTCCCCCGCACATCCCTATTCCGTGTTGCGGCCGCGGTTCTTCGCCGATCTTATGGGTAGATGCAAGAACCTACCCTGCGCATCCTGTTATTGGAAGACAATCCCGGCGACGCCCGGCTGCTGTTGGAAGGAATCAAGGACGAGGGGAAAGGTGCGTTCGAAGTGACCTGGACTGAGACGGTTCACTCGGCGAGCGGAGCGATCCGGCAGCGGCCGTTCGACGCGATGCTGCTGGATCTGAACGTTCCCGACAGCCGGGGATTCGACACGTTCGCCAACGTCAGGGCCGTGAGCCCCAACCTTCCGATCGTGCTGTTGACAGGGACCGAGGACGAGGGCTTGGGGCTGCGCGCGGTGCAGGAGGGCGCGCAGGACTTCCTGATCAAGGGGCAGGCGACGCCGGCGGCGGTGGTGCGGTCGCTCCGGTTCGCGGTGGAGCGGAACCGCAGTCTCCAGTGGCACATGAGCAAGGGGAAGCACTCGCCCGGCGGGCGCGTCGTTACGTTCTGGGGAGCCAAGGGAGGAGTCGGAGCCACCACCCTGGCGATCAACACGGCGGCGCTGCTGTCGCAGGACAAGTTGGTGGTGGCGGCCGAGATGCGCTCGGATTATGGCAGCTTCGCGGCCCATTTCCGCAAGACGGTCCATGCCAATCTCTCGGAACTGTACCGCACCCCACCGGCCGAGATCGCCGAGGCTCAGGTGGAGCAGCGGCTGGTGAATACGCAGCTCGGATTCTATCTGTTGTACGGTCCGCAGAGCGTGGAGCAGTGCCAGCCGCTGACACCGGCCCACGCGGACCGGCTGATGGAACTGGCGGCGCGGATCGCGGATCTGGTGGTGGTCGATCTACCCGCTACGGTCGGTCCGGCGCACGAGACCATCGTTCACCGGTCCAACTGCGTGGTACTCGTGTCGGAACGGGACGACTCCTCGGTGATGGCCGCGCGGCTGGCGATCGAGCGGCTACGGGCTTGGGGAGTGAGTGGAGACGTGATTCACGTGGTGCTGGTGAATCGATCGGCGGTTCTCGAGAGCGTCTCGAAAGAGAAGATCGAGGAAGTGCTGGGGATGAAGATCACCGGCGTGGTGCCTCCGTCGCCCGACATCTGCGGAGCGGCCCAACGAGCGAGCACGCCGCTAGCCGTCTTCCGTCCCAGGAGCGCACCGGCGGCCATCCTGGCGCAAATCGCACAGAGAGTGGCGGCGACGGCGGCGGGACCGATGGCGATGCTACCGGCCGATGCGGCCTGATCGACGGCCTGGTTATAGGGACGCGTGGACGGTATCGGCAGGCGCGAACGGGAGCTCGAGAGCCACCTCTTCGCCTTCCTGCAGTCCGGACTTGACCACCGCGTGGGTGCTGTTCCGCAGGCCGAGTTCGACGATGCGCTTCTCGAACGTCTGGCCGTTCTTCACGTAAACGACTTCCTTGCCGCCGTCCTCGAAGACTCCCGCCAACGGCACCTGCTTGGCATTGGCTTCCGACTGCGTCAACAGAACATCCGCGCCGGCCGACAGGTCGGGGATCAGCTTGTCGTGAACCTGATCGAACGCTATTTTGACCGGGACTGTTCGGATGTAATACTGCTGGCGATAGCCTCCCGTCGCGAGGGCGCCGATCGAGAACAGATGCCCCGCCAATTCGATTCCCGGGAAAGCGTCGAGCTTGATGCTGGCCTTCTGGCCGATCCGGAAGGAATCGCTTTCGCCCTGGTTGATGGTGGCTTCCACCTGCATCTTCGACGGATTGACCACCTTCATGAACAACTGGCCCGGCGTCACCTGGTCGCCCTGCTGCACCGTGGACATCTCGCTGCTGCGCCAGATCTGTTGCGATACGGCGAGCCCGTCCATCGGCGCGTTGATGGTGAACTTCTTCAGATCCACCTGATGCCGATCGCGGTGGCGTACGTGACGCTCCCGGGTGATGCCGAGAATCTTGATTTCCGCGCCGTAAATGACGTTCTTTTGCGCGATGTCGCCTTGAACCTGCTTGTACCGCGCGCCGGCTTCTTCCTCGGCAAGCTTGAGCAGTTCGCGCTCTACTTCGGTTCGAACCTCCGCGGCGCGGGCATCGAAGCTGGCCTTGCGGAATTCCGATTCCGACACCTTGATGTTCTGAAGCAGCGACGCCATGTCGACTTCCTGCTCCGCCTTCCGCTTGCGGATGTCCGCGTCGGCCTTTTCGATATCGTCGCCGATATCGTCGATGTGATCGGCCAGGGTCTGAGCGTCGATCTGGGCGATCAACTGGCCCTTCTTGACGCGAGTGCCGGTGGGCACCAGGTGCAGCAGGATCAGTTCGCGGCCGGCTTCGGGCCCGCGCATGACCGGCGCCACGATGCTGACGTACTCGCTCGACGAAGTCTGGCCCGCCAGCCGGACCCGGAGGTCCAACTGACCCGTGGTCACCTTCGCGGTGTGCGCCACTCGCACGGCGGCGGTTTCAGAAGGCTGGGCGCGCTTCTGCCACGTTTGCCAGGCGGCGTAGCCACACGCGCCGAGCAAGGCAAGTCCAATCAACCATTTCGACGACCCTCCTTTGGGGGAGGGGGTTCCCGGCTCGAGGACGGGCTTTACCGGCGACGGCGCCGGCAGACGGGGATTGGAGATCGCCGACATGTTTAGATGCTACCGCAAATCTAGACGAGCCGCGGCACGCGGAAGGTTACTTCCGCGACATCTTTAGCTCGAGCTTCTTCAACTCCGACCGGAACAGGTGGTTCCCGGGGTAGTCGCGGCTCAATTCGCCCAGCAGCAAGCGCGCCTGTTCGGGCCGCTTTTCGCGCACGTGGATGATGGACAGCAGGATCTTGGCGAACGGGCCAAGGTACCGGCCGGTGCGGGCGACGCGGGTCAGCCTTTCCACGGCTGTGTCCTTGCTGCCCTGTACCTGATCGAAGCGCACGAACCAGCGGACGAAGAACGGCAGGCTGCCCACCAGGTACTCGGTCAAGCCGGTGGTGAGGTAGGCGTCGGCGAAACCGGGGTCCTTGCGGATCAGCCGCACCGCGAATTCGTGGGAGCGGCGGGCGAACGTGAGGCTGCGGAGCTGTTTCTTTTCCACCGCCGCCATGTAGTCCATTCGCATCCCGTCGGTGAGGCAATACGCGAACAGCGCCTGGGGATCCTCCGCGGACGACTTCAGCCTTTCGTCGGCCAGTTCCTGCGCTTTGGTGACGGCTTCGAAGAACCGGGCGCGGATCGCCGGATCCGGCTTGAGCTTCTCGTTGCCGCCAATCCGTTTGTCACTGGTGAGAAACTCCCCTTCGAGAATGTGCAGACGATCCATCTCGAAGAACAGGTAGGCGGCGGCGCGGACGGAGAAGCCCATCGGGTCGCGGGGGGCGTGCGCCTGGTAATCGTCGAGGATGCGGTGGGCGCCGTCGAAGTCGAGATTGTAGAGCTTCCCGTAGGCGTCGCCGAGCTGGTCGGCGCGGAGGCAGGCCGCGGTGGCGAACAATAGGATCGGGGCGAATTTCGGCATGGTCACTCGTGGAAGAGGCGGTCGAAGAACTCGCGGGTGCGGCGTTGGATCTGGCCGAGTTCGACGGGGAGCGGTTGATCGTGGAGGTGCGCGGGCGTCCAACGTTCGACAAGTTCGGAGATCGCCTCGAGTTGCAGTTCGGCGGCCGGCAACTGGCCTCGAGCGTGACCGGAGCTCAGGCGCATCGCGTGATCCACGGCGCGGTAGAAGGTGGCGGCGTCGGTCAGGAACCGGGAGTCGGCGCGGTCGAGATGTCCCATTTGTTCGATCACGTTGATACGCGCGGGCGTATTGAGAACAGGATAGAAGATTCCGGCGCTGCGCAGGCGGAGGTACATCAGGGCGAAATCGATATCGTAGTATCCGCCCGGCCCGGCCTTCAGCGGATTCGATTTGGCCTGCTCCTGTTCCAGGCGCAGGCGCATCCGCCGCAGCTCCGTGCGCGACCGTCCCGCCTGGCCCCAGCGCCGCCAGTCCACCTCCTGGAGAGCCCGCAGGAATTCGGTGCCCGCGGCCAGATTTCCGGCCACCGCTCGCGACTTCATATAAGTGATGCCCTCCCACGCCTGCGCGTGCCGCCAGAAGTAGTCGCGGAAGCCGCCCTCGGTCTGCACCAGCGGGCCCGCCCCACCGTTGGGCCGGAGCCGTGTGTCAACGGCGAACAGCGAGCCTTCGCCGGTATACGCGCTGAGAAGCGAGACGGCGCGCTCGGCCACTCGGGTCCAGAACGGGAGCCAGGCGGCGTCGCGATCGGGGAGTACGAAAACCAGGTCCGCGTCGGATCCGAGATCCAGTTCGGCCATGCCGAGCCGGCCTAGCGCGACGATCATCATGCGGTCCCCGGGCTCGTAGCCTGGCGTCCTGGTCTCGCGCGTGACTTCGGTGAGCGCCATCTGATAGGCGGCGACGATCGCCGCGTCCGCCAGCGCGGAGGTGCGCTCGAGGGTCGCGAAGATCGGCGCGCGGAGGCAGATGCTCCCGGCTTGAACCCGGAACATTTCGCGATTGAAGAAGCGCCGGAGATCGGCGGGATCGCCGAGGATCGACGGCGCCGATGCATAGTCGGCGCGGGAGCCGGGACGGCGGCGCATCTCGTACAGTTCCTCGAGCCATTCCGGACGCCGGTTCAACTGCTCGGCGAAGTACGGACTGTGTTCGAAGATATCGATGGCGTAACCGGCGAGCACCGCGTCGTCGTTCAACCACCGCCGCCAGCGTTCCGCCGGCAACAGACGTTCCAGGAAATGCTCGAAGGCGCGCGCGCCGTGCCGCAGGCGTCCCTGGGCGATCGTCGCCGCCAGCCCCGGAGCCTGCTGTTGAATGATGCGCGCGAGATTCGCCGAGATGTTGTCGGGCCCGTGAGGCGGCTCGGCCTGGGGGGCCGGATCCGGCTCGGCCTCCGCGTTATGCGGAAGCTGCGCGTGCACCACCCGCTCGTAGATCGCGCGGACGTTCTCGAGGTGAGTCTCCAACTCGGCGCGCAGGTTCGCGGCGGAAGGCTCGGCGCCGGGCTGTACCGGCATCCGCCGGGCGAGAAGCTCCAGGCCCGCGTCCGTCGAAGGCAGGGTGTGCGTCTGCCGGTCGTCCTCGGCCTGGAGGCGATGTTCCAGATTGCGGAGGAAAAGGTAGGCCGAATGGAGCCGTCCGTACTCGATGTCGGAGAGGAGCTGCGACGAATGGAGCCGGAACAGCGCCAACTGCGTGCCGCCGTGCCGCACGAAGGGTTCGCGGCCGCCGTGGAGCTGCTGGAGACACTGCGTGAGGAACTCGACATCGCGAATTCCGCCCGGAGCGAGCTTGACGTCGGCCTCCGGCTTACCCTTCTTGCGCGCCAGCTTTTCGCTGAGCCGGACGCGAGCCTCCGACACCGCCTCCACCTTTGAGAAGTCGACCGCCGTGGAATAGGTGAGCGGCTCCATGGCGTCCAGCAGTTCGCCGCCGGGTCCGGGATCGCCCGCCGCGACGCGCGCCTTGATGGCCATCTGCAACTCCCAGTCGCGCGCGCGAGTCCGGTAGTACTTGCGGGCGGCGTCGAGCGAGATGCACAACTCGCCCATTTGGCCATCGGGGCGCAACCGCAGATCGACCCGGTAGCAGGATCCGTGCGGTGTGTAGGAAGAGAGCAGGCCAGTGAGCTCGGCGCAGACCTTGTTGTGGAACTCCCGGTTCGATAGCGGCTCCGGACCCCGCGTTTCGCCGTTGCCCTCGTGGACGAACATCAGGTCGATGTCGGAACTGTAGTTGAGTTCCTGGCCTCCGAGCTTGCCCAGCGCGACGATCGACAAGCCGCAGGGCCGCCCGTTCGCGAGCGATGGCGTTCCGTGCCGCCGTTCGAGACCGGCGCGGATGCGGCGATAGCTCTCGTCGAGAATGGCGTCGGCAAGACCCGAGATCTCGCCGGTGATCTCGGCGAGCGGCGCGAGCCCCAGCGCGTCGCGCAGCAGGATTCGAAGCAGGCGCCTCCGCCGGAACGCCGCGAGGTCGATGGCCCGCGGCGGTCCCTCGGGCAGTTCGGCTCGAAGTGTGACCTCGTAGTCTTCACGCGCGAGCGCGGTGTGCAGGTCGCCCTCGGCCGTCAGTCCCTCGATCCAATCGGGCGACCGCAGCACTTCCTCCGAGAGGAACCGGCTGTGGGAGAAGAGCGTGACCAGGTGCTGCAACGCGACTGGAGACGCGGCCATTCGTTGGAACGCGCCCGGTTGATTCTCCGCCAGACGGCTCAGACAGTGAGCGGCGGCGTCCGGATCCGCGGCGGCGCGGAGCAGCATCGCGAGGCGCTCGATCGCGGCGGGCGGCATCGCCGCGGCGAGCCGCGCCATCAGTCCGGCTCCACGGCCGGGATCGCGAAACCGCACGCCGGCCGTCAACGGCGTCAGTTGGGAAGCCGCGTCGACTGGTGGGCCGCCAGACGCCAGCGTCCGCCCTTGCGAATCCACACGTGGGTGAACTTGAGGTGCGCGTTGCCGCGAGTTCCCTTGTTCACCGTGACCAGCTTCACCTGCGCGTTGAGCACGGCGGTGTCCTTGCCGTAGGTGCGCATGGTCATTTCCTCGTAGTCGATCGCTTCGTACTTGGCGGCGCCGCTCACCAGGTTGTCGATGTACTGCTTCTTGGTATCGGTGACTCCGGTGGAGTGCGTGTAGGTCAGGTCGTGCGCCAGCAACTGGCCGAGCGCGGCGGCGTCGGCCTTCTTGGTGGCCTCGGCCCAGGCCATTTCGGCCTCCTTCAGCGCGGCGTCCGGACCTGCCGCCAGCGCGGCGCCCGCGACTGCCGCGGCGGTGGTGAAGATTCTGCGTGTCATCCGATTCAGGATAGCGCCTCCAGGCGATGGTCCCGCACCGCGTAGCCGCAGGCGAAGTGGTAGACGACGCGCCCGCGTTCCGGCGTCAAACCCAGGTACGAGTGCACGTCGTCGTCGCGGAACGCGCCGATTCCCGTGGCCTGGAGTCCCAGGGCCTCGGCGGCGATGTAGAGCCGTTGGCCGGTGGCGCCGGCCTCGAAAAAGGCGTATCGATAGCCGCGATCGCCGTGCTCGCTCGCCAGCCGGTCGAGATCCGCAACCATCGAGAAAGCAACGCAGGCGTTGCCGGCGAGGTCCTGCCTGAGGCTGAGGCCCGCGATCGCGACGCGGTGATCTCCGGGGATCGTCATGACCGGCTCGCCTCCGCGGCAATGATAGACGCCAGGATCGAGCCCCGCCACGCGATGCACGTACAGATAGAGCGAAATCGCGCCGGCGCCGGAGCCGGGCCGCCACGCGCATTCGAGGAGCGTCCGGAAGTCCTCGCGCGAGACCGATTCGGATCCGCCGCGGAAGTCCAGCGCGGAGCGCCGCCGCCGGACCACGGACGCGAAATCGTCTCCACCCCACCACGGCAGCAGGTCCGGCGCCGGCTCGGGCGCGGCCGGAACAGGACCGTCCAGCGACCCGGCCCCGTGAATCCGGCCGGCCGCCGGATAGTGGAGACGCTGCCGCGACAGTTCGTTCGGCGCGCCTCCGATCCACTGCCTTGGCCCGGACGCCGCGCCGCCGCCAACCGGCAGCCCGGCCCCACGCAGCGTCACCACCAGCATCGGCCATTCGTCCGTCAAACCGAGCAGCCGCGTCAAGCCGGCATCCTCGAACCGGCCCGTCGTCTCCGCCACGCAGCCGCACGCGGCCGCCGCCAGCGAAAGCGCTTCTCCCGCGTGCCCGATATCGAGCAGACAGTATCGATAGCCGCGCTCCCGGTACTTCCAGGTCTCGCGCCAGGCGATGCTGGTCAGCACGAATGTCAGAGCCGCTCCGCCTACTTCGGAACTCCAGTCTCCGCGAGCCCGCAATTCGGCCATGTGATCGGCCGGACGGTAGTGATAGAGTCCATCCGGCCAGCCGCCGAGACCGTGCGTCGCGAAGTGGAACTCGGTGGGATGGAGATTGCCGGACGATGGATTGACGCGAAGCGCGTATCTGCTGCCCATCGCGGAGACCTTGGAAGCCGACACGGCCGCGCAGTGGAACAGAAGCCGCGACAGGAACTCCGCGCCATCGCCGGGCAGGATCTCGCCGGATTGGCCGCGCAGTACGCCAATCGCGTCCGCGCGGGGCGGAGCGGCGTGCGCGGGCAGATCCACCACGGGCGCGCCCTCGTAGGTCCGGAACGGATCGGGCATGTTCGCCCAGTCCAACGGGCTCCGGTCCGCCATCAGTTTCTCCGCAGTGTGCGCGGTGGCTTCGTGATACTCGCGCCAGATCACCGGGAGTAGCGCACCCAGATCGGCGAGCTCCATGCCAACTGGCCGTCCGCCTGTTCGACGCGGACGTAGTAGTAGGATTTGCCGTCCACGGGATTGGCGTCGGCGAACTCGAGCGACGCTTCCTTCGCGTTCGGCTCGATCCGGTGGATGTACGCGTTATTGCGAATCAGGTCCACCCGCTTGATGGCGCCGGTGCCGAGGATTCGCGCCTTCAATTTGGGTGGCGCGGAGGAGGTGACGCTATCGCCCATCATCGCCTCGCCGCCGCTGGTCTCCATCCGGTAGTCGATCACGATGGAATCGGTGGCCGCGTAGGTGTGGCGCTTGCGCATGGCGTCGACGATTCCCTTGCGCGTGAACTCCTCGACGACTACGCAGGCGTAGGACGTGTGCGTGGAAACGTGGTCGGAGCTTGCCTGAACGCCGAGTTCCAGACCCTTGGCCCAGGCGTTCCAGATGTATCCGGCGGGCCGCACTCCGGTGTGCACGGCCTTGTCGCCTTCCTTCCAGGCGCGGGGCGCGTCCGGCGATTCGTAGTTCGACTCGAAGCCCTGGTAGATCTCGACGATGGGCTCGAGCGCGGGATCGTTATCGCGCCAGTCGGTGCCCTGCTGCGTCGCCGAAGTGTGCGAGGTGACGATGCCGTTCGTCTTCTCGAGGTACGGATACAGGACGGAGCCCGTGTTGACGCCGCCCTTCTGCTCGGCGGGCGAGATGCGCAACACCGGCCATCCGCGCTCGGCCCAGATCACGTTGCGATGGCCGTTCGGATAAGGAACGCTGCGTTCGTAGCCGTAGAGCGGAACGAAGCGTCCGGGCTGGAAATAGAGGTCGTTCGACTTCTGCGTGATCCACCAGTTGTATTCTTCGTCGGAACCCATCTGGTGGTCGGCCACGTGCGCGTAGTCCATCGCCGCCGCGTCGAGCGTGTAGCGATAGAGGTCCTCGAGCGAGCCATCGCCCGCGCCGTCGTGCGACAGCTCGGTGTGGCGGTGGACATCGCCGCGCACGATGCGGAAGACGCGTCCGCCGAGCTTGACGCGATAGTCGCGGATGCGCGCCGTGTCTTCGGTTTCGCGCGGATGCAGCGCGGGGGCGGCCTCGCCGATGGCGACGCCGCCGGTGAGCGTGGATTGCGCGCCCGACAAAGGCAACCGCGCGGCGTAGACCTCGACGTCGCCGTACTTGACGCCGGGCCACGAGCGATTGTCGCTGGGCCAGACCGCATGCAAGGAATCCTGCGACGCCGCGATGGCGATGCGCATTCCGTTGCGTCCCACACTCGGCGCCAGCGGGATGGCCGCCTGCCACGCGCCTCCTTCCAGGCGGGTGACGAAGCTCTCCCAGCGCGCTCCAGAAGCCCAGAAGTCCATCCGCGCGGTGGCGGTGGACGTGCGGCAGCGGAACGCCATGTGCAGCCGTCCCGCGGCGTCGAACAGAATCCGCGGCTGTTGCACGAAGCGGCGGATCGCGGCGGGGAGCGACTCCTCCACGCCCTGGGATGCCGTCTTCCAAATGCCCTCGTCGCGAAAGGCGACGCGCACGCGGCGGTTCTTGTACAGGGTCGTGCCGCGGCGGTCCGCGAGGAAAGCGAAATCCTTGCCCCAGTTGGCGTCCGATTCCTCCCATGCCACTACCGGGACGCCTTCGCGCGAAACCGCCACCGACGGCCGGACCGCGAAATTGCCGTCCATGGTCACGCGCTCCACCGGACCGCCCGCCGCTCCGGTGTAGGCGCGCGTGTAGATCTGATAGTTGCCGGTGGCGTAGGAATCCCACGCGACCCAGAGCTTGCCGCCGCCGAACGCCGCGGACGGCGTCCAGGCATTGCCCTCCGTGGCGCTGGCCTGCTGCTCGGCGGACCAGTTGCGGCCGTCCCAGATGCGCAACAGCACCACCGACTGCCCGTTTCGCAAAGCCTGCCAGGCGAGCGCCAGCCGGCCCGCGCCGTCGGAAGCCAGGAACGGAGCGAAGTGCGACGTGCCCGCGACGGTCAACCGCGTGGCGCGGCTCCAGCGGTATCCGACCATGACGGACCAATAGAGGTGGAACTCGGCGTTCTCCCGCTGCGCCCACACGACGTGGACCCAGCCCTTGTTGTCCACGGCGATCGCGGGGCCGTGGTGATCGCCTTTCTCGGTGAGCCGGTAGTTCTGCCGTCCGTCGCTCGCGACCACGTAGTCGCCCTTGTCCTGATAGGAAAGCCACGCCGCGTGGATCTGGCCGCCCGGAGTGACGGCGATGGCGGGGTTGTCGTCGGCCCAGCCTTCCTCGGAAAGGCGCTCCTCGGCGGGCATCCGCTCCACGCGGGCGTTGCCGCCCAGCGCGGTGAAGGCGCGATGGTAGGGGACCGAGGCGGCGTCGAACTCGAACTCGCCGGCCGCCGAGACGAAGCGGAATCGCATGTTCGCGGCTCCGCGCGCGCGGACCACCACCGCTTGCGGAATCAGGCGCTGGATGCGAGGATCGTTCCAGTCGGTCTGCCCGCCCGGATTGCCGGTCTGGTCTTCCAGATTGCCCTTCTTGGTCTTGAACTCGAAGCGGCCGTCGTCGAAGACTTTGTCGCCCGCCGAGAAGCGTTCGCCGCGCATCGACAGGATCTGCCCGCCGGAGACGGTGATCCGCCCCGGCCAGTCCTTTTCGGCCGAATCGGTCAGGCCGGCGAACACGCGGAACTGAACCGGCTCAGGACCGGAGGCTCCCAGTTGCGCACGGACGGGTCTGGCGTCGCGAAGCTGGAAGAGAATTCCGGCCGAGAGGACGATCGCGGCGGCGCTGGCGGCCTTTTTCATTCGGTGTTCGGACCATTGTCGCAGGGATCGGGGCGCGGGCCGTGTTGCGGCCACGCCCAGCCGGTGGTATCGTTCCCATAAGAAGCTTATGGGAATCCGCGAGAACGAAATCCTGCCCGGTACGCTCGACCTGATGATCCTGCGCGCCGTGGAACGCGAGCCCGCCCATGGATACGCGATCGTGGAGGCGATCCGGCTGGGCTCCGGAGAGATGTTCCGCGTGGAGGAGGGCGCCCTCTATCCCGCGCTCCACCGGCTTCAGAAAAAAGGATGGCTCGCCGCCGGTTGGGGCGAGTCGGAGGCCAAACGAAAGGCCAAATACTACCGCCTCACCGCGGCCGGACGCAGGCAGTTGACGGCCGAACGTTCCCGCTGGAAGAAGTTGACGGAGGCGATGAATCTGCTCCTGGAAGGACGCGCATGACCTGGTTTCGACGCCGCCGGGACCTCGAGGCGGAGGTCGACGCCGAGTTCGAGCATCACCGTGAGATGAAACGGCGCGCGCTGATGGCGGAAGGAGCTTCCCCCGCGGAAGCCGGCCGCGCGAGCCGGATCGCGATGGGTTCGGCCGCCTGGAAAGAGGACACCCGCGCGCAGTGGACGTTTGCTCGCATCGAGGCATTCGGCGACGATCTGCGCTACGCGCTGCGAATGCTTGCCAAGGACCGCCTGTTCACCGCGATCGCCGTCGCGACGCTCGCGCTTGGAATCGGGGCCACCACCGCCGTATTCAGCCTTCTCTACGGACTGCTGTGGCGCCCACTCGCCATCGCCCAGCCGGAAGAGCTCGTGCGAATCTCGTTGGGCAACCTGGGACCGGACACGCGGCTGTGGCTCGACGGACGCGCGGTCGTTCCCAAGGAAATGCCGATGATCGCGTATCCGATGTACGAGGCGTTGGCGCGGCGCGCCGATCCCGTGTTCGACGGCATCTTCGGCGTGGGCGGCGGCGGCGGGATGCACGTCGAGTTCGACGGCGTACCGCAACGGGCGCGCGTGTCCACCGTGACGGGATCGTTCTTCCGCGTGACCGGCGTTCGCCCGCAAGCCGGCCGCTTCTTCGCGGACTCCTCCGATGTGCAGGGCGGCGTGGCCGGAGAAAGCTGGCCCGCGGTGATCTCCGATGAGTATTGGGAAAAGCAGTTCGGACGATCTCCCGCTGCGATCGGCGCCAAGCTGACCATCGAGCGCGCGCCTTTCGTCGTGGTGGGCGCGGCGCCGCGCGGATTCACCGGAACGAGTCCCGGCGCGGAGTTCGATTTCTGGATCCCGCTCAGTGCCAACGAGGCGATGTTCCCCACCTTCCGATGGCGGACCGCGCGCGATAGCTGGACGCTCCGTACGTTCGCGCGCAGGAAAGACGGAGTCACTCTCCACCAGGTGAACCGGCACTTGGAAGGTGTCCGTCAGGCGGTGCTCGAGGAGTCCATCGATCCGGCGCGGTCGAGCGAACGGCGCGACTCCTTCATGGCCATGAAGATCGAGGCGCACCCAGCGTCGTCGGGATTCTCGTGGCTGTCCACCGGATTCGTGCAGCCGCTCTACATCCTGCTCGGCGCGGTGGCCGCGGTGCTCTTGATCGCCGCCACGAATCTCACGAGCCTGTTCTTCGCGCGAGCCACCGCGCGAGGCCATGAGCTGGCGGTGCGGCTGTCGCTCGGCGCGCCCCCAGGGCGGATTCGCCGCGAGTTGCTGCTCGAAAGCGCGCTGGTGGCGGGAACGGGCGCGGCGGCCGGTCTGCTTCTCTCCCGTTGGTTCAGCGGAGCGATGCAGACGGCCGCGTTCGCCGGCAACGTCCGGTTGGACACGTCCATCGACGCGTGGATGCTGGGCTTCGTGGCGCTGGTGCTGCCGGTCACCGCGCTGGTGGCGGGACTGGCGCCGGCGATGACAGCCAGCCGCGTGGATCCGCGCGGCGCGCTGAAGAGCCGCGCCGCTGGACCAGCTTCGTTGCGGACGCGCGGTGGCTTGATCGTGCTCCAGACAGGACTGTCGCTTGCCTTGGCCGGCGGCGCCGGGATCATGGGCGCCACCTTGCGCCAACTGCTGAACGAAGCCACCGGGCTCGACACGCGCAACACGATGTACGTGGCTCCCGACCTGATCAACGCGGGCGTGCCGCGCGCCTCGATCGCGCGGACCTATGAGAATGTCCTCGGGGAAGTGCGGGCGTTGCCCGAAACCATCGGCGCCGCCTGGATCATGTGGGCCCCGCTCAGCGGGAATCTGGCCACCCTCACCGTCGAGGTCCCTGGCCGCGCGGATCTGACTCCTCGCCAAAGGGAAGTGATGCGGCACCAGACCGGCGACGGCTATTTCGCCGCGGCGGGCATCCCGATCGTGGCCGGCTCGGATCTTCCACCGGCCGCCACCGGCAGGAAAAACGTCGTGGTGCTGAGCGAAGCGGCGGCGCGCCGCTTCCACGGATCGGCGGCGCAAGCAGTGGGGCAGAGCATTCGCATCGGGAAGCTGCCGCTGGCCGAAATCGTGGGTGTGGCCGCCGACGCCGCCTATAACAACATCCGCGATCCGCGCCCCGCCACGGTCTACCTGCCGTATTGGAACGAAAACGTCAGCGCCGGCATGAATCTCGCCGTTCGGTATCGCGGTTCCGAGGCTTCGATGAAGGCGGCGGTGACGCGCATCCTCACTCGGGAGGCCGGCCGCGAGCCGTACGTTCGCGTGACCACGATCGAGGGCAACCTCCGCGACTCGGTGCGCACGGAGCGGCTGATCGCCGGTCTGCTGACCGGGCTGGCCGCGTTGGCTGTGCTGATCTCGGCGGCCGGGCTAGCCGCGCTGTTGTCGTACATGGTGGAGCAGCGGCGGCGCGACCTCGGCATACGGCTCGCGCTAGGAGCGACGGCGAGCCGTATCCGAGGCGAAGTGCTGCGGCTCGGTTTGACGCTCACCGGGGGCGGCATCGCTCTGGGCGCGGCGCTCGGTCTCGGCGCCCGGCGTTCGCTCGATTCGTTCGCCTATGGGATCTCCGCGGCCGATCCGCGCGTATGGCTGGCCGCCGCCGCGACTTTGGTGTTGGCCGCGCTGGCCGCCTCGCTTTGGCCGGCGTGGCGAGCGTCGCGGATCGATCCCGCTCGCACCCTGCGCAACGAGTAGCTATGGCGCGGCGAGCGCCTCGAGGTCGACGGCCGCCGCCTTCAAACCCTCGATCTTCACCGGCGTGGCGCGGGCGGCGCGAAGCGACTCCTCGGTGATCTCGCCGGCATCCCACGACGCCAGCACCAGATAATCGCCGTTGGCGAGCCCGCCGATCGCGTACCGCCCCCCCTCGCCCGCGATCGTCTGCTTCACTCCGTTGACTTGACGACGGGTCTCGGCGGTTAGGGGCAGCACGTACACGGGCGCGCCCACTGCCGCGGATCCTCCCATCGTGACGCGTCCGCTCACCGCCGCCGCTGGCGCCGACAGGATCAGCGCCATCTTGCCGCGGTCGTTGTGCTGCACGCTGAAGGAGAACCAATCGGGATCGGGATAGCGGGCCCCGGCGCGATACCAAATGTCCCCCTGCACCTTCTCCGTGAAATGCGTCGGCGGGGTGGCGGCTGCGATATCCCAATAGCCGGGCTGCAGCGGCGCCTTGCCCGAACCGGCCTCCCGAACCTCACCGGCTCCGGTGAGATCGCGGCGGCGGAGCAGGATCTTCGCGCCGGGGATGGGTGGCGTGAGGACCGCCTCCACGTTGGGAAGCTGGTCGATGCGGATGGAGCCGAGGCCTCGTTCGCGGTCGCCCATGCCGATCTGATCGAACCCGGCGCCGGGGCCGGTGGGCGTGAGTCCTTCCACCAGCAGTTCGTACTCTCCCGGCGCCAGGCCCTGAAAGGCGAATCCACCTAAGCAGCCGATGCGCGCCTCGCGCCGCCCGGTCTCGTGGCTCAGCGTGACCTTCACTTCCGTGCCGGGAATGCAGCCGGTGACTGCCTTCGCGGAGATCGCCGAGAGGCGGCCGGGCGCCGGTTGAATGTCGACGTCCCCGGTCTCGCGGTCCAGTTCGGCGTCCACCACCCGGGCGTCGCGAAGATTGGTGGTAGCGAACGGGAAATAGGTCGGCATCAATTGGAAGCCGTCGTCGAGCGTCGCCGCGCTCGTACGCACCACGTACCGTCCCGCCGGCAGACCGGAGATTCGGTAAATGCCGCGATCGTCCGAAACGGCGGAAGCGACCAGCCGCACCGGCGGCGCATGCGTGTACGCACCCGCCGTTACGCCGGGCAGCCCCGAGCGGTTCTCGTCGACGATCCGGCCGCCGATCGACGCGAGCCGCTTCAGCCGCAACTCGAGGAACACGTTCGCGTCGCCGGCGACCAACACGGGCGCGCCCGGCGCGTTCGGACGGCGCTGCCCGTAGGACGCCTCCGCGAAGGCGGTCCGCACCGCCGAGACGAAATAGTATCCTGGCGCCACGTTCCGGAAGGCGAACTGCCCCGAACGGCCCGTCAACTGCGTTTCCACGGCGACCGGCCGGTCACCCACCAGCCGCGCCAGTTTCACGCGCGACCGCGCCATCGCGTATCCGGTGTGATTCTCGAGGACCACGCCAGAGACAACGGCGGGTCCAGCCCAGGCGGGGATCGTGGCGAGGATCAGGGCGCATCGCATGATACTGGGTTGACGCGCGCGGGCCGCCATGCGTGCAGTACCTTGGGAACAGTGCCCACCTGGAAGTTGACGCTCGAATACGACGGATCGAAATACAGCGGCTGGCAGGAACAGCGCAACGCCCGGACAGTGGCGGGCGTGCTGATCCGCGCGGCGGAGGATCTGTTCGGCGAGGAGGTCGAACTCCAGGGCTCCGGCCGCACCGATGCGGGCGTCCACGCACGCGCCCAGGTGGCGCATCTCCGCGTCCGGCATGGCAATCCGCCGCCCGCGCGGCTAGTGCGCGAACTCAACGAGGCATTGCCGGCCGACGTCGTTGTCCTCTCCGCCGAAGCCGTCCCGGCCCGGTTTCACGCGAGGCATGACGCCGTTAGCCGCCGCTACGTCTACCAGATCTCCACCAGGAAAACGGCCTTCTCCAAACGATACGTGTGGTGGATCAAGGAGCGGCTCGATGTCGCCGCGATGGCGCGCGCGGCTCGCCTGATCGAGGGCCGCCACGATTTCGTCCGGTTCTGCGCGGAGGACCCGTCCAAGCCCGGCGGCTCCACCCTCGTCGTGGTCGACTGGGCTCGCGTCGAGGTGGACGACCCGCTCATCCTGATTCGGATCGAAGCGTCGCACTTCCTCTGGAAGATGGTGCGGCGGATCGTTGGGGTGCTGGTGAAGATCGGCAAGGGCGAGGTTTCGGACGCCGATCTCGAGCGCCTGCTGCGGGGCGAGGGCGACGCCAGGCTGGATGTCGCCTCGTGGACGGCTCCGGCATCGGGGCTGTTTCTCGAGACGGTCGCCTACGGCGCGTCCGCAACGGGGCGGTGAAACCGGACAGAATGTCCGATCCGGACACACTGTCGCGACAATCTGTCCGGCTCCGCTTTTTGCAGGAGCCGGAAATCAACAAGTTACGTGTGGCGCCCCACCTGCATTCAGGGAATACGCATACGCAAGGGTTCATCCCGTTTCGTGACGCCGGACAGGGTCGCCACGAAATTCGCTTCTCCGGGCCGCTCGCAAGAGCGGCCTTTTTTTCGGCCCGCTACTTTCGATCCATGAGTACGGACCATTCCGGATCCAGCAGCACCTTCGACGGCGCCGCCGGCAGCGGCACGGTCGTCACAGCCGGATCGGGTCCGGTGGTCACCCACACGATCCTAGGTTTGGCGCGCGGGATCTGGATCTCCACCGGCACGCGCACCGAGAAGTCGTCCTCCACGCTCTCTTGCCGGACGGTAACTTCCAACCGCAACGAGGGCGCGCGGCCCAGTGTCCGGGTGCTCATCGAAATCGCGGGGATGCCGGTGTTCTCCACCCAGCGGTCGAAGAACGCGTCCAGCTTCGGATCCGGCGAGCCTTTCGGCAGATACCCCGCGGCGAAGTCCTGGAACTGCTTGGCCGACAACGTCCGATGGCGGTATTGTCTCGCCAGTCCGCCGAGCATCCGGAAGAACGTCTCGTCACCGAGCTGCCGCCGCAGCATGTGCACGATCCAGGTGCCCTTGCCGTAGACGATCGAATGCCACGACTCGGGCGCCTGCGAATTGATCAGCCGCCCGCCCAGCCGGATCGGCCCCGCCGACTCGAGCGTCTTGCCGCTGTCGTCCTTGTGGAGCAGCCGGGCTCGATACTCGCCGAGCGCCTCCAGCATCGCCTTGGCGCCCTTCTTGCGTTCGAGCACCAGCAGCGCCGAATAGTTCGCCAGCGATTCCATCAACCAGTCGTCTTGCGCCGTCGCCGACGTGACTACGTTTCCCCACCACTGGTGCGCGGCTTCGTGCGCGTGCAGAGTTTCCATGAAGAAGCGCTCGCTCGCCGGCGATCGCGCCGCGGGCCGTTCTCCGGGGCTCAGGTACGAACTCGTCGAGAGGTAGACCAAGCCAGGGAAGCCTTGCCCGAACTTGCCGGGGATCGGCGCCACCCGCAACGTGTCGAGCGCGGGCGGGCCGAACCGTTCGGCGAAGAACTGGAATGCGTCGGCGATCTCGGTGGCCAGCGGTTCCAGCCGCCGCGTGGGATCGGGCAGGGCGGGAGCCGGAAGGGGGATGGCGGCGCCCTGATTCGGCGTCGAACGGCGCGGGGGAAAGGCGGAAGGAATCGGCGCGAGCAGCACCGGGGAGGATGGCCGCAATCCCAGTTCCACCGTCTTGTTCGCGTAGACCTCCACGGTCAGCCGTCCGCGTGTTTGCTTGACCCACTCGTACTCGCCCAGGTTGAAGCCGGCCATGCGTATGGGAGCGGGCGTGACGCGACGGGTGAACTTGCGGCCCCCCTCGGTCCGATCCTCCTTCAGATCGCCGGGGAACACCAAGTCGAGCTTCTCCGGGTAGCGGAACGCGATGTCGAACCTCGCCCAGTCGAGTCCCGGCCGCGGATACCAGTTCGCGCGAGCTCCGACGAAGTAGACGTTGCGCCCGGCCGGATGCACCACCGAGCCTTCGTAGCGGATCTCGACCTCATGGGGAGTGCCCGCGGACAGCGGCTTCGGCGGAATCACCAGGAAGAACGTGCCGTCGTTGCGCCTCGCCAGATTGGCTCGCATCGATTCCGAGGTGTAGACTTCGGCGTCCGCGCCGTCCACCTTGGCGGACAGCACTTTCATCCGGCTGGAGAGGTCCAGCCCCAGCACCCGCAGTCCGTCGCGCGTGGCGGTGACGGTGGACCGGGCCACCGCCGTCATCGCCAGTTTGTCGTCGAGCGATGCCTCGATCCGGAAGTTGTCCATCTTGAACTCGGGCCCCGGCGCCTGCTTCTGTCCGGTACGGTAGGAGCGGGCGGGGAAACTGGTCCAGATGTCGTAGAACGCGGTCGTCTCACGGGTTTTGATCTGCCCCAGGAAGATCTGCTCGAGCGAATTGGCGTCGAAGTAGGCGTCGAAATTACCGAGCCTGGAGCTCTGGATGCCCGCGTAGAAGAAGCCTTGCGCGCCGCCGAGCAGATGGTGGACCAGCCGGACGCCGAAACTGGACGCGACGTTGGCGATCGCGTCGTCCCATTTCGACGCCATCAGCAGTCCGCGCTCCATCGACTTGCGCGGTTCGCCGCGTTCCTCGAGCGCCTTCATCAGTTCGGCGCCGCTCTCATCGGTGAACAGGAACAGTGCGCCTTTGAAATGCTCGTCGAGATTCGGCGTGGACGTGAAGGCCGACAGCGACAGCCGCTCGCCCTTGGTGGGTGGCATCAACAGGATCTCCGCGTCACCGCCGTCCACGTCGGCGCTGAAAATCGCGGCGAGCCGCTTTCCGCCCACCGGCTTGGCGAAGATCAGCACGCCTTCGGTGAGGTAGAACCGCAGATCCTCGCGGGCGAAATGCGCGTCGCGCACGAGGTAGCAGGCCTCGGGATCGAGGCGGAGTTTGCGGATCTGCTCCGCGAGTTCGGAGGGGGTTTCCGCGTTCAGGATGGCGGCGAAACAGCACGCCACGACGGTGCGCCACACGACTTCAGTGTAGCGGCTCGACTCTATTTCAGCCCCGCCTCCGCCCTGCCGCCCTTCTTGGTTCCTGCGTCTCCCTTGGTTGGTCCTTTCGACACTGGCTTAGGCGCCGGTGTCGAAGCCGGTGTCGCGCGCGCCGGACCGCAGTACATCGACACAGCCTGCACCACGCCGCCGGAGCCGCCCGCCAGAGGCGCCAGCGCGTACGACACGGCCGACGCGCCCGATCCGCCACAGGCCGCCGCGACCGCACCCGGCCCGTCCGGCGGTGGACCCGTGCGTCCGGCGTACGCACGTTGCCCGCCTACCGAGCCGCCGGCGGCGCCGCACTCTACCCGCAGGTCGCGCGCATACGGACCCGCGGCGTATCCGCGAAAGCCCGACGCCACGCCGTTCGCGCCGCAGAGTTCGACGATCGACGCGTCACCCGGTTGCGGAGTGCCCGCCGACGGTCCGTAGCGCGATTCTCGCCAGCCGCACGAGCCGCCCGCGCACTGGACGTCCGCGCAGATCAACTGCGCCGCGCTCAACACGCGTCCGCGCGACAGGCGCAGGCCGACGATCGCGAGCGGCGCCGGGCAGCGCAGAACGCCGAGATCGGATGCGCGGGCGGCGCCCATGGTGCGGGAGACGCCGCCGAGTTGGGCCGTCTCCGATTCGCCTCGCCCGAGCGGCGTGGAGAACTGCGCGAACGCCGGGCTCGCGGCGATCGCGAGGACGGCGATGGTTCGCGCTACTCGCATGGCTGCTCCCGCTCCGTCACACCCACGCCCACCGAGATCTTCTGCTCGCCGCCGCCGAGCGTCACGCCTTTAACGGGGGGAACATCGGCGTAGTCGCGGCCCCAAGCCAAGGTGACATGGCCCAGCGATGGCGCGACGTCGTTCGTCGGGTCCAGGTCGATCCAACCGGTATCCGGACAGTAGAACGAAACCCAGGCGTGCGACGCCTCGACGCCCACGAACTTCGGGTTGCTCCGCAGATAGCCGCTCACGTAGCGTGCGGGAATGCCCATGGATCGCAGGCAGGCGATCATCACGTGCGCGAAATCCTGGCACACGCCCGACCGCGTCCGCAGCGCGTCTTCCACCGGAGTATCCACTTCGGTGGAACCGGGATCGTACTGGAACTCGCGGTGAATGCGCCGGTTCAGGTCCAGCGCCGCGTCGAACACCGCGCGGCCCGCCGGGAACGATGTCCGCGCGTATTCGCCGAAGCGGCCGCCGCGAGTGACGCGGCGTGAGTCGTAGAGATACTCCGCCGCCTCGAACGCATCCGGACCCTGGCAGGGAAAGCAGCGTCCGCGCACCGTCTCCCACGGCGCGGTGGCGGCGGGATCGGGCAGAACGGGCTCGCGCAGTTCCACCGAGTTCGACGCGGAGATCACGAGCCTGGCGTGCGGCTCGTTGATCTCGAAGGAGTGTGTTTCGTTGCCGAAGTAGTCGCGGTGCGTCCCCACGCCCTCCGGCGTGGGATCGACGTCGACCCGCGAGCGGATCGCCCTCTGCCAACGAGTCTCGCGCGGCGCCACGCGAAGGATGTTCTGGCTGCGCAGGGCGGGCTCGCCGTATTCGTAGGTGGTGACGTGGCGGGTGTCGAGAACGGCGGTTCTCATGCCGTTGCCACCAGTCTCGCCGGCGTGGCATGCGACAGGTATCCGCGGGAAAGGGACAGCGCGAGATCGCCCAAGCCGTGAATCAGTGCATCCAACAAGCGGTCGAGCTCCGGCAACGAATCCAGCGGCCCGCGCGCGAGTTCCTCCACGCGGACCGATCGCAGCGAGAGGGTCAACGCTCCGAGCGTTGAGCGTTCCGGGTGCTCCGGCGCGTCGATCGTCAACAGCGGCAGCACCGCGACATGCTCGCCGAGCCTTTCCAATTGGAACGCCACCGACCGGGGATTGGTCTCGTCGAGCAGCAGCAGGTCCAGCATGAGACCGGTCTGCAGCGACGCCAGATAACGCGACCGGTAGGTCATCGAGCTTTCCGCCACCGCCAGCAGAGCCTCCACCGCGCCCGCTTCGTCGTTGCCCGCTTCGCGCAGTCCGAACCGCAGCACCTGGCAGACTTGCAGGCCGCGTTCGATGCGGCGGCCCATGTCGAGGAACCGCCAGCCGGCTCCGCGCGTCATGCTCTCCATCGCGAGTCCGCTGAACGCGGAGAGCGACAGGATGGTTTCCGCCAGTAGGTCTAGACTGCCGGCCACGGGAATCGCGCTGTCGTCCCCGCTTTCCTGGAAGCGAAGCGACAGACCGTAAAGCACCCGCCAGGAATCCTCCGAGATGCGCTCTCGCAACAGCCAGGCCAGCCGCCGCAGCTGCCCGACCATCCAGGCGATGCCGCCGCGGCGCGACGTGTCGTGAATCACGCCGAGCAGCGCCGCTTCAATCTCCTCCGGACTCGACGGCGTGGCCTCGGGCCCGGCGGGGCGTAGATATTTCAATCCGCGCAAGGCCCCCAGCGCCACCGCCAGCCGCGCGCCCGAACGGCTTGCCGTCTCTTCGATGCCACCCTCGAGGATCGCCCTCGACAGCCGCACGGCGGAGTCGATCCGCTCGCAGTACCGGCCGAGCCAGAACAGGGTATCGGCGACGCGGCTCGGCAAGGCGAACGTGGCGCGGCTGACAACGGCGGGAGCGGGCGGCCGCTGCGGCACATAGTCCGACAGCGGACCGTCCGGAAGGACCCACGTGTCCTTGCTGCCGCCACCCGCCTGCACGGATACGACGAACGAATCCATCGACGAAGAGACCCGAGTCAACGCGCCCGGCATCACGGCGTAGGTGTCGCCGGTGAAGACCGCGTAGACGCGCATCACCAGACGGCGCGGCGCCAAGCCGCGTCCGGTCCAGACCGGCGCGGTGGACAGATTGACCAGCTCCTGCGCGACGTACTTTCCCGGCGCCTGCTTGATCCGCGCCAATAGCGACTCCCGCTCCATCGAGCCCAGCCGCTCTCCGAACACCGGCGTGACTCCGTGCGAAGGCACGGCGGGCTTGATCACCAGCCGTCCGATCTGCTCGCGCACCGCGGCGAACGGCAGTTCCTGGCCGCACCACCACGTCGCCACGGACGGCATCTTCAGTTCCTCGCCGAACATCGCCCGGCACAGCCCCGGCAGGAACGCGCACATCGCGGAGGTTTCGGTGAGGCCGGTTCCCAACGCGTTGGCCACCGTGACATTCCCCGCGCGGACGGCATGCACCAAGCCCGGCACGCCCAACATGGAATCCTCGCGCAACTCGAGCGGATCGCAGAAGTTGTCATCCTGCCGGCGCGCGATCACATCCACCGGCAGCAGGCCGCCGAGCGTCTTCACGTATACGTGCCGGTCGCGGACCGTGAGGTCGCCGCCTTCCACGAGCGTGAATCCGAGGTGACGCGCCAGATACGAATGCTCGAAGTAGGTCTCGTTGTACGGGCCTGGCGTCAGCAGCACGATGCGGGGATTGTCGCGATTGCGCGGCGCCAGCCGGGCGAGGGAATCGCGGAAGGTCTGGAAAAACCCGGCAAGCGGCCGGACGGCCGCCTCGGCCAGAACCTCCGGCATGACACGCGAGGTCACCATCCGGTTCTCGAGCGCGTAACCCGCCCCCGAGGGGCCTTGCGTCCGGTCGGCGAGGACCCACCATTGGCCGTCGGGCGACCGCGCCAAGTCCGCCGAGTAGATGTGAAGAAACGCGCCGCCGGGCGGCCGGATGCCGTGGCAGGCGCGGAGAAGGTGGGGATTTCCGAGAACGAGCGATGGCGGCAACAAGCGGTCGCGCAACAGGCGGCGCGGCCCGTACAGGTCGCCCAGGATCGCGTCGAGCAAGCGAGCCCGCTGGACGATTGCGGCCTCTACTGTGCGCCACTCGGCCGCGTCGACCACGAAGGGGATCGGATCGAGCGGCCATGGGCGGTCCGTTCCCCGCTGGTCGCCATAAACGTTGTAGGTGACGCCGTTCTGCTCGATCAGCCGCTCGGCCTCCTCCCAACGTTGGCGGAGCCCCTGCTGGCCGAGTTCCTCGATGGCCGCGGCGGTTTTGCGCCAATGCGGCCGCATCCCGCCTTCTTTGGCGGAGGCCTCGTCCCAGATCCAGGATCCCGAGAGTCCCTCCGCGGCCAGCGACGACCGGTAGGAGCGCTCGAACCAATCGCTCAAGCCTTCCTCCTCAGATCGAGCGTGTATGGGAATTCGGGGTTCCTCTCCTCGGCCGATACGTTCATCGGTCCGGGCGTATGTCCCATCTGGAAAAAGCGAGCCACGCGGCGCGATTCGGCCTCGTTGGAGTTGACGGGGAACGTATCGTGGCTACGGCCGCCCGGGTGGGCCACGTGGTAGGTGCAGCCTCCGATCGACCGGCCGCTCCAGGAATCGACCAGGTCGAAAACCAGGGGCGTGTGCACTCCGATAGTAGGATGCAGACAGGCGGGCGGCTGCCAGGCGCGATACCGCACGCCGGCCACGGCCTCGTCGTGCGATCCGGTGGAGTGCAACGGGACGCGGCGCCCGTTGACGGTCACCGCATGGCGGCCGTCCGTGAGACCGGTAGTCTTCACCTGGAGCCGCTCCACCGAACTGTCGACATATCGCGCCGTGCCGCCGGCGCCGGGTTCTTCGCCCAACACGTACCACGGTTCGATGGCTTGGCGCAGTTCGATTTCGATCCCCTCGTAAGTGGCTCTGCCGTAGACCGGGAACCGGAACTCCATGTGCGGAGCGAACCAGGAAACGTCGAAGGCGAAGCCGGACCGGTTGAGCCCGGACACCACTTCGCGGAAGTCGCTCTCCACGAAGTAGGGCAGCAGAAACCGGTCGTGGAGCAGCGTTCCCCAACGCTTGGGCGCCACCGTGTATGGCTCGCGCCAGAAACGCGCCACCAAGCCGCGCAGGAGCAACTGCTGCGTCAGGCTCATCCTCGCGTGCGGCGGCATTTCGAACGCCCGCATCTCGAGCAGGCCCAGCCGGCCGGTGGCGGATTCCGGCGCGTATAGCTT
>SXGS01397801.1_pt1 | contig 117018 bp, 32 predicted proteins | sample 3174681 | NCBI WGS metagenome assembly SXGS01 (sample SAMN11356861, study PRJNA531348) | freshwater metagenome | isolation source: freshwater sample F1-80 | place: China: Fuxian Lake, Yuxi | collected 2017-12-25 | reverse complement strand
TAGGCGAGGATTGGGTTGAGTTTTCGAACTTTTTGCAAAGCCAAGCTCAACCCAATCCTCGCCTAGCGGCTGCGGGTTAAACGACGAAATGGCTAGGACCAAAAGCCATACCTTGCACACAAAATGGCGCTGTCCAACTAGTCAGTGACGCTGGCGCTTTGCATGCCGAAGACTGTGGCGATCATGATTTGTCCGGCGGCTTCTTTGGAGAGGGTCATCTCGGCGGCATTCACGCGTATGGTGATTGTGCCTGATGATGTATCGCAGCGGAGTACGGTTCCTCGAGCGCCGATTTCGAGGCTGGATTCACTGAGAAAACGTAGAAACTCGGCTGTCTGGTCGAGCACGCGTTGGACGCGAAATTCGCAACCTGCTGAACAGGCACTGAGAGCTGTTTGGGCTGCGACCGCAACGCTGCCGTCGCTTTTTGGAATGGGGTCGCCGTGAGGATCGATGCCGGGGAATCCAAGGTACTCATCGATGCGATCGACCAGTAAATCGCTGACCGCATGTTCCATGTGTTCAGCTTCTTCGTGTACTTCGTCCCAGGTGAGTTTCAGTGTGCGCGCGAGAAATAATTCGATCAGTCGATGGCGCCGAAGTACTCGCAAGGCCAGCCTGCGTCCTTGATCGGTCAAACGCACGCCCACGTAGGGACGATGTTCGGCTAATTCGCTGTCGTGCAGCGTCTTGAGCATGCTGGTCACGCTACTGGGTGAGACTCCCAACTGCGTGGCCAGTGCGCCGGTTGAAACTGAATCGGATTCATCTTCGCCGGCAAGCTGGTAAATTGCCTTGACGTAATTTTCAATCGTCAGACTTGGCACGCTCTAGGTTCCGGGGTTGGAGTCGTGAATTACTCGGCAAGGTGACCGCATTGGTCGATTGAGCACGTCACGTGATTGCAACTGTAATAGTTGTTACTTGGATAACTTGGCAGCGACTTTTTCGCTAGCATCCATGACGCGAAGTATATTCTTGTTGAACAGTTTCTCGAGATCGGTCTCGGAGTAACCGCGATCAAGCAAAACTTGCGTGAGGACGGGATACTTGGAAACATCTTCAATTTGCCGAGGGACGACATCGATGCCGTCATAGTCGCCGCCGATTCCAACGTGGTCGATGCCGGCGATTTTGACAATATGATCTACGTGATCGGCCACATCGTAGACCGAGCCAGGCAACATGGGATGTTGAGCGTCCAGCACGGCCAGCGCTTTCTTCATTCCGTCAGCATCTTCGCCGAACTTCAGTCGCAATTCGCGGCCCTGCTCGGCGAGTATTCGCGATCGTCGAGCAGATTCAGGCACGACGAATCCAGAATAAAAATTCACCATCACCACTCCGCCATCCGCGGGCATTTGTTTTAGGATCGCATCGGGCACATTGCGAGGATGATCGGCAATCGCGCGCGCGGACGAATGAGAGAAGATCACCGGCGCTTCGCTGGTATCGAGAGCATCTTGCATCGTCTCCGGCGAAACATGCGAAATGTCGACCAGCATGCCTAGTCGATTCATCTCGCGCACGACTTCGCGACCGAACTCGCTGAGCCCCTGATTTTTGGCTTTGTCGCCGCTCGAGTCTGCCCAGTCAAGTGAATCGCTGTGGGTCAGGGTCATGTAGCGCGCGCCGAGTTGAAACAGCCTACGCAATTTGTCCAGTGAATTATCGATGGCATGTCCGCCTTCGACTCCGACCAGCGACGCGATGCGTCCAGCCGCGCGGATGCGAGTAACATCTTGACTGGTGTAAGCCATTTCAAAAACTGAGGGATATTTCTGCACCATCGCCTTGACGATCTCGATTTGTTCGAGCGTCATTTGATGCGCGGTACCATCGTAGGCTGTCTTGGAAGGTACGTAGACGGACCAGAACTGAGCCCCTACGCCTCCCTGCCGCAATCTCGCGATGTCGGTATGCAGTTCGGGTTGAGGACGAGCAATATCTAGCTTTTCGAACGTTCGCGAACCTTTCTGGCGAATCATCCAGGGCAAGTCGTTATGGCCATCGAAGATGAAACTCCGTCGATGGAGATCGAGCGCGCGCTGCGAAACGACGACGGTTGGCTGGCTACGTTGTGAACTGGTTGCGTTTTTCTTTGTGTCCACTTGTTGCCCGTACGTCATTCCGGAAAACGTCGCGAGCAGGCTGGTCGCAAGTGTTGCCCAAGCTGCCGGCGCGCCCAAACACACTCGACACTCGCGCTGCACTGTGAAAATCAGCTTGTATGGACTGAAAATATTCAAGAACATCGAGAATTCCCCGAATAGGTATCAAAAATTGGAAACAAATTCGCCAGACCGATACATCAATTGGAATTGGAAAGTCATAACGGCAAATTCTGCGGACATTACGCACGATACTCCGCAGCGTTTCTTCGCCGCAATAGTAAGAGATTGACGAAATCCTTCCGGGATCGACCGATTCTGGTCATTGCTCAGTTGAAGTATTCGATTACAAGCCGTCATAATAACGCCTGATCGTGCAACTGGCGAGTTTTCCCGGCAGGAGAATAATAATCTCGACCGACGAGACATTGAACCGTAACCTTCGTTTCCGAAAATTCGCTTGTTGTGGTTATTCGTACTTATCAGTTTCCAGCGCTATTGCGATTGTGTGATTCATCCGATGGAGCAGGTAATGACATTAACAGAGATTGAACAAAAAGTCGCTCAATTGCGTCCCGAAGAACTCGCCGAGGTTCGGGAGTGGTTCCGGCGATTTGACGGCAATTACTGGGACGAACAAATTGAAAAGGATGCATCCTCCGGCAGACTTGATGCGATTGCGCGGGAGGCCCTCAACGAGTTTCGTCGCGGCCAAAACATTCCGCTATGAATCATCACGCGACACCTGCATTCTGGGATTGCTACCGACGTTTTCCGAATCTATTCAACAATTGGCTGACAAGAACTATGAGCTTTTGAAGGACGATCCAGATCATCTGTCCCTGCATTTCAAGAAAGTTGGACCATTTCGGTCCGTGAGCGTGGGCATTGCATTTCGTGCCCTTGGTATCGAGGAAGGTGGTAGCGTCATTTGGTTTTGGATTGGTAACCATGATGAATACGAACGACTACTTGGTCGTTAGTTACTAGGAGAATTTTGATCTTGACCGACGAAACAACGGAACCACAACCTTGGTTTCCAAAGATTCGCTTGTTGTGGTTGTTCGCGCTCATCAGTTTCGCAGCGCTCTTGATGTTCTTGGTTCGGTCAGCGGATCAGCGGGGCGAACTCGTCTTCGCATTGATCTACTCTGTGATTTTCGTGGTAGTGTTTTTCGCCTTTTTGTCGTTGTTTTATGGCATGTCGTTTTTGGTGGCTTATTCGCTTGGAAAATTCGAACGCAAACTCAGCGATTCGACGGTGGTCGTGTCGAGCCCGTTTGCGGACGGCCAACTGCCCGACCAAATCGTGCCGCCGCGGCCAAGCGAACATATCTGATGCAAACATGGCTGATGCAAGAAATGTTTGTGGTTTTAGGCGAGCGGCAAAATGAGATTTACCAGCCGGGGAATTAAATGGGGAGTGCGAGGCTCCTGCCGAGCATGGCGATGGTTCGGCAGTAGTGGCGATGGTTCGGCAGGAGTCGCAATGGTTCGGCAGGAGTCGCAATGGTTCGGCAGGAGCCTCACCCTCCCGGTACGAAACCTCTAGTGTTATTCGAGGAGCGGAACCAACCGTGAAAATCTTAAATCGTCGAGCCCAAACTGGTCATACGGTCAGTTTGGCGAAATCGATTCCATGGCTGATGATTTGGTTCTGGCTGATGATACCCAGCGCGATTGCCCAGTTCACGCAGGGAGGATTTGCTACCAAAAACCATCGCGGACGAGGCGTGTTACGCGTGAGATTTATCGAGGAACGGTCATACAAAGCGGCCATCGGCTCGATGCACATCACAGTTTCCAGTGTCGGCGGACCGAGTACTGCCGATCGCCAGTTGATGGTCGCGTTTCAAGTCAAATTTCCCCGACGCGAACAGTCCGTGATGTACCGACGTCCCGTAATGTTGCCGCAAGGCTCGACCAGTGTAACTGTAGAAGTACCCTATTTCTTGATCGGCAATAATAACGCCTACGGTCGGATGCTTTTTTATGAAGATGGGCGGAACATTATCGATGAAGATCCAAATGCTCAGAATTTTGGCCGCGGAGGTAGCCACTTTACTACAAACGTACTACCGAACGCGCAAGTTAGTGCTTTTGGAAATGCGATCGCTACGTCTGGTATGACCCAGCAAGAAGCCAACGCGATCTTTGATCGGATCGGGAATCCACAAACGCCACTTTCGTTGAACGCAAATAGCACAACTCGTTTTTTGAGCACCGTCGAGGGGTCGCGACGAGCACGCTATGTCCCACAAGCTAGCGACGACTGGCGTTATTACTATGGCAGCGATTATTTTTTGCTCCCCATCGAGAGTTTGGAAGAAATCCAACGCAGCCGTCCTGAAGTAGCCGCGAGCCTGCGCACCTTTGTGATGTCGGGTGGATGGATCAACGTTAAATGTGCGAACATTGAACAGGCGAAGGAGACCGTAGATCGTTGGCTGAATGAACCGAAAACGAGTGCCAACACCAATGGCCTGTGGACCAGACTATCAGCAAACAATCCGGATTTCGGTGTTGACGACGGCGTTTCTGCAGAACCGAGCGTAAAGGCGAAAAACGGTCAGGTATCTCAGAAGATGCCTTATGAATCCAGGCCGTACTACCTTGGGACGGTCGATGTGTTTACCGATTTCCCAGGTCCGTCCGCTCAGGCTGCGAGCACGCCTGTCGTCACAGCGCAGAATCGTGTCGTGAACACGTCTGTCGTCACAACGAATTTGCAGAATCGTGTCGTAACCACGTCTGTCGTAGCAGCGAATCCGCAAAATAATGTCGTGAGCACGTCCACCGTAGCAGCGAAATTGCAGAGCGATAACGATGGAAATTGGTTTTGGCGAAATCTCATTCTGTCCGTCGGCAAACCACCGGTGTGGACGTTTTGCGTCTTCGTGGCTCTGTTTAGCAGTTTGATTGGACCCGGGCTGTTGGCGTTCACCGGCAGAATGAAGCGGCGCAGTTTGTTGATCTTACTGGTGCCAGCAATTTCGTTGGCCGCTACGCTAATCATTGTCAGTTATAGTTTGCTCCACGAAGGACTTGGAACGTCGATTCGCGTTACTGGTGTGATGGCGCTCGAAACGCGATCGGGCAGCGGGTTTGTGTGGACGCGCCAGAATTATTTCAGTGGATTGCCGCCCCGCTAAGGACTCGTCTTTAATGACACAACCTATGTGCGTCCAGTGGTTGACTCTGACATTCGATATTACATGCCTAATCCGACAAAGTTAGTTTCAACGTATGTTGATCTTCAGGGTGGCAAGCAAATTTGGCGCAATTGGCTGCGGGCGCGTCAGCAGCAGCAGTTGTTGGTCGGACATCCGGTTGCGAACTTTCCCTCGCCGATCGAATGCAAACTTTCGCCGGATTCCCAGTCAGCGATCTTGCGGAATTTGACCAGCGAAGTATTGCCGATGGTGATTGTGCGAGGCGCCAAGGACGATTATTACTTGGCAGAAAATTTGGCGGCCAACGCTAAGTTGGTTGTCGAAGCGAATGATTTAGCAAGTGCCAATGTAATCGGGGCTCGAGCGAGATCGAAATTGCGACCGGTCGCCCCCACTGAGTTGTCGGTTGCGGGTAATTCGCTGATGAACTTCACCAATACGCGGCGACGTGGGGCTTGGACGAACATCTACGGGCAAGATACGGTATCCGACATCGTTAATGTCAGCTTCAACAAACTCCTTTCCGAGGATTTGGATTTACCGCCGTCGAGCTTTATTACGGCAGTGAAGAACACTCAGGGAGTCGAGATTCCGTTGGCGGGCGAAATCGTGGAGAGCTCCATTTTGGTGACCGGGAGCTTGCCGTGATAGCGCCCGCCAACCATCCCATGATTCAACTGCGCCGATTGCACCGTTTCTTTGGCGCAACCAAGGCAGTAAATGACGTTTCTTTCGAAGTCGAAGCGGGCCAGGTTTTTGGCTATATCGGACCCAATGGTGCCGGAAAGACGACCAGTATGCGCATCCTGGCGACGCTGGAATTACCTGACTATGGCGACGCTTTGGTCGATGGATTTTCTGTGATCAACGACCCGGATCGAGTTCGCCGACGATTGGGGTTCATGCCGGATAATTTTGGCACTTACCCAAACATGAACTGTGTCGAGTACCTCGACTTTTTCGCACGAAGTTACGGGTTGGTGGGGCGCGAGCGGACGAAAAGGTTGCGACATACGTTAGCGTTCACGGGGCTGGACAAGATCGCTGAGAAATCGATTCGCGGACTTTCCAAGGGGATGCGGCAAAGGCTGTGTCTTGGCCGAGCGATGATCCACGATCCGGCGGTCCTGATACTCGACGAACCAGCCAATGGGCTCGACCCACGAGCGCGCATCGAATTGCGCTGCATGATTCGCGAATTGGCGGCCAATGGCAAGAGTCTGCTGGTATCCTCGCACATCTTGACCGAGTTGGGAGAAATGTGCGATACGATTGGGATTATCGAACGCGGACAGTTACTAGTAACCGGCAGCGTGGCGGAGATCCAAAGTCGATTGAAACCGCACGTCGACGTGGCGGTACATGTTGTGGAACGAGCCGGAGCGTTCGCCATTTGGCTGGATGATCAAACAGATGTTTCGAAAATAAAGACCAGCGACTTGGTGGTGCGATTCCAGTTCTTGGCGGGACAGCGAGAACAAGCCGAACTGCTCGCGGGTGCGGTTCGTGCGGGTTTTTTAATTTCGGAGTTTCGTGCGGAGAGCCACACGTTGGAAGACGTTTTCTTGCAAATCACGACGGGAGCGGTCCAGTGACGAAGGTGGCGTTATCCGGCGCGAAAATGTCTACTTCCGATGAAGAGCAGAGCGTCCATCGCATCTGCGACGACCCTAGCAAAATTTGGGAACGCTGGTGGACCAAAGTAGGTGAACTGATCAATCCGATCCTGGTCAAGGAAGTGAGACAATCGCTGAAGAGCCGGCAATTCGTTCTCTGCTTTAGTCTGACTCTCATCGCGGCTGTGGGTTGGACTTTTGTGGCCGTAGCGATGTTGGTACCAAGAATCTATTACGTGCCGGGCGGATTGCAACTGCTGGCCGGCTACTTCGTAATTCTGCACGTGCCGTTAATGGTGATCATTCCATTTTCCGCCTTTCGTTCGCTGGCTACTGAGACCGAAGACAGCACATTTGAATTGCTCAGTATCTCGACGCTGTCGGCTAAGCAGATTATCCGCGGCAAGATGGTAACGTCACTGCTGCAGGTCGTGCTGTACCTCTCCGCGCTGGCGCCTTGTATCGTGCTCACTTACTTACTGCGTGGAGTCGGGTTGTTCACGATCCTGTTTATTTTGGGTTGGACGGTGATCTTCTCGGTATGTTTGGTCACGGTGGGATTGCTATTGGCGTCGATATCGCGCAGTCGGTTGACTCAGAGCAGCGTATCGGTGCTGTTTCTGGTGGGACTGCTGGTCGCCACGATTAGTTGGACGATGGCGGTCGTCCAGCCTGATTTCATGTTGTCCATGGAGAGTGCCCCAGCGGAAATCCCTATGGTTATGTTCGGCGTTGTGACGTTTGTATTTGCGGCAATCGTGTTGGCGATGCAGTCAGCGGCGGCTGCGATCGATTTTGCGAGCGAAAACAAATCCACACCCATACGCTGGCGAATTTTGCTGCTTTCGTTGGTGGCGTATTTCTGGATGAGCGTGGTTTGCGCTGCGAACAAAATTACCATTCCGTGGTTACCTGGACTGACGGCGATTGCGATCGGCTACGCTTTTTTTGGTGGACTGATGTGTGGAGAGATTGGCATCGTGTCACCTCGCGCACGAAGAAGTTTACCCAAGACTTTTTTTTCTCGTGCGTTGCTGACTTGGCTAAATCCAGGCAGTGGCATGGGGTACGTTTTTATCATCGTGACCTACGCAGCGCTCGTTGGTACGGTCGGTGCGCAAGAACTGTACTTGTCCAGCCGCGCCGACTTTATGAAGAATGGTATGAACGCAAGCGTAACGTTGTTCGGTTATGCGCTGATGTGCTACCTGACGTGCTACGTCGGCATAACTCGGTTGTTGATGTTGGCGTGGGGACGTTTTATTCCGGCTCCGATGGTTGCTTCGGCGGCAATATTGATCGTATTGATAGTGATGGGCCACTTGATCCCTTTGGTCACGATTTTCGCCCTCAATGATTATCAGAATTTCCCATACGCTTGGCATCAATGTGCGAATTTTATGTGGACGATCATGGAGATGGTCGAGGATCGCAACACGGACCAAATCATGTTTTCGTTGTTGCTGCTCACCCTGGCGTCCGTGGTAATTTTCGTGTTGAATTTGTTTTCATTGACTAACGAAGTGATGGTGGTACGCGTAGCGGCACCAGCTCGAGTCCAAGAGGAAACTCACAAACCGGCTGCGCCAGCGATAGCGATTGATCCGTTTAGGGATTGATGGCGGCGATTACCTAATCGGTTGTAAGCGATTCTTTCACAGTTATTGCCTATTGGCCAATACCAAGCGACCGATATTATCCAGTGGATTTTGGCAATTTAGCAGGAAAGGATCATTGATGTCGCAACAGCATTCGTCCGAAGATCGTCCCGATCCCAACGAACAGCAGGCGGTCCGAGCACGAGTTCCCGAGCACGTCGGGCGGGGGGTGTTCAGCACGGGTGTTATCGTAATGACGGCTCCGACCGAGTTTGTGCTCGATTTCGTGCAGAACCTCGGACGGCCGCATCAAATCGTCGCGCGCATTGTCATGCCGCATCCCGTACTGCCCCAGTTTGTCGATGCGCTGATGAAGAATATTGAGTTGTATAAGGGAAGGTACGGAAATCTGCCGACTCCGAACTGGCCACCCAACGAGGTCGCCTTGGGTCCCAATGGGCCAGGAACTGGTCCAGGCGGCGCAGGACAAAACGCACCAGCCGGCGGTGGTGCACAAGGTGGACCCGGGCAACCTGGAGCTGGGCCAGCCAATCCCAGCACGCCCAGCGGCGGCAATCCGTTGCTTGGACAAGCGGTTGGCCATCAATATCAACCGCCGCGTCGCCCTTCGGCTCAAGAGATTTACGACGAATTGAAATTGCGCGACGAACTGCTCAGCGGTGCTTATGCGAATGCCGTGATGATCGGTCATGGACCGCATGAGTTTAGTTTCGATTTTATCACTAATTTCTATCCGCATTCTGCAGTCAGTTGTCGAGTGTTTCTCGCGGCGGGCCAAATTGCCAGATTGGCGGATTCGCTCAAGAGCGCCTGGGAACAGATCCGCCATCGCTTTCAAGGACCCAACTTTGGACCTCCGCAAAGTTTTGACCAGGACGGCGGTCAATCGCCCGGCTCGGAGAATCCGGACGACCCCAACCGACCGCGAAGTCCGTGGTCGTGAAGTTGTCGAGACTCCATTTGTTTATTGCCTGCTGTGACAATTGAATAGTCCTTCGTGCCAACGGCATAATCTATGCGATTGATCTTGGCCAGTCAGTCTCCTCGACGTCGAGAATTGCTCGAACAGGCTGGCTACACGTTCGATATCGTTCTGCCTAGCGAAACTGCAGAATGTGGCATCTGTTCGCGCGAAACGCCTGGTGAATTGGTGGCGAGGTTGGCGTTTCAAAAAGCCCGAGATGTTGCCCCGCGGGTACCAGGACCAGCGCTGATCATCGCTTGCGACACCGTCGCTGAGTGCCAAGGGCAAATACTCGGCAAGCCCAAAGATCGCCGCCATGCGTCAGACATGTTGCGGCTGTTGAGCGGTCGCAGGCACAATGTCTATAGCGGGTTGTGCTTGTGGCATATGCCTACTGGTCGTCGTTCGATTCAGGTATCGCAAAGTCAACTACTAATGGAACCGTTGGCTGAATCACAAATCGAGGATTATCTCGACAGCGAATTGTGGGTTGGCAAAGCGGGTGCTTTTGGATATCAAGACGGACATCCTTGGCTAAGATTGGAACAAGGATCTGCCAGCAACGTTGTCGGTTTGCCCATGGAATTGCTGACCCAAATGCTGGCGGAAATGAGCCTACGAATAAGCACCGATATTTAGTCTCAGCATGGGCAACTCGTTCTAAGGATTTGGGGTTGTTAACCGGTGGCACGGAGTTTGTCCGTCCTGTGTACGCAGTCTGGGCAAAAATCGACCTATTCTCGCGCAATTCCCGACACACAACACGACAACCAAATCCGCAAATTCTTTGGTTGATAAGACTTGCGAACCTGACACATACTGTTGAATCAGGCCAATTCCCGCTCCAAACTTTTCATGTTTGGTCGCAGATTCACTGTGTTGCTCCAGCGCTGCATCGAAAAGTTCGAGCGCGGAGCGCAATTTGCCGAGAGTTTATTTAGTTATAATGCGTTGCCAGGCCACTCATGGGTTCGACAAGTGTAAAACGCCTGGCGATCCCTCGGGGGATTTTCAGAAGAGTGTATTCTGTTCGCGATTTCGCGAAGATTTTTCTAGCGTGTTGCTCAATAACAATTGGTCGATTATGAATCTGTCAGCTCGCTTTTCGTTGCGATTGATAGCTGTGTTTGCGGTTGTTTGGATGATCGTCGTCACTCGAGATCCGCTTCATGGGCAGGAAAAAGCCATCGATTTTCAGCGAGACATTCAGCCGATTTTTGCCGAACACTGCTTCCATTGTCATGGGCAGGATGATTCGGCGAGGCAGTCAGGCTTGCGACTGGATGTGCGCGACGCAGTATTAAAAGGAGGCGATTCGGGCGAGGCAACTATCATTCCAGGACGCGCTGCGGATAGTGGGCTGATGACGAGAATTCGATCCACCGATGCCGACCTTGTGATGCCTCCGCCGAAAGAGAAAAAACAGTTAACAGACGCACAGAAGCGGCTGATTCAAACATGGATCGATCAAGGGGCCCCGTATGCAGCGCATTGGGCGTTCGTTCCTCCTCGTTCGCCTCAGTTACCGCAGGTTGGTCACGAACATCCTATCGACCGCTTGGTGAATTCAAAACTCCAGTCGCTCGGTCTCAAGCAGAACGCGCCGGCGGCTAGCGAAAACTTGTGCCGGCGCCTGTATTTGGATTTGATTGGCTTGCCCCCATCACCTCAGGAAATTAGGGACTTCGCGCAGCACGGATTCCTGCCGACTGTGGACAAGTTGCTTGACAGTGAACGGTATGGTGAAAAGTGGGCCAGGCACTGGCTGGACGTCGCACGCTATTCGGATACCAATGGATATGAGAAAGACATGCGTCGCGAACAATGGATTTGGCGCGATTGGGTGATCGCGGCGTTGAATCGGGATTTACCGTACGACCAATTCCTGATTGAGCAACTGGCGGGTGATCTTCTACCAGGCGCCACGCAAGAGCAAAAAATTGCGACCGGCTTTTTGCGCAATAGCATGCTCAATGAAGAGGGAGCAATTGTTCCCGAGCAATTCCGCATGTTTGAAATGTTCGATCGCATGGATTGCGTCGGCAAATCGGTTCTCGGCTTAACAATTCAATGCGCCCAATGCCATGCGCATAAATTTGACCCACTGTCGCAGCAAGAATATTACGGCATGTTCGCGTTTCTCAATGATTCACACGAAGCACTTTCCTCAGTCTATTCTGCCGCGCAGCAGCAAAAGATAGGCGACATTCAATCGCGCATCCGCACTCTCGAAGAACAATTGAAGCGCGATCATTCCAACTGGCGCGAGGAAATCCAGAAGTGGCGCCAGTCGGTGATCAACCAGCAAGCCCAGTGGATCGCGACAGATGCATTGGAACTTGGAAGTAACAGCGGACTGAACCACCCGGTGCAACTGGTTGATAAATCACTGTTGATGCTCGGACATTCCAGCAGCGACATTTACATGGTCGTTGCAGGCGATTTCGCTGGCATTACCGGCCTGCGTATCGAAGCGTTAACGCATGGCGATTTGCCACATCGTGGACCAGGACGCGGTGCTCAGGGGACATGGGCGGTCACGGAGATCGACGTTCTGGCTCGACAACCAGCAGCCAAGTCTTGGGAAAAACTGAAATTGGCGAGCGCTACAGCGGATTTTTCCCAGCCTGATGACCGACAGGCGGATGGCAAAAAAGCGACTGGTCCGGCGGCTTACTTGATCGACGGAAAAGAAGAGACTGTGGCGATATGGCTTGTGCACGTCGAATTAGATCGAATACTCCGCTAGCGGCACTGACCGGATTGAACGAACCGGTCTTCGTCGAAGCTGCTCAAGCCCTGGCGCTGCGGGTTCTGCGCGAAGGCGGCACCAGCGATCAAGCGCGGATCGATCATGCCTTTCGACTTTGTACCTCACGCTCGCCCACCGACGAAGAGCGGGCGGTGCTCATTAGACTGCTCGCTCTCCAGCGCCAAAGAATCGCCGATGGTTGGTTAAATGCGCGCCAAATTTCGACCGGAGATAGCGAGAAATTGCCCGCAATAGCCCCTGGGGCAACGCCGCAAGACGCTGCTGCGTGGACCATTGTGGCTCGCGTGCTACTGAATCTTGACGAGACGATTATCAAGGGATGAGATTTACTTGAACACGAGCAAAGATGTTTGCGCCATCACGGCGCGCGAAGGGCTGAGTATGGCTTATCCATTGCATAAACTTCCCAATTTTGCCTCAGATCCATTCCGAACTTGGGCAGGCCTTGTTCGTCGCCGTTGGTTTTTCAAAGGCTGCGGGCTTGGATTGGCGGGACTAGCCGCTCAGACTCTCTTGTCACGCGATCGACCAGCGCAGGCTCGCGATCAGAATTCGCTGGCTGCACCAAATCCACTGGCTCCAAAATTGCCTCACTTTTCCGGCAAAGCCAAACGCGTGATTTACATTTTTCAAGCTGGCGCGCCGAGCCACCTTGAGTTGTTCGATCACAAACCGGCACTGACCAAGCACAATGGCGAATTACCGCCGGCGAAGTTGCTGGAAGGCTACCGAGCCGCATTCATCAAGCCGAATTCGGCTTTGCTGGGCCCGAAATACAAATTCCGGCGATACGGCGATTGCGCCATGGAGTTGAGCGAATTGTTGCCGAACATCGGCCGAGTCGCCGACGACATTTGCCTGGTACGGTCCATGCATACCGACGCAGTGAATCATGCTCCGGCGCAGATATTCATGAATACTGGATCTCAACAATTCGGCAGACCCAGTTTCGGCTCGTGGACATTATATGGCTTGGGCAGCGAGGCCGAGGACATGCCAGGGTTTGTCGTCTTGACTAGCGCCAAAGGTACCAGCGGCGGTGCGAGCAACTACGGAGCTGGCTTTCTCCCCAATACGTTCGCTGGGGTACCGTTTCGAAATGCTGGTGACGCGGTTTTATACCTCTCGAATCCTCCTGGCATAGACAATCAAGTGCAACGAGAGTCGTTGGATGCACTCGCGCAACTCAACCAAATCGCGCTGTCCGAAATAGGCGATCCGGAAATCGCCGCACGTATCCAGAGCTATGAAATGGCTTATCAATTACAAACTAGTGCACCGGAATTGATGGATCTGGGCACCGAGTCGGCAGAAACGCTAGTGCAATATGGCGTCAAGGACGTTCATGAAACCAGTTTTGCTCGGAACTGCTTGTTGGCCAGACGATTGGTGGAAAGAGGTGTACGATTCGTACAGTTGTTCCACGAAGCGTGGGACCAGCACGGTAATTTAACTGCGGATATCAAACGCAATGCTGGCGATACCGATCAAGCTAGCGGAGCGCTAATATCCGACCTGAAGCAGCGCGGACTGCTGGACGATACTCTGGTAATTTGGGGCGGTGAATTTGGCCGCACACCCATGGTCCAAGGAGGCAGCGATGGCCGCGATCACCATAATCGTTGCTTCAGCGTGTGGCTTGCCGGTGGTGGAGTCAAGGCGGGTTTTGCGCATGGCCAGACGGATGAACTCGGATTCAACATTGTGCGCGATGGGGTTCACGTACACGACCTAAACGCGACAATGTTACATCTGCTAGGCTTTGACCATACTCGGCTGACATACCGCTTTCAAGGTCGCGACTTCCGATTGACGGATATCCATGGTCAAGTCGTGCAAGAGATCTTGGCATAACGTAATCAAGCGTCGTTTCGCGTGATTACACAGTCGAAGTGTGGCATAGGATCAACCGCGAATTCATGTTATTCTCTCGAAAACAGCCTAAAACTTTACCTACCTCGCGAGCGACTGCTGCGCCCGATCCAAGCAGGTCAAATTTGGTATTAGTCACTCGCGAGGAAAACCGGACAAAGGAATAAAGGTTGCTGGGTAAATTGGAGCCCTCGCTCATTCGAATCGACCACCAGCACGCGGAACTTGCAAAGTGAATCAAACCGGCCAAGCGCATCAGTTCGTAGTACAAAGGCTGCTCGCTCAGCTCCAGGCGTCCAAACATCGTCTCAAGGTTGCGGACTCAACGGGAACTAAACTGACAGGCGAGCAACTGCTGATCCGAACCTTAGCACTGCGGCGCTACTTGATGCGCGAGGTGATCGGCCAAGATGAAGAAAACGTCGGAATCTTTTTGCCTCCGAGCGCGCCCGCGGTGGCCACCAACTTGGCTGTGACGCTATGCGGTCGAGTGGCCGTCAACTTGAACTACACAGTTACTTCGGCAGTGCTCCGTGAATGCTCCGAGGTAGCTGGGCTGAAGCACGTGCTGACCAGTCGCCGTTTTGTCGAGAAAGTGAACTTAGATCCTGGCTGTCCATTGGTATTTCTCGAGGATATCAAAGACAAGATTTCGTTAACCGACAAAATCTGGGCGGCCGTCAATGCCAAACTCCGATCTGCCGCGGGATTAATGCGGGCGACTGGAATGACCCGCAAATGTTCCAGTGACCCGGTCACCATCATTTTTACATCAGGTTCCACCGGAGTTCCGAAAGGCGTCGTACTATCTTTCGAGAACATCGACTCGAACGTCCGAGGGATCGATGCCCGCGTTCGGTTGAACGCGGACGATATGGTCTTGGGCGTGCTCCCATTTTTCCATTCGTTCGGATATTCGATTACGCTGTGGGGCGCGATGACGTTGCCGTCAGCGGCCGCATATCACTTCAGTCCGCTAGATGCTCGACAAATCGGCAAGCTGGCTCAAGATTTTGGCGCGACGGTGTTACTAGCGACGCCTACATTTTTACGCACCTACATCCGCCGTGTCGAACGGGAACAGTTCAGCAAGTTGGATGTTGTGGTATTGGGTGCCGAAAAGATGCCACTGGCGTTGGCGGAAGATTTTGAAAAGCAATTTGGTGTGCGACCTGTAGAAGGCTATGGAACCACGGAGCTAAGCCCGTTGGTATCGGTGAACGTGCCTCCCAGCCGAGCCAATGCGCGCGACAATATCGGCTGGCGCGAAGGGACCGTAGGGCAGACGATCGAAAGAGTCGAGGCAAGAGTTGTGGCGCTGGACGACGAGACCCCGTTGCCAACTGGCGAGAGTGGGTTGCTAGAAATCCGCGGCCCCAATGTAATGTTGGGCTATTACAAACGGCCAGACTTAACCGCTCAAGCCATGCACGACCAGTGGTATCGCACCGGAGACGTTGCAAGAATCGACGAACAAGGATTTATCGAAATCACCGGCCGGCTCAGCCGTTTTTCGAAGATCGGTGGCGAAATGGTACCGCATATCCAAATCGAAGAAACCATGGCCGCCATTCTTGGCGCTCAGGAGGATGGTTCGATGAGCGTTGCTATCACCTCAGTGCCCGACGAAAAGAAAGGCGAACGATTAGTAGTTCTGCACCGTCCATTGGGAATCGAAAAACGCGAACTGTTGGCCAAGATGAGTCTCGCGGGACTCCCGAATCTCTACCTTCCAGGCGAAGACAGTTTTCTGGAAGTCGAGGCAATTCCCGCGCTGGGCAGTGGCAAACTAGATCTCAAAGCGATCAAAGATCTTGCTAACGCGCGCTTCGGCCCCAAAGTCGCCGGCTAGATTCCAGCAAATATTCTTGGAATTGTGAATCGATTCGATCAATCCATGATCGATTCAAAGTCGAGCTGGATTGTAACCATCGGCAGGAGGCTCGCCTGCTGCTCGCTCGTCCAGCAACGTTTGCAGCTTGGGAATCTCGACTTGGAATTGCGGCGAATTGGCTAAGTTGTGAAACTCGTCCGGATCGCTGACGTGATCATACAATTCGCTTCCGGATGCTCCACGATTCCACTGCGTAAATCGCCAGCGGTTGGTGCGCACGCTGCGCCCCAGCACTGGCTGGCCGTCGCCAGGGCGAAGAATTTGTGTGACTGCTACTTCGTTCCACGGGCGCGTCGGTTCGTCCAGCAGTGGTCGAAGGCTGTGACCATCCAGTGATGCTGGAACTGGCAATCCGCACAAATCGGCAATTGTTGGATAGATGTCCACGAATTCGACCACGCGCGAGCAGGCCTTGCCATTTCCTTTTGCTCCTGGCAATCGTATCAACAGCGGTGACCGAGCCGACGGTTCGAAGAGCGTTCTTTTTTGCCAAATCCCACCGTGTTCGCCAAGATGATATCCGTGGTCACTCCACACGACTACGATCGTTTTCTCTGCCAAGCGGTTATCTTCGATCGCTTGCAATACGCGACCGATCTGAGCATCAACAAAGGACACACTCGCAAGATAGGATTGCAGCGCAGTTTTGCAAGTCGCCTCGTCCAATCCATAGTTGGCTTGCTGGTTGTTGTGCGCAAGCGCGGCTGGTGGAATGTCGTCGCGGTCATTGCCAGGCGCAAACGGCAGGTTGAGAGCGCTAGTGGGAAAGAGCTGCAAGTACCGTTTGGGTGCCACAAAGGGAGTGTGCGGTCGAAAGAACCCGACTGCCAGGAAGAAGGGCTTGGCGTGCGGTTGCTTGAGCAACTCGATCGCTTCGGTTGCAATCATGCCATCGGTTTGCTGATTATCGTCACCTTCGGCTGCCAACCAACTGAGCGCCGCGCTGATTGGCCGCTGAGGAGTCGGATTGGTAATCAGCCCTTCATCGGTCACATCGCGCCCTTTGGGATTGATGACACGCTCCCACGACGGAGCATCGTCCAAGCCATCGGTGCCAATTCCCTTTGGTACGTCGTAGTGGAATATTTTGCCGATGCGAACGCTGCTCCAACCATGTTGGCGAAATAGTTGTGGCAAAGTAATCGCGTGCGGGACGTGCTGACGAAAGTGTCGATCGAGATCGTATACACCAGTCTTGTCCGGACGAAGTCCCGTCAGCACACTTGTCCGACTGGGATTGCACAGCGGGATCTGGCAGTACGCTCGGTCAAAGCGTATGCCGGTCGCTGCCAAGCGATCTAGATGAGGTGTTTTCGCCATGGCGTGGCCGCCACTACTGAGTACGCTGCCCAGATCGTCCACTGCGATGAACAGCACATTGAATCGGCGATCCGGTGTTTGCTGGGCGCCAACCACCTGCCTGGTAACCATGCTCGCAACCATTCCGATGCCAAGACTGAGTAACCAGGCTGTGCGAACGGGGAATTGTATTGCACAAATTTGGTTTATACTGTGCAGCAATTTATTGATCCTTGACAAACGTAGTCGCTGAGGATTGGCCTGAGACTAACTGACTGCCTTAGGAGGTCGCGCAAGGCCAGCGAAACGCAGACTCACCGCATTAGGAAGAAAACTCGATGTTGACCTGCGCATTCTATCGCAACGTTTTCACAGTGTGCATCTTTACGGCGATGTTTCATGGTACTGCCGTGGCTTCGGAAGAAGGAGCCGATGAGCCGACGACGCGCACGGAGATCTACGGTCAAGGTGTCCGCGAGACGCCGAAGCTGACTCCGGAACAGGAACGTGTCGGGTTTCATCTCCCGACTGGATTCAAGATCCAATTGGTCGCCGCAGAGCCACAAATTGCCAAGCCAATGAATATGGCCTTCGACGCGCGCGGCAGATTGTGGGTTACTAGCACGTTGGAATATCCCTATCCGGCGAATGGGCCTGGTCGCGACTCCATTATTATTCTCGAAGATGAAAATGGAGATGGCGCGGCCGACAAATTCCGAACGTTCGCGGACGGATTGAACATTCCCATCGGCATCCTTCCGGTGCACGATGGCGCCATTTGCTTCAGCATTCCGCATATCTGGTATTTGCGAGATACCGACGGCGACGATTCCTGTGATGAGCGCATTAAGCTGCTTGGCCCGTTTGATACCACGCGCGATACGCATGGCATGATCAACGCGATGCGACGAGGCTGGGACGGCTGGATTTATGCTTGTCACGGATACAACAACCAGTCCAATGTAACCGCGAAGGACGGGTCCAACATTCGTCTTACCTCGGGAAATACTCTTCGATTTCGCGACGATGGCTCGCGCATCGAACAATTCACTCAGGGACAAGTAAATCCGTTTGGCATGACGCGCGACCAGTGGGGTAATTGGTTTACGGCAGATTGTCACAGCAAGCCGATTACATTTTTGCTGCATCGAGGTTGCTTTCCCAGTTTTGGCCGGCCGCACGATGGATCGGGATTCGTACCGGATATGATGAGCCATGCCCACGGCAGCACGGCGATTTGCGGCATCGTGTACTACAACGACAGCCATTTCCCGGCCAAATTTCGCGAGCGATTCTACAGCGGCAATGTAATGACCAGCCGCATTAACGCGAATCGCCCAGAATGGAATGGCGCTTCGGTGCAAGCGATCGAGCTGCCCGACTTTCTCACCAGCGACGATCCTTGGTTTCGTCCAGTCGATTTGCAGCTTGGTCCCGATGGCGCGCTCTACGTCGCCGATTTCTACAACAAAATCATCGGTCACTATGAAGTACCTCTCACACATCCCGAGCGAGATCGAGAGAGCGGACGAATCTGGCGAATAACTTGGCAAGGCGACCAGCGCGACACGCCAACAGTATCGCCCCACCGCAATTTGCTTGCACTATCTAGTACCAGCGACTTACAGTTGGACTCGCAATTCTACGCGAACTTGGCTAGCGATCATCCGACCGTTCGAGATTTGACGCTAGATCGATTACTAGCACGACCACTCGCGCAGCATCAAATCGCGGCGTTGCGGGATCGCTTGCTGAGCAAGCAATCGGCTGTGAACCTGAGAGTTGGTGTGCTGTGGGCGTTGCATCGAGCGAAAGCGCTGGATGAAACGAGCAGGCTACTGATTCTGCAATCGGAATTACCTCTACTGCAAGCGGCTGCGCTGCGCAGTATCGCCGACAACTCACAGAGTGTGTCATCGATCCCCACTCAGAATCTAGCGACAGTGCGCAACTTGCTCCACTCCGAACATCCTCAAGTGCGATTGGCGGCCGTCGCAGCGATAACTGCCATCGGTGACCCAACGGATGTAAGGCGATTGCTGTCGATCAGTTCGCCAGCGACCGCCGATCCCGTGTTCAAACATGCCGCCAAACTGGCCGCGCGCGAGCTACTGAAAGTAGACGCGTCATTGGACTGGGTCTTATCCGACTGGCGAACCGGCATGAAATCTGGTGATTCCTCAAATCCAACGACCTGGACTCCCGATCACAAGATCTTGATCGCCGATCCATTGGCTGTTGATGTTGCACGAATCTTGCAAGCGATTCCTTCGCAGCGAGCTGCCGAGGCATCTATCGCATTCTTGTCGCGACACTCATCGTTTCAGACTGAGTTGCTCGATGGAGCGATCGAGCACGCGACGCGCAACCTACCTGTGACGGAGTTGAGTTCATTGCTCGACCTGATTCGTACCGCGAATTCTGAAGATATTGTTCGCCAATCGGAATTGACAGAGCGGTTGGGAATGTCTCTGAAGGCTCGAGGTCTAGAATTTCCCAGCGATTTCCGAAATCATCTGCAGCGTTTGGCCAGCCGGCACGCCAGCGAATTGGTCGCGCGGACGCAAGCTAACATGCCCAGCGTCGACTGGCGCGAGGCGCGCGGACGAGCGTGGCAAATGGAACCGCGACGCTGCGACGACGGGCAGTCAGCATCCATGTATTCAAGCTTCACGCTGGGTGAAGACTACGTGGGAAGTTGGGCGACGGAACCCTTTCTTGCGCCACGGAAATTGTCGTTTTGGATCGCAGGACACAATGGCAGACCCGGAACAGACGGACCAAACCGTAACTTGGTAAGGTTGCTGGATGCCATCGATCGAACTGTGCTGATGACCGCCGCTGTGCCGCGCAACGACATCGCGCGACGAATCGATTGGGACCTGGCAGATGTAGAAAATCGCCAAGTGATCCTGGAATGTGTGGACGGTGATCAGCGTAGAGCGTTCGCTTGGATCGCCATCGGCCGGTTCTCCGATGGCCGTTTGGATGGTAGTCATACCACGCGATTGGCCGACAGTTTGGCGCGTCTTTTGAAAATCTCGCCTGGATCTGAGGCAGTCAAGCAGGCAGAATCCTTAGTTACCAACTCGCAACTCAGTCGAGGCAGCAAACTGCGATTGTTATCCGCAGCGTGGGAAAGCGACGGTCGGCAAACGCAAGCCGTTCTCGTGTCGCTGGCCGAGAAATACCGACCTCAAGCGGCTGACTTGGACAAACTGGTGCGAGCCATGAACGATGTCGATCTGAAGGATTTCGCCACTCAAGTTGTCCAAGCGTTGACGGTCGAACAACAGCGACTGTTTGCGCGCTCGGTTCTGGGTGAAGCTCAAGGGCGTCAACTGCTGAACCTTCTAGTTCGGCAGGGGACGATGTCGATCAGCGCTCTGCGGGGCGCAAGGGATTTGTTGCCCACGCGCGTCAACGATGCGTCAGTTTCCGCATTGATGGAACTCAGCCTCCAAGCCGACCAAGTAATGGACGAGCGGCCGGGAATTTTACTTCAGAGATTGGAAAAACTCGATCTTGCCACGGCAGACGCTGAGAGCGGACGGGCGGTTTTTGAAAAGCACTGCGCGAATTGCCATCAGCTTGATGGACGTGGGCAAACCATTGGTCCACAGCTTGATGGCATCGGCGCGCGGGGCACCGCTCGACTGGCAGAAGATATTCTCCTACCGAATCGCAATGTGGATATCGCGTTTCGAATTACCGCAATTTTGTTCGACGATGATAAAGTGCTGAGTGGGTTGCTGCGCGAACAGCCCGATGGCAGCCTGATACTCGTCGGCAATGACGGCAAGTCGACTCCCATTTCTGCAACGAATATCGTCGAGCGCCGCAACACACAACGCTCGTTGATGCCCGAGAACATGTCCGAGTTGCTCTCGGATCAGGATTTCGCGGCGCTACTAGCTTACCTATCACGATCTGCGGAAAAGAAAGTAGTACCGGGAGCACCCCGCAAGCAGCAAGGTCCATCGAATGAATGAATCCATTTCGGCCACGGCGATTGAACAAACAATCTGTGATCGGGCCACAGTAAAGGTAATGAGCGAGACCGACCTACCGGTTCGTGAGGTGCGCGCGGAGGTCGAACGCTTGATCGCTGCTGCTGGTTGGGCTCCATTCCATCGACCATGCGATGCGATTCATCAATCCAGCAACGAATTGTCCGCTATCGAGCCCTGGCGCATGTACGCGCTCGATGCGTGCGCGTGTCGGAGATTGCGGCAGCGTCTGCCGCCTGAGAACGCGGGCAAATTGCCGACGATGTTATCTGCTGCGGATGCCTTGATTCAAGTTACTTGGCTTCCCAATCGTGCGTCCGAGGTCGCTCGGCCGTCTGGCATACCGCAAGCGAATTCACCTTTGTTCGATGCGACCATCGAAAACATGGAGCACATCGCTGCCACTGCGGCCGCGATTCAAAATCTGTTGTTGGTCGCTACGTCCATGGGGATACGCAATTATTGGTCCAGTGGCGGCGCGCTGCGCGAGCCTCAAGTGTTTCATTGGCTGAATATTCCTGCCGACCAAATCTTGCTTGGATCAGTTTTTCTTTTTGGGCCGCCGCACGATTCCGCAGTTGCGGTAGGGAGTAAACTGCGCGAGAAAAGGTCCAAGCACAAACTATGGATGCGCTGGATCGAATTACCACCGGACAGTCCCTAGCGACAATCGTCTCGCCAGTACTTCAGTACAGCCCAAGGATACGATTGACCGACCAGCGTTCGGTGTTCTTTGGGTGCGCAGTTGCCTGGCCGAATGCTACCGAGCGAATAGACTTGTTCACACGGATGTTGCACAAACAATTTGTAGGGCGTCAGCACCAGAGCACCGAAGAAGTGAGCCATCGCCAGCGGCGGTTGCCACAGGCGCCCTGGTCCGGTCCCATACCGTTCGAGATTCGGTTGCTCGAAATACAGCGGCTGGTGAGAAAAATCCGGGCTAACCCAAGTAAACACGTTCCCCTGCCAAGTGACAATTCCCTCGCCGGTCGACCATTGTCCGCGCACGATTTCCAACGGCGACATCGGCAATCCGCGATAATCGTTGGTGATGTACAACTTCGAGAAGATCGCTGAATTTTCCCCCATGGGTCCAACCATCTTGTCGATTGACAGCATTCCGTCGCTGCCTTGCTTGGAAAAAGCAGAGAGTGGATCAACGGGCCTGTAAATGGAGGTAGCGTGTCTTCGCGAGCTAGCGATTTCCGCAGGATTGGGTACCTGCGGCAACGCAACTTCGATAGCCAACCCCGGATCACCATGTGTTAAACAAGCTTGCCAAGCCAGCAAACAGATGCAGGAGCGAAGAGAAACGCGGCTCAATAACGTCATGCTGCACCTTATCATCCCACGCGCTGCGAGCGCCGAGACATTAGTGTCAAAACACCGGAATTGCGCCGAATACTCAGGCGCACCATGACAAGAGTATCGACTGCTTTTCGATTTCGCTTGATTCTGTGGCCACAAAATGTGAATACGGTGTTGCAAGCAATCCATCTCAAGACCAGATTTCTGGGCATGGTTCAGGTGACGTGGAATGATCGTCGCCTGGCAGTCCGGCGGTAAGCGTCAAATTGGGCGCGAGCGTAAGCATGTGGAGAAAGATGTAGCTGTACTGAGAATAAGCTGAAGGCAATGGGTGCCGAAAACTCTGTGGCTCTGTGCCTCTGTGTGAATCCAATCCGTGTAACTGAAAGTTGTCACACAGAGTCGCAGAGTCACAGAGTCGGAGATGTCCGTCCTAGTTGCTCTTGTCGCTGCTAAGTCGGATGGGCAAGGCGAGAAAAAAAAAGGGGTCAGGAGCCGATTTGGTAACATAGGGAGTATGTGAATGATCTGACATCGTGTATTTTGGTGGCGCAACACAGGCGGATTAGTTTGAATTTGACCAATGTTTCTGTTTCTCATCCGTGTTATCTGTGAAATCCGTGGTTAGATTCCCGGCATTCGATGTGAAACAAAACCACGGATTACACGGATTGGACGGATGATCGAAGACAAACTTCGGCGGTGCAACCGGAAGAGCATGGGAAAATTATGCGACCACAAAGAGTTTAGATCTCCCCACCGGAGACGGCTTGAACGCTATCGCCAACTTGTTCAAGACTCGCAACACAGGCGGATTAGTTTGAACTTGACCAATGTTCCTGTTTCTCATCCGTGTTATCTGTGAAATCCGTGGTTAGATTCCCGGCATTCGATGTGAAACAAAACCGCGGATTACACGGATTGGACGGATGATCGAAGACAAACTTCGGCATGATATTCCAGATTGCTTTTCAGTTTTCCTTTCATGACCACACCCGACCAGCCGCAGACTCCGCTTCGCGAAGTTCGCTACGAACATTCGCCTCAATTAGCCCCGGGTCCGTTTTCAATGCTTATTTCCAAAATAAAACTCGCGTCGGCTTTATTCCCACCAGCGTAGACTGGTCTGTTGCCAAGATCATCAATTGGAGCTGTTGATTAGGGTCACTGCGATCCAAAGGTCGGTTATTGCTTTCGAGTTCAGGGTGATTTTCAGATCTCCCGTTGGTACCGCGTCAGGATTGGGAAAATTCCATTCAAACAAGTCACCAAAATCACCATCTACTTTATTTGTTTGAGATTCCTTAATGGTCGTGGGGCTGTCAGGCTTGGGAGGCGTGATCTCAAGATCAATGCTGCTGCCAAGTTGCAAATCTTTGTTGCCTTTGACGAAGATCGTGAGTCGTGCGACAGAGTTGAGTTTTTGGGCCCATAGAGGATAGTGCTCCCTTCGCAGATTGATTGCCAAATCGAAATGTGAATCTTCCGTCACTTGATTTTGGAATTTGGCCCACGCCGTTGGGAATTCGTGTCGTACCGAAAGCAACCTTGTCAGTCCCTCGAAACTGTTCGCCTCTTTAACTTCTTGTTGGATGGCCCCAAGAGCAGCCTTTCGCAGGACGTCTCCTCCGTCTCGGGCAGTATATCGAACATGCAAAACGACATCGCTAATCGTGTCATAGTCGAACTGTGGTAAATCCTTGCGGGGATCTGCTGGCAAGCGAAGTTTCCAGGTACTGTCCACACCGGCGTTTTCAAATGGAAGATAGCGTTCGTCCCGGAAGTTCGTCTCGAAGAGTCCGCTATCGTTCTGAGCAGAACTGACGACTATTGATTCAACAAGACCCAATGAGCCTACGAACCGTAGGTCGTCATCGGGCTTGCGTGGGTAGTCTTCGCCGTTCTCAGCAACCTCTGCGGCGGTAATCCGAGTCCAGCTTTTCTGCAAAGACAAAGTACAATTTACGCCTACATAGGGGCCGGTGACGCAGGGAATCGACAGACTCACGTTCTTGATCCGGCGCATGTAATGGCCAGGGTTATCCAAGTCGAACCACCACTCTGGAATATTGAATTCGCACTCGCCCGTTTGCCGCAACCGGATCAATTCCTGCGGATCGAGTTGCAGCAGCGAAATGTGTTTAGTCAGTTCGTACTCACGTTTGTTCTTTTGCAGGTAAGAGGCGTCCATCCGCTTGAGATCGAGTGCCAATTGTTCGCCCGCCAACAAACCTTTGCGAAGATTGTCCCAGTAGCCAAATCTCACAAAATCGGATTTGCTCAACCCCAGTTCATTGCGGTACGTTCGCTCGGCGCGTTTCGCCAAATCGTAGGCAAGCTTGTAAGTCTGGAAATAAACCTTCGACGTTTGATCGATCATCCAGTTGTAGAGTTCTTCGTTCGTGTACTTGGAACGCAGGAAATCGGCAACAGATTCGCTGTTCACAATTTGCAATTCGTGGTTGTCAAGTTCCTTCTCCGTGATGGCCAGACGGATTTCGGCAGCTACGATTTGCTTGTCGATTTGGTCTAGTTCGCGTGACGCAAGTTTTTCCTGCAACTTCCAGTCGGCCCATCGGCGAGCATAGCCAGCAACGATGGAGGATCGCGTTGCCTGATAACTGAATTCGGATGCGATCATGCTGAAGATCGTCGCGCTAACTTGTAAGGCAGGGCCAATGTTTGACCCGCCTCCATATTCAACAATCGTCACTGGGCCGGGCGGCGCTCCTCCAACGCCAGTCGAAATGTTTGGAAAGTAGAATGCTGCTGAAGCGGCTGCCTGCAATCCTTGTGACGTCAAGTTGAAACTATGGGCCGTGGACATGTCGTCCAGCTGTTCCTGTTCCGAAACGATTATCCTTTCGATGTCACGGTAATAGTTGTATCGAGTTTCAACTGTCAGTCGAGATTTCTGCAACGCATCAATGTTGGCCTTTGCTTCGTCAATCTGATCACGCTTCACAGCGCGTATTGACTTTAGCAGATTTGTCTCCTGAGAGGCTCGCAGATTGGATACTGCCTCCGCATCGCGTTTTTCGAGCGCAGACAGCAACGCTCCACCAAGCGACTTTAGTTCATTACATAACTCCATCGCTTTTTGCAGCATCACGCTAAATCGGTAATGTGGCAATGGTGCGAACATTTCGTTGAGCACACTTCCTAGATCCAGTCCTGCCGCTTTCGCTTTCACGAGTAATGCGGGATCGATCGGAGGTTCAAACAAGGGCAGCTGGCGAGCAGTCCCTTCGATGTTCATACAATGCCGAATCTTGAACAAGCGATCCTCAACGGTGTCCCAACAACGGAGCATTTCCTCGTTCTGCGGTACACAGAAGTTGAGGGAACGGATCGCGGACTTGTGTATCCCTGCACCACCTGCTGACGGGGCAGCAATAAGCGATGATCGTCTGGAGTTGCTCTTTCCGTTGGTTTTAGAGGCCTTTGTCAACTCAGCTTTGTAAGGGATGGTTCCTTCTGCATTGATAAGTGCGTTTCCAAACGCATCCAAGTCTTTGGCAATTTGATGGTATGACTTTGCTGATTTCTCGTCATGCTTTGCCACAGATTGTGGCCTTTTGCCGAGAATATTCCATGCGAGAATGTATAGAAGTGTTGCTTCGTTTATGGACTCCAAGGTGTCACGGCTGAAGAGTTGATCTGCCCAAGCAATGAGGTTGTCGATGTACTTCATTACGACATGCTTTTGGTACGCCGTAAGACGCATTCTTGCAATCAAATGCGGGTTGAATGGATTGGTTCGCCACTCGTCAATCTGCGATTCGATGGCTTTCCAGCCCTGTTTTTTGCCTGCAAGTGTCCGCAATAGGTTCTGGATCTGTTCCTGTTCGGGAATCGCATTCTGGATAAATGGTAACGTATTCCAATATCGTTGCCGCGACGTACCGGGATCATCAGTCATGGGATTGAAGACGAAGTGAAACCACTTCATCGCATCCTCGAAACGTTGATTCTTGCTTAGAGAGACGGCGATCAACATCGGTACATGGAAGAATAATTCCCAGTTGTAGCAAGCGTATGCGCCCCGATCAAAATCAACTCGTTCGGTTGGGAAGGGAGTTACAACTTCACTCGATGGATCATAATGCACTTCAAACAGCGTCTTGTCATTCTTGGCCCCGTTGTCCAATCGCTGGCTACCACGTGTGAGGAGCCCAGGCAGCCCATCGCGGTAGAGTCGTTGCATCCATTCGCAAACGTGTGGATGGAAGAAGGTCTCAAAGCGAAGCCCTTGCCTAGCTGTTCGTACGGAATCGAATCGTCCTCGGTTAACACGATCGATCAGCTTGCGAGCGTTCCTGCTTTTCCAACCCTTTAACTGCTGAGAATTTCCCTGTACGGAAATACCCGATGGCAATCGGCTAACACTCGGCTCTGTCAGTGCCTGCAACAGAGGTACGTGGCTTTTGATCGGAACAGAGGCAATCGCATTTCCGGGGGCTCGCAGCAGCTTGGATGGAGAATCAGCAGCATACGTGACGTAATAGGTTTTCGACGCGTTGTTATAGAAGAAATTCTGGTATGGCGCACGAAGGTTGAACGCAGACTCTTGATGTTCATAAAGAATTTCGTACGCGCCCTGGCCAGAGCGTAGGATGTCCAAGTTCTGTTTCTTCGACGCAAATCGAAGTGCGTCATCCGAGGTTTTCTGAACGAATCTCATCGACTCGTTAGTGGTACCGTCCGGTCGAGCAAGCGATTCGAATGACTCCTTGATCGGCTTTGGGAACGAAAAGGCTTCCACTTTCCGACCACACTGAATTTGAAAGCACCCAATTGCTTCATAGCCTTCGATCGGATAGGTACGTTGATCGAGGACATTCTCGCGATGAGCATAACGACGGAAAAGCCAGATCGTCAGTGGACTATTGTCGTCACTATTTCCAAACGGCAAATTGCCAATGCGAACAAAGTGCGTGTCCTGTTCCGGAAGGTGGACGGAGATAATCGTCTTTTCGTAGTCGACAGGGTCTATCGAGTCTTTCTTTCTCGGCGGGATGAGTTTGTAGAAGGCCATGTGCCAAATGAAGTCACCAATCTCAGGTCGTTCTACGAACAAATCCTGAAGAGTTGTTGCTACGTGCGGTGAAACGATCGCATCAGTCGATGTTTGCCGGGCAGACCATTGGCCATCTTTGTATTCGATCCAAGCTAGCTTGACTTCCCAATGTGTCAGAGGGGGTTGGATGGAAAAAGATGGTTCCTCGGGCATTCTCGGTTCGCTTGGCTCTTCGCCAAGCTCTACATCAGGAAATGCATTGCCAGTCGTTTTTTCTGCCAAGTCCAGGCCTTCTTTGAGTGCCTTTTCCCCTCGCCAAGCTGCATGATTTTTTCTCCACTCGTCATGCTCGATTCGCCAATTCGGATACTCGACATTTAACCAACGCCAATGCTCACGACTTTGAACATACTGACATGGGAGCTCTTGTTTCTCGTCAGGCTTCTCTTCAAACGTCAACCACATCAGATACAACCGACGATTGCGTACAATTGGGATCAGGTGGTCCGCATTGATCTCATGATCGAGCTTTTCCCAAGGCGTCCAGCGGTCGCCATTAATGAGCTTTCTGTAAAAGTGACTGTGCGGTGTCGCTGTCGTGCGAGCAAAAACGTGCACGATCTCATCATCGCCCGGTTCTTCTGGTTCTTCGACATAAATTCCACAAGGTTGGAGCCTCGCCACTTGATGCAACTTCTCCAGGTACTTGACGTACGCGTCTTCTGCAGTGGACCAGGACAAGTCGTTTTGAAGCAGCGCTGATTCCAGTTCTTCAAAGAACGGAGTCTTGTCATCGCGCAGTTCGGGCTCGATCCAATTCTCGGGATACAGGAACACCTTTCGATTGGCTTCCCAAACGCGATAGTTCTTCATCCACTCCCAACGCTCGACATCGATCGCCGAAGGGCTGACGCCATCTTCGAGATTCAACAAACAGCGCTGTACGAATAGTTGGATCGAAGAAATCGCTTGTTTGATCCGAGACGTCTTGGCACAAGCGCTCATCTCAACATCGATCAAGAAATACTCAAACAAACCGTTGCCATGAGTAATGCCAGCCATCTTCACGGCAGGATCATGAGCCAGAACATAGCTCACCAGAGCCGACTTCTGCCGCTCGCGCAATTCATCGTTGAGCGGTTTAGCGATTGACAGCCATTGTTCGTCCGAATGCTTCGCTTTGGCCGCTGCGACGACTTGATCTGCCAGATTACCATCGATTTGACTGGAGGCCCAATCAAAGAGCGTGGAACACGAAACGCCCAGTCGTCGGCTTATCTCTATGCAAACCTGAACGCGAGCCAGCTTGCGTTCATCGAGGAAATTCGATGCCTGATTCAGGTCGAATCCTTCTGGTCCAACCAAGAAATCAACGTCGACTTCCGACCAACCGGACGCTTGCTTGAGTTTTGAGATAGCGCTCAATCGTGGATCTGCATTTGAATCGCCGGTCTCAAGTGGTACTAACTTCGCAGCCGCCAGTCCGACATCCGCCAATGTCGCTGCCTGTTGTGCGATGCTATCGCGCAGACGATACCAACCTGCCAAACGATGCCAGGACTGAAGTTGCGCTGGGTTGTTTCCCGCCTTGATCGGTAGTTCATTCCAGTTAAATCCGTCGAAGTCGGCCCCTTGCTTACCGAACAAACGGACTTCGCTGTCGGTCATTTCAAAGCCTTGAACGAGCAGGGCTGCTTTCTGCAAACGCAGCAAACCGTCCAGAATGGGTTCCAGGTTGGGACCAAATTCCTCCTGAAGAGAGGGATTCTTAGAATCCGGTTTCTTAACAGCCGCCAGTCGCAAAAACGATCGAAGCAGTGGTTCGTTTGAAATCTCCGCGGTCTGAAGAAAATCCTGTAGGAGTAACAGCATCGAACGGCTGTCGATTCCCAGCCGTTCGCTTAGGACCTGAACGACAAGTCCACTCTGTTTGTAATGTGTCAACCCGTTTTGGATGTAACTCAACCGTTCCTTGAAGCCGATAGCCTGATTCTGCAAGGTCGCCAATGCTTCGTCTGGATCCACAAACGTTGCGAAATGTTCTTTCACGAATTTTGCGCGAGCTTCAGGAGTTAACTTGTCGCTTCCTTCGATGATCAGCAGGGCTTGATCGATTACAGCCTCCTCGACAACTTCCAACAAACCAGCTCGCAGAAGCTCCAACTTGGCGTCCTGGGTATCGTTTTCGATAAGCTGTGTTGCTTGCAAACTAGTCTTTAACGTGCGCAGTAGTTGAAGCTGACTCTCGATGGTTGGCTGCAGCGGCCGAGCTGCGTCGCTCTCGTGGTAGTACAGATAGTAAATTTGAGCGACAGTGAAACCTGATTTGCGGATCTTGTTCGCATCATCAATAAATTGCAGCGGTGCCCTCGGATTACCATCAACAAACGGAGGTTTCTCCGTGAGCTTGGTCAGGATGATCAAGTCGCGGACGGGAAGCCGAATTGCACGAGCAAGAACTGCATAGCGATGCAACTCTGACAGTCTCTTGAGAGTCATTGGAGTCGATGCTTCAAAGCCCAAGTGCTTGAACAACAATTCGATATCGGCTTCACTCAACCGCAGCGCAGCAGCAATCGTCGAATGATGGTCTCCCAGAATAGCATTCGAAGTTCCAGCTCGGACTGCCTCAAAAACGGAGATCGCAGTCGAGTTCAATACGGATTTGCTAAGGAAGAGTCTTTGGTAAAGCGAGTTTGGCAACTTCGCGTTCATGATACCGATCAGACTGGCGAGAACTTCGACTGGAAGCGTTGTCAGCGATTGCAATTGCTTCATCGCGGCCAGTCGAATCATGGTGTCGTCAGTGATCTGGTCGATCCCCATTGCCAGGAATACAAGATCAAGCTCGACAACTGTCCAATCCACGATGCCCCGCAACCGGAGAAAGCGATGTGCGTTCTGCCAGAACTTGGCTGTTAATCCCTTCAACTTGATGCGGTCGAGATTGCACTTCGGCGGACTGTCTTCGTCATCCAACTTGATGTCTGCATTTGGGTTGAGGAACGCAGTCTTTAAGAGTTCTTGCAATTGTTCATAGGTTAGCGATGTGCTCCGCAAGAACTCGCTGACCTTTATGGTCGACAGTGTTTCAAGATTCTGCGCCCCAGACAAGTTGTAAAAATCCACCAAGGGACGGTCCGATACACCGGTGACAATCTTGAGTTCCAGCGCAGTCATCTGCAGCGATTCACAGGCGAGTTCGATCTCCGTTGGTGAGCCGTTGCGCAGATAGGCTTGCATCAATGCATGGCGATTGGTTCCGAGGTGATTGAGGTATAGGCGAGCGATCTCCAGCGGCCGATAAAACGGCAACGTTTGTGGATAAACAGCTTTGGCCAGCGTGTCATAAGCGGCTTGAATGACATTCTGCGGATTGGCGTTCAGTTCAGCGGCTGAAACGTCGTTGGTGTTTCTGGCTGCTTCGGCGGTAAGTTTTCCTTGAGCGACATAGAACTCTAGAACCTCATTGACTAAGTCGATGTAGGGAAGTGGCGTGTTGGTGTTGTCGCAAGTTAGCAGGATATGTTCGATGTCTGGCCGCTTGCTACGGAGTCTATCAATTGGCTTCTCGTTACCTTTCGGATTGAGGAACTCCAGCAGATCGACCAAATAAGCGGCTGGGCTCAAGACCGATCGGCAATGGGAGCACGAACACATACTTTGCGGACCAAATAGCGTCGCAAAGTTCGGTAGACTTTTGACCGATTCTGGAACAGGTTCAATCGTGGCAGTCAAGACATCGGAGATTGATTGTTGAAGCGTGGACACGATCGCCAGCGTCGTATCGCTCACCTGTTGGGCTCGACTGTAGATCATGCGAGCTTGAGCCACCCCGCCGAGCTTTTCCGCGTAACGCTCTTGAAACGCGGCAGGTGAGAGGCTGGTGATCGACGCGGCCGAATCCAATCCTTCGTCCAACAGCAGTTGTGCGTGTTGCGGATGAGAGACAACTCGCAAGGTTCGCTGCATTCGCTTGAGCACCCCCTTGACCTTGTCCAAGTCTGCGATCCCCTCCAGCACACGGGGATTGTTCACGAGCGTTTTCTCAAGATCATCGTCCCGTAGTTCAAACTCTGGCAACTGCGATAGTACTCTGGCAGCGGAGGAACGAACCGTGTCGGTGGAGCGTGCGAAGGCGTCCTGAACAAAGGTAGTGGGAACTGTATCGTTCAACACTTCAAACAGTTCGTTCGAAAAACGAGTCGCCTTGGAGTCGTCGCTTTCGGACTCTTCTTCGGCAGGAATTGCAGCCAGGATCTCTTTGGATTCCAGAGCCATTTTCTTGAGTTCATCGGGCTTGATTTTCGCCAGGTCACGAATCGATTGGATACTACGTTTCGCCAGCGACTGCATCAGCGGCACATTGTTTTGAGTCAACAGTCCCATTTGAAGAGAGTTTTGAACCGAGCGAACCTGACCCGCGAGAGGCGTAGATTTCAACGAGTTCCAAAATTGTTCCGAGTCGCCCTCGAAACTCAGATAGGCTTCGAGAAACTGTCCTTGTTGATCGCGATTCAAGCCGGCAGTGCCGAGCAAACCTGAAACGGCTGAGACCTCGCCGGTGGATTGCAGCAGATGTTCGCGGCGCTGTTTCAGCAACGCCTGGATGGCTCGATCCAATTCAGCTTCGGGCCGTTTCGGAATGATTTGCTGCTGGATAGCGGAATCAATTGCCGTTCGCAGAGTCTTGTGCGTTTGCGTCAGCAAAGCTGGCAGTGAAGTCGGTGCATTCTCACGAAACAGCCCATAAAACAACTCGGCGTCTATAGCCGTAGTGACTGCATGTTGATGAGCGACCACCAGAAATGCAACATGCATGACTGGGATTTCTGTTTCACCTGTCACGAAGTCGATATCCGATTCAGTCAGTTCAGGCAGCTTGACTCGCTCTAACAACGGCTGAATGTCCTTTACATACCGTTCGAACTCGGAAGGACGCGATCGCCCATTCAGCACGACATCAACGGTCTGCCTAGTTGGAGCATTGAAGATCACATCGGATGAAAACAGCACATTGCCAGTTTGATCAACAACGCGAACGATCAGATCAGCGAGCCGCTTCTCGGCTCGGCTAAACTTGTCAGCCGAGTATCGAATCTCATATCGACCGTCGTTGGTGAGTTCACTTTCGCCAAGCAATTGCTCACTGCGTAGATCTTTGTCGAACGCAAGGACTTTCCCGGAGGTAAACGGATTGTCATCGCCTTCGCGCACCTGTCCTTGCACAAGCGACAAAGCATCGAAGTCACGATTGATGGCCGTAGCCGTGATCTGATCGACAATGCCCGTTGGACGCAATTGATGCTTCTTTTGAAACTCCGTTACAACCTTAAACGTTTCATCGCCAAAGGTAGCTCTAGCAACTTCGGTATCCGGAATCAAAAACCCGAGCTGTTTTAGCTCGAAGTGCAGCAACTTGACATCGTCGCCACTCATGCCCTTACTAAGATCTCGATCTTGAAGTTTCATGTTGGTTTTCCCCGCAGTGATCTCTCGGTAAACAAGCCAATACTCACTACCACAAACTAAGCAGGCCGTTTCTCAGCAGTGTCGCGGCGGGCGTGGCTGTGGCGACTCCCGAAGCGAAAGAGCCGAATGCTGTCTTAACGCCTTGATTTTCCACTCCGGCCCAAGTCAATGCCCTTTCGACACGCTTCCCTTCCTCAGCAGCAACCTCGAAGTAACTTGTATGTTCCTCAACGACTGGTATTACGACTATTTCTGTGCTGATTTTCGAGACAGCACCAGCAATGGCAGCTGGGCCGGGAACAAATCTCAAGCCACCGTAAAACAACCCATCACCAAGTTCTTGCACTATTTCGACGTCGGCCTTCTCATGTGGATTTTTCATTTCCTCCCACATTTTCAATGCGTCTAACGGAGTGAACATCGGCGTACCTCCACTTCCCTTACTGCCCCCCTTACCGCTTCCGCTGCCAAACGCCCTCCGTACACTATTTTGGATTGTGTTCCACAAAGACTTTTTCTGCACCGGTGGAACAGGTGGAATTGGCCTCTCACCTCTATATGGACCTAGGGATTGTTGTTGTTGTGGTGGTGGCGGTGATTGTTGTTGTGGCGGTTGTTGTTGTGGCGGTTGTTGTTGTGGCGGTTGTTGTTGTGGCGGTTGTTGTTGTGGTGGTGGTGGTTGCGTTAGTTTAGCCAACGCTGTGTACGCGTTATTAACTCGTTGATCAGCTAGGTTGACTTGAATATCTATGTTTGGCTTCGACAATCTTTTCAAATACGATTCCAATATGTTTATAAGCGCGGTATCTTGTTTACCTGACACGTTTTTGAGCGTATTAATTTGTGTAAACACGATTTTCTGCTGCTGTTTCCGTACGGCTGGATCCATATCAGCGATACGTTTATACTCCTGTAGTTCAAGCTTTGCCGCTGCTAGCTCTCCTTTGGCATGTAGGAGAGGGTCTACTTTCGGTCCACTCGAATTGTTCGTGCCACGTTGATCGCAGTAACGAATTGGTGATCCTCGCACCACAAGATATGTGTTTAGCCCTGGTTCAATCCCAAGTGGGTCACAACTCAACCATCTCCCGAGCCATAAGCTGCAAAATCTCGCCGAATGATATGCCAATCCTGTCTCGCCATCCCGCTCCATTTCCGTATAACGAAATCTTTTTGGCACCTCATTCTGGCTGCGAACGGAACTGTACGACGTACTTCCGTACGGAGTATATTCTTCATACGAAATCACACCTGCCAGATGATCCAGTTCTAGACCAACCGAGCCTAGGTGGTTGCTTAATTGATAGCGCGTCAGCTGCTTCGGTGCTTTGCCGCTTTCATCTGTATTGATGTTACATGTCTCCACTAGTGCGATACGCTCAATATCGTCCATCACATGCAGGGTCTCGCGTTCAAGTATCGCTGCACCCTGCGTGCGACGGTAGATTTCGAATCCGCCAAGATAGAGGCGCTCTTCGACGAGGTTTGTAGAGCGTTCGATCACCTTGCGGGAGCGTTGGCCGCTAGCGTCGTAGGTGTAGTAAGCGGTTCCTGAGCCTGCAAGGTCGACTCGGCAAAGTTGATCGCGGTGATCCCAGTGCATATTGGCTTCGGGATGCGATCCGCCCAAATGCGGCATGTAGGTCATGTTGCCATGTGCTTCGTGAATATAAGGTTCAGTCGCGGAGGATACGCCAGCGACAATGGTGTGACTGAGTCGGTTGCTTGTTTTGGAGAGAGTTCCGTTGGTGCCGTCTTCAATGAGGCTAGCCTCGTTGTAGGCATAGCTGCGAGTCCAACCGGAATGAATGGGGCTGCTGCCGCGATGACGCATTTCGAGAAAATTGCCGATGGGGTCGTAGAGATAACTCTCGACATAAGTTCCCATCGCATTGCCGTCGTTTTCAGACCACAGGCGACCGGCGCGCGGAGCATCATTGTGGGAATGAGGAATCGGCGCGCCACCGATTTGTCCCATGTGCTCTCGCCCCGTGGCTTCGATCAAGCGGTAAATGGCGTCGTAGGTGTAATTGGCAGTCGGTTCGACTCGTTTGTTGCGAAAGAAGATCGTCTGCTGCGCATCGTCACGGATGCGCGTGATATTGCCAACCGGATCATAGGTGTAATGCAGATTCTGCAACTGACATCCCGGCCAACCGACTGGCGAGGGCTGTGGGCAATCGTCCGGAAAATTGGACGGATCGCGGCGAGTTAGAAGCTGGGTCAGCCGATACGTCAGCGGATCGTATTTGTAGGTTGTGCGGACTCCGTTGCCATAGTCGATTCGCTGCCGCTGGCCTTTGGCGTCGTAGTCGATGTTGGTTACGAAAGGCGTCCAAACGAGTTCGCCGTTGGCTGTGGCACCTTTCAAATTGACATCGACTCGATCGAGCAGATTCGCTTCGTTAAATCTCGGACGGAAGATGCTTCCGTCAGGTGACGTCGAAGCGATGGGCCGATTCAGCGCATTAAGCTGTGTGCTGCTGGAATAGGTTTCGAGCTCGACCAGCGGCACAATTGCTGACTCCAACGTGTTCAGGCCCAGCGATGCTGCAGCGTCGGACGGAATGGCTGCATCGATGCTTGTCCAATCAATCGCTTGCTTGTACTCGCGAGCAATCCGCCGCGAACTGTGCAGTGGATTCCCTTTGAAGTCGCACTTGCCCGTGGTGACTACGCCGGCCTGATCGCATTGCAGAAATACCTGGCCGCGCAGGTTCAGCGCTTCAGCGTTCGGATGCTGATCGCCGGGTATCATGCGATCGGTAAGGACTTCGCGGTTGGGGTCATTGCTGTCGGTTCCTGTGACAAAGGATCGGATCGGACGCCGCAGTCGATCGTATTCGGTGCGGTATGCAAACCCACGACTGTTCCAGGACCGAATCGGATTGCCAGCGATATCACCGAGCATCCAGCGCGAACCGGCTTCCATGCTGATCTGATGAATGCGAGTTCCCAGCATGTCGTACGAATAACACATGACGATCCGTCCAAGTGGATCGCCCGCCTGAACAATCGCATCGCGAACCGTTCGCTGATTTCCTTCGATGTCGAGCTCCACTCGCGACGCATACAGCAAATGTTGTCCGGCATTCTCAGGGTCTGGCCCATTGTCAGCCAAAGTCAAGAAAGGACGTCCAAGCGAATCGACATACGCAGTACCTGGCGTGTCGGCATGAGCTGCCGCTTTGCTGGCGGCTGTTTGCTCTTCAGGGCCGAGTGCTCCCGTGCTGCGCTGGGTATGCCATGTTTGCCAGGACGAGCCGTTAGAGAGACTGGCAAAGTAGCTGGCCGTGACTCCCTGAATATCCGCATCGGTACGAGGATCATTCAGTACCGTGTCATTCGCATCCCAGGATGTTTGCTGCCAGGGATCAAAGACCACTTTGGAATAGGTGTTGTTGGGCATCAGCGTGGCTACCACTCGTTGCGTTGGATCATAAAACAACACTGGACTAACGCCGACCTCGACACCAAATTCGAAGGAGTGAGTCGCAGTAAAGAACGGTTCGTATTGGCGAACCGGCTTTCCTTTGTTGTTGAAGATCGTCCAGCCGGTGGCAACCCAGCGGGACTCCACGACTGGACCATCAACGGTCACTGGTCCAGATTCGGCTTGCACCTTCTTCTGGATTTCGCGTCCGAATCCATCCGAGTACGAAAAGCCGTGCTGGACTTTGGTCAGTTGGCCCGGTTGCAAATCGGCATCGTGGGTTTCTCGTGTAATAGCATAGACCGTGGCTGGTTGCGGATTGAGGTTGTCCTTCGAACGATAGTAGGCAAACAGATCGTAGACCATCCTCGAAGTGGCACGACCGAGAATGGCGTGTGGATTAACAAACGGATTCGCCAGATGATCCAGCGTTTCCGAATCGGATAGTTCGGCGTTAAAACCGACGAGCGAGTCGCCTTGGATTTCTTCGGGCTTGCCCAATACAGCCGTGCCGACCACCAATCCCATTACATCGAAGGCAACTTGTGAACGATTACGATTCGGGTCCATCATGCAGCGAGGTTGCAAGACGCGGTAGTCCATGCCGGGCTTGCTGGGATCGATCGAGCCATCTGGCATGCGTTCGCCCACGGTGACTCGATTGCCTATCGCATCGCGTGTGTCAATGACGAACAAATCGTAGGGATCCAACGTGACCGTGCTTTCGGTGTTGTTCTCGGCGGTGTGGAACGGAGTCCGAAACCGATGTGGCTGGAAAAAGTGCTTTCTCGCAAACTCCAGTTCTTGCTGCGGCGAATCGTTCGTACCTACCGAAAAGAAAGAACGTCCGCTCGGAATCCACCAGTGATCATCCAGATCCGTTCCCGGAAATGTGCCACTGGCCTTGAGTTGTTGGCTCAGCAAGTAGCCACCTCGATCATCCCCGTTCGCTCCCAGGACCGCTTCTAGATCTGGCAGCAATGACTGGCCATCGCGTTGAAAGATCTGCGCTAACAGTCCAGGAGTGAACGCAAGTTTGTAGCTCTCGCCTGGAAATGCTCGTGACTGGACTTGGCCGAGTGGCAGCATCCCCGTCAAATCGTCCTTGCGATACACGGTTCGCACATGCTCGATCAATCGTTTGTGACGTGAGGCTGGATCAGGGGATTGCTCGTACGGAATCTCCGTGGTTGTCGACAACCAGGAAAACTTGCTTCGAGTCCATTCGTCAAAACCAAATCGAGCGGCACTATTCTCAGGCACAAAGCCGGTCAGTTCATACGTCCTGGATTCGCAGGGGAGCGGAGTGAAGTAGTCTGCGAATTCTTTTGTGGCGATGTCGATAGGATTGGTGACTCGGCTTTCCGAATAAGTAATGAAGAGTTTCGTCTGTTTGTCGCGATCAAACTGAGTGGGCAAACTGAGATCAGGTTTTCGCCGTCCGTAACCGATGGCAATTGCCTTGAGCACATTTCCGAAGTCATCGACCTCGAGTGTCATTGCATGCTGAATGCGAGGATCTGCCGGATTGCGATCGTAGTGATAGGTGATCGCTTCTCTTGCGAATGAAAAGAACACCGCGTGGCGATTGTCGCCCTGCCGCTGCAAACACCGGATATTCATGTTCGATTCGGCGACGGTGTAGGGATGCGGTTCTTTGGCAGTGCCATCGAGCGCGTAGATTTCCTGCCGAAGCATGGCTCCCTTTAATGAGCGACAGGCTTCGCGTTCTTCCTCCGCCGTCAGGTCTGGCGGCAGCAAGGTATCTGGTAGAAGGCTCGCTCGATATTGAGAGTCCGTCGTCCCTGGTTCACGGTAATACTCACCGCTGAAGTAGTCGGAAACTTGCTGGCGATCGACGAAAATACCCGTGTGGAACCAAGTTCGCGTCAGGATCGGGGGTACCTGAGATGCCAGTTCATTGTTCGTTGATGGAGGCAAAACCCCGTCGGTCGTCAGCGAGCCCAATTCTTCCGTATCCCACTGCTCAACCATACCAAATCCACGGAACTCGCGTTCATGACCATCGAAGTAGCCGTGATGGTAGGCATATCGGCTTGCGAAGCGGTTACGACTGATGTGGTCGTAGGTTTCAATGCGTTCGACGACATGAACTGGGAATGGCAAACGTGTGATCCATGGCTTGCCTGCGTACTTGTCTTGTAAGTAGAACTTTGTCGATGGTGCGTAAGTCAGTCGCGTTTCTGCGCCGAGATTGTTGATCGTCCGAATCAACAAATGTGGTTTTTGGGAACCCATCAAATTTACATAACGCATCGGTCGCTCGGCATCCCCGGGCAACGCCGAGCACCAGACCAGGCAAGCTGTCCCGTTGCCGAGCAAGTCGGCAGTCGAAATGCTGACCCGATCATCCACACGGGGGAAGACGTTGAGTTTCTGCGGTTCGCTCCAGCCGTTACCCGACTGGTTGAAATACAAACGAACGCCATCGCGGTGCAGGTAGATGATATCGGTGGTGCCCGATCCGTCGATGTCGGCTAGTTGGATCCTGGACTGGTCAAACTGGTCGGGGTTATCGAACTGCGGTGGATGATCCATCGCGATCTTCGCACCGAAGCGTCCGTAACCTAGATTGGGCCAGTAACAGATTTCGCTGTTGCGAATACGGACCAGATCGGTCAGGCCATCGCCGCTGAAGTCCGCGAGATAGATCGATTGCGTGCCGTCGGCGAAGACCAGACGCGGGCCCGTTTCCTCGTCGAACGACTGAGCGACACGTCGGGCCGGCCCAAAACCTTCTTCGGCCATGGACGGGTGCCACACGATTGCTTGGTCTTCCGTGATCATGACATCTGCATGTCCATCGCCGTCCAGATCTACGAACTTCATGTTCGGGTCACGCATGTTGCGATTGAGACGTGACGGAAATGTCTGGAATGGACGCCAGCCTTCGGCTTGATCATGCTCATAGAATCCGGGGGTCGGCCCATCGAACATCACCAGATCCAATTCGCCGTCTCCCGCCAGGTCCATGAACTGAGCGCCCGCTGCGAGCGCCATATTGGGCTTCGAGGCAACCAGCTCTAGCGGTGCCAACTCAACCTGTTGGTCATTCATTGGGCTGATGTTGCGTTTGTAGAACCAGGCCTCAGCCTGTTCAGAAAGGATTCCCGGGATACCCTCGCCGTGGAGATCGATCCATTGATAACTTGTCCCATCAACGCCTATCGGTAAGCTATTGAGACTTGCTGGATCGACTTCTTCTACAGTCTCCTGGACGACGGGCTCACTGTATTGGAACTCCACCGGTGGCAGGCTGCGTTTCCTGTAACCAGTATCTTCGCGCTGGTAAGCACATTGAGTGGCCGCTCGCAAAAAAGTGTAGACCGGATTGCGATCGTTAACGGGATTCTGTTGATGCGAGTAGGTAAAATCCGTTGACCGCACAAGGCAATCGTTGCCGACACCCAACTCGTCTGGGAAATGATGAAACATCAGAACGCGTTGGCAGAGTCGGGTTGTGCGGACTTCAAAACCCGCACGGTACGAAGAGAACGGATCGTCGCGAAAAATCCACTCACTCTCATCGTTCGGTGTAGGAGCATCCCAGTTGTGCTCACCGAAATCGAAAACAACTTCGAACATCCATTCGGCGATGTCCAGTTGCGTCTTATCGACAATGTTTGGCCGATGTCCTTCATCATCCAGCAATGGACGACGGTTTCCGTAGAGAATACGCTTCAGATAACTATTGGCTGTTCGCTTCACATCATTTCTGTCGCCACGGTTTCGTTCGCAGGCATTGTCCAGGTCAACATTAGCTCCGTCTTCACTTTTGTATTGGTAGACGACAGCGTTTCCGCTGCTGTCCCGCGTTTCGCAAATAAGCCAACTGAAGACTCGACCAGAATCAGTCGGATCGGTGATGCGAGATTCAGGGTCCTTGCCGTAGACCGCAAGAATGTTGTCTCTTGAAATCGATCGCCAATGGATATCTCCATCGCTGCGTCGGGTCCAACGCTCTATGCGAGAGAACATCCCTTCGATGCGAGGCCGGAAACGATGAACTGTGTATTCTGTGTCGCTCTGATTTGCATGGGGAAGAGGTGCATCCTCGTGGTGAAATGGGACGAGATCCTCAGCCCCGGACAGAATGAACACGTCCGATTCTTGGGCGTCGAGATACTGCGGCAGACCTTTGTCCGTTTTGCGAGTAATCGCAGGAATCGACAGATTCCAGCCAAAGCCAAACGGGCTGTTTCCGCTGCCAGAATCATAAGTGATCGAGAGCTGAGGACCGAAACCGGAACGGCCAGGGCTTGTGGCAATTGGCACGGACATTGAGCCCGTACCTGTTACTGGATTTGCGGTAAACTTTTCGCCGACACCACGAATTGCACCGCCACCCTTCGGCAATGTGACGCTGGGTGCCGACACCGCGAATGAATTTCCCTCGCCGCTATTCGAAGGGAGATTCGAATTCCTGTCAGAGGAATCGCCGCGACCGGATTTGGAAGGCTCCTGTGAGAACATCGGCAATTCACCTTACGACGTAGTCGATGATTCGAAAGGAAGTGAACATGACGTTATGGTAAACTAGTGCTTGGACTGCGAGAACTGCACAGAGCAAAACACTTGCTGCCCACTTGAGAAAGAGGCTGTCCTTTTCTGGCTGCCAAAGTTAGCCAACTCGGAAGGCCGCACGATGGCGCCATTAAAGTTCCTCAACTAGAGCGTCGAACAATGTGACGATAGTCCTGCAAGTGCGATCAAATTGATGGTGAGCCAGATGCGTTTTCCTGCCATCCCGCGAGCGCCGGAATCCGATTGATCCGACAACACTTGGCGACAAATATAAATACTCTGACATCGTTACTAGGGACTCGTTCGGAAATAAGTTACCGGATTGGTATTGAAATGTAACAGAGTGTTTGGGGATATCATCCCCATGCCGGACGCACAATTGGTAAACGGAATTCGTAAAAAGTAGGAAAGTCAACGATTCATTGGGTTTTCAAACTGCTATTTGTTGCAGTTTTTTTCGGACGAGCCATAAATGAAAAACGAGATAATGGCGGGGATCGCCATGAGGCTCAAAAACAAAATGAGCACGAGTATCCCAAGCGCCGGTGCCGCTCTCCCGCAGCCGTCTGTAGAGCCAGGCACGTGCCAAGCCCGGGCGCGATCGGCGGCGCGGCGTGTCAGGCCCATCGATGTTGCCGCCTGTTGGTGAGATAGCCCCGCGAAAAATCTGAGCTTTACCAGTTCTGCAGCTTGTGCATCATGTTGTTCCAGCTCACCCAAGGCTTCATCGAGCATTACAAAATCGGCGGGCCGTTCGTCCAGGTCTTCGCAAAACTGTTCGAGGTCTAACTCAATTCGTTTGGACAAGCCACCGCGCTTTTGAGCTGCCTTGGCTCGGGCGCGTTCAACCAAAATTCGACGCATGGCCTCGGCGGCAGCTCCCAGGAAATGACGCTGACTCTCGAATCTTGGGAACTCTCCGTGTTCGGTCCCCACCAATCGCAAATAGGCTTCGTGGACCAAAGCCGTCGGTTGCAGGGTTTGGCCTGGCGACTCATGGGCAAGTCACGACACGGCCAATCTGCGAAGTTCCGAGTAGACTAACGGGAGCAACTCCCCACTGCGCCAGGCTCGCCGCGATTTGCGGCATCGAGGAGTTGCGTGATTTGCGACACTACGGAGGACCTGATAGATGCGTTCAAGTAGAGCGAGTTTCCACCCACGGACTTAAATGCGGCTTTTATCGGGTTTTCGATGGACAATGCCGCAGACCGCAGACGGTAATAGTATAGCCTGGCTAGTTGGAAAGTTGTAAGAACAACCATGCTCGAGCGTGGTTCCAGTATCTTGCTGACGTCGCTCGCGAGATCTTGAGAATTTCGCACGACTGTTCGATGGTCATGCCGCCAAAAAAGCGCAACTCAATCAATTTGGCTTGGATGGGATTTTCCTCCGCCAGTTTTACGAGGGCATCATCGAGTTGAACCAGATGGTCGTCATCGAAATCTAACGCTTTCTCACTGCCGTCGAGTTCAACTCGAACAAGGTCTCTTCCGCGTTTCAGGCTTTGCTTTTTCCTGGCGTTCTCAATCAAAATACGTCGCATGGCGTTGGCCGCAGCAGCGAAAAAATGAGCCGTGCTGCCCCAATCCTGTTGGTCTTCTTTTGCAATCAATCGTAGGTAAACTTCATGCACTAAGGCAGTTGGTTGCAGCGTTTGACCAGGCCTTTCGTGACGAAATCTTGCAACCGCCAGTTTTCGAAGCTCGGCATAAACTAGTGGAAAGAGCTCATCAGACGAATTTTGCTTGCCTTCTCGAATTGCTTTCAGGATCTGAGTAATCTCACGTTTATCTGACATATTCAGACCTCTCGGGCAGGCCCGTTTCCGCGCTCAAGTAAAATTGTTGAACAACAACCGGACAACTCAATCGCGAAATTTCACCGTATACTCAATGGAACGGCGAAAAACTAAATAACCGTGCGCGATTCTGAGGTAGCGGAACTCGTCAAGAGTTTCGGATGTCCCACGAAAACCTTGACGGTTTCCGCTACTATGCTATCACGATTGAGCACGGCTATTTAGTAGCAAGAATCGATATTCCGGGTGGAGTAAGCCTGATCGAATCGCTTCGGTAACAGCAAATCACATGAACGAATCTGAGATTTTTCTTACCGCTGTTCAAATCGAAGAACCGCAAGAAAGACTTGCATTTCTAGCTTCGGTTTGCAATTACGATCCCGAACAACACCAGAGAATTGTAGCACGAATTGCGAAATATCATGAATGGCTGGGAAGCTGGGATGACTATTCCGACAAACTTGCCAAGCAGTTCATCCAAATCTCGACAGAAACCACTGGAGAATTCTCGGATGGGCAAGTTGCGTGCGAAGATCTGGATTCGTCGCCGAACACGTTGGTTCCTGGTTCACGGCTGGGTGCCTATGAAATTCTGCGTTGCATTGGCATCGGAGGCATGGGTGAGGTTTATTTAGCACACGACGATCGACTTGACCGCAAAGTAGCACTCAAAATACTACCGCTGCGTTATGTAAACTCGCCTCAATGGTTGAAACGATTTGAACGCGAAGCAAAGTCGGCGAGCTCGTTAAACCATCCGAATATTCTGACAATTTTCGAAATTGGAAGTTCGGGTGATAGCCGTTTTATCGCATCGGAGTTTGTGGCTGGCCGGTCGCTTAGAAATCTTATCGGCACTGATTTGGACTTGGACAAGAAACTGGATCTAGGAATTCAAATCGCCGAAGCGTTAATTGCGGCTCATTCGGCCAATATTGTCCATCGCGATATCAAGCCTGAAAACGTAATGGTGCGTCCCGACGGGCTGGTCAAGGTCCTCGATTTTGGCATTGCCAAGTACTACGCGACAGATTCCATCGATGAAATCGTTCTCCCTCGTTCAGATACAGATTCAGGCTTCATTATGGGGACAGTTCGTTACATGTCCCCAGAGCAAGCCAGGCAGCATTCGATCGATTTTCGAGCGGATCTGTTTAGCTTGGGCGTGGTAATGTTCGAGCTTTTGACGGGAGCCTTGCCGTATCAATCCAATAATGACGTGGGGATATTGACGACACTCATCAGCGATGGACCGTTGCGAATGGAGCGACTTGCACAAGTCTCGCACATTGAACTTGAACAATGCGTAAAAAAACTACTTCGCAAGGATCGTGAAGCGAGATACCAAAGCGCAAAAGAAGTTGTCGTGGACCTTAAACAGGCTCGACGCCAGTTGGACCGATCCGCCGTCCGCTTTCGCGATGACGACCTTGTTCAAGATGAAAATCGGAGTCAGGCCTCCGCTAAGACGAATCGGACGAGCGCGACGGATACGACAATTGAGATCCCAGAAGTGCGTTATGCTCGAAGCGGCGACGTCAATATCGCCTACCAAATTGTCGGCCGAGGAGAACTCGACTTGGTCTTTGTCATGGGTTGGGTTTCCCACTTGGATTGGTTTTGGAAAGAGCCATCGTTTGCCCGATTTCTAAAACGTCTGGCCTCGATTGCGCGGTTAATTATTTTCGACAAACGTGGAACTGGATTATCGGATCGCGTTCCCTACGATCAGTTACCCTCACTTGAACAACGCATGGATGACGTGCGGGCGGTTATGGACGCCGCCGGGTCCGACAAAGCAATTCTGTTGGGCGTTTCTGAAGGCGGTCCGATGTGCAGTCTGTTTGCAGCGACGTATCCTGAAAAAACGCTTGCACTCGTCATGATCGGGTGCTACGCCAGGCGATTGCGAGCGCCGGACTACCCATGGGGACCCAACCAAGAACAACACAACCAATTTCTGAATGAGATAGCCAGGGATTGGGGCGGGCCGGTGGGGCTGGGCGTTCGAGCGCCAAGCAAAGCCAACGATGCTGAGTTTTCAAATTGGTGGGCAACGTATCTGCGCATGGGTGCCAGTCCAGGTGCTGCGCTAGCGCTTACGAAGATGAATTCTCAGTTCGACGTACGACCTATCCTAAGAGCTATCCAAGTGCCCACACTTGTCCTGCATCGCACTGGAGACCGCTGCTTGTTAGTTGAAGAAGGACGATATTTGGCCGAGCAAATACCGGGTGCACAGTTCGTCGAACTATCGGGCGAAGATCACCTTCCGTTCGTTGGTAATCAAGATGAAATGTTAAACAACATTGGAGAATTTTTGACCGGTTTGAAGCCGCATGAGAAAGCTCACCGAATATTGGCGACGGTATTGCACGCGCAGGTTCTGCATGTGATCGGCCCTGAAGTCTTGAACAAACCGCAACGAACCGATTTATCTCATGCGCATTTTGTGCGTGAATTAGAACTGTTTCGGGGTAATACCATTCAGACTGCGGATACGTGCATCTCTGCTAGTTTCGATGGACCGGCTAGAGCGATTCGAGCTGCCCTGGCGATTCGCAATTCGGCTGTGCGACTAGGCGTCGAGTTGCAAATTGGATTGCATACCGGTGAAATCGAAATCTATCAGCAGCGAATCAGCGGCCCAGCGGTAGAGCTGGCCGAAAGGGTAGCCCTCTTCGGCGGAAAAAATGAAGTATTCGTTTCTAGCACCGTAAAGGATCTGGTGGCCGGCTCCGGAATTCAATTCGCCGAAAAGCGCACCGTCCGACTCAGCGACGATCTGCCGGAATGCGGACTTTATCAAGTCAGAACATAGTCGGTTTGACATCTGGTCATGCTAGCCAGGCCAATTTCCTGTCAAAATTCGTTTTGTGGGTTGAGCCGCGAACTTTCGCCATTTTCTGTTGTAATTCGTTGATTGCCGCTAGCGACTGCGGCTCAGATCAAACTCAATTTTTTAGCTGGACCGCTTTCTGCAGACGGTGCATAAAACTCTCCTTAACGCAAGAGTCATTGTATTTGTCGGATTTTTTCAAATTTTGTGAGGCGCGCCGTACGGTTTCAACGCAGTGAATGGTGTCACTTCGACTTTGAACCAAGTTAAGCCGCGAGAAAACAAAATGCGTGCCCGATCAAACTCCGCTAAAAAATCCGCCTCATCTCGCAACAAAAAGAAAAACGCATTCCTCAGAAACATGCGTATTGAGTCGCTCGATCAGAGAATCTTGCTCTTCCATGATCCGGCAAAGACGGATGGTCTGCTGAATTCAAACGCGGAGTATCGATCGTTCGATGAAGGCGCGGCTCCTGTGGAACAAGTGGTTTATTTGAATTTCAATGGAGCTTCGGCAGTTAATTATCGCGGACCAATCGAGATCAGGAATATGGATGTGCCAGCATTCGCGGCACCCGCTTCCTTGCTCGGCAAAGAAAACGCAATTGTCGAAAATGTTCAGGATGCGCTTCATCAAGCCTTCGAAGGGATGCCCGTTTCCTTTCAAACAATGCAGCCCGCTGGCAACGGATACTCAACGATCTATGTAGGCGGAGATGGCTCGGCGTTCCGTGAGCATGGCCACTACTGGGGCCTGGCGGAACAGGTAGATCACGGTAATCTCGATCATGACGATAACGCTCTTGTCTTCAGCGATGTCATTCCCAGTAGTGCAATGAGCCCTGAAGAATATGGACGTGACTTGGCAAGAGTCATTGCACATGAAACGGGTCACCTATTGGGATTCGAACATTCCCATAGCGATCAACATAGCCGTGATCCACTGGCACATGTGGCCTTCAAGCCGTACACGCACGTCGAGGTAGCGGTCGATGTTAGGCGGGACTTGCTGGAGGACGGTAAGGTTACGATTAAGGGCAGAGAGTACAGCGTCCATCCGCGAATCATCGAGGCGATTAAGCAATATCCTGCCTTCTACTACGGTGGAGCTGGCGATGACGCGTTCCCAGACCTAGTCATGGCTCAAGCCATTGTGCATCCAGACTCGACTGGAGTTTGGGTCGGTCACACGCTGGACAAGGCATGGGCAGTACAAGGTGGCAACGAATACTCACCTGCCGAACAGTTGCAAATCTTGGCCTTCGCGTATGGCTTTGCAACACACGCCGCGGGCGACGTCTGGGCCCACACACTGGCCAATGATTTTACGGATGGGGTCTGGCCTGATTTTGGAAACATTTTTGATCCAAGTAATGATACTGCGCGATTGAACCCAATTCGGCACATCATTATTGAAGCTTACTCAAACGACGCAACTCCCAACTACGACGGTGTCAAGTTTGTTGACGGCAATGATGGCGAGGTCGAACGGACCCGGCTTCCCGATGGCGACGTCAGCAGCGACAGTTCAGCTCCGCGTGAGATTGACTCACCGCATCGCTTCATTTTCGAGACGACAATCAAGGATCTTCCCGATCTGCCTGGTCATAAAGAAGATTTTCTGGTTCAGGTGACCGAGGACGTTTCAACGGTTATTGAGGACTTGAAAAGTGGGATATTCCCAGCATCGATTCGCAGTCAATTGCAGGAATTGGTCGAACCTCAAGCTCCAGTTTTCCTATCCGACAGTACGCTTGTCACGAAACTCCAAGATGACAATAACTGGCGAGTAAACAGTGACTTCAAAGAGTTGATCATTCGAAGCGAATTGTCGGCCAGGGGCGATCTGATACTTGGTGTTTACGAGCACATTCAATCACGTGGCCCGGTGTTGGATTTCGTCATTGATCTGCGAGATACGCTTCTCCGACTGCGCGCCCTTGAAACGGACCCAGCCAGTTTACCGGAAGAGCCGTTTAGAGCGGAGATCGACCGTGTTTTGGCAGCCGGCAAAGCACTCGTCGAAGGAGACGATATCGACACCGACGGGTTATTTGACGATGTAAAACTGCTGGCGGAAACGATCATCGACGCGTTTAAAGAATCGTTTAACGAAATCGCGAATGGCGGAATTCCGTCGGATGAATCCATGCTCGCTGTGGCAGCGGCCTTCGGGTCGGCGGGCGGCGGTAACAAAGCTGGGTACCTCGGATATTGGATCGAGAGTATCGATACCACTCTGCAGAATTGGAACCGACTTGGTCAGGCCTTTACCAAGGCATTCTTCTATCCACAGATCGGCCGCGAGCTGCAAAACCAAAAAGGGATCAGCTTGGGACCGGATGCAGTCAATCCTGATTTCCCCGATGAGCGCGGCAAGGTGGAATCCAAGGTCAATGTCGTTGATCGATTCTTAAACGAACTCGACGATCCCAATGGCGACCAGAGCACGGACGATTCATTCGTGAACCAGTTCTTCATTCCGATGCTCGGTATGCCGCGTGCGATCGGAGACCTCCGCGATGGGCTGCATGAATTTCGGGAGGAACTGAATGACAAATTCATGCAACCGCTCGACGAACTGCTCGGCCCACTTCCCAATCCGCTCAGGGGAGTCGTCGATTTCGTCAAGGATAAGATCTTTGACTATGTCAAGGACTTTGCCGAAGACTCAATCGCGAATGCATTCGGCGTGAATATCGATTTCCAGCTCATCGAGTTCATTTTCAACGTCGGCCCGTCAAACCTGATGGGTGTTAAGAACATTATCATCGACGGCAAAACTCTGCCGTTGTTCAAGGAAACCGACCATGCGCGACTCGATCAGTATTTAGGATTTGTTGGGACCGACTACAACCTGCCGATCGATTTGGACGAGTTTGAAGATCTGCTCGCCGAGGCCGAAGTAACCAACGTGACATTTGAGTTTCACCCCAACGCACGGGGCCGGTTGAAACCGAATGTGGAATACGACAAGGAAGAATTTGCTGCATTCGCCAATACCCGTACGACCGCCAAGATGTTGCTGTTACAAGAGAACCTTGTTAACGAAGCGCCGGTGGGCGGTTTACAGCCGAAGACCATCAGCAAGCTCCTTACCGATCTAACCGGTCGAAATTACGATTTTGCAAAAATGAACCTTAACGGCAATCATGGTGGCAATATCATGACGGCTACGATGCCGAACGTGATCGACCCATTTGGCTTGCCAGTCAGTGTGTTGCAACAGTACGCAAATCCTGTCAGTTCCGATCTGTGGATACGACTGATCGATGCAGATCACCAATGGCGTCAAGACAGCCGCTTTGCCTTACAGGATCAATACCGCTTTCACGAGACTGGAACCGGCCAGAATGCGACGGAATGGCTTTTCAACGGACTAGCGCCGGGGGCAACCTACAAGCTGCAGACCGATTGGTTGGTCAACGAATTTCTGTCCGATCAAGGGAGAGTGTTTACGTCGACGGCCGCCCAATATGAAGTCTTCACTGGCGGAAACCTGCTGCGAACTGTTGCCATCAACCAAGGAGGCTTCCCCGATGACGAAGTGATAATTCCAACAGATCCCAACAGCTTCGAATCGTCGGGACAAGCTTGGGAGAATTTGGGAACTTTCGTCGCCGGCCCCACCGGTTCGCTTCGCGTGCGTCTAAGCAATATTGACCGTTCTGCGAATTTTGCTGCAGAAAATGTCGTGAACAGTCTCATTCAAGTAGGGAATACGGGGCTCGAGACTGGCCAGAGAGTTGTCTTTCACCAGGGTAATGGCAGCAGCGGAAATCTCGTGGATGGAGGAGTCTACTTTGTCATTGCAGTAGACGACAGGCATATCCAATTGGCAGCAACATTGACCGACGCGACCCGGACCGAAGCTCCAAATGTCCCGAGTCCAATTCCAATTTCAGTCGGAATAATGTCTGGCAGCGGTCATTATCTGTCGGTAGGGAGTTTTGTCGTAGCCGGTCGAGCGCGACTCGCGCCGGTAAACTCTCTCGAACCAGCTCGCATTGTTACCAACAAGGATGCGGGCTATTCCGAAACCACGCCGATTTTGGCATCGCCGATTCCTAGGGGCGAGACTGAATTAAACAACGCAGTCGTGCCGCAGTCATTGCTGGATGTGATGGTCGATCAATTGGATGAAAGCGATTCGTTCTTCAACGAACGCGACTTCAACGACCTCGAAGGCTTGGTTCAGAAACTAGTTCCTTCTCCCTTGGATTTAACCGACATCGATCCGCCGGATGTCCAAGACCCCGTATCAGCTTTCCTCTGGAACGAACTTTCAAGCGAGAGCCAGCAATTGCTGGTTGATTTCTTGGGAGATAGTGCCCAGGAAAGCGACGTCGCGGCGATCTTGGTCGATAAGTTCAACGAATTATTAAAAGGACCATCCATTCACAATCCTCCTGTCGATTCAACGCGATTTGACAGGGTCACGCTTCTGGCTGAGACAGGAGCCCTGCTGTCCTTGGAACGTCTGGACGGTGAGCGGCTTGTTCGCCTAAATCGACTGTTGCTTGAAGATGCGTACCGCCACGAAATCGTTCGAAGTCTTGCCAACAGTTTCGTTGTACAAGTCGTGACTCCGAGCGTTGAATGGCGATTGATTCGCATAGACAAAGTCGATGCGGAAGCGAGCAACAAAGTCGTTTACGGCCATCAGTATCGCATTTTCAATAATCGCATTTCCTTTCAAATTTCCAAGCCATGGCGAGGCACAGAGTATCCCACCGGCCAGGGAAACTTCCCACTCTGGGAAAGCAATCTCCTTCGGCCAGCGTTTCGTACTCTCTTCACAGACTGGCAGAACGGGATCGACAATTTTCCCGATTTAGGCGACAGCACTACGGATGATCCGAACGCCATCACACCTCCATCAGCGATAAGTTTTGGCGAGTTTCCTCCTTACACTCCGTTCCGTCCAACGTTGACCGCACCGACCACCGGGACACTCCTGGTTGACGGCAACGATGTGCTCGATTTGGTTGGAACACTGACGTTTAATAGTATCGTCGGCAATGGTGATGCGATCGAGGACTCGCTAACGCTGAACGTGAACGGCGACGTGATACTCAATGGGTTTGTCGGTGGCCGCGGCCTAAAGAACATCACCATCATCGCCACTGGATCGATTACAGTAGCCGACAGCGCGACCATTTCTTCTCGGCAGGTTGGTCTTCGAGCCAACCACTGGGATGCTTCTTCGATTGCTGACTCTGGCAACATCACTCTCGAAGCACCGATTATTGACGTTGGCCTAGGTGCCAACATAGTGGCACATGCAACAGACGGATTTGTCGCTGGTAATGTGACGCTGACCGCAGATGACCAGTTTGACGATTTGGGGAACGCTTTCTTTATTCCAAACTACAAAACCACTTCCACGCTAGCCGCGATTGATTTGGCAATGGACGCGCGCTTGACCGGAGGAAACATTACGCTTCAAACGACCGCGGTTACGAAGAAAGCCCCAAATATCGACGTCGATTTTTCGACGCCGACGCGTGCCATGGCGCTGGCAGATGTAGACGGCGACGCTGACCTCGATTTGGTTGTTGGGACCCATCAAGGAGGAGTGTTGATCTATAGGAATGTGCTTGGCAAGTATGAGGATACGCCACTGGCAATCGAAATCGATCCTCAATTCGTTACAACCTCGATCGCGGTCGGCGACGTGGATGGTGATTCGGACATAGATGTCGTAGCTGGCAACCGTGGCCAGCCAGCGCGACTGTTCCTGAACAACAGCAACGCTGGCATTGGTACGTTCGGCCCAGGGCTTTTCTCTGCCGGAGCGAACATCGGGCCAGCTCGCGATACCATGGCTGTAGCTCTGGGTAATCTCGATGCCGATACCGCGCTCGAATTAGTGGTTGGTACCGATGGAGGCGGAGTTTTCGTACATCAGTTCACAGCCGGCAACTTTAACAGCGGCACTAGCATACTAGGCAGCGGGTTCAACACGTCGTCCTTGGCTCTAGGTGACGTAGACAACGACAATGACCTCGACCTGATCGTTGGCAACCGTGGCCAGGCCAACCGATTTTACCGTAACACCGCCGGTGTACTTTCATTCGGGTCGACCGTTGGGGCCGCGTTGGATACCTCGTCCGTAGCACTTGGAAATCTTGACGGTGATGCCACACTTGAACTGGTTGTTGGCACCGACGGAGACGGAATCCAACTTCATCAATTCTCGAGCGGAGCTTTCGGTGCGGCAATTGCCATCGACAACACTCCGCGTGCCACGACATCTCTGGCCCTAGGTGACTTGAACCTCGATGGCAACGTCGATGTCGTCGTAGGCAATCTTGATCAAGCAAATCTGATGTACGTCAACTTGGGTGCAGCGGCCTTTGCAGCAGCCCGCGAAATCACCAGCGATATCAATCCCACGCGAGCGATCACGGTTGGAAATGTTGGCGGCGATGACGACGGACTTGACGTGGTCGCTGGCAATTACCTCCAACCCGGACGGCTCTATCTCTGGGAAAAACTCAATTTTGAGTTCACACTAGGCAACATAACTTCGAACTTTGTTGCTGACGGGTATCGTATCGGAATGGATATCGGTGTCGAATCGGAATTGGTTGACAAAGCTGAGCAGATCGAACCACTCAATATCTCTACCGATTCGGCGGTGTTCGTTTCCGCAGTGTCGGAGTCGACAATCCATTTGGCATCTGGTGTGACGGTAATCGCCAGTGGAAATGTGACTTTGAATGCCGACTCAACCGCGCTCGTCGACATGACTACGCAAACAAGTGGCTTCGGCATAACCTTTGGCAATTCATCACCCACTGCCGAAGTAACTCTCGATGCCGGAGTGACCATCAACGCGGTTGGCGAATTGAAGATCGCTGCACTGGCTAATAATGATCTGAAGGTCACTTCATTCATTCCGGGTGTCGGGGTAAGCTCGAATGTCTCGTTTAGCTTGGCGTCTGCACATTCAAACTCGCTGGCAGACATCCAAAATGGAGCCACCATTACTGCCGGCACTGCTGATATCAAAGCCGAGAACAAGAATTCGTTTCGCAATACGGCCAGCGCAATCGGTTTTGGCACCGCATCCGAGTCCGAAAACGCGATTGGTGCGAGTGTAGCTCTATCATTCTTCCAGTCCAACGCCAAGGCGAACGTCAGCGGCATCATTACCACCGCAGGCGACATGAATGTCCATGCACAATCGATCAACGACATCAATGTCACTCGAACATTTGCTCATGTCGGTAGCGGTTCGTCGCAACAAGAAGAAAAAGAGGAAGGGGGCATTAAGGGAGCAGTGAAGGGTTTTCTTTGGGACAAAGTTGTGGAATTCATAGAAGCACATGTCCCGCTCGCTAAGGAAATCGGGGACATCCAAAGTGAGATCGAAGAATATAACATCGATTTTCAGAGTAGCACGCCCGAAAATCAGTACGCGGGAGCCATTGCTCTGGTGACCAGCGATAACAATGCCGCTGCAGTCATCGGCAATGAGGCTTGGATCACAGTTGGTGGTGGCCTGAAGGTGGATTCCTTGGCGGAAGATCCATTTCAAATCAGCGCTTCGGGCAATGCTGGTGCGCTGCGACCGGCCGACGAAATGAGCGTGGGAGGAGCGCTCGTCTATTCAAAGGTAGCCAATCAAGCGAACGCCTTCATCGCTTGGAACAGCACGGTCGACGTCAGGAACACGCTCGAACTTCATGCGAAGGCCAACTTCACCAGCCCGGTTGATCCGCTGCAACTCGGATTGGCCATCGCAGGCTTTGGCGACGCCACTCAAACCGAGGCAATCGGAGGCGCTTACGGCTATGTGTCCGCGTTCAGCAGCGACGCAGAAAACGACGAGTCTTCGTCTGTCCAGCAGCAAATCGAACAGCCCACGAATAATCTCGTGAATCACGTTCTCGACGAAGAAGAAATAGGCACAAGTTTCATTCATGCCGGCGGATCGGTTGCAGGCGGCGGTACGGCTGTCGGCGGCGGTATCAATTTAATGTTCACATACAATTCAGCAGATGCAGGCATCGCGCCGCAGGCTCGTATTAACCAACGCTCGGATGAACTCTGGACCGGACCGACACGCGTAAGTCTTCAAGACGTTGTGGTGACAGCGGAAAGCTCGATGGAAGTTGTCAACTACGCCGGCAACCCGTCGGTTCTCAACTTCATTAGAGATGACGCCCAGACCGCAGTCGGCGGCTTCATAGATCTGATCTTCACACAGAATTTTGCCAATGCACACATCGACGACCTGCCGCAAGTTTCGGCAGATTTAGACGTAAAACTGACGGCCACTACCGACGTGGATTTGACGACAGTGGTCTTCTCTGGCAACCTTGCAACAAAAATTGGGATTGATGGAGCAGCTATGCTCGACCGAGTAAGCAACCAAACGCGAGCCTACATCGAAGATCGCGCTGTGGTCGACGCGGTACGCGATGTAAATCTAGATGCACAAAGCGACGTGAATGTGATCTCGATTGCACCAGCCATAGCCATCGGTGGTGCAACGGGAGTTGGTATGGGAGTATCGATCAGTGAAATCCGCGACCAAACGCTGGCTTTCATTGGCGACTCTCAGGAAGACGTTTCCCCGGGTGGTTTTGGCGGAGAGCTTGGGTCAGTTCATGCCGGCAATGATCTGTCGGCTTCTGCTCGTTCCAATCCTCAGTCTTGGAGCATCGCGGCTTCTGCCGGAATAGCAACCGGAACGGACAATGGTAGCAGTAGCTCGACCGGCAACGTCGATCTGGGCACGGGCAGCAGCGCCAGTTTTGGAATGGGGCTATCCGGATCGGTAGGGCTAAATTGGATTGATCAAGTTACCGAGTCGTTCATTCGCGACAGCGTGACTGTGACGGTAGGTAGAAATCTCACTCTGGAAGCTGAAAGCAATCCGCAACTCATTTCTGGTGCTGGCGCCTTCGCATTCGCAAACGGGCAATTTGGTATTGGCGGTACGTACGCGCACAATCAACTCATCCAGACAACGCGGGCCTACACCGCGCACGCCGACATCCAAGCTGAGGCAGTTGAGCTGGACGCGCACTCTGACAACACGATTCTCGGTATCTCTGCCAGCGGTGCCGGTGCCAAGGCTGACCCGGCCATCGCTGGCGGTGCGAACCTAAATTCTCTCAACCAGCGTACGCTCGCCTACCTTGGCGATGGAACAACCATGAACGCTACGGACGTCTCCGTTCTAGCAAACAACGCGAATCATCTGATCCCGATTGCAGGTGCAATTGGTATTAGCGCCGGCGGAAATTTTTCCGTGGGTGCCAATGCGGACTTGGTCTTCACCGATACCGAAGTTGCAGCTTGGATCGGAGCTGCGAAAAAGACGTTCGATCCAACCGACGACGCGATTCTAAATCGGAACGAAATCGTCTTCGAGGACCGGATACTGATTTACGACCATCAATTAACAACTGGCCAACCAATTGTCTATCGCAATGGGGGCGGGACAAGCATCGGTGGACTTGCAGATGGGACTACATACTTTGTTATTCGAATTGATGCCAACCATATCAGCCTGGCATCAAGCCCTGTTGCAGCAAAAAAAGGTATTGCGATTGGACTCGACGATCGCGTAGCCGATGGTAAGTCACATAGTTTGGAAATATCCAGTTCGACCGACCTAACCGCGACGGGCGACGTCAATGTTTTGGCTGAGAATGATGTAGATCTGATCGCGGTTTCGGCTTCGCTGGCGATCGCCACAAGTGGCTCGGGCGTTAGCGGTTCGGCCTCTTTGGTGAATATCGCGCACACCGTGGAAGCATATATTTCTGAAGGTGCCCATGTAACTTCCGCCGGCAACATCGAAATGAATGCCGATGACGATTTCAAGGCAGTAGTCGTGGCTGGCTCCGCAGGTGGCGGCAGCAATGTTGGCGTTGGTTCGTCGTTAACGAGCGTCAAGATCGAACGTACTACTCTCGCGTATGTCGGCCAGGACGCGACCGTAACAAGTGGAGGCACAACAGGATTAACTGTTGATGCAACCAGCAATTCATCGGTGGTGCCGTTCGCCGTTGGTGGCGCAGGTGCTGGTGAAAGTGCAGTTGCAGGGTCGGCTGTTATCTCTCGAATCCACGATACCACGTTGGCATATATCGACGACAACGCAACAATTGCTGCTCATCGTGCAACCCAGCCGGGCATGTCCAGCATTCTGGTTCAAGCAGAGAACAACACCGTTCTGAAGAACGCCTCAGGTACTGCGGCAATTGGTGGTAATCGGGGAATAGGCGGTTCGATTGATGCAGCTAGGATTGAAAAGGACACACGGGCGTTCGTGGGAGGCGGAACCCATTTGAACGCCGACAAAAACATAACCGTTTCAGCTAACTCCAGCGAAGATGTTTTTTCGGTTGCGGCTTCGGTCGGCGTGTCCGGTTCCACAAGCATACTGGGTGCCCTATCGGGTTATAGTGTTGATGTGACGACGCAGGCCATCCTTGGCGACAGTCCGCTTGACGACCTTGCACCGCTTGCGCCGAGCGTCGCGCATGCAGCCGGAAGTGTAATCGTTTCGGCCGACGACAAAAATACAATGGATTTCGTTGGAGGTGGTGTCGGTGTTTCTGGAGGAGCAGCCGTCGGCGGGGCGGCTTCGATCGCCGTCGTTCGCAAATTGACGGAAGCAATCATTGCTCCCACTGCTCAAGTCGATGCCGACTCGCTGGCATCGATCAGTCCGGTCACCGCCAACAGTGGCAAGTTTAATATTGCGTTTCCAAATGTTGCGTTCGACAGCGATCGCGTTAAGCCACCGAGTTTTCCATCGCGTGACTCCGATGGCGATGGCCAAAACGACTTAGCCGACTCGAGCATCATTCGCCCTCGCGTAGCTACCAACGCAACCGAATCGCGTCGAGGTGTCGTCGTTACGGCCACCAATCGTGACGATGTTGCCTCTTATATCGCCGGGGCGGGTGTCGGCGGCGGATTTACCTTTGGGTTATCGACTCCAGCCGCGATCTTGCGCGTGGATACAACTGCCCGCATCGGCGAAAACGCGCTGATCAACACGGGAAACCAGAATGCCGCGGGCATCGGCCAGTCGGTTCTAGTGGCTGCTGCAAGCGATTATTCGCATTTAGGACTCTCAGGAGCCTTGACGGCAACGGGTGGAGCATCCATTGCACCCGCGGGCAACATCGAATCAACTCACATGAATACACATGCTTCGATCGGTGAGAACTCACAAGTATCGGCCAAGCAAGACGTCACCGTTCAAGCTCACGCCACAGAAGATTCCTTGCTATTGACGGCCTCTGGTTCGGCGTCAGGCAGTGGTGGTGGCAGTGGTTCCGTTGCAGTCTTTGCCTTGAATAATACGACGTACGCTTCTATCGATGCAGGTGCTGACGTAGACGCAGGCGGAAATGTTGTCGTGATCGCGTCGGATGTCACCGACTTGGATACGATTGCAGGAGCGGCAGCCTTCGGGGCTTCAGTGGGTGTGAGCGTGTCGCTAGGTGTCAATGTTATACACAAAGACACACAAGCATTCATTGCGAACGATGCAATAGTGGATGCAAAGGCAAACTCTGCAAACGTTACTGTGCTCAATGACGTAGGTAGCTCTACGCTGTCGACGACAACGACTCGCGGTGTAGTTGTTCAAGCCAGCTCTAAAGAATCGTTGTTGGACATTGCCGCCTCGGGCGCTGGAAGCGCTGGCTTTGCTGGGGCAGGCGGAATCAATGTCAATGTCATCGACTCGGACACGTCGGCTCATATCGGCGACCGTGCAAGCATCAATACACTAAATTCCGGCGAGAACGCTTTGCAGTCCGTACATGTGATCGCAGGCAATGAAGTCGACGCCCGGTCAATAGCAGGAGGGCTTGCCATTGGCTCAGGAGCACTCGCTGGTGCAGTAGACATTGGCGTCGTTCGCAACGACACAACTGCTTTCATTGGGTCAAATGCAACGGTTCACGCCGTCAACGATATCGTGGTGAACTCACTTGCTAAGGAGGATATCAAGAGCCTTGGTGTAAGCGGTGGATTTGCAGCGACAGCGTCTTTTGCAGGTTCTGTAGCCGTTTGGGCTCTGGGGACAAAGTTTGATTCGACGTATTCCGATGACCAGACCACAACGAATAGCCTGAGTCATAGCGGGTCATCGGTCGATCAACAAGCTGCTACAGCTTCTGCCAGTGTCAGTACGATTCTCAGCCAGGGATTGAGTAGGTATAGCGGAGTCAATGGTAATCCTCCTGCACAAGAAACGCCAAAGTCTCAGATCGCCGATATTCTTCGTGCCAGCAAAGACTCACTTGCTCAGAATACGTTGACTAGTGCCCAGATCACGACTGACTTGTTCAACAGCTCGGATGCAACGGGGACAGTCGCCGAGATTCGCCCAGGCGCAGTACTGGCGGCTGGTGACGATATCAGTGTCCACGCGACGACCGATGTAGATTTAAGCAGCTTCGCCGGTTCCGCTTCGGCCGCAGCCGTTGCCGCAGTCGGTGCAGCAGTAAATGTCGAACGAATTCACTTCAAAACCGATGCCTTTTTCGCTGGTACTCTTGAAGACGCGGACAGTGTCAGCATCAAATCGCGCTTCAACAACGATACTGAAGGAAAAAGTTTTTCTGGCCAAGGAGCTTTAGGTGGGGCATTAGGTGCAGCGGTTACTTCCATTCGCGATGATAGTTCAACGACAGCTCGCATCGATGGATCGAGTGGAACGCATACAGCCATCCAACAAGCCGCTTCGGTTAATTTGGATGCAACTAGTATCACAACGCTGGACGGATCGACCGGACAGGGTGCACTAGCGGTCGGCGGCGCTGCGGGTGTAACGGTTACCAAAGTAGTGGCAGATGGGAACACATCATCTTTGGTGGGCGACCATGTCCACATCGGGAGTCAGCCAGGAAAATCAGTCGCCAACTTGTCAGTGGACTCGAATAGTACTACCACGGTGAATGCAGATGCTAAGGCGTTGGCAGCCGGAGTAGTTGGCGCGGCAACTCTCAATTTTGCAACCGCTGAAATAACGCCGTCGATCGAAGCCTCGCTGGGAAGCCGAACTTCATCATCGAATTCCTTCATCACCGTTAGTGGCGACGTGGAAGTCAGTGCCATTTCGAACAGCGACGCAAACGCTGAACTGTTTGGGATTCAATTGGCGGCTGGCGCGTCGCTCGGGTTCAGTCGATCGACAGCCACTGTTTCACCGGAAGTAGAGGCAGCAGTAGGGCGAGGAACGACTATCAACTCAGGCGGAGATGTCGCAGTTCTTGCACAACATAACAAGCCATCGATAACAGCGCTTCCTGGAGGTACGACAATTACTTTCGAGCGAGGAGCGTTCGCACAAGCTGAGGCAGGAGCGGCTGCCGCTATTGCTGGCAATACCGCCCGCGCCTTTAGCGAGTCCAGTCCTGTTGTCGACGCGCTCATCTTCGATGGTGTTTCGATCACTGCCGAAAATGCGGTCAAGGTAAACGCAGATTCGACCAACAACGCGAATTCGATTGGAGGTTCGCTAACCATTGGCCTATTGGGTGCCGGAGGCGTGCAGACCGACGCAGATGTAGCTGGAATTGCCGGCGCCGGAATACAATCCAATAGCACGATCAATGCCACTAGTTTGGATGTGCGATCGATGTCTATCGATCGAGCCGTCTCCGAAGGTCGAGCCGCGACGGGTGGTATTTTAGCTGGTAATGCTACAACTTCGGAAGCCTCGATTTCTCAAGGCGCTCGTCCGAGTTTGGGTGGGATCGGCAGCGGTCGCATCATTATCCCGGGAGTTGATTTGCCAGAGCACAACAGCTCTGTGTTCGTGAATGGTTCGACGATCCATGTAACGGACTACGTCAGAATCATCGCAGACCAAGAAGCGGATGCCGATGCTTTTGCGAAAGGTACTTCGATCGGCGCTTTGTTTTCTGCCGGAAAATCCGAAGCCAACATCACGGTGAATCCGAGTGTGAACGCAGATGTAAAGAGCACGACAATCACCGCCGGTAGCTTGGTCGACATTGGCGCAAACTTCGGCGATGGAAACGGCCCATCCGTTGTCGCCATGGACATACCGGAAGCGGAAGCAATGGACGCAGACGAGATTTCGACCGCATATGCGAAAGGGTCCGGCGGCGCCTTAATCGGACTGGTCGGTTCGGATTCTTCGAGTTTTTATAAGCCAACAGTGCGAACCGAAGTCGGTGGAGCGGTAAATATATCTGCCGTCAATATTACCATCAGCTCGGAAGCGGATAGCAACACAGCGGCGGTCGCTCGGAATGTGAGTGGCGGCCTGGTCGCACGTGGAAATGCGGATGCGCTTGTGAATATGGAGAATACGGTTTTAGCAACTGTGAAGGGTGGACAAGGGGCATCGCATTCCAACATCGACGCTGAAAACAATTTCACGCTACGCGTTGATTCGTCCCAAGATGGAGACGCGTTTGCACACTCTCGCGCCGTCGCCGCCGTTCCCATTGCCAATGCGCATTCAACAATCGTGGGCGACTACAATCTTGAAGCATCTGTGGATGCAAATGTTGATATCGAAGCTGGCAATACGCTCACTATAGAGAGTGAAATCGACGAGGCCGAGTTTGGTTCTCGAGAGACAAATGATCCAAGCGACGCATCGGAACGATTCGGCGCCAATGCACACGCAAATACCGGTGGCCTAGCGGCTGATTCGCACGCGACCTCAAGCACAAAGCTTGGAACAGCCGCTGCTCCTGCACAATCCTTGGTCTCCGTTGGGGCGTTCTCTACCCTGACGGCACCCAATGTTGTGCTCATTTCAGACGTGACCGACATCAATCTCAAATCCGATGCAAATGCTCGATCTGCTGGGGCAGCCGTCATTGTGACTTCGACGTCGACCGGTGAACTCCACAGTGATTCCAACGTCAAGCTTCATAGCGATTCGATCATCGACGCGACGAACACGACCATTGAGTCGCTGCAAGGTACAGGCTCTGATCTAAGAATGCAGGTCGAATCTACTTCAGATAAAGATGGTGTCTTTGGGAACCCTGCTGCCCTGGTAGTCATTCGTCAAGATTCGCTTTCCAGAATTGAAGCCTTTGACCGGTCGTCGATTCGAACCCGCAATTTGACCGTCAGAACCGATACGGATGTCACTCTTTTCCAAGCGACTTCGACCGAAAACGGAGCCATTCGCCAAGGCTCTGGCAACATTACGTCATCCTTCGATCGAGACCGCAACATCGTTTGGAATGCGGACGTCTATCTCAAAGGTGCCGACTCTCCAACCTTGATCGTGGAGGCCAACGGATCCACTGCCGCAAATGTCACGACTGCGACGGGTGTTACGATCAACGACACCGACGGCACATTGGCAAATCCGACCGGCACTCTTGGCAATGTTGCTGCTCCGACGATCGTCGTCAATTCAATCAACAACACCAGCGCGTTTGGGAATGTGTTGTTTGAAGTTCCGTTGATTAACGCTGGCGAAGACGCTTCCATAACCGGAACGCTAGGGAGTTTCACCATCGATCGCGCTTTCGACGAAGTGCTCATTCAAAACAGCTCGAACAAGCCTCTGCAAATCGGAAACATTAACGTCATCAGCTCCGCAACACCCGACGTAGTAATCGATGTACCCAATAGCAATCACCTTGCCTTCGACGTTTTTCAGGACTACGGCGATACGCAGATCGTCATTAAGAACAATTCCAAGAGCGGAACGCCTTCGATCACCTTAAGTGGAGTCATCAACAACCCAGTCGGTGAATCGACGATCGATTCCGTTGGCGATCTCATTCGAGCGAGTACTGGCAACGTAAAACTCGTCACCAATGTTGCTCAATTAAAAGCCAACGGTAGTGTGGGAACGATTGCCGGGCGGCTGCCTGTCGAGATCATTGTCAGCGATGGACGACAGGAGGATTTGAATGTAAACGCTGTCGGATCGATAGCCTTGGATCTGATCGCTCGTATTAGACAGACAACTACACCTGTAACCATCGACGCGTCGAATATTGTCGCAACCAATTCATCTAGCAACGTATTGCTCCATACGAGCGTCCAGGAAACTCAATCGCCATCGGTCTTGCCGTTATTGCGTGTAAACGAAATAAAACAAAATGACATCACCTTAGTGCGAGCACACTTCGAAACAACGGAGGAGTTTCCGTTTGTCGATCTTGGCGTGTTGGGGATAAGTACCAGTCCAGCACCTGTCGCAAGCACTTGGAATTTCGATCTTATCAAAGGCTCTAGTGTCGTAGCCAATCTTCCGGCAGCAGAACTCAGCGGGCCCAAGATGGGAGTTAACGCTGGAACTGACGTCGGGGGTGGAACCATAGATGTCTCGACGAATGGAGATATCACCCTTTCGGAAACCTCTGGGGCTATGAGGATCGGGGCTATCACGACAACTCAAGGCAATGTGACTCTGAATTCGAATAATTCGATCATAGTCTCGCCGACCGACGCCGCCGCCGACGTGGTCGGCCTGAATGTCCATTTGAATGCAGCAACCCTGATCGGAACTGCGGCCGCACCGGTCGATGTGGATTCGACTTCACGTTTGAACGCGACGGCAACCGGGGACATTTTCTTGGTGGAAACAAACGGCAACATGAATCTTGGGTTGGTAAGCAGTAGCGGCAGTGTATCGCTAACCGCCGCCACTGGTTCGATTCTAGAGGGAGTATCCGATCCCGATGCTGACGTTGTCGGTAACAGTATTTCGCTGGTTGCCAATAATGCGACCACCAATCCAGCCCCCAGCATCGGCACCACAACTAACGCATTGGAGGTCAACTCAGCTATCTCCGCAACCGGTTCCGTGCGAGCGACTGCTCGTGGAAGTCTATTCCTTTCGGAAACGTCGGGAAGTATGACGCTAGCAGAAGCTCGCAGTACAACCGGTAGCATTCGAGTCGATGTATCGGATACCGCAGCGACTGGCAGTGACTTGATCCTGGCATCTGCCCAAGTGATCGCTAATGCCGGCCCAGTGCAGTTGAACGCAGGCGACAACTTTAGTTCGAGCGTTGGAAGTCTAGTTCAAGGCACTGTCGTAGGTGTCGTGGCTGACTTCGGAAATGCCGATCCAACTGTAGGTAGCGTTATCAATGCCGCCGGAACTTTTGTCGGGCGACCAATAACGTTTTCGACCGGTACCGAAGCAGATACGATTTCGCTCTCCCAAACTGCTTTGCAGGGACCTACAACGATCAATGCGAACAATGGTTCCGACATTATAAACGTTGATCGGATTGCACCGCTGACGACGTCCGCAGGTGGCGTGCGAGACCGACTGACACTGAATATCGGACAGGGCTCAAACCAAGTGAACGCGACTGCGACTCCAACCGGAAACTACATCGCAGATATCATCGGCGGTGTACGCAGTACTGGCCTCAGCACGTTAACCGTAAATGGAACGAGCCAAAACGATTCCATGCTGTTAAACCCCAGCCAATTCTCGGTCGTGCATGCTTCAAGCCCAGCTACATCCGAGCTGTTCAATCTCGGCGCGTCCATCGATCAAGTGTCTGCCTTGGGTGGAGATGGAAACGATTCCCTGGCCATCGACTTGGTGTCAGGGAATTTGAGCTTTCTAAACGGCGTTAGTTTTGTCGGCGGTAATGGAACGGATTTGATCTTGGTCTCAGGATCTGCATCTGCGGATTTGTTCGAAGTTGATGCAACGAGCGCAAGCTCGGGAACAATCCGCACACAAGTCGCGGGTGGTACTCTCTCGACTCCAACAACCATTACCGCTGTCGAACAAGTTTCCATCAACGGTCTCAATCCAACGACAAATCCCGGCGATACACTGCGTATTCTCGACTCGGTTTCGGCACCGGCAGTCATTCCAAGTGGAAGTCTGACTACGCCGTTGCCAGTAACCTACACCAATATCGAACAAGTGCTGATTGGTTCGTTGCCGGACGCAAGAAACGACCAAATCACAACCAACGAAGATATTGCCATTGCCTTCAATCCGTTTGCCAATGACTTTGGCTTAAACGATTTGCCGATTACCGTCCTACTCGCGCAACCGTCCAACGGGAGCGTCATTTACCGTAACAATAATACGCCGACGATCCTGTCCGACGATACGTTTCTGTTTACACCATCTGCAGATTTTTCCGGAAATACTCAGTTTCAATACACAGTTCGCGATGTTAATAATGACCAATCTGTCGCAACGGTCTCCGTCGTCGTCAATCCAGTAACGGATGCACCTCGTGTTACGGCTGAAGGTGTTTCCGGAGATGAAGGAACTCTCATCAAATTGCTCCTGACCGCTTCTCTCGCCGATACAGACGGATCCGAGTCACTTGACATTCTGCTTCACGATGTTCCAAGCATTGCTTCCTTTGTAAATGAGAGCAACCGAAGTATCGGAGTCGACTTAGGTAACGGCACTTGGCGGATTCCTTCAAGCAAATTAAGCCAGATCTTCATTGTCGTGAGGGACAATGGGCGATTCGATTTGAGGCTTGAAGCGATCTCAACGGAGACGGCGTCGAGGTTCTCGGTGACCGCGAGCGCCCTGTTCTCCGTGGATGTGCAAAACACAGCTCCACAAACCACGATCATGTCCGCCCCCGAAAAAGGCGCGCCCAATGAACCGATCGCAGTTCAAATGGCCGCAGTCGACCCATCGAGTATCGATCAAGCCAGCGGCTTTACTTACCGAGTCAATTGGGGTGACGGCTCCGTGCCCGAGCTCGTTCAGGGAATCCTTCGGCCAACGCTCAACCATGTTTACCTCCATCGCGGTGTTTACACGATAACTGTTGTAGCCATCGACAAAGACGGTGCAGAAGGGACTGTGGCCACGCACGTGATACGCATTGCCGTGTCAGACATTGTTTCGGATCCCTTGAACCCAGGTCGGACCATGTTGATTGTCAAAGGTTCAAACCTCGACGATCTGATTGAAGTCAAATCGCGAGGCAATGGAAAGAACCAAGTTTTGGACGTTTTTATTAACGGAATGCTCGACGGTTCCTTCGCAATGCCAACCAGCCGGATTGTTGTCTACGGTCAGGCAGGCAATGACTCCATCAAAGTGAATGACGACATCAAGGTGGATACATGGCTAATGGGTGGCGACGGTAACGACCTGCTTGTCAGCGGAAAGGGCAACAGCATACTGATCGGTGGAGCAGGCGACGATGATCTAAGGAGCGGTACAGGCAGGGATATTCTCATTGGAGGGCTTGATCGTGACCTACTGTTCGGTGGCAAAGACGAAAATATTCTGATAGCTGGGTATAGCGATTTCGAGAATAATGAAGCAGCCCTCCAGGACATCCAGCGTGAATGGACATCCAATGGTTCGTTCAAAAAGCGAGTCGATCACTTGCTCGGTACAACCGCGGGTGGTCTCAATGGCAGCACGTTCTTACGTTCGGAGACCAATCCTAGAAACACCTTTGACGATGCGGCAGTCGACACGCTGCTCAACGACAAGAATCACGATTGGATCTTCGTTAATTCTGACTTTGGCGTAAAGGATATCTTTGAAAAAGCCCGTCTGAAAAACGAGCTAGATCCGGCGTCAGCCTTGTCGACTGCACAAGGAGAAGGAAATAGGAAAAGCCACATGCGTCTATTCCGCTTGCAACGCGACCTAAGGCAGAATCCGACAGGGATTATGGATATCGTTGATGGCCATACGATCTCCAACGCGAATCAGGAGGAGGTTGGTAGAAAAATGGGAGTAGAAAAATAACTATTGCATCGCGGACGATTGCATGCGACCATTTTTCTACTATTTCTCCCGTTCCCCAAGCACAAATCAGTGATTGCGAGGAAAACGAATCCCTGTTTCGTCAATTCGTTTTGTTACGCCTCAATTTCACTTTCACTAGCATCGACGACCAATCGTCGTTGCTCATTGACGGTAGCGGGTTCGCCTAGAGCACGATGAATTGAGGCACCGATTCGACAGCAGAATTCTCGCTTCTACCTTCGTCCTTGCGATCGACGCCCATCACGGCGATATCCACCGGTACCAGCCCGTCGCGCAAGCAAGGCCGATCCTCTTTAGGAAGCTGATCTATTGCCAAATCGGTCGCGACTTCCGTCGACGTTCGTCGCGAGTCCAAATGCGGCGGAGGACTCGTTTGCGGAGAATCCGTGTTTGAAGAAATGATCGACAAAACCTCGGCCGGGATGGGAATACGAACCAGGAAATTGCGATTCAACTAGGAATCGCGGTGCGGTCGGTCGTATTTAAACTTCAGATCATCCGGCAGCAGTGGGTAGGCACCTGAAAAGTATGTCTGAACTGGACATGCTGCTTGTGAGCGGAAAGGGAACGATTTCCAACATCTTTGGGCTTGGTGTGCGAACACCATAACCATTACAATAAACTATATCGGCCACTGATCCATGGCGTGTTTGGAGTGGATAGGCACTAATTTGAAGAGCATGCGATGAATAGTCCGTTTCCTGGCATGGATCCATACTTGGAAGATCATTGGCGAGACGTGCATCATCGTTTCCTGACATACGCATGCGATGACATGCAAGAGTACCTACCAAACAGTTTGCGGGCTCGCTTGGAAGAGCGTGTATTTGTTGAACCTGACGTAGGCGATGCGCGCAGTCTGTACCCCGATTTGCATGTCATCGAAAGGCGCGGCGTGCGCGATTCCACAGTCGCTACGTTGGCCAAGGAACGTTCCGACACCGAACCGATCATTATCTACGGCGACCCCGAGCCACCGACGGAGGGCTTCATCGAAATTATCGATGTCGGGTCAGGGAATCGTGTCGTGACAGTGATCGAGTTGCTGAGCGCGTCGAACAAGTACGCGGGCGATGGTCAGGAAAAGTATCTTCAAAAACAACGCGAAATTCGCCGAGCGACCGTGAATCTGGTGGAAATTGACTTATTGCGCGGTGGCAAACGAGTGCTAGCGGTTTCCAAGGGGCTTGTGCCACAATCGCATCAAACGACGTACAGTGTCTGCGTCACTCGCGGATGGAAGCCCGGCTATTTCGAGCTGTACGCAGTGCCGCTCGACAGACCACTGCCAACGATCAAGATTCCCTTGCGCGAAACCGATCAAGATGTCCCGCTGGATCTGCAGGCAATCATCGATCGTTGCTACCGCAATGGCCGCTACGACGATATTGACTATAGCATCGACCCAAGCCCACCGCTCAAAGAACTTGACCGCGCCTGGATTGAAAAGCTGTTGGCTGCACGACGAGGAAAAACCACGGCCTAGATCCGACAGCGGCCGCTGGTTGAACCTGGTCCTCGATGTTGCCACGCCCCCTTTGCCGCAGCAGACCTTTGACCCTCAGGGATGGACCAGCCGGTTGGCGACGCACGGCTTTGTGGACTTCGGACACGTGCATCGGCCCGAAAAGCGTGGCGTCGGCGTATTCGATGTTGGCGCGGCGTCGGCCCGGTGCATTTTGCACGCTTCCAAAGATTTCACCGCGCGGTTCCAGTTGGCATGCGACGATCGGCTGATCCTCCGCGTCAACGAGCACGATCCTATCGACCTGGGCCTCCACGACAACTTTGGCAACCGGGAACCTTGAATGGAAACAGGAATAATTGGACCGAAATAGTGCATCCAATGGGAGAGTCTTTTTTCGCTTCTGGCCGCAAAACTGAAAATTCGAAACACGTTGAACACGTGACATTTTAGGACCGGCGCAGAAATAAAATGTCCGAATTGTCGCCTTTCGCACCGCGAAAGTACGCACTTTCGAGGAGCGAAAGGCGACACTTATTTCTGTGCCGATCCTTAGCGAAGGTGGCAGCGAGCAAGTTGACAAATGAATGATCTCGCGCAACCATTAGTGACTACCGTGCTCACTCTTACTATTACCGCGAGGAACTCCGATGAAGAAGTTGACTGGCCCCAATGCTGTTTCGATGAACGCGAATCGAATCATTCGTCGCGGTTTTCTGCGTGGCGTTGCACTTGCGTGCGCCGCGTGCGCTGTGCTGGTTTGTCAACGAACAACACTTGCCAAGCCTACTGATTACTCGAGACTGGAGTCAGACAAGTATCTTGGGCAAGTTGAAATTCTGGCGACGATTGAAGACAGGGAGGTTTTTACCGAAGGTCCAGCGGGAGACGGAGATGGGAACTTTTTATTTACCAACGTACCGGTCAGCAAGATATTAAAGTGGGATTCGCAAACCAAGAAGTTGAGCCTATTTCGAGCTGGCAGCAATGAGACCAACGGGCTTTGTTTCGCGCCCGATGGAAGCCTGCTAGCCTGCGAAGGGAGTACGCGGCGCGTTACGCGTGCGGATGCGAAGACTGGCAAGATCGCGGTTATCGCGGACAAGTTTGGTGGAAAATTGCTGGCCAAACCGAACGATCTTTGCTTGGATGGCAAAGGCCGAGTGTACTTCAGTTCACGCACGGCGTCGGAGGATGTTGCGGGCGAGAATACCAAGGCGGTCTATCGCATCGATTCGGACGGCAAAGTCGATCAGATCTTGGCTTGGCCAGACGTCCATATGCCTAACGGCTTGGTGACATCTCCCGATAATTCGAAACTGTACGTTATCGAAGCTCATCCAGATGCCAACCTCCATCGCGATATTCGTGTGTATGATTTACGAGACGATGGATCGGTAGCAAATGGTCGCATGCTGATCGATTTCTACCCAGGGCGCAGTGGTGACGGCATGCGCATCGACGAAGCGGGCAATCTCTACGTGGCCGCTGGCCTTCACAAACCAAGAAATACTTCGGAAACCCTGGACACCAAACCGGGCATCCACGTCATTTCGCCAGCGGGCAAACTGCTGGCGTTTCGCGAAACTCCTGAAGATACTGTTACGAATTGCGCCTTTGGCGGGAAAGACCTGAAGACGCTGTTCGTGACCTGTGGCACCAAGTTGCTTGCCATTCGAACCACAATTCCCGGCAAATCCGCGTATCGCGTCGCGCCCAGTAACTGAGGTAGGCAGAATCTCGTGCGACGACTATCCTAGTGCAACCAAATTATTGGGTAGCGGAAGCCGTCAAGGCTTTCGTACTTTCGTTCAATCTTTCGTACTTTCGTTCAATATCGGTTGAGGTCTGTCGGACCCAATACGCATGCTTTGACGGCTTCCGCTACCCAAAAAATCTAATTGTGACTTTGCACTAGTCCAGCAAATCGATTCTCGAAGAATCTGACGCTGACCAATCAAGCAACTCAAGCACAGAACGGATAGATTTATGATCTCTTTTGAAGGAAAAAAGGGCCTGATTCTCGGCGTCGCCAATGAGAATTCGATCGCCTGGGCCATCGCGCAACAGATCATGGCTGGCGGCGGCCAATGTGGGTTTACCCATTTGCCGGACCGCGAGGATGACGAACGCCAACGGAACCGGAGGCGAGTCAGCCAGTTGACCGACAAATGCGAGCTGGCAAAGTTCCTCGTCCCGCTCGATGTTCAACAGGATTCGAACATCGCCCAAGTGATGCAGACTGCCGCTGAACATTTCGGCAAGATCGATTTTCTATTGCATTCAATTGCTTTTGCTGACCGCAATGATTTGGCTCGCGACACTATCGAAACCAGCCGGGAGGGATTCAAGATGGCGATGGACGTAAGCTGTTACAGCTTGATCGCGGTCGCCAATGCTGCTCGCGGAATTCTCAATCAAGGCGCATCGATCGCCGCGATGACGTACTTTGGCGGCGAGAAATGTGTCCCTGGATATAATGTGATGGGAATCTGCAAAGCAGCGCTCGAAGCCACAGTCCGATACTTGGCATACGATTTGGGGCCAGCCGGAATACGTGTCAACGCGCTGAGCGCCGGTCCGTTGCGAACTTTGGCGGGCCGCGCTGCTGGTGTTGACGAAATGCTCCACTTGTACGAACACATGGCTCCACTGGGACGTAACGTATCCCATGAAGAAGTTGGCCGCACCGGTGCATTTCTGTTGAGCAGTATCAGCGATGGCATGACTGGCGAAACGATGCATGTCGACGGTGGCTACAACATGATGGGCAGCCCCGGTCGATTGCTCGACAAAATGAAACGCGATAAAACGGCTTGATCCGCGCGCGATCGATCACGCAAGGTTGCTCTCATCTGCGGGCTCGCGCGTCCGCAGGGCTGAAATCGCGGCCGCTGTCCAGAGGGCTGCACAAATGATTGCGAGAATTGCTGCTGCGGGACGATCGACAAAACCTAACAACGAACTATGGCTGCCACTCAGCGTTTGGACAAATCGTTCTTCCAGCGGACCACCCAAGATGATCCCCAAGACCATCGCACCGATTGAGATGCGCCAGAATTCGCAAACGAGACCAATGAGCCCAAAGGCCAGCATCAATCCGACATCAAATAAGCTTGCGTTTACGGCATAAGAACCGACGATGCAAAAGATGAGAATGATTGGCAGCAAGATCGGACGTGGAATGCTCATCGCCAAACCACCCACGCGAATTGCCACCAGGCCGATAGGCAGCATGATCAGATTGGCCACCAGAAAGATCAAATAGATGCTGTAGACTAACCCGCCCTGCGCTTCAAAAATCTCTGGACCAGGCTTGAGGTTCTTCATATACAAAACTCCGATCACGATCGCGGTGACGGAATCTCCTGGAATACCAAACACTAGTGCTGGTATCCATGCTCCGGCCAATGACGCCGAATTACCGGAACAGGCATCCGCGATACACTCTGCCGATCCTTTTCCGTACTCTTGCGGAGTCTTGCTGAACCGTTTCGAAGTTGCGCTACACACCCAAGCGGCGATATCCGCACCAGCTCCGGGTAGGATTCCGATCAACGTACCGATCACACTCGAACGAATCCAAGCCGGAATCCGTTGACCAAACAACACCATCGCCGAACGAATAATTCCTTGGTACTTAGGAACTCGAATTGCCGCAGGCAGAGACGTTTGGCTTTCCATGTTCATCGCGTTCCTCAGAACTTCCGATACACCGAACAAACCAATCATCGCAGGTATAAAGTTGATTCCCTGAAACAGCTCGGGTTGCCCAAACGTAAAACGAGCCTGGCCATGCACGGCGCTGAGCCCAACGGTTGACAATAGCAATCCGCACAGTAACCCGATAACGGCTCGTAGTACGGACGATTGGCCGACGATTACCGCACAGCTCAACCCCATTAGATACAACCAAAAATATTCCGATACACTGAACCATCCCGCAATCTTAGCTAACTGATGTCCAAGCAATATCAGCACCACTGAACCGAACAGCCCACCAACCACGCTGAACCAGAGCGCGATCCCCAGCGCCGGCCCAGCGCGTCCTTTGAGATTCATTCCATAAGCATCGTCAGCGTAAGCCGCCGAGGCCGGTGTACCAGGAATGCGCACGAGAGTCGTAGGGATATCGCCCGCAAAGATTGCGCAGGCCACCATCGTCACGATCGCCGCCAACGCTGGCACTGGGTCCAACCAAAAGGTCATCGGCACAAACAGGGCAACTCCCATCGTGGCGGTCAAGCCTGGCATCGCACCGATGAATATTCCGTAGATGGCAGCGGCAATGATGATGCCCCAAACCATTGGGTCGAGCAAGACATTGTTGACAGCTTGGACTAAAGCATCACTCATCTTCGATTTTCACCAGCCTAGAATTCCGCGCGGCAGCGGCACTCGCAAGACGGCCGCAAACACTTGATAGATCAGGATGCTCGTCAAACAGGATGTCGCCAGTGCTATCGAATATCGAACTCGCAACACCAACGAGAGCGACAACAAGATTAGCGCCGTTGTCAGTACAAAACCCAGCGGCTCGACCAAGACGATAAACAAGACGATCGCTGACACAACGGCGATTACGTTCAGTCCAGCGCGAGATTGAATACGAAATTGAATTTTCTTGCGCTGCCGATCATTCACAGCGATCCAGCACACCGCGAGGATCAACAACATGCCTGTAGCACCTGGAAAGACCATCAATCCAAAATGCTCGGCGCTAACATGCTCAAACGCATCGCTGGCCAGAATTCCGTGAAACAGGTCGTCTTGTGCTGCAAGCGTGGCAACATACTGCTCCGTCAGTTCGATGGAAATATCGAAACCAGCATTCTGCATGAACTTGGTGAACTCGTCGCTAGCCGCCACTTTTCGCAACGCTTTGGAGAGTTTGTCGATTCTGTCCGCAGGAGTTTGCTTGGGCACACCGATGCCTCGCCAACCCGCGATCAACCAGTCTCGGCCTTGTTCACGAAATGTGGGCACGTCTTTGAATTGCGCTAGCCGCTGTTCAGCCATCAGGCCCAAGCTGCGCACTTTCTTGCTGGAGACCATGGCCTCCGCTTCTGGCAGAGCACAACAGACGAAGTCAACTCCACCAGCGTACAGTTCCTGCAGAGATGGGCCGGCACCATTGATCGAAATCCAGTTTGCGGCGTCACCCTTCAGTCCGCAAGCATTCAACCAACCAGCCACCGCTACATGCCAGATACCACCCTGAGCTGTGCCGCTCGCTTTCAGTTTGCCTGGATTGGCGCGAATCGCCTCTTCAAGATCTGCCAGTCGCTTGTATGGACTATTCTCTTGGACAAAGATTGCCGCGCTATCGCGATTGAGCTGAATAATCGGCGAGAAATCTTGGTACGAAATGTTCGTCAGTCCGCGCCAATGCAACATGCTCAGTTCCACAGTCATCATCGTGATGGTATAGCCATCGGGCCTCGCTAGAGCCCCGCGAGTGTGACCGGTTACGCCGGAACCGCCCGTGGCATTGACAACGTTGACTGGTACGCTCATTTCGCGTTCCAATTGAGCCGCAATTTGACGCGAGACGCGATCCGTTCCACCACCCGCAGACCAAGGACAAACCAGCGTAATGGGTTGCGATGGATAGTCCTGATTGCGAGCGCAGCCGCTGACGATCACAAGGACCGAAAAAAACAATAAGCTCGCGAACGGTTTCATCTCTTATCCATACGCTGATTTAACGAGTCTCGCATTGTTGCAGACAACACATTGGTGACCAGACGCTCGAAAGTCGAACCATCGCTTGCGGCCGACCCATCAAGCCTCAATCGCGCTCGCCTTAATTTAGCCTGGCCAACATGGAAACGTTTTAACCTGTAGGTCGACAAGTAGCTATAGCCACTCTGCCACTTCGCAGATTTGCGCGGCACCATTAGCCCGTGCCGCCCATCAGTGTGCTTAGGCGAACGGCAGATTGTTTCTTACCAATACAAGCCCGAAGCGCAAGCGAGTGTGTGCCAGGATTGACGCACTCGCTTGCGCTTCGGGCTTGTACTCGCTTTTGTCTTGGTAAATTCCCATCTGCCGCTCGCCTTCTGTCCGATGAACTGCGATAACCAGAAGCAATACTATCGTTAAATTCCGCAAGTTTTCCGCGTTTGCTGGCTATTCACTAGACCAATTATCTTTGTTCTTCGGCAATCTAGTCGGCGTTCCGATCTAGTGGAAGATGAGGAGACCGACCACATGCATGCGCTTTGACAGCGCAATCGTTGTAGTCGATGCAGTCGATTTCCAACGAATCTTGTTCGGTGGCGTGTTAAAAAAGGCGAGCGATGACGGATCAATCGCAAACATGGAAGAACTTCTGGGGCCTGAGGCAAAGAGTGCGTCAGTGGCTGAAGGAGCGCCATGCACAGGGCCAACGCCACAAACTACACGAACTTGACCTCGCCGTCCTTGACTCACGCATCTACTACAGCGCAACGATGATGCCGGTCGAGTTTTTTGTTGACGGTACACCTGACGCCTCGGTTCAACCCGTTGACCCTGAACTACAGCAAATGCTTGGCGAATGGGTGACGGACGAATCAGCAGTCTTGGTAAATACAACGCAAACTAATTCTAATTCCGCTGCACCGAATCTTGCGGCCGCCCGACCATCTGACTTGATTGATGCATCCGTTTCCGACACCAACATTCTGGTCGCAGGCATCGAAGCGGATGTGGCGGCCAGCATCGAAGACACGGCTTCGAAGGCCCTCGTCAGAGATTGGGAGTCCCCTGTCTCCACGATTCATGCAACTCAGTCTACTATTGCGCATACCGCCACCGCCAGCGATGAGTGTTCAACCATCAAGTTTTCTGCCTCATCGGGAGAAATCGTCGCCTTCTATGACGACGCCTACATCGTTGGCGGACTCGACCATTTATTGCAAGTTGAATTCGTCAGCGCAAACTTGATTGCCCAGGTTTCACAACAGGCTGGGACCGGCGGAAGCCTACTCGATACTACCTCCGACAGTTACCATAACGTTCTTTACACCGACGTGTGGTCGGGCATCGACGCGGTGTTTGAATCGGATGCCAGCACGCTGCTCAAGAGCACCTACTACATTGATGCCGGTGTCAGCGTCGACAACATCCAATTGCGATATAACCGCGATCTTGGTCTCGATGAGCATGGCAATCTGGTCATGCACTTCGAGCATGGCACGTTGACCGAGTCGGCCCCGGTTGCTTGGCAAGATATCGCCGGCGTGCGTCACTACGTCGATGTCGAGTTCCGACTGATCGATAACGATGAAGTTGGATTCGTGGTCGGCGACTATGACGCGAACTATCAATTGGTGATCGACCCGACGCTGACTTGGAATACGTTTGTCGGCGGCAGTGGAACCGATGTTGTAAATGACATTGCGGTTGACACCAACGGTAACGTCTATTTGGCAGGTTACAGTAGTGCCACTTGGGGTTCACCCGTGCGGGCATTCAGCACTGGCAATGATGCGTTCGTCGCCAAATTGAACAGCAACGGCACTCTGCAATGGAATACCTTCCTCGGTGGGTCAGGCACAGTAGAAGACGCCACTGGAATTGCTGTGGACACCAGTGGCAATGTGTTTGTCAGCGGTTATAGCAGTGCGACTTGGGGCTCTCCGGTGCGCGCGTACGGTGGAGGAACGAGCGACGCATTCTCCGCGAAAATCAATACTAGCGGCACGTTGCAGTGGAATACGTTTCTAGGTGGATCGGGCGCGGACTTCGGGTACGCCATCGCGATTGACTCCAGTGGAAACAGCTTTCTTGCGGGGAACAGTGATGCGACTTGGGGATCACCAGTGCGGGCCTATTCCAGTTCGACAGATGCCATCGCAGTCAAACTGGATAGCAGCGGTGCATTAACTTGGAATACGTTTCTAGGTGGCAGCGGAATTGATGACGCGAGAGGAATTGACGTCGATTCAAGCGGCAACGTCTATCTGGCTGGATCCAGCAATGGAACTTGGGGAACCCCCTTGAGTGCCTATACCAGCGGTTACGATGGCTCTGCAGTCAAGCTTACTAGCGCCGGCGCATTGAGCTGGAATACTTTTTTGGGCGGTTCGGGGAATGATTTCCTCTACGGTATTGCCGTTGACACCAGCGGTAACGCTTACGTCGCTGGCGTAAGCTCAGCGACGTGGGGTACCCCCGTTGCCGCGTATAATAGTGGCAACGATGCCGTCGCCGCGAAAATTAATTCCAGTGGAACTTTGCAATGGAATACGTTTGTTGGTACCAGCGGCAGCGAAGAAGCACTCTCCATAGCGATCGATTCCTTTGGGGGTGTCTATCTGGCGGGAGACGGCAATACGACCTGGGGCACACCGTGGCGAGCATATACCAGCAGTGGTCCCGATGGGTTGGTCGTACAACTTAACACGAGCGGTGTATACGTCGCGCATGGATTCCTTGGTGCCAGTGGCACGGACATCGCTTATGGTGTTGCCGTCGATTCGATCGGAACTGCCTATGTTGCAGGCTCCAGTCTTGCAACTTGGGGATCTCCAGTAAATGCATTTAGCAGTGGCACCGAGGGGTTCGTTGCCAAGATTGCCGGATTCACCAGAGTGGTTACGAATACGAATGACTCAGGTGCCGGTTCGCTGCGGCAAGCCATCACCGATGCCAACGCGATCCCTGGAACGGACACTATCACTTTCAACATCGCGACCAGCGACAGCGGCTACAACAAGAATCAGCTCGGCGTTTTTACAATCACGCCGACCAGCGCGCTGCCGACGATTACCGAAGCGGTCATTATTGACGCGAGCACGCAGTCGCAGTACATCAGCTCGCCGGTGATCGAAATCGATGGCAGCAATGCAGGAGCCAGCACCAGCGGATTCAGTATCGGCAGCGCCGGTGGCGGATCGACCATTAAAGGATTTGCGATCAACGGGTATGCTTCCGGCAGCGGTATCCTGGTGACCACCGGCGGGCTGAACAACATCGATGCGAACTACATCGGTATCAGGCCAACCGGCGGCGATGCCATCGAAGGAGCACTTGCGTGGTGGAAGGGAGAGAACAACGGCAACGACTCCGTTGGCGCGAATACCGGAACGCTGCTCAATGGAGTCACCTACGTGACCGGAATCGTTGGAACTGGGTTCGAGTTTGACGGAACGGATGATTACATCTCAGTTGCAGACGCTAACATTCTCGAACCGACCACTAATTTCTCGATCGATGCGTGGATTAACACGGACACAATTTCAGGCTTCGACGCTATACTTTCCAAAGGACAACTGAATGGTGGCTTAGGCGAGAGCTATTGGCTCGGGTTGAGCAACGGACGACTCGCAATTTTCTACACGACCTCATCAAATGTAGCGGTACAATCGCTCACCAGCACCACAACTCTCTCGACCAGCTCCTGGTACCACGTGGCAGGAACTTATGACGGGGCAAACATACGGCTCTATGTCAACGGCGTTGAAGTCGCCAGCAATGCGGCCACGGGAACGGTAACTTACGATACATCGATTTTGACCATCGGCGCTGAAATGAACTCAGGTTCGCCTGCCAGTCGTTTCGATGGCAAGATCGACGAAGTCGCACTCTATGGCCGTACGTTGGCGGCGACCGAATTGTTAGCCAGCTATAACGCGGGACTTTCTGGTAAATCCGCCGCCAAAGTTTCGCTCGTCAGCAACTGGCAAGGCGAAGGGGATGCAACCGATTCTCGCGGCCTAAACAACGGCACGCTGACGAACGGCACAACAATTACAACCTCCGCCAAGATCGGCAGCGCGTTCAACTTTGACGGTGTCAATGATAGCGTCGTTCTCGCTAACGAGGACAATTTTGACTTTGCCAACAGCACCGCAACAGTAAGTGGTTGGTTCAAGACGTCGACTACGGGTGTTACGCAATACGTTATTGGGAAAGGAAACTCCGGCGAGTATCAATACACGGTTTATGTAGGTACATCCGGTGCGCTAGTTGGCGGCATGTACACTTCCGCTGGAAGTTCGCTCTACATAAAAAATTCAGTGGTGGCGGTTAACGATGGTCAATGGCATCATTTCGCAATGTCTTTTGACACCAATTCGGCAACCGAAGACGCAAAACTCTATCTAGATGGCGTCGAGCAAACAACGGTTCTCGGTGATAGCCGTGGGGCAAACAACTATCTTACGACAGGCACAAGCGCAGTCCGTATCGGTGGGATAGGAAGTGGTGCATTTCCGTTCAGTGGACAGATCGACGAAGTTTCTTTCAATAACCGAATGTTGTCTGCCACCGAAGTCGCCAACCTCTACGCCTCTCAATCCCGCGACACCAATACTATTATCGCTACACCGGTTGCGTCGTACAAGATGGAAGGAGACGCGAATGACTACTCGGCGTCGTACGAAGGGACGCTCGTGGGGAGCCCGACTTTCGCGCCCGGCATCGCGGGACAAGCGGTTTCGCTGAACGGAACCAGTCAGTACGTGACGACGCCGCGAATCACGTTGGCCAGCGGCTTGACGATGGGAGCCTGGATCAACACGACCAGCACCGACGCTTCCGCGACGTACGCGGGCAACGCGGCGCAGAATGTTTTTGGCGACTCGACAAACGGTGTCTACATCGGCTTTGGCGTCCACAACGGCAAAGTGCGCTATAACGTCTACAACAGCAGTTGGTTCAACTACGACAGCACGGCGAGTGTCAACGACGGCAAGTGGCACTTCATTGCCGCTTCCCACGATCAAGCTTCGGGACAGATCAAGATCTATGTCGACGGCGTGCTCGATACGACCACCACGCAAACCTACCACGCCTCGTCCGCCCTTGACCGGATCGGGGCTGGTTTCGGTAACAACGATCTCTTCACTGGCAAGATCGACGAAGCGGCGATCTACAACCGAGTGCTCACCGGCACCGAAATCGCCACGCTCTACAACAACGTCGCGCAGAGCACCGTCGGCAACAGCGTCGGCGTGTTTCTGAACGCGTCGGCCGGAACCGAAGTCGGTGGCAGCACAGCGGCCGAGCGGAACATCATCAGCGGGAATTACATTGGCATCGACGTACTGGGGAACGGCGTGCCGAAGGACGCCGTCAGTTGGTGGAAGGCGGACGGCAACGCCAACGATTCGGTCGGCAGTAACACGGGGACGTTGAATGGCGCAACGATTGTCGCCGGTGGCCTCAGCGGTTCGACGTTCAAGTTCGACGGCACTGACGACTACGTGGACGCGGGCGATATCAATGCGATTGACGGAGCTGCGCAGTTGACCGTCGATGCCTGGGTTCGGTGGGAAGGAACGGCAAATTCGTTTGGCGGCGGGACTGTCACGATCATGCGCAAACAGGATGCTGGAGGCTCGTCGGGCGTCTTCGCACTGATAGGGTCTGGCAACATTGCTCAATTGTATTTTAACGCCGGTTCGTGGTCGTCGATTTCCGGAACGTCGAACATCGCGGACGGGAATTGGCATCATGTCGCCGGAACGTACGACGGCACTTCGATGAAGCTGTTTGTCGATGGTGTGCTTGAATACTCAACAGCCACGAGCGGTTCGCTTGGGACCGGGACACACAATGTGCAAATTGGCGGCTACGGGGCCGCGAGCGCACAGTACTGGAATGGTCGCATCGACGATGCCGCCATTTACACGCGGGCACTTTCGACTGACGAAGTCGCCGCGATCTATCGCAGCGGCGGCGGAGCGAAAGGAGGCAATTTCATCCAAGGCAATTACATCGGCACGAATGTCGCCGGGACGCGCTCGGACGGATCGCAGACGTATGGCGTCTACATCGACAGTTCGTCGGGCAATCTGATCGGCGGCACGACCGCGGGCGAAGGGAATTTGATCTCCGGGAACTCGTCGAACGGTTTGACCATTGTCACCAATAGCGAAGCGACCGGCATCGCGCGCGGCAGCTTGGTCCAAGGGAATTTGATCGGCACTGAAGTCACCGGAGCGATCAGCGTTGGTTGGCAGCAAAGCGGTATCGTGCTGAATCAGGCTCCGTCGAACACGATCGGCGGAACATCGTCGGCCGCGCGAAACATCGTTAGCGGCAACAGTTCGTATGGCATCTTCGGTACAGGGACGTTGACCGAAAACAATTCGATCGCGGGGAACTACATCGGCACGAACGTCGGCGGCACGTCCGCAGTAGCAAACGGCACCGGCATCTACTTCGCCAGCGGTCCGACCAACAACACAATCGGCGGCACGGCGAGCGGCGCGGGGAACGTCATCAGCGGCAACACCAGCGACGGCATCAACTTCGCCAGCGCCGGCGTCGAATCGAACACGGTCGGCTGGTGGAAAGGAGAATCGAACGCCAATGATTCGGTCCTTACCAACAACGGCACCTGGACCGGCACGGCGGCGTACACGACAGGCAAAGTCGGCAACGCGTTTAACTTCGATGGTTCGAGCTATGTCACGCTGCCGAACGAAGCGGCGTATGACTTCGCCAGCCAGGTCTTCAGCGTGGAGGGTTGGTTCAAGACATCAAGTGGTTCCGGAACACGGCGAGTGCTGTTGAACAAAGGGACGGCCGTCGATTTTCAGTGGGACATCGAAATCTATTCGGATAACAAGCTCTACACTGGGTTTCATACCGCAGCGGGATCTGATGTCTACTCGAAACAGTCCACGGCCACCGTAGACGACGGGCAGTGGCATCACTTCGCGGTGCATTTCGACACTCGTACCAGCAGTGAAGACTTGAAGGTCTATCTCGACGGCATCGAGCAGACGACGGTCTACGCGGATGCTCGCGCGACTCTCAACTACAACGCGACCGGCGCTCAACCGCTCATGATCGGTGCCTACAACGGCACGAATCGTTTCACCGGCCAGATCGACGAACTCAGCATCCTCGGCCGTGCGATCACGAGCGAAGAAGCTCGACAGCTTTATCTGACGAACTCGGCCAGCAAGTCGGGCAACGTTGTCTACGGCAACATCATCGGTCGCAACGCCGCGAACAGCGCAGACCTCGCCAATGGTGCCGAAGGGATCGAGCTGTACAACTCGTCCAATAACATTATCGGAGGTACCAGCACGAATCAGACAAACATCATTCGCGGCAACACCAGCGACGGTGTGGCGGTTACCGGCGTCGGGCAGATCAGTGGACAAGTCGCATATTGGAAAGCGGACAATAACACAACCGATCTGATCAATGGCCTAAACGGCACTCTGACCAACGGTGCGACGTATGGCACGGGCTACACCGGAGTGGCGAGCACCGCATTCAGCTTCGATGGCACCGACGACTATGTCAACGTCGCTGACAACGCATCGCTTGAATTCACGACCCAAATGACGGCTGACGCATGGTTCAATACCACCACCACAGCGGCTGGGTTCGGCCAAATCGTTAATAAGATGGGACCGAGCGGTAACTACGCATACTCGCTATTCCGTAATGGCAGCGGGTTGCGTGCCGACTTCAGCAGTGACGGAAACGGGGGAGGAAACTATGTGTCGATCTCTTCGGCATCTGGCTTGATTACAGCGGGGAACTGGTATCACGCAGCCGTGACGTTCAACAACGGACTGGCCAAACTGTATCTCAACGGTGTTGAAGTTGCGTCGTCAACGCTGACGATCAGCAGCATCTATGGGGCTGGAAACGCAGCTTTGAACATCGGCCGCGACGGTGGCAACGTTCAGCATTTTGCCGGTCGAATCGACGACATCGGTCTCTACAACCGCGCTCTGACCGCCGCCGAGATCACCACCATCTTCAACACCGGCACCGCCGGCAAGACGCTTCCTTCGCAGAACGATGTCATACGCGGCAACAGCATCACCGGAAACGGCGGTTTGGCAATCGATTTAAACAACGATGGAGCGACCGCCAACGACGCCGCACCGGACAGCGACGGCGGCCCGAACGCGTTGCAGAATTATCCGGTCATCAACACAGTCACCGTAGTCGGCGTCAATACGACGATCGCTGGTGTATTGAACAGCAAAGCGAACACAACGTACACGATCGATTTTTATTCGAATTCCCTCGCTGACGCGTCGGGTTACGGCGAAGGAGCAACCTATCTAGGCAACGGCACCGTCACGACCAACGGCAGCGGAGTCGGCTCGTTCACGATCACGCTTACAGGTGTCGCGGCCAGCGGCTTGGTCAGTGGCACAGCGACCGAACAACTCGACGTGTTGAACTTCGCCGGAACCAGCGAATTCGCGCTGACAAGCTCCGCGCTCTACACTCTGAGCGGCTATGTTTTCGAAGACGCTGGCAGTGACGGAGTCATCGGCTCACAAGCCATCGGCGATGCCAACAACCTCGGCCGCAGCGGTGTCACAGTGAAGCTGTACGCCGACGGCGGCGACGGCTTAGCGAACGGCACCGACGATGTTTATCTAACTTCGACGACCACCGACGGTAGCGGCAATTATTCCTTCCTGGTCGACAACGGCACTTTTTGGACTGTCGTCGATAGCCATACCATCACCTCGGCCACAGCACTCAACTCTGGTTTTGCCCACGGCAACACATGGGCGGATCAAACGTATGGAGCGGCGGGGGCACTGAACGGAAGTTCGTTCCAAGTTTCCGCTGGAACCCTCTATGGTGGTCGCGCGCTACAGACGTCCGACAACGCAAATTCCCTCTCTACTTCCGAGCACGTAACTCAGGTCATCGTTAGTTCTGCGAATCAAACGAACATCAATAGTGGGTTCAGTTTCTCTGTTATTACGAACACCAACGATACCGCCGCAATTACCGATACGAACCAATGGTGGAATTCGTCGTGGACCGCTCGCAGGCAACTGTCGTTCAACAACAGCAGTCGCTCAAGTTCGCTCGACGATTTCACGGTACTTGTCAAACTCGATGCAACGCGAGTCGACTACGCCAAGACGCAAGCCGCAGGCCAAGACCTTCGCTTCATCGATCAAAATGGCACGGTTTTGTCTCATCAAATCGAAAGATGGGACGAAGCAGGCACATCCATTGTGTGGGTCAAGGTCCCCCGAATCAACGCGCTGGCCGACGGCGACTTTGTATGGATGTACTATGGCAACGCTACGGCAGCCGATGGCCAAAACGCGACCGGAACATGGAACAGCAGCTATCGTTCGGTCTGGCACTTGAACGAAGATCCCGGTGCCGCAGGTGCCAGCGGCATCATCGACTCGACATCGAATGCTCAGCACGGAACCGACGCAGGCACTATGGACGCAGCGGATCGTGTGGCTGGTAAAGTCGGTTTTGCAATAGACTTCGACGGAGTTGACGATCAGATCGATGTGCCGGATTGGAACCCGAACGGGGCCAATTTCACGCTCAGCGGTTGGTTCAGCCTAACTAGCACAGTTAATGATGTGCAACCTATCTTCGGCAACAATCAGAACAGTCCTTTGTTGGGCTACAACGGTTCCACAGGTAATTTCCAGGCCCTGGTTCAAGACAGTGTTTCCAGTACAACGCTTTATTGGAATCTACCTGGGTTGGCGAATTCTGGCTGGCATCATGTGGCAATGATTGTCAGTGAAACTACGGACACGTGGGAGTTGTTCGTCGATGGCGTCTCAAGGGGAACTCAAACGACGGCGCTCAATTACACGCACAGCAACGGCCAGTTGATGCGATTGGGGCGCGATTACGCCACAACGTTTACCGGATCACTTGACGAGCTGCGCATCGCTAACGGCCTGCTGAGCAGCGATTGGATCACTGCGGACTATGCGTCGACCAACGATACGTTAGTTGGCTACTCTGGAGAGCAAACAAACGTCCTGCAACAAGGCACATTGCGACAATTTATCTTGAACGCAAATTCGCTCTCCGGTCTTCAAACTTCGAACTTCAAACTTCAAACTTCAGACTCCGGTTACAACAAAAACGGGCTTGGCACATTCATCATCCAGCCGCCGTCTGCATTGCCAACAATCACCGAAGCAGTCATTATCGACGCGACAACACAGAGCCAATACATCAGTTCGCCCGTGATGGAACTAGATGGATCGAATGCAGGTTACGCTGCCAACGGCTTTTACATCACCGGCAGTGGTTCGACGATTAAAGGTTTTGCGATCAACGGTTTCTCCACAGCCAACGGCATCTACGCAGTCAACGGATCATCAAACAACATTGACGCCAACTACATCGGCATGCGGGCCACAGGCGGCGATGCCGTTGAAGGAGCGGTAGGTTGGTGGCAAGGCGAAAACAATTCAAATGATGCGGCAGGGACGTCCAGCGGGACGAACAATGGGACAATTAGCGGTGGCGTTTCCTATGTTTCTGGTCAAGTGGGCACTGCGTTCCAGTTCGACGGCGTAAACGGCCTGATCTCCGTAGCTGATTCGACACTTCTGCGTCCTCAACAATTGACGGCGTCCGCCTGGGTCAAGCCTGATTTCTCAACAATGAATAGTTGGGGAACGATCGTAATCAAGGAAACCACAGGTGGTTGGGCGGATGGATACGGACTTACACGTTCAGGTTCCTCCAACGCCATGCGGTTTTACGTCGATCACTACAATAACAACTACGTTGACGGCAACTTGGCGGATGGAGTTTGGAGTCACGTGGTCGGCACGTACGATGGGGCTACCGTTCGACTGTACGTAAACGGAATTCTGGCCGGGACCGATACATTTAGTGGCCCGATCGTTCACTCCACAAATATCCTCAAAATTGGCAGCGCCGGTACCAGTATGTCTTGGAAGGGCGCGATTGACGAAGCTGCTGTTCTTAATCGAGCCCTGTCAGCGACGGAAATCGCGGCCGAATACAACGCCGGTCTAGCTGGCAAATCACCTGCAAAGATCCCGCTCGCCGGTCATTGGCAGGGCGAAGGCGATGCGAATGATTCACGCGGGCTGAACAACGGGACGCTTGTCAACGGTGCGACTATAACATCGTCCGGCAAGATCGGCAGTGCATTTCAACTTGATGGCGTCAATGACTACATCGAACTGCCAGTAGCAACGCCCAACGAGACAAACTTCACCTATTCTTTGTGGTTCAAGACTTCGGATTCGGGAAGCAGTTATCAACGCCTAATTGGGCGAGAGTTTTCAAATGGGCGTGGCTGGGTTATTCAGCAACATCCGGATGGATCGGTCAACCTTCGGTTGGACTCGACTAGCGGTGGATTTCAAATTCCGACCGGAAGTGGAATCGCAGTAAATGACGGGCGCTGGCACATGTTGACAATATCTCTGGATGACACCAGTGGGACCGCCAAACTTTCGATCGATGGTAAAATCAATTCCGGATCCTACACGGGCAGCTTCGCCGGATATTCAGGTGGTTTCCTACGCGCAGGTGCAAGTGCCATCGGTGGCGGAGGTTACTTCAATGGCAACATGGATGAGATCCAGCAATACAACCGAGCGCTAACGAATACCGAGATCACCAACCTCTACGTCTCGCAATCCCGCGACACAGACAATGTTGCAACCGGACTCATCGCATCCTTCAAAGCGGAAGGAGATGCCAATGATTTCACATCAACGAATGAGGGGGCACTTAACGGTGGCGTGTCGTATGTTGCAGGAAGATCCGGGCAAGCGTTCGATCTCAATGGAACGACCGGCTACATCAGTATTCCCGACGCAGCAACCGTAGAGGTAACAACTCAGTTGACACTGTCGGCTTGGATCAACCCCGATGATGTTGCCAACTACCGACAAATTATTAGTAAGTTCGGCACATCGGGAAATTATGCCTATCAATTCGGTTTGGCCCCAAGCGGGAAACTGCGAATCGATGTGAGCGACAATGGGTCCGCTTATTTCAATCTTGAGTCCGCAGCGTCGGTGATTGCTGCGGGCAAGTGGAGTCTAGTCACGGCAACGTTCGACAACGGAGCTGTAAAACTATACATTGATGGAACACAAGTCGCTTCAAGCACGTTGGGCGTAACGTCGATTTTTGCATCTGGTACTTCCAACGTGAATATTGGACGCGATCCAGCGGGTGTTCAGTACTTTGATGGGCGCATCGACGAAGCACAAATCTATAATCGCGTACTCTCCGCCGCTGAAATCACGAGCCTGTTCAATTCAACCAATCAAAGCACCGTCGGCAATTTGAACGGCGTCAAACTGGAATCAACGTCCGGCAACGAAATCGGCGGCAGCACCACCGCCGAACGAAACATCATTAGCGACAATACCAACGCTGGTGTGTACGTCGTTGGAAATGGCGTTCCAAAAGATGCAGTGGCGTGGTGGAAAGCAGATGGAAACTCGAACGATTCGGTTGGAAGTAATACTGGCACACTGACCAACGGAGCAACGTATGCGGCAGGACGCAGTGGACAAGCATTCAAGTTCGATGGGATAAACGACGTTGTCGTTGTGGCGGACTCTGCTTCGCTTGATCTCACCAATGCAGTGACAATGGAAGCCTGGGTCAATCCGACTTCCTTTACCACCACATACAGTAAAGTCATCGCCAAAGATGGAGCCCAGCGGAACTACGGTTTATGGATCGTCAACGATGGTAGCCTTTATCTGAGCCTGGATACTACAACGGGTTCCAAGGCATATGCATCCGCCGCAGGAACGGTCAGCACCAATACTTGGACTCATGTTGCCGGCACTTTTGACAATGCTTCCAAAACATACGCAATCTATGCGAATGGGGTCCAAGTCTTGAGTGGTTCGTTTACTGGTGACATGCTGGCGAATAACGATGTCTTGGCAATCGGTGGCAATAACGGAAATGTCTTTGCAGGTCTGATCGAGGATGCGGCGCTCTACGCTCGCGCTCTTTCAGCAGACGAAATCGCAGCCATCCATCGCACTGGAGGTGGAGCCAAGGGAACCAACTTTATCCAAGGCAACTATATCGGCACCGATGTTTCCGGCACGAGGACTGTCGCCAATAGCCGTGGAGTGCTGATCGAAAACGCGGCTGGTAACATCGTCGGTGGCACGCAATCGAATCAAGGTAACGTCATCTCAGGAAATACGTCCGATGGCGTTTCGATCTCGACTCGTACCCTGCACAATGTCGGATACTGGACCGGCGATGGCAATACTATCGACTCCGTCAGCACGAATCACGGAACGCTGACCAACGGTGCAACATACGCCACCGGTCGCTCGGGGCAAGCGTTCAGCTTCGATGGCACCGACGACTATGTTCAAATCGGCAGCTCGTCAGAACTCATCCTCAACGACAAATTCACGCTGGATACTTGGGTCTATCCGACCGGCCCGGGTGGCAACGCCTCCAATCGCGGCATCATCCTGTGTAAAGAAGGTGAATACGAATTCGCTCGCTTCCACGACGGCACCCTGCGTTATGCCTTCGCCAACGCGAATCCAGGTTGGGTTTGGGTTGACACCGGATACCAACTTGCGCTCAATACCTGGACCCATATCGCCATCACTTATGAAAGTGGCATCGTGCGAGTCTACGGCAACGGTGTGCAAGTCTTCACAAGCAGTACTAGTTACTTGAACCTCGGTGATGTTGCGACCACGCAGAATGACTTGCGCATCGGCGGTCGACAAGGCTCGGTTCAATACTACCAAGGGCTGGTCGAAGATATCGGCATTTCTAACCGAGTCCTAACGGCCAGCGAAATCTACGAACTGGCCACTGGTGTCCCCGTGCGTCAAGGTGCCGCGTTGGTCGCAGGCAATTTGATCGGCACTAGCGCCAACGGCTCAGCCGATCTTGGCAATGGTTCCAACGGTGTGCGAATTGAGAATACCAATTCGAACACGATCGGCGGCACGACAGCGGCGGCTCGCAACATCATCAGCGGCAACGACGGTGCAGGCATCCTACTGTCGTCTGCCGACTCCAACACGATCCAAGGCAACTACATCGGCACCACTCAATCCGGCTCAGCCGCGCTCGCCAACCCGACGGGCATTATCGTCGAGTACGATTCGTCCGCCAACACCATCGGCGGCACAGCGTCAGGCAGCGGCAACGTCATCAGCGGCAACACGTCCGACGGAATCCTATTCCGACATGGTGCGGGTGTCAGCAACAACAGCGTCGGCTGGTGGAAAGGGGAATCAAATACAAACGATTCGGTCCTGACCAACAACGGCACGTGGACCGGCACAGCAGCGTACACCACTGGCAAAGTTGGCAATGCGTTTGACCTTAATGGCTCGAGCTACGTCACGCTGCCGAACGAATCGGCGTACGACTTTGTCAGTCAAGTATTTTCCGTTGAAGGATGGTTTAGGACATCCGCCAGCGGCGGAACGTATCAAATGATCGCTTCGAAGGGAACACCCGGAAACTGGCAATGGAATGTGTACGTCAACGCAACCACCAACGAACTGTACGGCGGAATATACACGTCCAGTGGAAGCGCTGTGTATCTAAAGAACTCTACGGTCTCCGTTGCCGACGGTCAGTGGCACCACTTTGCAATCGCAGTGGACACTCGAATATCGAGCGAAGACTTGAAGCTCTATTTGGATGGAGTCGAACAGACGTCGGTGACCACGGATGCTCGCGCATCGTTGGATTACTACCATCCAGGAACCTCTCCCGTCGTTATCGGCGCGCGAAACGGAACTTTTCATTTCACAGGCCAAATCGACGAACTGAGCATACTCGGTCGCACGATCACGAGTGAAGAAATTCGACAACTCCATCTGACTAACTCGGCCAGCAAGTACGGCAACGCCGTCTACAACAACATCCTCGGTCGCAACGCCGCGAACAGCGCGGACCTCGCCAACGGCGGCGAAGGGATCGAGCTGTACAACTCTTCGAACAACGTCATCGGCGGCAGCGGCACTAATCAAGCCAACATCATTCGCGGCAACACCGGCGATGGCGTGGCTGTTACAGACCTTGGGCAAGTTGCATATTGGCGAGCGGACAATAACACAACCGATCAAATCAATAGTCTCAACGGTACTCTAACGAACGGGGCCACTTTTGGCGCTGGCTACACGGGCGCGTCAAATACGGCGTTCAGTTTTGACGGCACAAATGATTATGTTGAAGTGGCTGATAGCAACCTTTTGGATACGACAACAGCGGTCACCATTGACGCATGGATCTATACAGACCTTGTGAACGCAGTGAACACGATCGTCTCAAAGTCTGGACGCAATTACTATCTCGGGGTCTATTCCACCGGACAAGTCCACCTGTCTTATCTCACTTCGTCCTCAAATGTCCAATTGAACACAGCAGCAGCAGTTGTTGGCGCGAATCAGTGGACTCATGTTGCCGGCACGATTGATACGGTTGCTGGTACCATGAAAATCTATGTCAATGGTGCCTTAATCACTCAGCAAGCGACGGACGGCTCGATGATCGCGAATTCGAATCCGGTCCAAATTGGAGCGGAGAACGGCCAGTACTACTTCAAAGGGCTTATCGACGATGTTGGACTATTCAATCGCTCTTTGTCTGGTTCGGAAATAGCAACCATTTACAACTTGCGCACGACTGAAAAAGCGATTCCCACCCAAAACAATGCAATTCGCGGTAACAGCATCACCGGCAACGGCGGATTGGCGATCGACTTGAACAACGACGGCGCGACGACTAACGACGCATTTCCTGACAGCGACTTCGGACCAAACAATTTGCAAAACTTCCCAGTCATCAACAGCGTGGCCGTCGCCGGGTCGAACACCACTGTCGCCGGTACAATTACCAGCAAAGCCAACACGACTTACACTCTCGACTTCTATAGCAACGCTGCCGCTGACGCTTCGGGCTACGGCGAAGCAACCACTTACCTCGGCAGTGGCTCGGTGACCACCAACGGCAGTGGGGTCGGCTCGTATTCGATCACCATGGCTGCTGTCGCCACTGGCTTCGTCAGCGGCACTGCTACCGAACAACTCGGCGGTTCGAACTACGGTGGCACCAGCGAACTAGCGCTTACGAACGGTGCCCTCTACGCTAACAGCGGTTTTGTCTTTGAAGACTCAGCCGCGGACGGCATCACCGGTTCGCAAGCCATCGGCGACTCGAACAATCTTGGCCGCAGTGGCGTAACTGTAAAACTGTACGCCGACGGTGGCGATGGACTAGCCAATGGCACCGACGACGCTTACTTGATTTCGACCACAACCGACGGCAGCGGTAACTTCAGTTTCAACGTCGATAACGGCACCTACTGGGTCGTCGTCGATTCCAAAACCATCACCAGCAGCACAGCACTCAACAGCGGTTTTACCAGCAGCGATACCTGGGCCGAACAGACCTACGGTTCGGCAAGTGCATTAAGCGGCCTAGGCTTCCAGCCTGGGAGCGGCACCCTCTACGGCGGCCGCAACCTAGAAACCTCCGATAACGCCACCGACCTCTCAACTTCCGAACACGTAACGCGCGGCGTCATCTCCGGCAGCGCACTCAGCGGCCTCAACAGCGGCTTCAGCTTCAGCACCATCACTCGCACCGGAGACGGCGAAGACGACGCCAGCACCAATCGCACAGTCCAAGGAAGCTTGCGTCAATTCATCCAGAACAGCAATGCCCTATCAGGTGTTCAGACTTCAGGCTTCAGGCTTCAGACTTCAGATTCCAACTACCAACGTAACGAACACGGCCAATGGCTGTTCTCGGTGGTCAGCGCTCTGCCGACGATCACAGATGCAGTGGTTCTGGACGCCACCACGCAAGACACCTACGTCGGCACACCGGTGATTGAAATCGCGGGCGATAACCTGACCTTCGCAGCACACGCAAATTACACGTTCTCGACCGGTTCGGGCACGACGGTCTATGATTCTGCGGGTATTGCAGAGAACGGCACGTTAATGGGTGGCACTTTGCCAACGTGGACGACGGGCAAGATCGGAGGTGGCATCAGTCTGGCCAGCGCTGGTGACTATCTATCGCTATCGAATTCCGTTTTGAACGGTGCTACTAATCAGACAACTTCGTTCTGGATGAAGTCCACCGGCGTCACCAGCGGCTACGATTCGATTGTTCACGGATCAGCCACGGGCAACAACGAATTCGAAATCGCGTTCTTAAGCAATACGCAGATTTGGGTGACCAATCATAACACGCCGTTCTCAATGAATGTAACCAATATCGGCGACAATGCCTGGCATCACGTCGTCGTAGTGCGGGACGACACAAACAACCAAATCACGGTGTACGTCGATGGCGTGTTCATGGGAAGCCAGTCGGCCACTCTATCAGCGCTTACGGTCGCCTCGGGTGGATTGATCGTGGGGCAGGAGCAAGACACTATTGGCGGCGGTTTCGAGGCAAGTCAAGATTACAACGGTCAGCTCGATCAACTGCGCTTTCATAACTTTGCCATGAGTGCATCCGACGTGCTGGTGATGTACAACGCCGAATCGGGCAATGTACTGCGAGGCAGTTTCGAATTCAACGAGACCAGCGGAACAACCGCCGCCGATTCGTCCAGCTTCGCGGCAAACGGGACACTGCTGGGTACTGCGCCTCCAACATGGACCACGGGGAAAGTTGGCAATGCGATCGGCTTGGGAAGTACAACGGATTATGTCAGCCTGCCAAATACGATCCTTAATGGCATGACCAATGTCACGACCGCGTTTTGGGTGAAGACATCGACGATGACCGGTGCGATCTTAAGTGGTGCGTATGCGGGCATGGACAACGAGTATTTGATCTACGCAAATGCACCGACGTCACTGCGTTTGGACAACCATGGGAATAGCGCCACCTTTACGACATCTAATCTAGCCGATAACGCATGGCACCATGTCGCATTTGTTCGTGACGACACGAACAACCAGGTCTCCTTATACTTGGATGGGGTTCATATCGGGACGCAGTCCATCACCATGTCGGCGATTACGATTGGGTCTGGCGGACTGCTTTTAGGTCAGGAACAAGACCTGGTCGGGGGCGGTTTTGATGTGTTACAGCAATTCGACGGATCGCTCGATAATCTTCGGTTCTACGGAACGGCACTCACAGCGCAGCAGATTCAGGCAATTTACTCGACCGAACTCTCCGGTGAAACCTACTCAGCATCGAACTTCACGGCCATCAACGGCCTGCACGTCACCGCCGGCAACAGCACGATTCGCGGCTTTGCGATCACCGATTTCGCCACCAGCGATGGTATCAAACTGGAAACCGGTGGCGGCAACACAATCGAAGGCAACATCATCGGCCTGCGTCCCAACGGCGACGGTTCGACGGCCGATGTCGTCGGTGGTGCAATCGGCTGGTGGAAGGCTGAAAACAACGGTAACGATTCGGTCGGCAACAACCATGGCACGCTGAACGGTGGAGTCAGCTTCGCAGGGGGACGCATCGGCACTGCCTATTCCTTTGATGGCGTCGATGACTACCTTTCGATCCCGGATGGTCCTCAATTTCAAAACGGGCGTACCTTTACTGTCGAAGCTTGGATCAACGGAGACGATTTGAATCGATATGCTCAGATCTTTTCAAAGTCCGCATCCACCGGTGATCAGGCGTTCCACCTGGGGGTTCAAGGAGGATCGACGCTGCGCGCCGACTTCAGCGCAGATGGCAATGCCTACACGGCTGTATATGGACCATCGTTAAGTAACGGGGTTTGGTACCATGTGGCCACGACATTTGACAATGGCCTTGTAAACATCTACGTCAATGGTGCTTTGGTAGCTAGCCAAACAATCACGGTTACTGATGTCCGCATGAACAATGGCGTTGCAGCTCGAATTGGCGGGCGACAAGCTGAGAACCAATTCTTCGACGGGTTGATTGACGAGGTCGCGTATTACAACCGCACGCTCACCGCCTCCGAAATCGCATCTAATCACGCGGCAGGTCGCGATGTGACGGCGGCTTCGGGAGTTGTCGCTCGCTACACCGGCGACGACAACACGAACGATTCCGTCGGCGCGTTCACCGGCACGCAATCCGGCGGTGTCACCTACGCCACCGGCCATAAGAGCACCAGCGGTCAAGCGTTCAACTTCGATGGCGTGAATGACTACGTGACGCTGACAAATGCCAACACGTTGGGGCTGAACGGGAACTTTACGTTTTCGACATGGATCAACGCAGATGATCTGTCGAGTTCGCGAGGCATTTTGGGAACAGATTCGATCGGTACGAATGTCGGCCTGCATCTTTGTACGATCAATGGACGAATTCGGATGGGCTTCTACGGAAACGACACCGACGGTAACGCGATCCTGTCAACCGGTCAGTGGTATCACTTAACGTTTCGTTTCAATAATGGCGAACAAGCGATCTTCATAAACGGCCAGCTGGACAACGCAACAACCGGCCATGCGGCATTCGCTGGGACGAGCACCGTGCATATCGGGCGAATATTTGGTGGTGGTTATTTCGACGGTCGCATCGAAGACGCCACAATCGTCAACAGAGCACTCACAAACGAAGAGATCGCCAAGATCGCAGCCGATGATCTGATCGCTCACTCGCCAGTTCGCACCAGCCAAGTCGCATATCTACAAAGTGAAGGAAATGCCAACGATTCGCGTGGGATCAACAATGGGACACTGATGAATGGAGCAAACTACGCTGCAGGAAGAGTTGGTCAGGCGTTTTCCCTGGACGGAATCGACGACCATGTCTCTTTGACGCGGCAACAACTGACATCTGGGCTGACCTATAGTGCCTGGGTCAATACGACCAGCACCGATTCGACCGCAGGCTACGCTGGAAACGCCGCGCTCAATGTGATCGGAGACAGCACTGGCTCCATCTACGCGGGTTTCGGAGTTCACGGCGGCAAAGCGAGATACAACTACTATACAGGTTCATGGAATGCCGTCGACAGCACAGTCAATGTCAACGACGGTTCATGGCACCTTATCACCGTAACGCACGATGCCGCATCGGGTGCGATCGTCCTCTACGTCGACGGCACACAACAGGCCACCAGCAATCTGACGTACGCTGTGGTGAATACCGGGTTTGACCGTATTGGCAAAGGTTACGGTACGAGCGACTACTTTGCCGGCAATATCGACGAAGTGATCGTTCTAAATCGCGCCGCGTCCGCGACAGAAGTCGCGCAGCTCTACACCAGCGGCCTGCGCGGCAGCGACGTCGGCAACAGCGTCGGCGTGGAAGTCCTGAACTCAGCCGGCAACGAAATCGGCGGTGTGTTTGCCTCCGAACGGAACGTCATCAGCGGAAACACGACGCAGGGCGTACTGCTGACCGGTGATGGAGTTCCCAATAACGTGCTCGGTTTGTGGAAGTTCGATGGGTCTGTCACTAGCGCCACGGGCGCGAACAACGGAACCGCTATTGGTGGCGTTGGCTACACCAACGGTCAGAGCGTTCAAGGCTTATTGCTCGACGGAACCGACGATGGAGTTGCGACTCCGATCGTAATGAACTATGCCAGCGGCGTGACGTTGGATGCTTGGATCAAAACAACTGACACCGGCGGACTGATCATAGGCGACGGAGGCGGCGATACGAATCTTGTCGGCGCGGTGCTGTCGGTCGATGCAGGCAGTGGCGGACGAATTCGCTTTCTCAGTAGCAAAGGGGTGCTAAACGACAGCAACTTCGACATCTATGGCCAAGTCATCAATGACGGCCAGTGGCATCATGTCGTGGGAACTTGGGACGGCACGACGAGCACCGGCGGAGCGAAGCTGTATGTTGATGGCGTCCTCGCAGGAAGCGCGACGGCCGACACAACTCTCGGCACTGTCAGTCATCAAATCGAAATCGGGCGACATCAGAGTATTGGTTATAGTCCATTGTCGGGCCAGATCGATGACGCCGCCGTTTACGCTCGCGCTCTGACCGCTGACGAAGTCGCCGCGATCTATCGCGGAGCTGGCGGAACAAAAGGTGGCACGATCGTTCGCGGCAACTACATCGGAACCGATACGACCGGCACTCGCGATCAAGGCAACGGCAGCAGCGGTGTGCGGATTCAGTCGTCAGGCAACGTAGTCGGCGGTACGATCACAGGCTCGGGAAATGTGATCAGCGGCAATTTGATCGGTGTCACGATTGACAACACAACCACCAACATTCCGACCGGCAACGTCATTCAAGGAAATCTCATAGGCACGAACGCAGCGGGAACCGGTGATCTCGGCAACTCATCTTATGGCATCGACATCCGCAAAGGGACCGGCAACCTCGTCGGCGGTACGACTGCGTCGGCTCGCAACGTCATCAGCGGCAACGACATCGATGGTATCGTGCTCTATTCCCAAGACGTTTATGGCAACACGGTCAGCGGCAACTACATTGGAACCACGATCAGCGGTTCGGCCGCGCTGGCCAACACCGGCAACGGCATCACGCTCGACAACGTCGGCAGCAACACGATCGGCGGCAACACCACCAGCGCCGCCAACGTCATCAGCGGCAACAGCAACAACGGCGTCTACATCACCGGCAACGGCGCCGAAACCGGCATGGCTGGCTGGTGGAAAGGGGACAACAGCACGAATGATGTCTTCAACCAAAACAACGCGTCGTTGGTGAACGGAGCGACTTATGCCACCGGAGTCACTGGCGCTGCGAACTCCGCGTTCAACCTCGATGGCGTCAACGACTTTGTTCAAGTCAACGATGCGGACGTACTAGATTTAACAACCACTGTAACGATGGATGCCTGGATAAATCCAACGGGGCTGGCCAGTAGTTTCAATACGATTTTTTCAAAAACGGCGTGGCCAGAACGGAATTACGGACTCTGGATACGAAATGACGGTTCGGTTTTTGTTAGTACCATTACGGGTTCTGGTGAACAATACTCGCAATCTGCAGCGGGGGTCGTCGCCGTCGGAACATGGTCGCACATCGCAGCAACCATCGACAACGCAACTAAGGTCATGAAAGCTTACGTCAATGGAGTGCAGGTTCTCAGTACCACGTTTTCTGGAAATCTCGCTGCAAACTCTGCTCCGCTCACGATAGGAGCCAATGAAGGCGTAAATTCTTTTTTTAGCGGCAAGATCGACGAAGTCGGTCTCTACAACCGCGTTCTGACCGCTGCCGAGATTCAAGACATCTTCCGCGCCGCCGGAACGGGTAAAGCCGGCAACACAATCAGCGGCAATCTCATCGGTACGAACGCAGCTGGAACAGCCGCACTTGCCAATGGACAGGTTGGAGTCTACGTCAATAGCTCTTACATCAACACCATCGGCGGCCTAACTCCCGCCGAACGCAACGTGATCTCGGGCAACACGAATTTTGGCCTCCGAATCTATAGCGGAGGATACAACTCGATCATTGGCAACTATGTGGGTGTCTCCAGTTCGGGTGCTTCTGCCATTGGAAATGTAACCGGCGTATACATTGATAACTCGACTGGCAACAACGTTGGCGGAACAGTCGCTGGTTCGCAGAACGTGATATCAGGCAATACCGGAACCGGACTCGCTTTCTACAATGTCAGTAGTGGGAACGTCGTTCAAGGGAACTTGATCGGGACGAATGCGTCAGGAACCGGTGCCCTCGGAAACACCTATGGCATTTTGACTACGTTGAGCGATGTCGTGATTGGTGGTACTACCGCCGCAGCTCGAAACGTAGTCTCCGGTAATACTACGTATGGACTGTGGCTCCCGTCTGGGTTCACCGCATCATCCGGCGCGACCGTCATCGGCAACTATATTGGCACCGATCTAAATGGAACTGCCGCCGTGGGGAATGGAGTCGTTGGTATCGAGATCGGTGGATCGAACCATATGATCGGTGGATTGACGGCCTCCGAACGCAATATTATTTCCGGTCAGACCAGTGGATATGGAATCGACATCCAAGGTCCGGCAAAAAACAACATCATTCGCGGCAACTATATCGGTGTCGATGTAACCGGCGCAGCAGCATTAGCTAACTCGGTTGGTATTCGAGTGCTCAACGCAACGACCACAACCATCGGTGGAACAGCCAACGGTGCCGGCAACGTGATTAGTGGTAATACGACTCAAGGTATTCGTCTCGAAGGCAACGGTGCCCCAAGCGGCGTGATCTCGTGGTGGAAAGCCGATTCGAGCAGCAGCACCGGCGCGGCGATCGATGTGCTCGGTGCCAGCGATGGTACATTGCAAAATGGCGCAACATACACGGCCGGAAAATCCGGCACGGCGTTCTCCTTTGACGGCGTGAATGATTACGTGTCAGCTACCGTCGCGATGACTCCGTCGTTCACAGTCAGTCTCTGGGGGAAATCGAATACCGCGACTTGGAACGAACACGGTTGGCTTGCAAGCTCAAGAGCAACAAACGGCTTCATTATCCATCCCAATCAAGGAGCAACCTCGGTCGCACTATACATTTTCGATTCCGCAGGCGCTATTACCCACATTGGAAACGTTACGCCAGCAGATATTCAGCAATGGCACAACTACACGCTCAGTTACGACGTGCCAACATCGACAGCAAAAATATATTTGGACGGAACGCTCGTTTCAACGACAGTTGTCTCGCTCACTCGCGCGTCCAGTTCTAACGTTGTGTACTTTGGAAGCGATGGCGGTTCATCCCGCTACGGCAATGGAGCGGTAGACGAGCCTGCCATCTTTAATCGAGCACTCACAGATTCAGAAATCGCTGCCCTGTACAACGCCGATGGCATCAGCCTCAGCGGGTCCGGTGGTAACATCGTCCAAGGTAATCGCATTGGCATCGCAGCGACAACATTGGCAGCGATCGGCAACGGTGGAGCGGGTGTGTACATAGCGAGCGCCGGGAATTTCATAGGTGGCACAACCACCATTGCCGCGAACATCATCGCCAACAACAGCGGCGATGGCATCTTCGTCACCAGCAGCGAAACGAATTCCACCAACGTCGCCAACTCGATCCTCGGCGATAGCATCTACAGCAACGGCTCAAGCACCGCAACGCTCGGCATCGATCTCGGCTCGAACGGCGTGCTGACCAACGACAGCGGCGACGCCGATCGCGGCTCGAACTTCGGACAGAATTACCCTGCGATTCGCGGCGTAGACTTCAGCGGGGCTGGTGCGACGGTCAGCTACTCGCTCGACGCACCCGCCGGGACCTATCGCATCGAGTTTTTTGACAATTCACTGGCTGACACTTCGGGCCACGGCGAAGGGCAAACGTTCCTCACCTCGCAAACCATCACACATGCTGGCGGATCTGTCAATTACACGTCAGCCTTGTTAGGCGGTGTCGTCAGCGGTGCGGACCTGTCGATGACCGCCACCGAAGATTTTGGTTCCTCCATATTCGGCAGTACCAGCGAGTTCAGCCTGGCCAGCATCTACACTCTCGTCGGAACCATTTTTGACGACGTAAACTTTAGCGGAGGAGCTGGACGCGATTACGCGACCGCCAACGCGGCCGCCATCGCGTCTGGATTCTTGACCGGTGCCATTCGACGCAGCGGCGTTACCGTCGAACTGTATAACTCCTCCGGCAACTACGTTACCAGCACAACCACGAACGCCAGCGGCCAGTACACGTTCGGCGTCACGGCTGGCAACTACACTGTCCGCGCAGTCAATAGCACAGTATCGTCCGTTCGCGGCGGTTCGGGACTGATTGGCGTGCAAACATTCCGCACCGATGCCAGCAGCGGCAGCACCACCAGCGTCACAGATCACGTCGGCGGCGAAACACCCAACGAAGTCGACGCGGCAGCCAACAACGGCACACAATCCTTTGCCACCTTAGATAACGCCAGCGGCTTCGACATTCAGTCGGTCACTACCATTAGCGTTACCTCAGCTGATATTAGCGGTCTAGATTTCGGCTACAACTTCGACACGATCGTCAATACCAACGACGCAGGCCAAGGTTCACTGCGCCAGTTCATCGACAACAGCAACGCGCTGGCGAATACGAACCTAGCGCAATCTGGTCAAACGGCAGGAAAAGAAGTTTCCATCTTCATGATCGCCGACGGCCAAGCGCACGCGGGCCTGAACACCAGCTACGCGAACTTGCTGACCGGGACGCTCGGCACCGACGCGCGAGCGGTGATCAACCTGACTTCGGCGCTCACCACGGTGACCGCCGTCGACACAACCATCGACGGTGCGACGCAGACGACGTTTGTCGGTAATACGAACCCCGGCTCGGTCGGTGCGAACGCCGGTTCGTCGATGACGGTCGGTGTGGGCGTGGACGGGGTCGCGGGGACGGGTGACGAAACGACGCTCAACGCTTTCACTCGCCCCGAAATCGAAATCACTGGTTCGGGCTTCACGACCCAACTGATCAACGTCACATCAACTAACTTCACGTTGACAAACACTGCGAGCTGGCTGAACGGACAGAATTACGTCGTCTATCTGGGAAGCGCCGTTTCACCACTCGTGCAAGACAACTTGATCGGCACCGACGCGACCGGCTCGGCAAAACCAACCGTCGCACCGGCCGGCAGTACGTCTCACATCGGTTTCCACAGCGCGTCGTCTCCCACGATCAGTCACAACTACATCGCGTCCTCGACGAACACCGGCGCGGCGCACTCTGCGATGTACGGCTTCAACGCGACCACCGCGACGATCAGCGGTAACGAAGTGACGGGAGCGTTCAACAACGCCATCTGGTACTACAACAACAACTCGCTGCTCAGCGGCAACTACTTCCACGACATCTCTGGAATCGGTGCCAACATCAACAACACCGCTTGGTCGAACATGACGATCGAACACAACACGATCGCCAACACCACGTACGGAATCTGGAACCAGACCGGCAGCAACGTGACGATCCGCTACAACCAGATCAACAACAACGCCAACCTTGGCATCTACGTCATCGGCGCGACGCCGATCCAAACCACGATCACGAAGAACGCGATCTACGACAACGGCGGACTCGGCATCGATCTTGGTTCACCGACTGGCGTCGCGCCCAACGACGGCACTTTCGACGCGAACGTCGGCAACGACGGCATCGACTACCCGGTAATCCGCACCGTGTTGCTGAGCGGCACGACGCTGACCGTGACCGGCTATGTCGGCATCGCGGCCGGCGACACCGATTTCGCGAACGCCACGATCGACCTCTACAAAGTCGACAACAACCCTGCGTCCCAGAACGGCAACATTATCAGCGGCGATGGCTTGAGCGTCGCGCACGGCGAAGGACGCTGGTATCTCGGCACGATCACCGGCAGCGTGAGCGATGGGAATTTTTCCGGCTCGATCACGTTGCCCGGCGCGGTGTCGCTGGCACTTGGCGACGAAATCACCGCCACCGCGACGATCGCTGCTTACGGCACGAGCGAATTCGGCGCGAACGCCACGCTCCGTTCGATCAGCGGCACCGTGTTTGAAGATAAGGACGGAAACTTGTTGGTCGGAGCCGAAGCGATCGGCGATGCGAACAACCCCGGCGTGAACGGCGTCACGGTCAAGCTCTACAAAGACGGCGGCGACGGCGCAGCGAACGGGACCGACGATGTTTTAATCGGCACCACAACCACGGCGAGCGGCGGCGCGTACAGTTTCACCATCGACACCGGCACGTACTGGACGGTGGTCGACAGCAAGACCATCGCCAGCAGCGTCGCGCTGAACGGCGGCGCAACGAACGCCGACACGTGGGCCGAGCAAACGTATGCCGTGACCGACGCTCTCCGTGGGATAGGCTTCCAGCCTGTCACTGGCGCACTCTACGGCGGACGCAACTTGGAAACCTCCGACAACGCCGCGTCGCTCGCCGATTCGGAACACGTCACGCGAGTGATCGTGTCGAGCAGCAATATCGCCAACATCGACAGCGGTTTCAGCTTCACCACGATTACCCGCACCGGCGACGGAGACGACGACGGATCAAGCAACCGCACCGTCCAAGGCTCACTTCGCCAGTTTATCCAGAACAGCAACGCAATCTTTAGCCTTCAAACTTCGAACTTCAAACTTCAAACTTCCGACTCCGGTTACAATCGGAATCAGCTCGGTACGTTCATCATCCAGCCGACCAGCGCGCTCCCCACGATCACAGACGCAGTGATGCTCGATGCGACGACACAGTCGCAATACGTTAGCTCTCCAGTGATTGAAATCGACGGCAGCAACGCGGGGGTTAACGCCAGCGGCCTTTCCATCACCACCGGAGCCGGCTCGACAATTAAGGGATTCGCGATCAACGGCTATGCGAGCGGTGCGGGAATCGAGGTGACGACCGGCGGCCTCAACAACATCGACGCGAACATCATCGGCCTGCGAGCGACCGGAAATGATTCAGTCGAAGGAACCATTGCTTGGTGGCAGGGCGAAGGAACCGCGAACAGTGGGACCGGACAATATAACGGCAACTTGAACAATGGCACTACGTTTGCGACCGGAATGATCGGACAAGCGTTTTCATTCGATGGCGTAGATGACTACATCTTGACGTCAATCGATATCCAGCCGTCAGCCTTAGCGACCATGACCATGTCAGCGTGGGTGAAGCCAACGCGTCTCAATCATACGTCTTCTCAGCAGATACTTTCTGGAGACGACGGCGGATATGATCGGGGTGTTGGCATCGTTGCAAACACGTCAATGTTCGGGGTCCAGGTTGGAAACGGTGTATGGCAACCAACTTCGGTAGATGCTAACGCATGGCAACACATTGCCGTTATCTACACATCGACGAATGTTTACTTTTATAAGAATGGCGTTCAATATACGTACGGTAGTGCCCCAAGCGGCTCGATGGTCTCTGCGACAACATTTGAAATCGGCAGAGATTCTGCTTTTGGCGGCCAACAGTACTTCCAAGGACTTGTCGATGAAGCTGCAGTCTTCAATCGCGCTCTCTCCGTTTCCGAAATCACCGCCGACTACAACGCGGGGGTCGCCGGAAAATCGCTGGCCAAAATTCCTCTCGTCAGCCACTGGCAAGCCGATGGGGACGCAACCGATTCGCGCGGCGTGAACGACGGTACGCTGACCAACGGAGCGACGATCACAACCAGCGGCAAGATGGGGAGTGCGTTCACGTTCGACGGCGCGAATGACTACGTCGATTTACCAATCGCCGCGTCGAGCAGTCCGACCTACACGTACACGTTGTGGTTCAACACGACGGCGACGACCGGCTGGCAGCGGCTGATCGGTCGTGAGTTCGCGAGCGGGCTGGGCTGGGAAGTAGAACACGCGCCCACCGGATCGCTCGCGCTGCGCATCGACAGCGATGCGTCGAGCGGACAAGCCGTTTCCAACAGCTCGATCGTGAACGACGGCCAGTGGCACTTCATGGCCGTGACAATGAACGACGCCACAAAGATCGCGACACTGACCGTCGATGGCGTGACGAACTCAGGCAGTTACACCGGAGGCTGGGCCGCTCCGACAGGCGGCTTCATGCGAGTCGGCGGACCGATTCTCGGTGGTCAATACTTCGCCGGCCAGATCGACGAAGTGCAGGTGTTCAATCGCGCGTTGACGACGACCGAAATCAACGCGATCTAAACTTCACAATCGCGAGACACGAACACGTTCGTTGCCACGCCGGTTTCGTCGTACAAAGCCGAGGGAAATGCTAACGACTTCCACGGAACAAACGAAGGAACTCTCGTCAATGGAGCCACTTTCACCAGCGGCGTTGCGGGGCAAGCGTTCTCATTAGATGGCGTGAACGACTACATCACCACGCCGCGCTTCGCGCTCAACAGCGGCTTGACGTTCGACGCGTGGATCAACACGACCAGCACCGACTCCTCGACCAGCTACGCAGGGAACGCCGCTCAGAACATCATCGGCGATTCGACCGGCGGCGTGGCGATCGGCTGGGGAATTCATAACGGCAAACTGCGTTACAACGTCTACACGCACGCGACCGGCTGGGAAACAGTCGATAGCACGGCCTCTGTCAACGACGGCAAGTGGCACTATGTTTCGGTCACTCACGAGCAGGCCACTGGCACAATCAAGCTCTACATTGACGGCATTCAGGACGGCAGCGGAACCTACACCTACAACGGTGGCGCGAACGTCGATCGGATCGGCGCGGGTTATAACAATTTCGACCTCTTCACCGGCAAACTGGATGAAGTCGCGATCTACAACCGAGCCCTCACTTCCGGCGAAATCGCGACACTCGTTTCCAACACGCATCAAAACACCATCGGCAATCAGATCGGGGTGTATCTCAGCAACACTTCCGGCAACGAAATCGGCGGTGGAACAACCGCTGAACGCAACATCATCAGCGGCAACACCGGCAGTGGCATCAGCATCGGCGGCAACGGTGTGCCAAAAGACGCAGTGGCATGGTGGAAGGCCGACGGAACAGCCAGCGATGCAGTCGGCAGCAACACAGGTACGCTGGCAGGCGGCACAACATACGGGGCCAGCCTTTCCGGTCAGTCGTTCAAGTTCGATGGTGTCGATGATCGAGTAACTCTGCCCGACAGTGTGCTGCGCAACTACGCTACGGGCACCGTCGAGATGTGGATCAACCGCGATACAATGAATCGCGACGAAGCGTTCTTCGCTCGGCAGTCGGATGGTGTGAATACGGTGACGAGTTTTAACTTCGGCAGTTCGACCGATCCTATGGTGGCCGGTGATTACGTTTGGTTCCGAATGCGAGGCGAGTCCGGTTGGACGCGTTCGACTTCGACTGTCGGTGCTGGAATTTGGACCCACGTTGCAGGGAACTGGGACGGAACAAACGTCAAGCTGTACGTGAACGGATTGCTTGAGGCGAGTGTGGCCTATAGTGGCGGCACACCCGACATCGCAGCGAGCGCATCGACCATCGGCGGTTGGTTTGGCGATGGGCTGGCTTTCAAGTCGTCGTTCCTAGGCCGCATCGATGACGTTGCAATCTACTCAAGAGCGTTGAACGCCAACGAAATCGCTTCCATTTATCGCAATGGTGGCGGAACCAAGGGAGGCAACTTTGTCCAAGGGAACTTCATCGGCACCGACGTTAGCGGAACGCGCAACGCAGGCAACAGCGTAAGCGGAGTCTCGATATACCATTCTTCCGGAAATTCGATCGGTGGTGCAACGGCTGGTCACGGTAATCTAATCTCAAGCAATGCCTACGGCATCACAATCTCCACCGACGGCGTGAGCGGCGTCGCGACAGGTAACTTGATACAAGGAAATCTCATCGGCACGGATCTCACCGGCACGCTCGATTTGGGCAACGCCGGCTATGGCATCGACATCAGCCGTGCACACGGAAACACAATCGGCGGAACGACGGCCGCAGAACGCAATACCATCAGCGGCAATAACGTTGCGGGAGTGATCCTTTCGACCGCCGACTCGAACACGATCACGGGCAACTACATCGGCACAACAATCAGCGGCACGGCGGCGCTGGCCAACGGCACGGGCGTGATCGTCGAATACGATTCGACGGGCAACACGATCGGCGGCACGGCAGCCAGCAGCGGCAACGTCATCAGCGGCAACACGGGCGACGGCATCCTATTCCGCAACGGCGCGGGAGTCAGCAACAACAGCGTCGGCTGGTGGAAAGGGGAATCGAACCCCAACGATACCGTCCTGACCAACAACGGAACGTGGAGCGGCACGGCGGCCTACACAACGGGCAAAGTTGGCAACGCGTTTAACTTTGACGGTTCCAGCTACGTCACGCTGCCCAACGAATCGGCGTATGACTTCGCCGAGCAAGTCTTCAGCGTGGAGGGCTGGTTTAAGACGACAACCAGCGGCGTCGCCTCGGTCATCATTAACAAGCGAGGAAACAACGATAGCCAATGGAACGTTCGCGTTCACTCGGACGGTCGATTGTTCGCGGACATGGACCTCGCGAACGGAACGGATGTTTACTCAAAGTTCTCTGCAAACACGGTGAATGACGGAGCGTGGCATCACTTCGTGGTTGCCTATGACACGCGCGTCGCCAGCGAAGACCTGCGGATGTATCTCGACGGCGTCGAGCAAACGACGGTCAGCACCGACAATCGCGGCACGCAGAACTACAACACGGCAGGTGCCGGTTCGGTCCAGATCGGCGCACGCATGGCGGCGACGGCCACAGACTTCTTCACCGGCCAGATCGACGAAGTCAGCATCCTCGGCCGCGCGATCACGAGCGAAGAAGCTCGGCAGCTTTATCTGACGAACTCGACCAGCAAGTACGGCAATAAGGTCTACAACAACACGATCGGCCGCAACGCCGCGAACAGCGCCGACCTCGCCAACGGCGGCGAAGGGATCGAGCTGAACAATGCGTCGAACAATCTCATTGGCGGTACCGGCACGAATCAGCCCAACATCATCCGCGGCAACACCAGCGACGGCGTCGCGGTGACGGGAACTTCGAACTTCAACGTCATTCGCGCGAACAGCATTTTTGCCAACGGTGGTTTGGCGATCGACTTGAACAACGACGGCTTGACCGTGAACGACGCCGCCCCCGATAGCGATGGCGGGCCAAACGAATCACAAAACTTCCCCGTGCTCGACAGTGTGGTCGTCACCAATGGCAACACGACGATCTACGGTTCGTTCACGTCGAAAGCGAATACAACGTACACGCTGGATTTCTATTCCAATTCCCTCGCTGACGCGTCGACTTACGGCGAAGGGCAAACGTATCTCGGCAGCGCGACGGTCACGACCAACGGCAGCGGTGTGGCGACGATCAACACGACACTGACCGGTGTCGCGGCGAGCGGCTTCGTCAGCGGCACGGCGACCGAACAACTCGGCGGCGCGAACTTCGCCGGGACGAGCGAATTCGCTTTGACGTCGTCGGCGCTCTACACGCTCAGCGGCACCGTGTTTGAAGACGTGAACTATGGCGGCGGCGCGGGACGCAACTTTGCCACCGCCGCAGCCGCCGCGCCGAGCTTTGACATTGATGTCGAGAGCGCGACGGTCGAACTGTACGACAGCGCCGGAAATTTTTTGACGAGCACCACGACCGACTCGAGCGGCGCGTATTCATTCAGCGTCGATGCAGGCAACTACAGCGTCCGCATCGTGAACAGCACAGTACTTTCCAATCGCAGCGGCGCGACATCGGCGTTAGTCGGCATTCAGACCTATCGAACCGATGCTTCCGGCGGTTCAGCGACTGCCGTAACAGATCACGTCGGCGGCGAAACACCAAACGAAGTCGACGCGGCAGCAAACAATGGATCGCAGACTTTCACCACCCTCGACAACGCCAGCGGCTTCGACATCCAGTCGGTGACTTCGATTAGCGTTTCATCAGCGAACATCAGCGGTTTGGATTTTGGCTTCAATTTCGACACGATTGTCAACACCAACGATGCCGGCCAAGGCTCGCTTCGCCAGTTCATTCTTAACAGCAACGCGCTGGCGAATACCAACTTATCCCAAGCCGGCCAAACCGCTGGCAAAGAAGTCAGCATCTTCATGATCGCCGACGGCGCGGCGCACGCGGGTCTGAACACGAGCTATGCGAATCTGCTGACGACGAGCGGCGCGAACAGTGGCGCGGCGGTGATCGCGCTGGCGAGCGCTCTGCCGACGATCAGCGCCGCCGACACGACGATCGACGCCACCACGCAGACGACGCTGGTTGGCAACACGAACAGCGGCATGGTTGGCACTGGCGGCACGGTCGGTGTCGACCAGTTGACGCTCAGTACGATCGCGCGGCCGGAAGTGGTGATCGACCTGAACAACACCACTCTGGCGATCACTGGGAACGGCGTGACGCTGAAGGGGATTTCGGCTTACGACGGCGAGAGCACCAATGGCGCGATTCATGTCACAGCGGCGGTGACGGGGGCGGCGAACCGAGCGACCATTTCGCAGAACCTGATCGGCGTCCACGCGGACGGCACCGATACCGTGTCGCAGCGAAATCGCTCGCAAGGCGTCTATGCGATCGGTGCTTCGGCGATCACGAACAACTATCTGGCCCACTCGGATCATTACGGCGCGTATCTCGGTTATCTGACGAACGCGAGTTTCGTCGGCGGCGTGTCGGGAAGTTACCTCTTCCAAAACAACGAAGTTTTTGCGAACGGTCACGCGAGCACAGGTTATCCGGATGCGGTCGGCGTGTCGGTCACCAATGCGTCGATCTCCGGCAATCTGATTCACGGCCAGATTCTGAACAGTCTCACGCCGGGAGGCCGCGGCGCGGGGATCGAGGTGATCTACGGCGCTCAGAGCAACACCATCGCGAACAACACGGTGCGCGACAACGCCTACGCGGGGATCGCTTTCTACGGCAACGCCAACACCACCGGGTTCGGCGCGATCAACAACGTGATCGACCGCAACATCATCACCGGCAACGTGCAGGGGCCGGGCATTTTCGTCACCAACAGCGACAATATCGGCGGCAATTCGGTCTATGGAAACCAGTTCACTCGCAATCAGATCTCCGGCAACGGCGGCTTGGGGATCGATCTAACTTCCGACCATGTTCCTGCCGGTGCTGGTGCGAACGATGGCGTGACCGCGAACGACGGAGCGCTCACCACCAACTTCGGCAACCAAAGCCTCGACTTCCCCGTCATCACCTCGGCCGTACTCAACGGCACGACGCTGACCGTCACCGGTTACATCGGCACCGCAGCGGGAGACACCGACTTTGCGAACGCGACGATCGAACTGTTCAAAGCGGCGGTCGATGCCAGCGGCTATGGCGAAGGACAAACGTATCTCGGTTCGATCACCGGCAGCGTCACCAACGGTAACTTCACCGGTTCGTTCACGTTGCCGGGCGGAATATCACTTGCGACGGGAGACACGATCACTTCGACGGCGACGATCGCCGCTTACGGCACGAGCGAGTTCGGTGCGAACGGCACGCTCCGTTCGATCAGCGGCACCGTGTTTGAAGACAAGGACGGAAACTTGTTGGTCGGAGCCGAAGCGATCGGCGACAGCAACAATCCGGGCGTGAATGGCGTCACGGTCAAGCTTTACAAAGATGGTGGCGACGGCGCAGCGAACGGGACCGACGATGTTTTAGTCGGCACCACAACCACGGCGAGCGGCGGCGCGTACAGTTTTACGATCGATACCGGCACGTACTGGTCGATTATCGACAGCAAGACCATCGCCAGCAGCGTCGCGCTGAACGGCGGCGCAACGAACGCCGACACGTGGGCCGAACAAACCTACGGCGTGACCGACGCTCTCCGTGGGATAGGCTTCCAGCCTGTCACTGGCGCACTCTACGGCGGACGCAACTTGGAAACCTCCGACAACGCGGCGACTCTCGCCGGTTCGGAACACGTCACGCGAGTGATCGTCAGCGGCAGCAACGTCACCAACATCGACAGCGGTTTCAGCTTCACCACCATCACGCGCACCGGCGACGGCGATGACGACGGCTCGGCCAATCGCACGGTGCAAGGTTCTCTCCGCCAGTTCATTCAGAACGCGAACGCGATTTCAGGTGTTCAGAGTTCAGTTTTCAGTTTTCAGACAAGCGACAGTAACTATTCAAACACCGGTGGCGGGGAATACACGATTCGTCCGACGTCCGCGTTGCCCACGATCACCGACACGATTGTGCTCGACGCGACCACGCAAGCGGGCTTCGTCAGTTCGCCAATCGTGGAACTCGATGGCCGCAGCGCGGGTGCTGGCGCAGTCGATGGACTCACGCTCGGCACGGGCAGCAGTGGCAGCACGATTCGCGGCTTCGCGATCAACCGCTTCAGCGGCGACGGCGTGCAAGTCGACTCGTCGAACAACACGATCGTCGGCAACCTGATCGGCCTGCGAGCAGAAGCCTCGCCCGCCGTCGGCAGCGCGATCGGCTGGTGGCAAGGGGAAAACAACACCAACGATTCAGCGGGAACGTACACCGCGACACTGAACGGTGGCGCGACCTATGCGGCGGGAAAAGTTGGTCAGGCGTTTTCGCTGGATGGCGTGAACGATTATGTGAATCTCGGAGACTCGAAGTCGTTTGACGTGAGTGACTTCACTCTGGAGGCGTGGGTAAATCTTGATGCCGCCGATCTTGTCGCCACAAAGCAGCGAATTATCAGCCGAGACGACAATGCCACCGCTGGCGCTGATGGGCGCGAAATCTACTCGCTGTACGTCGACGCGGGCCGAGTGGGGGCAGAGCTGATGGGGACTGGTGTATCTGTCAGTATTCAGAGTGCTAACATCCTGACAGTCGGTTGGCATCATCTGGCAGCGACGAGAATTGGCAACACGTTGCGAGTCTATCTGAACGGAACACAGGTCGCGGCTCAATCCGGACTCGCGACTGTCGTCATTTCCCCAGAGACCAATCTCGTTCTGGGAACGGTCGATGGAAACTATGCAGGCGAATACTTCGGCGGCGTTATCGACGACGCTGCGATCTACAATCGAGGTCTCTCCGCCACTGAAATCGCCGCGAACTACGCAGCGGGGAACGCGGGGCAGACGGTGGAAAAATCGCCGCTGGTCGCTTCGTTCCGGATGGATGGCCTGACGACCGACGCGATCGACGGCCGCTCGATGACTGTCAACGGCGCTACGCTTACCAGCAGCGGACGAGTCGGCTCGGCATACACATTTGATGGTGTTGATGATTACATCGACGTGGCAAACACGCCGGAGTTGAATCCGACGAATCTGACGGTCGCGGCATGGTGGTACGGAGAGAGCACTTCCAACGGCAATGCCGCGATCGTGTCCAAAGGATTTACGAGTCACGTCGAGCCGTACTACCAATACCACCTCGGCATCAATGGTGATCTTCATGGCGGCGGCAAGCAAGTGATTTTCCAGATCAGCGTCGGCGGAGTGCGGTATAACGCGAGCTACGCGGCGGCTGATGCGTATGTCGTCGGGGACTGGAATCACTTTTCCGCGTCATACGACGGCGAAACGATGCGCGTCTATCGCAACGGTGTGGAAGTCGCGACGAACACCACACCATCCGGAGCATTGGACGTCTACAACACCAATGTTCGGATCGGCGGTTTGACGAACGTCTCCAACTTTACGCCGGGTAAGATCGACGAAGTCAATATCTTCAATCGCGCTCTGACCGCTGACGAAATCACCGATCTCTACACCACGTTCGCAGGAACGGCGAATGTGCTGGGCAACGGCGCGGCTGGAGTGAATGTTAACTTCGGTTCGAACAACGTCATCGGTGGCACGACGGCGGCGGATCGCAACATCGTATCGAACAATGTGAACGGTATCTCTGTCGGCACGGGAGTCGGTGAGACGACGATTCGCGGCAACTACATCGGTACCGACGTCACCGGAGCACTCGACTTCGGCAACTCGCAGCGAGGTGTTTACGTCACGACGCCGACCGGAGTCGTCACCATCGGTGGCACGGCGAGCGGCGCTGGGAACGTCATCAGCGGCAACAATACAAACGGTATTGATTTCTATGGTGGCACCGGACATGTCGTTGCGGGGAATATCATCGGGCTGGATGCGAGCGGTGCGAATGATCTGGGCAATACTCAGTCGGGCATTCGAGTCAACGGTGGTGCGTCGATCACGATCGGCGGGACGACTACGGATGCTCGAAACATCATCTCCGGAAATGACGCTTACGGCGTGTATGTTTCGGGAGTGGTCAGCGGATTGACGATTCAAGGCAACTACATCGGCACCGATTCGACTGGCACGCTGGATCGCGGCAACAGCAACGAAGGGATCTTCGCCAACGCGGGAACGGGATTGGTCATTGGCGGAACAACAAATACCTTCGGAACTGAGGCTGGGAACGTGATTTCCGGCAACAACGGCAACGGAATTTCGCTGCTGGCAACCGGCCCGACAACGGTTGCTGGGAACATCATCGGCCTGAACGCTGCGGGAACAGCGGCACTCGGCAACACTGCCAACGGCATCAATATCACTTCCAGCGGTCACATCATCGGCGGCACGGCGACCGGTGCCGGGAACCTGATCAGCGGAAATAGTGGCAGTGGTATCTACGTCACGATCAACAGTGTAAACACATCGATACTGGGCAACTTCATTGGAACCAATTTGGCCGGGACAAGCGCGCTGGGGAATGCGAACGGGATTACGCTGACCGGCACTTCGACTGGCACTCTAATTGGTGGCAACGCTGCGGGCTCGCGAAACATCATCAGCGGAAATACGGCGAGTGGAGTCGCCATCATCGGTGGCGGACCCAACAACACGATCGCTGGAAACTACATTGGGCTGGGAGCAACCGGATCAGCCGTTGGCAATCAAATCGGTGTTCAGTTTGATACGACTTATGGAAACCTGATTGGCGGCGCGGACGTCGGCGCGGCCAACGTCATCAGCGGCAACACCGGCGATGGAATCCTGCTCATCCGATCCACCGGAATCCCGGCCGAAACCGTCGGCTGGTGGAAAGCGGAGAACACCGCCAGCGACGCGATCGGCACGAACCACGGCACGCTCGTCGGCGACGCAACCTACGCCGATGGAAAATTCGGCCGCGCGTTTTCGTTCGATGGAACGAACGACGCTGTTTCGTTAGGAGCGTCCGCTGCTAACGCCGCGTACTCGGCACTCACGCTGGAAGCCTGGGTAAATCCGACGGCTCATGGTTCCGATGGCGTTTACGGGAAGACGATCATCAGCAAATACGACGGTGGCGACGGCTTCGCAATGCGAGTCCACGACGGCCTGCTGCAAGTCGATCTGGCTCTGACTGGCGGAACGGTTCGACAGACGTTCGGATCGTCGGCTCTAGCCTTGAACGATTGGTCGCATGTGGTGCTGACTTACAACGGTTCGACGATCGCTGCTTATGTGAACGGCTCGCTCATTGGTTCTGCCGCAGCTTCCGGAACGGTCAAGAATACAGCCAATGCTGCGATTCATCTGTTGATCGGAAACGATGGCTCGGGCTCAGGACTTGAACCGGGCAACTTTGACTTCGCAGGTCTCATCGACGAAGCCGCGATCTACTCGCGAGCCCTCACCGCCGCCGAAGTTTCCGCTGCGTATCGCAACGCCGGAGCATCCAAACTCGGCAACCGCGTCGAAGGGAATTTTATTGGCACGAACGCGGCGGGGACTGCCGCGATTGCCAACGGCAGCGACGGCGTTGAGATCAATGCCTCCTCGGGACAAGTCATTGGCGGACAGACAACCGCACACCGTAACATCATCAGCGGAAATACCGGCGACGGTGTACACCTCACCGGAGCCGCTACGAAGCACACGCAGATCGTCGGCAATTACATCGGCACGAATGCAGCAGGAACCGCGGCCGTCGCTAACAACGAAGGGATTTTTCTGGCGTCGAGCACTGGGGCGAGCAATACGATTGGCGGTCTAACCTCCGGCCAACGAAACGTCATCAGCGGCAACAGCACCATCGGTATTTACGACTTCAGTAGCGGCCAGATGATTCAGGGCAACTACATCGGGACGAACGCGGCAGGAACCGCTGCTGTCGCCAATGGCACGCACGGCATTTACCTGCGAGCGGCCAGCAACAACGTCATTGGTGGTACAGCGCCGGGCGCGACCAATGTGATCTCAGGTAACGGTGCGGGTGGCATCACGATCGATCTGGCGTCGTCCAGCAATACCGTGCAGGGAAACATCATCGGCCTGAACGCCGCGCAGTCCGCCACGATCGCGAACAGCTATGGCGTGTACATCAACGGAGTCAACACCAACAACAATCTCGTCGGCGGCACGGCGACCGGCGCGGCTAACGTCATCAGCGGCAACACGAATCGCGGCATCCAAGTTTTCAACACGAACTTCGGCAATGCTTTCTTGCGAAACTCGATCTACGCGAACGGCAATCTGGGAATTGATCTCGGCGTTGACGGCTACACGCTGAACGATCCACTCGATGGCGACCTCGGTGCGAACAACCTGCAAAATTTTCCGGTCATCGTCAGCACGGTGATCACCGGCGGACAGACGATTATCGCGGGAACGCTCAATAGCGAAGCGAACAAGACGTATCGCATCGAACTGTTCAGTAACAGCGCGGTCGACGCGAGTCTCTACGGCGAAGGGGAGACGTATCTGGGCACGGTCAGCGTCACGACGGACATCAACGGAAACGCATCGTTTAGTTACACGCATGGCTCGGTGCTGGGCGGGATCATCAGCGCGACGGCGACCGAGGATCTCGGCGGCGGAGCGTTTGGTTCGACCAGCGAGTTCGCGCTGACGACTTCGGCGATTTACACGATCGGCGGAACAGTCTTTGAAGACATCCATGCCGACGGCGCAGGCAGCGAAGCAATCGGTCATGCGAACAATCCGGTCCGCAGCGGCGTGACGGTCAAGTTGTACGCCGATGGCGGCGACGGGCTGGCGAATGGCACCGACGACATCTACATGACTTCGACAACCACCGACGGCAGCGGCAATTATTCGTTCAGCGTCGACAACGGAACGTTTTGGACAGTGGTCGATTCCAAAACCGTCGTCAGCAGCACAGCTCTGAACGGCGGATTCACAAACGCCGACACATGGGCCGAACAAACTTACGGAGCGGTCGGTTCGGTTCTGTTCGATGGTTCGACCTACAGCTACCAAACGTCGACCGGCGCGACTTACGGCGGTCAGCGAGTCAACCGCAGCGACGACGCCGCAGCACTTGGCACCAGCGAACACGTCATCCGAGCCACCGTCAGCAACGCCAACGTCACCGGCCTCGACAGCGGGTTCAGCTTTCAGACAGTCACGAGCACGTTCGATGGCGACGACGATGGCACCGCAAATCGCACGGTCCAGGGCTCACTCCGTCAGTTCATTCAGAACGCGAATGCCATCTCAGGCTCTCAGCTTTCCGCTTTTAAATTGCAGACCAGCGACTCGAACTACGTCACTGAACCATCGGCGCACTGGACGATTCGAGTTGCTTCGGCGCTGCCGGACATCACGCAGTCGATTGTGCTCGACGCAACGACGCAGGCCGGATTCACTTCAACGCCGGTCGTGGAACTGAACGGTTCGCTGACGAGCAATGGCGATGGCTTCCGGCTGACAACCGGAACAAGCACGGTGAAGGGCTTTGCAATCAACGGCTTCCGCGAGAGTGGCGTCGAGATCGCGGACGGGACGACTCACACGATCAGCGGCAACATGCTCGGCACCAACGCGGCGGGGACGCTCGGCTTTGAACGAGCCGAAGTGGCTGGTTGGTGGACCGGCAACGGTTCGCCGAACGATTTTTCGGGAACGAACCACGGCACGCTGAACGGCGCGACTTACGCGACAGGAAAAGTCGGTCAGGCGTTTTCGTTCGATGGAGTCGATGACTTCGTGGAAGTCGCCGATCACGCGAACCTGCGACCTGCAATTCTCACGATCAGCACATGGGTCAATGCCGATACGCTGAGCGGTGATGCGGCGTTCGTTACCAAAGCAACCACCGGATGGGATCAAGGTTACGGACTGTACTACGACGCAGCCGGCGAGGTGCGGTTCTGGATCAACAATTATTCCGTCGCCGGGAATCGCGTTTCCGGTTCGATCACAGCCGGCCAGTGGCACCACTTGGTTGCCACGTATGACGGCAGCAACTTGAAGCTGTACGTGAATGGCACGCTCAGCGGCACGACGGCCAATGCGTCCGGAATCACGCACTCCACGAATCAGCTTCGACTGGGACGTGGTCCCGGCGGCGGCAGTCCCTTTGACGGCTTGATGGATGACACTGCAATCCTCAACCGCGCGATGTCAGCCAGCGAAGTCCTCGCCGTCTATCAAGCCGGCGCTGACGGAATAAAACTTGGCAACCTCGAAGGGGTGAAGATCGGCGGTTCGTCCACCAACAACATCATCGGCACGAACGCCGACGGCACGAACGACGCGGCCGAGCGGAATGTGATCAGCGGCAACGCGACGGGCGTGCTGATCACAGGCAACGCAACGACCGGCAACATTGTTGCCGGAAACCGCATCGGCACGGACGTGACCGGTGCGACGAGCATATCGAACGACTACGGAGTGCAGTTGGCGAGCGCCGGCAGCAACACGATCGGCGGTTCGACGGCGTCCGCTCAGAACCAAATCAGCGGCAACGATCTGAACGGCGTCGAAGTCACCGGCAACGGCGCCGAGACAGGCATGGTCGGCTGGTGGAAAGGGGACAACAACGCGAATGATGTGTTTGGCATCGCCAACGGCACGCTGCTAAATGGAGCAACGTACGGCACGGGCGTGACCGGTGTAGCCAATTCAGCATTCAGCTTTGACGGCAACGATGATGCGGTTTCGATGGGTTCGACAACCGCCAACGGGGCCTACAGCCAATTGTCCATCGACGCTTGGGTCAATCCAACTTCGTTTGGCGTTAAGAAGATTCTGGTCAGCAAGACGGACAGTGATGGCTTCAACCTCTCCGTGAACAACGGCAACCTGCGAGTCGACCTGCGACTGACCGGCGGTGACGTGGACTACACGTTCACAGGCGCTTCGCTTGTGACAGGACAATGGTCTCACGTCGCGTTCACGTACGACGGTTCTCTCATCACGGCGTATATCAATGGCGTCAGCGTTGGATCAGTCGCTGCCAGCGGCACGATCAAGAATTCAGCCAACTCCGGCACGAGCCTGATGATTGGCAACGAGCCGAATGGAACAATTGTTACCCCTGGATTCGGATTTCACGAAAGTATTGACGACGTCGGAATCTATTCACGATCTCTGACCACTGCCGAGATTCAGGAAATCTATCGCGCCGCCGGAACGGGCAAAGCCGGCAACACGATCAGCGGCAACTTGATTGGCACGAACGCGGCCGGGACGGCGGCACTCGCGAACAGCTCGCATGGCGTCTACGTCAGCGGCTCGGCGATCAACATGATCGGCGGTTCGACTGCTGGCGAACGCAACGTCATCAGCGGCAATACGCTCGACGGCGTGCGGCTGGAAGGCGCGAACTCCAAATACAATACCGTCAGCGGTAACTACATCGGCACCAACGCGGCCGGCTCGGCAAGTCTCGGTGGACAAGATAGCGGCGTGGCAATCGTCACCAGTGCCGCGAGCAACACGATCGGGGGTTTGACTTCGACCACGGGAAGTGGACTCGGCAACCTCATCAGCGGCAACACGCTACACGGCGTCCATTTTGCGAATGCCGGAGCGTCGAACTCGGTGCTCGGCAACCTGATCGGCACGAACGCTGCGGGAACCGGGGCCGTTGCCAACTCGTTCGACGGCGTGATGCTCAGCTTCTCCAACGGCCAGATCATCGGTGGCACAACGGCGACTGCTCGCAACGTGATTTCGGGAAACTCCGAGCACGGCATCGTGCTGAACGGCTTGTCGAGCGTCACGATTCAAGGCAACTACATCGGGCTGGACATCAACGGCACCGCCGATCTTGGCAACGTGCAGCACGGCATCGCCGACGGCGGCGGCAACAGCGGCTTGACCATCGGCGGCACGGCGACCGGCGCGGGAAACGTGATCAGCGGCAACAACTCCGATGGAATCACTCTTCCCAACAACTCGACGGTCCTCGGCAACATTATCGGCCTGAACAAGGACGGGACTGCCGCGATCGCGAACAGTCGCTATGGAATTTCAATTGCCGGTTCGGGCAGCACGATCGGCGGCACGGCGACGGGTGCTCGCAACGTCATCGCGGGGAACACCAGCCACGGCGTTTACATTACTGGCAACAGCAACACAGTGCTCGGCAATTACGTCGGCACGAACTTGCTGGCCGCTGCGGGGATCGGCAATGCCAACGGAGTTCTTATCAGCAGCGGCAGTAACAACACGATCGGCGGTACGGCGACCAATGCGGGGAATGTGATCAGCGGTAACTCGCAGGCGGGCGTGCGCATCGCAGGCTCGACCGCCACGGGCAATACGCTGCTCGGCAACCTGATCGGCACTAACGTCGATGGAACATCGGCAATCGCCAATGCTGGTGGTGGCGTACTGTTTTCAAACTTGACCTACGGCAACACGATAGGAGGAACCGCGAACGGTTCTCGCAACACTATCAGCGGCAACACTGGTATCGGCATCAGTTTGTACGACTCGAACAGCAACACGATCCACGGGAACTACATCGGCACGAACGCAGCGGGGACAGCAGCGCTGGCCAACTCGACCACGGGCATCACTGTGATCGGCGCAAACAACACGATTGGCGGCACGGTGGCGAACGCCGGGAACACGATCAGCGGCAACAGCAGCGACGCGATTGTCCTGGGTGGCTCTGGCGCGTTCACCGCCGGCAACGGCGCGCCGAGCGGTGTGGTGTCGTGGTGGAAAGCGGATTCATCGAACAGCACCGGCGCGGCGATCGATGTGCTCGGAGCGAACGACGGGACGCTGCAAAACGGTGCGACTTACGCGACTGGCAAATCGGGCACGGCGTTTTCATTCGATGGAGTGAACGACTATGTGGCGATCGCGAACGAAAGCAACTTCGATTTTTTGAACGCGACTGGCACCGTCACTGGCTGGTTCAAGACTTCCACGGCCGGCTCGTTCCAGTATTTGGTCGATAAAGGAAACGCTGGTGGTTATCAGTACTCGGTCTACATCGAAGACAACAACAAGTTGCGGGCAGGTATGTGGAACTCAGTTGGTGGCAGCTTGTACATGAAGAGTTCTACGGCAACGGTCACCGACGGCGTGTGGCATCACTTCGCGATGACACTCGACTCGAACGCTGCGACCGAAGATGTGAAGCTCTATTTGGATGGCGTCGAGCAAACGACGGTCTCTGGTGACACGCGAGCGACACAGAACTATCCCACTTCCAGCAGCGCCGAACTTCGCATCGGATCGACGAGCGAAAATATTTACCACTTTGGCGGCCAGATCGACGAAGTCGGTGTCTTCAACCGCTCACTGACCGCCGCTGAAATCTCCGCGATGTACAACTCGGGTGGCGTGAGTCTCAGCGGCAGCGGAGGCAATACGGTGCAAGGAAATCGCATCGGCATCGCGGCTTCGACTTCGGCGGCGATTGCCAACGGTGGAACGGGAGTTTACGTGGCGAGCGCCGGCAATGTCATCGGTGGAACTGCGGCGAACTCCGCGAACATCATCGCCAATAGCGGCGGCGACGGAGTTTGGATCGACGGTACGACCGCCAACGGCAACGTCGCCAACTCGATCCTCGGCAACAGCATCTATAGCAACGGTTCGACCACCACGACGCTCGGCATTGATCTCGGATCGAACGGCGTGCTGGCCAACGACAGTGGCGACGGCGATGTTGGCTCGAACTTTGGACAAAACTATCCGGTCATCACCAGCACTGCGGTCAGTGGTGGCAACACGATCATCGGCGGAACGCTCAACAGTCAAGCCAACAGCACGTTCCGAGTCGAGTTGTTTGCCAACACGGCGGCGGACACG
>SXGS01015755.1_pt1 | contig 120839 bp, 87 predicted proteins | sample 3174681 | NCBI WGS metagenome assembly SXGS01 (sample SAMN11356861, study PRJNA531348) | freshwater metagenome | isolation source: freshwater sample F1-80 | place: China: Fuxian Lake, Yuxi | collected 2017-12-25 | reverse complement strand
TTTACGAAGGAAACGGATCTCCTCCCTGGCACATCTGAGTAAAGTCTCGAGATCGTGTTCCGTTTCCGAAAGTATGTCGGGTGACTGCATGCCAGCTGGTATCGCTGGAAAGACCAACCCGTGTCAACTAAAATCTCAAAAACCCGTGAACGCATACTGAGTTTATATCCATTGGATTAAAAATCACAACAAAACCCATTTTTCGTAGGTTATAAAATGTTTTTTTGAGTATCCAATGATTGTTCACTACTTTTTCATTGGTAAAACATAAGACGATTTTCCGTGAAGAATTTCGGCAGCTTCCATTAAGGTTTCCGAAAGTGTGGGATGCGCATGCATGGTAAGCGCCAAGTCTTGACTGGTTGCTCCCATTTCCAATAACACCATGGCCTCGCCAATCAATTCCCCAGCCCCTGCCCCCACCAAACCAACGCCCAAAAGCCTGTCGGTTAGGGGATCCACAATGAGTTTCGTCATACCCTCAGTACGAGCAATGGTTAGCGCCCGACCTGAGCCTAACCATGGGAAGGTTGCCTTTTTAATTTTGCGGCCTGATTTTAGGGCTTCGGTTTCGGTCAACCCTGCCCAGGCAATTTCAGGATCCGTAAATACCACGGCGGGAACCGAGATGGAATCATATGCCACCGCCTCGCCCAAAATGGATTCTGCGGCAACCTTACCTTCCACCGTGGCTTTATGGGCAAGCCCGGGGTCACCCGTTACATCGCCTATGGCATAAATATGGGGGATCATAGTTCGGCGTTGGTCATCCACCTCTATAAACCCACGGGAATTCGGAATGATACCAGCTTTATCCAATCCCAAATTCGTTGAATTAGGGCGTCTGCCAACGGAAACCAGAACTCGTCCCACGGCAATACATTCTGATTTCCCATCGGCATGGGTTATCGTAACACTAACCCCCTGAGCCGTTTCCACAACCGAAGTAACTTTGGTTTTAAGCAGTATTCGGTCAAAAATCCCTTCAAGCCGTTTTTGCAAGGGCCGTACCAAATCCCGATCTGCTCCTGGGAGGAGACCATCGGTCATTTCAACAACTGTCACTTGGCTACCTAAAGATGCATATACAAAACCCATCTCAAGGCCAATATATCCACCCCCCACGATTAGAAGTTTTTCGGGAACTTCCTCCAATTTAAGTGCCCCTGTAGAATCCATCACTTTGGGTGAGCCTATATTGAATGCCTCAGGAATGAATGGGCTTGAACCGGTAGCAATTATGGCATGATTAAAGGTAACTTGAGTATCATTATTCACAAGAATGGTGTGCCCATCCAAGAATCGGCCTTTTCCTTCGATGGAAGTAATATTTCGGGCACCAGAAAGTTTGCCCAAACTTTTACTTAAGGTTTCAACCACGCCACGGGTATGGGAGCGGATTTTATCCAGATTTATTTTAGGGGAACCGAATTCCACTCCCAAATGAATGGCAGCGTCTTTGGCTTCCTGAATCAATTTTGCAGTATGGAGCAGCGCTTTGGAAGGAATGCAGCCAACATGTAGGCAAGTTCCCCCGGGCAGGTTTCTGGCATCAATCAACGCAACTTTCAAACCGTGATCCGCAGCAAGGAATGCCGCCGCATAACCTCCAGGACCCGCACCCAAGACAGCTAAATCCACATCTACAATCTTCACCATTTTGCACCAAAAACGATAGGGTTTAGGTAAACAACAAAACCATTGGAATTAGCTATGAAGGATTGGGTTATTGTGATTTTCCAGCAAACCAACAACACGCCTTAGGAAACGGGCGGCCTGAGCACCATCCACTACGCGATGATCGTAGGATAACGATAAAGGCATCATTAATCTGGCCTCGGGCTGGTTGCCTTTGGAAACAAACTCTACCCGGCCACGGGACAACCCAAGAATGGCGACTTCTGGCCAATTCACAATTGGGGTAAAGCCAGTCCCACCAATTCCACCCAAATTGGTAAGGGTAAAAGTTCCCCCGGCAAGTTCGGTGCTGGCAAGTTTTTTCGTTCTGGCCCGATCTGCAATTTCATTTACTTCTGTTGCCAATTGATTAACGGATTTTTTGTCTACATCACGAAGAACAGGCACTAATAGTCCACCTTCAGTATCTACAGCAACACCAATATGAACATATTTTTTGAGTATAATTTGATTGTTAGTTAAATCTAAACTCGAATTAAAATGCGGAAATTCGTTAAGAGAAATTGCCAACGCTTTGAGGACAAAGGCTGTAACGGTAATTTTTGGTCCGTTACCCGTTTGGGATTTGCGATAAGATTCCAAATCGGTTATATCCGCCAAATCATTTTGGGTTACATGGGGTATTTGGCTCCAACAAAGGGCCATGTGTTTGGCGGTTGCACGACGAATGGCATTCAAAGGGATTCGTTCGACCGATCCCTGATCCTCAAACCGGGGTAATGGGGGAACCGCAGGCCCACTTCCCGTTCCCTTACCCATCATCATTTGTTTTACGAACGCCTTAACATCGTCCTCGGTGATCCGATTGGCTCCTACCTCGGAAGCAACCAAGGAAAGGTCTACTCCCAATTCCCTTGCCAAACGACGAACACCAGGGCTCGCAACCAATGAATGGCCCAACCCTCCACTTTGGGGCAATGCTCGGATTGGAGCATTCCTGGATACTGGAGCGGAAGGAAGTCCAATGGGTGCTCCAGACTCGGTTTTAGGTGCCACCTGTACGGTTTTTGATTTTTCTGCCGAGCCAGAGGCTTCCCGCACCTCAAGAGCAATAAATAACTGGCCAATTTTTACCTGATCGCCCACTTTTACCAAAATTTTGGTTACCATCCCGGAAACGGGAGATGGAACCTCAAGTGCTGCTTTATCAGCTTGCACTTCCATCAAGGGTTGGTCCTTTACAACGATTTCACCAACGGCAACCTTTAAAGCATTTACCTCTACCATCTCGACATTTTCTTTGAGGGCAGGTAATGCAAACTCCGTGCTCATAAACAAAAACTCCTATCCACCATCGGTAAATTTTTGGGATCGCATTTATGCGGTTAATGGACAAATTTTATCGGGGTTGATCCCGGTTTTCTTTATGAAATCCGCAACAACCTGAGGTGAAAGTTTGCCCCTGCGCATAAGTTGGGAAAGGGTTCCAAGAACAATAAAATCCGTATCAATTTCAAAATGTCTTCGCAGGGCAACCCTTGTTTCTGACCTGCCAAACCCGTCGGTCCCCAAGGCGTACAGGCCTCCAGGCACCCAACGGGAAATCATTTCAGGGACCTGCCTCATGTTGTCCGATACCGCCAAGTAAATCGAATCCATTTTCTCCCCTGCCAGGATTTGCTGGAGATAACTTTGTTTGGGACTTTCCAATGGGTGAAGCAGGTTATGCCTTTCAACCTCAAGGGCTTCCTGTCGTAATCGCTTGTAGCTGGTTGCAGACCATATATCCGCTTCTATACCCATTTCAGCAAGGACTTTTTGGGCAGCCAGTGAATGAACAAGGATGGGTCCGCTGCCAAAAATGTGAACTTTGGGTAATTTCGATTGGTTGGTAGATGGGGCAAGTTTGTAAAGCCCCCGTAGAATCCCTTCCTCGGAACCATCAGGCATTGGAACTTGCGGATAGTTGTCGTTGTAAATACTTATGTAATAAATAATATCCTCATTGCCACCACCGTACATTCGCTTGATACCATCACGCAAAATAACAGCAAGCTCATGGGCATAACCAGGATCATAGGCTTGGATGGTCGGAATGGTGGAAGCCATCAGTTGGCTATGACCATCCTCATGTTGAAGGCCCTCCCCATTGAGGGAGGTCCTGCCGGAGGTGGCCCCCAAAAGGAAGCCTCGAACCCGGGTATCTGAGGCTGCCCAAATCAGGTCACCAACCCGTTGAAAGCCAAACATGGAGTAATAAGTGTAAAACGGAATCATGGGTATGCCATTGGAAGCATGGGAACTTCCTGCGGCAATAAAAGAAGACATTGAACCAGATTCGTTTATGCCTTCCTCCAACAATTGTCCCGATTTACTTTCACGATAAGCAATCGCCATTCGGGAATCCACGGGATCGTACAATTGGCCAATGGGGGAATAAATTTTGTAGGAGGTAAAGAAGGGGTCCATTCCAAAAGTTCTTGCTTCATCAGGAACGATGGGAACAATGTGTTTTCCCAAATTGGGTGTTTTCAAAAACTGTCCAAGCATGTCGACAAAAATACCGGTGGTTGAAGGCGTTTTACTTCCCGACCCCTGAGCATAGCGGGCAATAAAATCATCCCCTGGAACGGTCAAATGGCAGGGAACCGGCCTACGAAGAGGAATGGGACCCCCCAAGGCCTTTCGGCGTTCGTGGAGGTAGTTTATTTCCGGTGTAGAAACTTCAGGTCGAAGGAAAGTGGCCTTTGCGGCTTCCTCATCACCAAGGGGAAGAGAAAAACGGTTGCGGAATTCGATCAAATGGTTGGATTTAAGTTTTTTTTGTTGGTGGCTAATATTAAGGCCTTCAGCGGCCTCCCCCATCCCGTATCCCTTAACTGTTTTGGCAAGAATTACAGTGGGAGCACCCTTAAATTCTGAGGCCGCCTTGTAAGCCGCATAAACTTTAATCGGATCATGGCCCCCCCGCTTTAGATTGGTAAGGTCCTGGTCTGACATATGCTCAACCATTTGGAGCAATTCAGGGTATTTTCCAAAAAAATGTTCGCGAATATAGGCCCCACCCTCCACAGCATATTTTTGATATTCACCATCCACAACCTCCTCCATACGACGGACCAACAATCCATCCCGGTCCCTTGCCAAAAGAGGGTCAACATTGCTTCCCCAAATTACTTTGATCACATTCCACCCGGCACCACGAAAAAGCGATTCCAATTCCTGAATGATTTTACCATTTCCCCTAACGGGGCCATCAAGGCGCTGGAGGTTGCAATTGATTACAAAAGTCAGGTTGTCCAGCTTTTCCCGGGCGGCAATAGTCAGTGCCCCTAAAGTTTCAGGTTCATCACATTCTCCATCACCAAGAAAAGCCCAAACCCGACGACCTTCTGTTTTCGCCAAACCACGATTTTCCAAATACCGGAGAAATCTGGCATTGTAAATACTCATGATGGGACCGAGGCCCATGGATACCGTTGGGAATTGCCAAAACGCAGGCATTAACCATGGATGGGGGTAGCTGGATAGCCCACCCTCAGGTTCCAATTCACGACGAAAATTATGCAATTGGGCATCATTGAGCCGGCCTTCAAGATAAGCCCGGGAATACATCCCCGGGGATGCATGACCTTGAAAATAGACCAAGTCCATTCCGCCGGGGTGATCCGCACCCCGGAAGAAATGGTTATAGGCAACCTCATAAAGGGTGGCGGAACTGGCAAAAGTCGAAATGTGACCACCAATCGTTCCGTCCCGGTTGTTCGCCTGAACCACCATTGCCATGGCATTCCATCGGACCAAACTTTTTAACTTCCTTTCGAGGTCACGGTCCCCTGGATATTCTGGCTGGGCAGAAGCAGGAATCGTGTTTATGTAAGGAGTGGAGGAAGGGTTGTTGGGATGCAAGGATTTTTGGAGGGCGCGGCGATTGATTTCGTTTACCAGGAATTCTGCCCTTTTTTTCCCGTCAACCTGCATAACGGAATCCAAAGACTCAATCCAATCTTGGGTTTGTAGAGGGTCATTATCGTAAAGCAGGGAGGGTGTTAGAGGGGACGGGGATTCAGGCGAGGACAAGGGTAATTCCTGCAAATTATTTACAGAATCTGGTACGATTACTACCGGGGGAACCCCGTTGGATTTGTTTACGGAAGGACTGGAAACAGATGCTAACATAAATCAACGCCCCTGTGGCCCAAACCTAGGTAATGATCTTGGGTCGCCGGATAACTTTCCCCATAATTAGCCTAGGTACACCTTGGAATTTATACAGGTATACACCCCTTCAGTTTCAAGGAAGGTATCCTTGGCTGGACAGGTGGAAATGATTATGGTCAATAGGTTCCAAATGACTCAACTGGAGATCTAGTGGGATTTGATGCACCCCGGGAAAAATTGTCGATTAAGGCAGAAAAAGCGATCCTGGTTGGAGTTTCCCTTCCGGATCGCCCATTTTTATCCACCGACCCATTGGAGGAACTCAGGGGGCTTACCGAAACTGCAGGGGCATTCACTGTTGGTGAATTGGTTCAAAAAAGAGTGCATGTGAACACGGGATTTTACATTGGTAAAGGTAAGGTTGAGGAGCTACAACTCCTTTGTCAATTTAAAGATGCGGATGTAATAATTTTTGATAATGACCTTTCTCCGTCCCAAATTCGAAACCTGGAGCAGGTGACCAAATGCAAAGTTTTGGATAGAAGCGAACTCATTTTGGATATCTTTGCCACCAGGGCAAGAACGGTAGAATCGCGCTTACAGGTGGAGGTGGCCCAACTCGAATACGCCTTGCCCAGGTTGAAGCAAATGTGGTCCCACCTAAGTCGGGTTGAAGGGGGAATCGGCATGAGGGGGCCGGGTGAAACCCAATTGGAAAGTGATAGGCGCCTGGTTGAATCAAGAATCCGGGACTTAAAGCAAAAACTGGCCGAGGTCCAGGGTCGGAAGCGGCGGGAAGTCCAAACCCGAATGAATGAATTTACCATTTCTTTAGTGGGTTACACCAATGCCGGGAAAAGTTCCTTGATGAATCGACTAACCGGAGCAGGTGTCCTTGCCAAGGATCAGCTTTTTTCAACCCTGGATACCCGAACACGGAAATGGGTCCTCCCTGACGGGAAAATAGTCCTCCTTAGCGATACGGTGGGTTTTATTCGAAACCTGCCTCACCATTTGGTGGCCTCCTTTCTGGCAACGCTTGAGGAAACCCGGCAAGCCCGATTGTTGATCCATGTTGTCGATGGCTCAGATCCGTTGGCATTGGACCACATTGGATCCGTTCAAAAAGTTCTTGAAGGGCTTGGATGCGAAAACAAACCGACCTTATTGGTTATCAATAAGGCGGATCGAGTTACCGATCATTCCCACATTCAGATTTTAAAAGCGAAACATTCAAAGTCGGTAGTTGTTAGTGCCTACACAAGCTTTGGAATCAAAGAACTTCAGGAAGAAATCATGACCTTTGTCGCCAAAGGAATGGTTCCAATCAAGGTCCGGGTTTCAACGGTTAATGGTCGATTTTTGTCCTGGGTTGGAGCCCACGCCGAAATATTAATGCAAAAAATCGAAGAGGATCACCTTTTCCTGCAGATTATGGTTCCGGATACTTTGGTTAGCAATATTCTCCAGGAAAGGAATATTGAAATCCTGGAAATCCCTCCCGGGTTCGCTCCCAAACCCAAGTTTGAGGCATGGGAATTATCCACTCCTGAAATCCCGGAAGATCCAAAATAAAGATGCGATTTAGCGGGTGGTGCCTTTCGTAGAACACCCCTAGCTAACATTAGGAATCCGGGTTTTCGGATTTCTTTTTAATCGAACTGGGAAATTGAATCATACCATCAACATTCACTTTGCCTTTGGTAGCACTTGAACGCAAATCTTTAAAGGTTCCCATCATGTATTTACGGCGGGATTCCTGGTTGCTTCGATTCCACAATTCATCCCGGTCAACCATGGCCCCAGCCCGTTCATAAGCCCTTTGGAAATCGGCATTGGGTGGCTCATTTTTCGACAGTAGTACGGCTACATAAAAAGTGGTTCCTGGTTTATCACGCAGCACAATGGCTTGGCCCGGTTTATCCATATTCAAAAGTTGGTCAAGGAATCCTTCCCGGGGAAAAGGAATATCCGCCGGTTTAAACCGGAAAGATTCATAACCAACCGGTTCAAAAGGGTTGGTAGTCCGTTGTGGAATCAACCGGGATACATTTTCAACTTCAAAGGGTAGTCCATTTTTCCCATTAATCTTTTGGGTACTTAAAAAGGTCACCACCTCCGGGAGGATATCCCGATAATTTGCCGACCAAGGCTTACCAGTGGGTCCTTTGGCATCATTTGCCTGGGCGGCAATTTTCTGGGCTAATTCCCTTGCAGCAGGCACTGCAACCTTTTCAGTAAACCAAAATTTTTCCACTTCGGTTCGGGCTTGCTCGAATGATCTTTTAACAGACCGTTGGTCGTCAATCCGCCAAAACAGGTAAGGTTCTTTGGATGCGGACCAACTATCACGGGTAATCGGGCTCGTTTCATCAATATTATTCGCCCAACCCTGGGCATCATAATTGCCCTCCGTTTGGAAAAACTTTTCTCCAAAAAGAGGGGCATTTTGACTCGTAAGGTTTTTGGTTTCATACGCGGTTCGGAACCCACTCAAAGCGGGGTCTTTGGCAATATCGAACAGGTCTCTAGCCGAATTCATTGCCTTATAATTCAGGCCTAATCGCTTTACCTCGGTGGAGATGAATGATTCCGCACCAACCTTGTCGTTTTTACTTTTGAATGCAGCAATATCCTCCCGCAGGCGTTTCCAGGTCGACTCAAAATCTTCCTGGGCGGCAAGCGTTACAACTTCACCCATCAACTCGTGGGAAATGTTCATCTCCTCCCTCGATTTCGGCAAGGAAGGAAGGAGACTAGCTATGGCCCCAATCGAGGGAATAAATCCACCCAAGGGTTGCAATGCACTGAGCCCTATGAGGCGGCTTTGAGCAATCAGGTTCAAACGGTCCATGGCTTCGGGAGCAAAGGAAGCCGATTTCCAAAGAATATCAGCCCCTACTAGGGAGGGGACCCCAAAAGTGTTTGCCGCATTACCCAAAATATAGGCTGCCAAGGGGCCCGATTTCAGGCCATGGATGGCATGCACTTGATCAATAGGTGCCGTAAGCCACGATTCCAGTAATCCCCCTCTGAGGCGGGAATTTTTCAATTTTAGGTCGTGGGTGCCCACCAAGGAATCTTTGCGGTTGAAAGCCAAAAAGGGATCAACCCAACTTAAAACACCCAGGTTTCCCGTAACAAAGTCATTGGAATCTGCCCAAGTAGCCAGGTTTGTAAGGGCAGCAGCTGGGCCTCCAAACCCTGGAACCATTGGGGCTAAAAGGCGAGTGCATTGGATGCGTACCAATGCGCTTTTGTACCAAGCTGTTTCCGATGATCCGGTAACATAGGCAACCTGAACCCTCCTTGGACTTTTGAAACCAGGGCGATCTGAAGAGGCATTCTGTTCGCTATCTTTACCCAATTCATAAAGTGCTTTCAGGGTCCCCTCATCCGGTTTAAGTCCGGGTACAGAGTTGAGGAAGGCACCAACCTCAATGGGTAAAAATAAAACATTGATGGTTGTTCGTTGCTTTTTGTAAAAATCCTGAAATTCCGCTGGAGTGGGTACCATCGGGTTGGCAAAATAACGACCGAAATTGGAGAAACGGTTGAACAAATCCCCATCGCGAACAATTCTGGCCCCTGGAGGTTCTCCCAAAAGGGCCTCCTTTGCCAAAACCACCCGATATTCCTGACAAAGGGTATCCATTAACTCATCCGGCCCCATATCACGAACCGCAAAACGGGCATTCATGAAATCTTCCATACCCGGGATCAGGGTGATCGGATCACCTGGCTTCCACCAATCTTCAGTTGCGGTTTCACGATTGAAAATGCGAGCCAAATCCGTGGGACTGACATCTATCCCCAGTTTGTCCGCCTCATATTTCCATATCAGCCAATCCACCAAATCTTCGGTCCGGGTAGGATCGCCACCGAAATAGGAGGGACCTGTTCCAAAACCGCCCCCTTGAACCCATTGGGAAAAAGCCTGAAGGGAATTTCGCCTTTGAATTTGTTCAGGACTCTCTTGGGGCGGAGTTTTTTCCTGGGCCCTTTTCCGGTCATCCAATTCCTGTTTGCTGTACTGAATGCTACCGGCACGAATCATAAATTCACTTGCCCGTTCGCGATTTCTTCTCCATTTATCCAAATCCCCTTCGGTTATTTCCGATCCACCAATGGAAACAACCAAGGGCCCAGCGCCCGAGCCGGCCATTTTCCCCAAAACCGTCTGAAACAGGTCACCCGGGCCAAAGGAAAAAATGAAAACCACCATGCAGAGGATGCAAGCCGCTGCCAAAAAAGATTTTTGATATTTTCGAATTGGGTCAAAAGGGTTGAAAGCCATGGGGAAACCTTAATACCATCCTGGTGAAAATCATATGGGACAAAAAGTCCACCCTTGACAGGTCACTATAGTATTCCTTATTTCCAAAGGAATCGGAAAGAGTGCGCATCAGAGGTTGGCTGGCTTGAACCAAAACCATGTTGACTAATTTAGCGTGAGGTTTCATTGGGGCAACCAAACTTTCGTTTCGGTTGGAGTTTATCCGAGTCATTGATTCGAAATAGGATGGAGATTGAAAGTGGCGGCAAAAAAGAAAAACAGCTTGGTAATTGTGGAATCCCCTGCAAAAGCCAAGACAATTCAAAAATATTTGGGTCCTGGTTTTGTGGTTGCAGCTAGCAACGGCCATGTAAGGGACCTTCCAAAAAGTAAATTGGGAATTGAAATTGATCAGGGCTGGATTCCATCCTACAAGGCCCTGGATGATCGAAAGGCCCTCCTTGCCTCGTTAAAAAAAGCCGCAAAAGGGGCCGAAGTTGTTTATTTGGCTCCTGACCCGGATCGTGAAGGGGAGGCAATCGCCTGGCACCTTAAAGAAGCCCTGGGCCTCAAAGATGACCGGGTCAAAAGGGTTACTTTTAACGAAATCACCAAAAAGGCCGTTCAAGGAGCATTTGCCCATCCCAAATCCATCGACATGGGAAAAGTGGCTGCCCAGGAGGCGCGGCGGTTTCTGGACCGTATTGTCGGCTACAAAATCAGCCCCCTTTTAAGTCAGCGACTAGCCCAGCAACTTTCCGCAGGACGAGTTCAATCCGTGGCTGTCCGGCTCATTGTTGATCGTGAAAGGGAAATTGATGCGTTTAAGGCCGAGGAATATTGGAGCATTGATGCCCTCCTCCATTCCACTGACCTAACATTCGGAAATAACCAAACTTTAAATGTCAAACTGGACAAGGGAGGCAAGGGTAAAAGCAAGAAAACCGGCGGGGATGAGGCGGATTTGGATAGTGCCGAATCGGACGAGGAGGGTATTCAAAAACATGTAATTCCAAGTGGCGGGTTTCGGGCCGATTTGATCGAGTGGGATGGTGCAAAATTTTCCTGTAACAGGGAACAGGTTGCAAGGTCCATTGGCGAATCCCTTCTAAACGCAAAATATAAAGTCATCAGTATCGAAGAAAAAGAGCGTCTGGATCGCCCTAACCCTCCCTTTACAACAAGTACGCTTCAACAACAGGCTTCCCTTCGGCTGGGATTTCAAACCAGGCGAACAATGAGCGTGGCTCAGAGGCTTTATGAAGGGGTCGAATTGGGAAATGAAGGATCGATTGCCCTCATTACCTATATGCGCACAGATAGTACCAGGGTTTCTGAGGATGCTTTGCAGGAAGTGCGCAAATTGATTGATGAAAATCATGGCAAAGCCTACCTCCCTGAAAAACCCAACCGTTATGCAGCTGGAAAAAACGCCCAAGAAGCCCATGAAGCGATTCGCCCAACCGACCTTTCATGGACTCCTCAAAAAGTCGCAAAACTCGTTAACCCGGAGCAGGCTAAACTTTATTCCCTGATTTACAATCGTTTTGTAGCCAGCCAAATGAAACCGGCGGTCTACCAAATGACCACGGCCATCATTGAGGCCGGCCTTGGAAAGTTCCGGGCTTCAGGAAGGGTATTGCAATTTGACGGCTGGCGGAAACTCATTGCCACGGCCACAAAAGGGGAAGAGGAGACTCTTCCACCTCTGAAGGTTGACCACCAGGTGGGGCTCCTCGAGTTGGATGCTTCCCAGCATTTCACCCAACCTCCCCCACGATTTAACGAAGCGAGTTTGGTACGGACATTGGAAAAAGAGGGTATCGGAAGGCCAAGTACCTATGCAGCAATCATTAGTAAAATCCAGGAACGCGGTTATGTGGAACAAAAAGATCGGCGATTTCATGCCACCGAAATAGGCATGAAAGTAACCGACCTTTTGGTGGATCGATTTGCCAGAGTAATGGAATTGAAATTTACCAGTCATATGGAAGAGGAGTTGGACCGGATTGAGACAGAAAATATTCCCCGTAATCAGGTTCTGGACGAGTTTTACGGTTCCTTTCAGGAATCTCTAGCATCTGCCCAAGTCGCATTTGCCAACTCGGAGGAAATGTGCCCGAAATGTGGAAAATCTCTCACCCAAAAATTCAGCAAACGGGGCAGGTTTTTTGGATGCACCGGTTACCCTGATTGCACCTACATCAAACGGGCCGGGCAAGCCGAAGGGGAAGAAAGGGAAAAACCAAAGGTCACCGATTTTCCCTGCCCAACCTGTGGCAAATTTCTGGTGGAAAGAACCGGGAAAAATGGCCCTTTCCTTGGATGTGGAGGATATCCCGAATGCAAAACGGTAATGAATATTGGGACCGATGGCAATCCTGTTGCCTCGGTAAAACCAGCCGGGCAAACATGTGAAAAATGTGGTCTTGAAATGGTGATCCGGGAAGGTCGACGCGGCCCCTTTATGGCCTGTAGCGGGTATCCCAAATGCAAAAATGCCAAAGATGTCGATGGTTCTGGAAAACCCGTTGAACAGGTGGATTTGGGTATTGCCTGTGAAAAGTGCGGAGCAGCCATGGCGATTCGCCGTGGACCGCGGGGACCCTTTCTTGGTTGTACCGGGTATCCCAAATGTCGGTCAACCAAACAAATGACCCCAGAGTTAAAAGAACAACTAGGCGATAAACTTCCAGCTCCTGCTCCCAAAAAGGTGATGCCCCAAGTAGAAATTCAGGAAACCTGTTTGGAATGTGATGGTCCCATGACCCTCCGCAATTTCCGGGGGCGATACTTCCTTGGCTGTGCAGGTTATCCAAAATGCAAATCGACGGCAAAGGTATCCACCGAGTTGGCAGAAAGGATTAAGGCGGCTGAATCCGGAAAAGGATAATCAAAAAATACCCATGGGTTTAAGCAGCTTACGGGAAAATTTATTGGCTCCATTGGGTGGTTTGATTAATCTCACCACCCTGATAAAAAGGCCAAAATATATTCACACCGGGTTCATTACCTTCGCCACCGTAACCCCATGGACTGGTTTTGAAATGGACACACCTTGGAATTAGCCATGGGGATCTGGCAACCCATTCCTGGTTTCTTTTTCAAAAATGACGCAAAAAGCAAGGTGTTTCGAGTAAGTTCCAGGTTTGTAAAAGTGCATTACTGAACGCCCCCGTCCATGTAATGAATGGACGGGGCCGGTGGGGCCTATTCGATTAGGGTTGGAAGCGGGAGAAATACAACCGGGGTATCAAGGCAGGTTACGAACGGGAAGGAAGCCTATTCGCAAACATTTTCCCCATGTTTCAAGAAATTTGAAATACTTCCTTCAAAGCGTTCACAGCCATTCCGGCTTTATCCTGATCTACAACCACGCTAATTTTCATTTCACTGGTGTTAATCATGTTGATATTGATTCCCAGATTGGCAAGAACGCCAAACATTTTCGAGGCTACCCCTGTATGCGTCCGCATTCCAACACCGTGGACATGAATGGCAGTAATATCGGGATCCGCCGCAACTGTAGCATTTTTTGCATGGATCCCAATCCATTTCTCGGTTATTTCCAAAGCAAATGGAAGGTTTCCGGCGAGCACCGAAAAACTTAAATCAACCCCTTGCGAATGAACATTTTGCACGATCATATCGACTACAATTCCCGCCTGGGCTATTGATCCAAATATGCTGGAACAAGTTCCAGGCAGGTCGGGTAATTGAAAAACTGTAATCCGGCCCTGTTCGGATTCAACGGAAACCTCTGTGACGAGGATGTCCTCCATGTTGGGAAGTCGATTGGTAATGGAAACCAAATCGGTATAACCTGCACCCAATGAAGAATAACGATCGCCCTGAATGCCTTTGGTTTCGATTTGTCCCAAGCCAAATTCCTGGTGCACAGCCCGAAGTGCCTGGATTCCTTCGGATTTTTCCACCAATACGGAAATTTTTATATCGGCGGTGGTTATCATCCTGAGATGAATTCCCTCTTTGGCGATGGCCTTAAACATTCGTTGGGCGACACCGGTGTGGTTTCTCATACCAACACCCACAATGGAAACTTTGGATACTTCCCCAGAGTTTTCTACGATTGCCCCAAGTCCCTCAGCCAATGGAGCCAAAATAGCCAGCGTGTTTTTCAAATCTTCGGTCGGAACCGTGAAGCCAATCGTAGTTTTCCCATTTCGACTCACATTTTGGGCTATCATGTCAACCACAATGGCACTTGACGCCAATGCGGTAAAGAATTGATGGCTAATTCCGGGTCGATCAGGAACATCAAGAATGGCAATTCGAGCTTCATCCTTAACCAAGGCAACCCCCCTTACCGGGGAATCGGCCATCCAGGATTGTTCAGGAATAATCCAGGTCCCAGTAGCCTCACCAAAGCTTGAACAAACCAAAACGGGAACATCAAACTTTCGGGCAAATTCAATGCTCCTTGAATGCATAACCCCCGCCCCAACTGACGATAACTCCAACATTTCATCATAACTGATGAAATCAATTTTTCTGGCTTCAGGAACCAACCGGGGATCCGTAGTGTATATTCCATCCACATCGGTATAGATTTCACAATCTACCTTGTTCCCTTCAACCCCTTCGGTTTTCATTACCGCTGCCAGGGCGACTGCGGTAGTATCCGAGCCACCCCGGCCCAGGGTGGTTATGTTTTCCTTTTCATCCATTCCCTGAAACCCGGCAACTATGGCAATGTTACCCTCCATCAAGGCCATTCGCATGCGATTCGTGGAAATGCTTTTTATGCGTGCTTTTGTGTGAAAACTGTCGGTTACAATGCCAACTTGTGCCCCGGTGAGGCTTACCGCTTTTTCGCCTAAGGTGGCAATTGCCATTGCTAATAGGGCAATTGAAATTTGTTCCCCGGTAGCCAACAACATATCCATTTCCCGTGCGGGTGGGTTTTCTGTGATCTCCCTGGCTAATTGGATCAGGTCATCGGTGGTGTCTCCCCGGGCAGATACCACCACAATCACTTGGTTCCCCGCCTGTTTTGCCTTGATGGCTTTTCGGGCAGCTGCCATAACCCTTGCGGCGTTTGCAACGCTGGAACCGCCAAATTTTTGAACGATCAGAGCCAAGACGGACACTCCCCGGGAATCTAAAGGAAATGGACTTTTTAGGAGTAAAACCCTATTGAAGAAAGGCCAGGAACGCTATCTCCAACGAAATAGCCGGAGAGCCAAACCCATGGTTACAGCTGTCCATAACCCCATAACCATAATTTCAAATCCAAGAAGGGAAAGGGATCTCCCTTCGTTCATTACCGCCCTAAGCGAATCATTAAGTGCGGTTAGGGGTAAAATGCGAATGATAGGTGCCAACATTTCCGGAAATCTTTCAGCGGAAAAAAATACTCCAGAAAAAACATACATAGGAAGCATAACCAAATTCATGATGCCATTAACGCTTTCATATTTCGTTGCACGACTTGCAACCAATAACCCAATGGATAGGAAACAAAATCCACCTAAAATAACAAGAACACAAAAATCAAAAAAACTTCCCCGGATTTGAACACCAAATACCAGCCATGATGTTCCCAACAGGATGACCACTTGCCCTGCGGTAAAAATAAACCGGCTAATGGCAATGCCAAGTAACAAATCACGAACAAGCATTGGGGTGGCTGCAAATCGCTTTAACAGTTTTCGAACCCGAAGGTCAACAAGGGCGTATCCTACCCCCCAAAGTCCACCCCCCATCAGGTTGATTCCCAAAAGACCCGGAATCAAAAAATCAATGTACCGAAGCCCCCCCAAATCCAGGAACAACTCGGGAATCGGTTTTAAGGTAGGCTGATTCAGGTAGGCAAGGTGGGTTTCAAGCCTTGCCTTTGCCAAAGCGGATTCGGATCGGGTTGGATCGGTATGAAACAATGGTTGATTTTCCCCGTTTTCCAACCTGGATTCCAAAACGGCATCCACCCTGCCCCTTCGAAGCAGACCAAGGGCTACCTCCCTGCTTTCATTGGAAAATACAAACCCGGAGGCATTGTCCAGGTTCCATTTCGCATGGGAGAGGGAATTGCCTACCAAGCAAATTTTGAGGTTTTCCGCCGGTTTTTCACGAAAGGCAATTCCCAGGGAAAAGGCCATCAACAAAGGAAAAAAATAGACCCAAAAAACGGCTTGCGGTTCCCGTGTAAACTCGATGAGGCGAGTGTAAACCAATTGGGCCAGGGGACCGGATGTCCAGGATTTCTTCCACGGGTTTGGGTTCATGGTCCGGCCACCTCATCCCGGAGATGTCTTCCTGTCAAACCAACAAACACATCCTCAAGGGTTGGCTGGTGCGTTCGGATGGTTTGAATGGATTGGCCTGCAGATGTTGCGGCGGCAAGCACCTTTGGCAAGGAATCAATTAACGATGAGGTCTGAAGGAGAAACCTGTTTGGACCTACTTCGCACAATTGGGATATTTCCGCATGGGGCAAAATCCAATCGGGATCCGGGCCAGGCTCAAGAAAATCCACTTCAATTCGTGTTTGACCACCGAATTCCTTGATCAGGTGCCCAGGTGAGCCCTGAGCAATGATTTTACCCTGGTCGACGATAGCCAACTCTCCACATAGTTTTTCGGCCTCGTCCATGTAATGCGTTGTGATGAGGATGGTCCCCCCCCCTGCCTGAAATTTTTGAATCATTTCCCAAACTTGCCTCCGGGATTGGGGATCAAGACCGGTGGTAGGCTCATCCAGAAATAACAATTCCGGCTTACCCACCAAAGCACATGCCAGGGCAACCCGCTGTTTTTGTCCCCCCGAAAGTTTCCCAATCAGGGATGACGATTTGGACTCCAGGGAAACTTGGGAAATGATGTCTTGGGGGTGGGCAGAATCTTCATAAAAGCTGGCAAAAAGACGAATGGTTTCCAAAACCGTCAATTCTTCGGATAACTTGGTTTCCTGGAGGCTGATCCCGGTTTTTTCCCTTAACCAACCTCCATCTTTTTGCCAAGTTTTCCCTAATACCTTTACCGAACCAGAGGTTGGTATTAACAAACCCTCCATAAGCTCCAGGGTGGTAGTTTTCCCGGCCCCGTTTGGCCCTAATATCCCAAAACATTCCCCTCGCCTGATCTGTAAGGAAATACCTTTAACTGCCTCAACCGGTGGTTTTCCCGGATAGGTTTTTGTCAAATTGTTGCATTCAATGGCAGCATTCATTGGGTTAATATACATCCTAACCCTTAAGGGCCCTATCCCCGAATTTGTTGAATTGGTGGCAACGCATTTAACCCATTCCCTTGGCAAAATGAATTGCCCGTTTGGATCACGGAAGTTAGTTTCAAATCAAACGGGGGCAACCGTTTTGGGTCCAACACCGCTGTCCCAAGACATGGCAAAGGTCCACTTTGAAAACCAATCCATCCTATACTCCACATTTCTGGTTGCCCGGTTCAACCGACTTGGGTAAAAACGCTCGCCGGACAAGGGGATAAAACCTAAACCAGATAAGACAATGTTTTCCATTCCTTCCACGGAGATTTCGCATGGGTCATAAACAAACTACCAAGCATCGTTTTGGCAAGCACTCCTATCACCAAATTGGTTTGGTTCGGGGACAATTTGGAAATGTTCCAATGGACCAATGGGTCAAATTCATTGCTGCCACCGGTTTTGATGGTTGGGAAGAAGCCACTTGGGAATTGGATTTGGATCGTTGTCGCGATGATAAAGGAGCAGAGGCGTATGCAAAGGAACGCGTCGCTCTTGCCAAAAACAATGGCCTTGAAATTTTCACTTTGGCAACTCATTTGCAAGGGCAAGCCCTGGGGGATGAGCCCAGTGCCAAGACTTTGCAATTTGTAGGTGGCGAGGCATTGGAAGCTTATAAAACATGGCGTTCCAAGGGTAATAATCCTTCCATGACAAATCCTTATTATGTGCCTGATGAGGTTGGTGCTTTGGTACAAAAACAGGCCTTGGACTCCTTGCTGGCGTCCGTTCGTCTTGCCCATTTCATAGGCAAACAGGAGGATCGCAAAATTGCACTATCCGGCTTTACCGGATCTCCAGCCAATTGTTGGAGCCATTGGTTTCTTTTCCCGCCCTTACCTACGGAATTGGGGGGGTATCCTATTCCCGATGTCCGCAACACAAGCTTGGACCTCCTGGTAGAGCGATTCGGTCCTGTACTTGATGCATGCAAACATTATGGAACCACTTTTGACTTGGAATGCCATCCAAGTGAAAGGGCTATGGGTGATATTGAGTCCGCACATGATTACCTTTCCGCCATGGATAAGGCGGGCTATAGCTCGGTGGCAGGTTTCAACCTGGATGGATCCCATATGGAATGGCAAAATGTGTCGGTTGTAGATTTCATTCGGGAATTTGGGGACCGGATTCATTGCGTCCATGTAAAAGGTGTTTGGGTAGGTCGTGAACATACCCGGGCAGGACGATTAGGGGGACATAAATCCATGGGGGATTGGCGCAACGGCTGGAATTTTGTTACAGCCGGAACAGATCGGGATGCGAATTCTCTAGAGGATATTTTTGTGGAGTTGAACCGGGTTGGTTTCGATGGAGCTGTTTCCATTGAATGGGAGGATAATGATGTGGAGCAACACGCAGGAGCCACTATTGCCTTGGCTAACTGCCATAAAGCGGACCAACCGCCGAGTGGGATGCGTCATGACCAAATGCTAAAAGCATGATTTTGCCACTTTTTTCGACCCCTTTCCACCTCGCCCAATCGAATAGGGCGGGGTGATTTCATTTAAACCACACTTGTGTGCCCGTCGTTAAACAAATCCTATCGACTCCACTCCCTCTTCCTGCTATGAAACGAAATCGTAGTGAGTAAAGCAGAAGAAATTAAGGGCAATGGAGCTTAGTGATGAGAAGAATAGGGTTTGGTTGGGTTTTTATTGGGCTAATTCATATCCCAGCCATGCATATACAAGCTCAACCACCCACTGCCCCTGGTTTAACTTCCCAAGCGGTCCCCACCGTCCCAAACGATCCCAAAAAAATAGTTGCCCTTGCCAATGGAGCCAGCATTAACCAGCTGGCCCTTGATCGAGCCTTGGATCGGTTTCCAGAGGACAAACGGCCTGAAATGCGCCAAGAGGTTTTGGATTTCCTGGTGGATAATATTTTAATCGAACAATATTTGGTCCAAATCAAAATCGAGGTTTTGCAGCAGGACCTCGTTTTGCGCCTGTCCGCAATGGCCGAGGAGGCCAAAAAAGAAGGTAAGGAGTTTTCCAAAATCCTGACGGAATTGAAGTTGGATGAGGTGGAACTAAGGAATCATTTAACTGCAGAGCTTCGGTGGGAAAAATTCCTGGAAAAACAGGCTACTCCAATGGTTCTTCGGCAAATGTTTGATGGCAACAAAGATTTTTTTGATGGAACCACAGTTAGGGCTCGGCATATTTTGTTAAACACCAAAGAGGGTAGCAGTCCCGAGATTGCCAAGGAGGTAGCCCTCGGGTTCCGCACGGACTTGGAAAAAGAAGTTGCGGCGGGGTTGGCGAAACTACCTTCCGGGACGGACAATTTAACCCGGGAGAAAATGCGGATGCAATTATTGGACCAGGCCTTTGCCAAACTGGCCGCAGAAAAATCCATTTGCCCCTCCAAATCGCAAGGAGGGGATGTAGGTTTTTTTGCCCGCGAAGGAGCAATGATTGAACCGTTTTCCAAGGCCGCCTTTTCCCTGAAACCGTATCAATTAAGTGACCCTGTAATGACCCAATTTGGATGTCATTTGATTTTGCCTTTGGAAAAAAAACCAGGCAAAGAAGTGAAATTGGATGAAGTAAAAGAGGAAGTAAAGGAATATTACTCGGAAAAATTGCGGGAACACTTGGCCTCCCACCTACGAAAATCCGCCAAAATTCAAACCACCCCAGCGACCAACGCAGCCCCACTTCCTTTGACAGCCTCCCCTGCAAAACCAACGGGTGGCCAATAATTCGATTGCCCCAACAAACCCAGGCCAGAACACCTAAAAGCCAATCCAATTGGTTTTAGGTGTTTTGGTTTATTCAGTATTCGCTTCCTAAATCCGTTTCGCCTCGCCATGGTGAACCGATTTGGGTAGGATTGGCTAAGAACCGGTGCCAATGGTCAGAGGAGGTACCAAAAAATGATTCAACCCAATAATGATTCGCCATGGGTTTATTGGCGCTGGGGTGGCTTGGGTCTTGTGGTGGTTTTGATCTATTCGATGATCAGCTTGGGCAGTCCGGCTCCCTTGGCAGATAAATTTGCTGAAAATCGAATTGGAGGTGGAATGGAAACACCATTGCCTTTTCATTCAAAAAAGGCAATGGAACATATCCGAACCATTTGCGATTTGGGACCGCGAATTTGCGGTACTGAAGCAATGAAAAAACAAAAGGACCTATTAACCACCCATTTTCGGGATTGTGGAGCCAAGGTCATTCACCAGGATTTTCGGGCAGGGGCCCGAAGCAAAAAAGGTGATGTGGCCATGACCAATTTGATTGCGTCATTTCAACCAGAGCTATCCAAACGAATAATTCTATGTGCTCACTACGATACCAGACCCTACGCAGACCAGGAAACCAACCCCAGGTTAAAAACCAAATCGTTTTCGGGAGCCAATGATGGGGCTGCCGGTGCAGCATTTCTCATGGAATTTGCCACCCAACTTAAGGATCTGAAAACCCCCTGTGGGGTGGACTTGGTACTTTTTGATGGGGAAGAGTATGTTTTTGAGAAAGGAGATTCGTATTTCCATGGTTCCAAATATTTCGCCACTACCTGGAAAAATAATGCCAACCGGCCTGCCTATCTTGGTGCGGTTTTGGTCGACATGATTGCTGGACGGGACCCAAGATTTCCTGTCGAGCAAAATAGTTGGTGGAACGCTTCCCAATTGGTAACCGAGGTTTATACCATTGCCCTCCAACAAAAATGTCATTTTTTTCGTGGTGACAAATACAGCAGCACCCCGGTTGAGGATGACCACATTGCCCTTAACCAGGTAGGCATTCCCGCAATAGATATTATTGACTTTGATTACCCTCATTGGCACCGCATAACCGACACGCCAGAGAATTGCTCCCCCGAGGGTATGGAACAGGTTGCCAAAGTATTGGGAATTTGGGTTCAAAGGGTCAAATAAGGACCCAACGATTTCATAAAACAGGAACCTGCACTTGACATGGGATCAAGCGATTAGTGGTACCTTGATCGCCTTTGTCCTTATTGGATTAGGTGGTTGGCTCCTTTGGCCTTCCAAATTTCCCGTCCCCTTACATCCTGCATTTCGAATCCTTTATGCCAGCCATTTCTGGGTCCTTGGTTTGATGTTGGCATACGCTCAACTATTTTTGGAAAACCCGGCACAATCCCTGGCGGATTTCAGTGAAGCAGCAGACACCCGGGGGGAAAAGCCTGCATTTACTCCCAATGATTTGGCCTTTGCTTCCTGGTGGGGAACCTTTTGGCTGGTTTTTTTGCTTTTTTTCCTTTCCTTTTTATGTTTGGCACTATGGGATGTCCTAAATAAGGCCAAGAAACAGTTTATAATAAAAGGTACATATTTGGGGACACACAAAAAATGATAAATTCATTAAAGTCATCACTTAGTTTATTTATATCATTTGTTGTTAAAATTTTATTATGTTTTCGTTATAAAGTAGAATCAAATGGATTACAAGGTGTTCTTGAAAACCACGATCCAAAAGGACTTTTGATCCTTCCCAATCATCCCTCCTATTCCGATCCGGTAATTATCTTTTCGCAAATTTGGTCCCAACTGCGACCCAGGCCACTTTCCTGGGAGGGAAATTGGAATAACCCTTTAATGATTCCCTTTTTAAACTTGGCAAACGCCATTCCCATCCCTGATTTGACACGGCCTAGTGTGGATGCAAGGGAAAGAATGAAAGTTGCCCTTTTGCAAATTACAGAAGGCCTACAATCTGGCCAAAACCAGATACTTTGGCCATCTGGCAAACTTCAACGAGACGGGACCGATCGACTTGGCGGAAATTCCGGGGTCGAGGCTATAACGCGAAGTGTGCCTGAAACCAAGGTTTTGTTGGTCAGGACGGAAGGATTATGGGGAAGCCGTTTTAGTTATGGTTTCACGGGAAAGGCACCTTCATTTACAAGCCAAAGCTTTTTTGTAATGGGTTGGTTAATTGGTTCGTTACTATTTTTTATGCCAAAACGAAAAGTAAAAATACACTTTCGACTTCTGACACCGCAGGATTATCAAACCCTTGACAGAAACGGCCTTAACCGGCTCATTGAGGAATTTTATGGTAACTCAAAGCCTCCCGAACCTAATCTTATTCCTTATCACCCTTTTTTGCCATCACTTTCAGGCATTGGTGATTGGGAATGCCAAAACGAAGAATATGACACCAAGGTTTTTCAAAAGGTGATAGTTGATGAGGTCAACCAAACACTAGAAGAGAAGTTGTTAAGAAAGTTAAATCCGGATGAAACCATTCCCAAACAAAAATTGGGAGAATTAGGTATTGATAGTTTGGACCTTGCTGAAGTCACTCTTCAGGTGGAACAAAGGTTTGGTTTTCATGCCGAGGAAGTACCGCAAACCCTTGGTGCACTTTGGGCATTGGCTCATGGATCTGGCCCAAAACCCAAAATCAAAGCTGCCCCGCCTGGTTGGAGCAAAGATACCGGAATTGGTCGCATTGCAACCATGCAAGGCAACCATCTGGCCGACGCATTGGTCCATTCCTGTTTGAAACACAAAACCCGGCCTGCCATTGCCGATGATGTTTCCGGAATGATCAGTTTCCAACGATTTTTGATAGGTGCTTGGGCACTTTCCAATGAAATCAGGAAATTGCCTGAAACACGAATTGGTGTGATGCTTCCCGCCTCGGTTGGCAATGATGTGGTACTCTTTGCTTGTTTTCTTGCGGGCAAGGTCCCTGTTCTCCTCAATTGGACAACAGGGCCTGCCATTACGGCCCAGTGCGCTCAAAAAACGGGGGTAATAAGATTCCTCACCTCCAAACGGTTTATGGATCGGATTGGAATCGAAATTCCAGGTTTGGAGCCGGTTTACCTTGAGGAAATGCGCGGAAAAATCAAAAAACTCTGGCTCTTCTATTTATTGTTTCGCGCAAAATGCACCCCAAACTGGTTTTTGGACAACCTCCCTCAAACGGACCCCAACCAAGCAGCCATTATTCTCTTTACCAGTGGTTCGGAGAAAGCTCCCAAGGCCGTTCCGCTAACGCACAATAACCTCCTTTCCAATCAAAGAGCCGGTCAGACTCACCTACAGTTTTTGGAATCCGAAATATTTTTGGGATTCCTACCGGCATTTCACAGTTTTGGCCTGGTGATTACCTTTCTATTTCCACTTTCCCTTGGCATTCGGGTTGTTCATCACCCGGATCCAACAGATAGTGCTGCTTTGGCAAAAAAAATACGCAATTACCGGGTTTCCGTTCTGCTTGGAACCCCCACATTTTTGGGAATGATCCTGGATCGTTCCTCAGAAGGTGATTTGACAACATTACGATTTGCGATTTGCGGTGCCGAAAAATTGCAAAGTACACTTTCCGAGCAGTTCCGTAAAAATGTGCCAAAAATGGAAATCCTGGAGGGTTACGGAATCACGGAATGTGGTCCCGTGGTATCTGCAAATCCTCCCGGATCCGCCATTCCTGGAAGCCTTGGAATCCTACTACCTGGAACCCAGGCCATGATAGTGGATATTGATTCCCTGGAACCGGTCGATCCGGGCCAGCGGGGAATGTTACTGGTAGCCAGTCCTTCTGTTTTTTCCGGGTATGAAGGAAAAGAGGAAGATCCCTTTATTGAAAGGCAAGGGAAAAAATGGTATCGCACAGGAGACCTTTGCCGCCAAGATGCCAATGGGTATTTATATTTCGAGGGAAGGTTAAAAAGGTTTATCAAAATTGGAGGTGAAATGGTATCCTTGCCCGCCCTTGAAGATTCCTTTGTCAGGAGGTTTCCCAAACCCGATGAAGGACCATCTGCAGCGGTGGAGGGAACCGATGAAAATGGAAAACGCTGGGTTGTACTTTTTAGTACTCGACAAATCATGCTGCACGAGGCCAACAAAATATTAATGGAGGATGGTTTTCGTGGAGTTTATCGCCTGGATCAGGTCGTCTTTATGGAAAAGCTACCTGTATTGGGAACAGGGAAAACAGATTACAAAACACTACGGGCACAAAGCATATCCCGCGCACCCGACTAATTTCCAAAAATCAAATTTTATTTTTTATCTGATTTATCCTTTTCCAAAAGGTTTTCTTCCTCTTTTGCTTTTTTGAGGTTATCCTCATTTTCTTTCAGTTTTCGTTCAACATCCCGGCGGTTTTTTTCAGCACTATCCAGGGCCCCCTGGGACGATTTGACCTTATTCTCGGCCTCAGTTTTCAGCGATAACCCTTCTTTTACCAATAATTCAAGGGCCTTGACTTTCTCCTTTAAGGCAATTTCTCCCGGCAAGGGACCATTCCAGGCATATTTTCCCGCTTTAAACTCCGGAATTAAAGTAACGATAATGTCAATGGGAAGGGCATAGGATTCAACCCTTCCGGCCCTGGCAATATTAATCCCAAGACAATTGCCATGGATATCACAAAGAGGCCCGCCACATTCACTTGGTTTTAGTATACTATCGTGTTGCAATATTGCCGGAAACGCAGATCTGCGTTCGCTCAATTCACCGCCCATGCGATTTTGAATATCCCCACGAGGATTATTGGCGGGCCTTTTTCCCAAATTGATCCGCATTTCCGAAACTTTACCATCCCGTTTATAGGTAACCACTACAACTTCTCCCGGCCGGGTGGTTTGCATAATGTTTATCAACTCTTCCGGGGCATTTACACTTTTGTTTTTGATGGTCAGGACAATATCACCCACTTTCATGCCGGTTTTTTCAGCGGCCCCTCCAGGTTCCATCCCATCAATCCTAACGCCGGCATTTTCTCCCGAATCTCCCGCAGTTACACCAAGGTAACCGGTACTTGATGCCCTTGGCATTCTGGTTGTTTTTGGATCAAATACCCGGGGGGCCACACTAACAACACCCACGGATAACGGATTATCGCCTAATCCCGGTGAAATGACCCATTTTCCGGCGGTGGATGAAAAAGCATTTGAGGTTGGAAAAGAAATTGTTGTCATTTTATCCAGCGGAATTTTTAGCATCATAAGATCATGCTGTTCTTCAATACCGACGATTTCTGCTTTAAATTCTCGCCCATCTTTAAGGCGAATTTTGGGCATATATTTCACTTCGCTAGCTTTTGTAATTATATATCCCGTCGAATCCACCACTGTTCCTAAGGCCACTTCTTTGCCCATACAAAGAATTTTTACAGTTGCCGGGGCAATTTGTTTGATAGCTGGTTTAAAAATTTCCAGATAAGCTGAATTGTCTTTTCCTGGTAGTTTTATTTCGGTTTTTGCTGGCGTTTGGCCAAATAAGCCTGGTCCAAAACCCTGAAACAAAAAGGACAGAACTAGCCAAAACCATAAACGAGCTATCCGGTTAAATCTTTTCATAGGACCCTTTTCTCCCGCTCAAAATGAGATCCTGCGTAAATTTCCCTATTCTGGCCTTCGGGCAAGCTGCACCCGAATTTCCAACTCTTCACCCTTGCGCCGCACGGTAAGGACGATTTCCTGTCCAATTTTTCTTTGACGAAGTTGCTTTGTCAATTCTTCCTGGGTTTTTAGGTCTGTTTCTGCGATTTTAAGCAGGATATCACCAACCGAAATGGAAGCTTTTTCCGCCGGGGACCCTTTTACCACTTCACTAATCCTAAGGCCTTCCTTTTCTTGATCCAGGACCAACCCTAGCCATGGCAGATTCCTGTCACGCGGACTAAAAAGTGAACCAAGTGGATTCCCGCCCCACATTTCCGATGAAACCAAACGGTCCCAAGTATCGCGAAAGGTATCCACGGGGACATGGTAATTGAGGTTAAGCAAGGGTCCAATCCGACTGTGAATCCCTACCACCCGACCTTCCAGGTCAAACAATGGGCCTCCGGAATCGCCACCGACCAAAGTGCAATCGGTTCGAATGACCGAGTTGTTTCTTTCCAATACCCTGCCAACCCGGACGACTGGTGCCCTTCCCGGTTGGTAGCCACCCGGATGGCCAATACTCACGACCCATTGACCTTTTTTCAAGGATTTGGAATCTCCAACCTCCACAAAAGGGTAGGTTCCCTTTTCCTCGACTTTAATCAATCCACTGTCAATATCCTTGTTCCAACCCAAGGTGGTTGCCCGAAGTCTTTTTCCCTGGGGAAGAATGATTGATGCTTGTCGATTGGGATCACCCGAAACATGGCCCGCTGTTAAAACATAGCCATCGGCTGAAATGATGACCCCTGACCCAGCACTCGACCCAATCTGGACCCCAACGACAGCCTTTTCCACTTTAATGAGGCAATCCTGAACACGCTTTTGGAGATATTCCAAATCTTTGACATCGCTGGGAAAAGCTATGTCCTTTCCAGTTGGTTCTGGAAAATCTTTTTTGGCCAAGGTAGGGGGCTTGCCGACCTTAGGCTTAACCTCATTTTTGGATTTTTCCGGCTCCTTTGCCTTTTCAGCCCCATTTGGTTTGTCCTGACCCACGGCGAAAAACGGGACCGCCACCAAACCAAGGAGGATTAAGATTATGGATTTCAAAGCAACCATGAGGGAATCTCGAATAAGGTGTGCCTATATTGTATTTGTTTCATCGACTTTTTGGAGCCAAACCCACAGTTAAGGCCAAATCCAGGGCCTCAGACAAATTTATGGCACCCTCATAAAGGGACCTACCCAAAATAGCCCCTGCAACACCGAGGTTCGCCAAATCCTGAATTTCGTTCAGGCTGCAAATCCCTCCCGAAGCAATCACCTCATGTTTCAACCTCTGTGCCAATTGCCCGGTCGCCAAAATGTTGCATCCGGTCAAAGTTCCATCCCTGGAAATGTCCGTAAAAATCACTGAGGCCAAGGGAAGCTTGGTTACATCCTCTATTAAATCGTCCAAAGTCCTCCCCCCCTTTTCCAGCCAACCGTTTGCTGCGGGAATACCATCTTTTACATCCAGTCCTAACGCAATTTTGCCCGGATAAGTGTTACACCATTTGGCAAATCGGAGTGGATCATCAATAGCACGGGTTCCCACAATTGCCCGAGCGACGCCGGATCCAAAAACGGATTCCAGGTCCGATTCGGTTCGAATGCCCCCTCCCAATTGGCAAGGAACTGGTACTGCCCTGCAAATAGCCCTAACGACCTCGAGGTTGATTGGTTTTCCCGATTTTGCTCCATCCAAATCCACCAGGTGGAGCCAGGTGGCACCTGCATTTACCCACTTTTGGGCCACCTCCACAGGATCAATTCCAAAAATTGTTTCCCGATTGTAATCACCCTGAATTAGGCGGACACAATGGCCTGCACGGATGTCAATTGCTGGGTAGAGAATCATTTTCCCTGGTCTCTGTAATCCTTGGAATCCAATCCTGCAATGTCCTGGACAAAATATTTTAGGAGGTCGGCCCCCGATTTTTGGCTTTTTTCCGGGTGAAATTGTGTGGCTAAAACATTTCCAAGGCGGACACTGGAAACAAATGTAGTTCCGTGATTGGTTGTGGTGGCAATGATTTCCGGTTCACTTGGCCTAACAAAATACGCATGTACAAAATAGAAATATTCCCCATTGCGAACCTTTCCCATAGGGTTTTCCCCATTGGCAAATTGGACTTTGTTCCATCCCATGTGAGGGACCTTTGTACCTGGAAAGGGTGGAAACCGCACAACATCTCCAGCAAACCACCCTAACCCCTTATGAATACCATTTTCGTAACCCATTTCGAACAAAAGTTGCATACCCAAACAGATTCCCAATAAGGGTTTATTGGCACCCAAATGGGCCATTATGGGTTGTTCCAGGCCCATGGAACGAATATTGGCAATTCCATCCCCAAACGCCCCAACCCCGGGAAGGATTAAAACATCCGATTTTTCGACCCTTTTGGGGTCGGATGAAATCAAGGCATCGAATCCAATGTTTTCAAAGGCCTTCTGAATGCTTCGCAAGTTGCCCATGCCATAATCAACTATTACCAAGTCCACACTCATGAAGCCACACCTGAAGAAATATCATTCGATGGGCCGCCTAAAAATCGGAAAGCAATTCCGGAGGCCCCCAATATCAAAATAGACGAAATACCCAGAATCCCCATTAGAACGGGTTCAAAAAATAGTGGCTTCACCATCGGTCCAATCCAAGGCCACGAATACAGGCTTATTACACATCCCAGAGCCAGGGATGGGCCAAAAGGTAAAGACTGAGTTCCCTTAAATAGGATTTGACCCGTTCCAACAAGGATTCCCGGGACAACCGAAAGGAAAAACCCCACCAAAACCACCTGCCACCCCAGAAATGCACCCGCCATCATCATCAAATCGGAATCCCCAACCCCCATTCCTTCCATTCCCCTGCTAAAGGAATATACCCATCGAACCACTCTGCAGAGTAGAGCTCCGACAATCATTCCCAAAATCCCATCGATAAGGCCAAGTTGCCAGGAACCAGCTTCCAATTCCCATGGCACGGGAAACCAAAAGGGCCAAGGCATGATTCCAACGGGAATTTGCGATTTTCTAAGGAGGTCTTCCCATGTAGCGATTTGTGGCACGGAAAGGGGTGCCGAGGGAAAGGGCCAAGCCGTAAAAGGGGCTAAGGCTAATCCAAATAGGGTTCCCGTAATGGTAATTGGAAGAGGGATTTCAAGAGATTGGATATCACATAAGGATGCAGCCAATAAATGCGAAAAACAAATGGCAAGGCAAATGAAAACAGCCCAACCTCTCAAAGGAATCAACCCAAATTTCATCTCATACAGAAACAATTTGGACCAACCTACACCGCGAACATCGGCTAAAAACTCGGCAACAAAAAGACCCACAAATAGAAATCCTGTACAAACCTCCACCCACATGTAGCGACTGGAATAGGGAGTATGGCAGTTGCCGCACTTTCCCCTTAACCAAAGGTATCCGATTATTGGCAGGTTGTGAAACCACCGAATTGGTCGAAAACAACTTAAGCAGTGTGATGAGGGCCATAAAAGACTTCGTTCCGTTGGAATTCGGGTAACAACCACATTGATGAAGCTTCCCACTGCGGATCCCAATATGAAAACCGGTAAAAGCCAAATCCAAAGCCACGGAAAATCCATCAAACCCATTCCTTTTGTAAAATCCTTTTTTCCAACTTCTTTTCCAGTTGTTCAAGCAGTTGTTCCGAAGAATCCTGATTTGCATTCAAGCGAATTTGGGATCCATTTCGATACAGGTTCAACCTATCCTTTAAAATCGTTGCCAACTCCAAGTGCACCACTTCATAGGTCCTCGCTTGATCAGAATCCTGAAGCACCTTGCCTACCAAAGGCGGTCTCCCCGAGGTGGACCTGGAATCTCCAGTGACCCTGGTTGCCAAAATATCAGGGGTTGCATCCAACCAAACAACCAGTGCCCTTTTTTTAAGGCACTCCCGGTTATTTTCTCTGATTATGACCCCACCGCCCGTAGCGAAAACCCAGGATTCACTTTTTGTTATTTCTTCCAGGCATTCCATTTCCCTATCACGAAACCATTCTTCCCCATGTTTTTCAAACATATCCCGGATGGACATGCATAACCGGGATTCCAAAATGGCATCCCCATCCAAAAAAGGGAGGTCCCATTTTCGACAAATGGCCTTTGCCAAGGTGGTTTTTCCCGATCCACGCATTCCCACCAAAGCAATTCTCCTGGGGAAAGGATTCATGTAGTGGTGACCTTGGTAACCACCCGGGTTAAAGCTTGGCGAGCGACCTGTCGCATCAATTCTGCCGGTGGGGCCATTCCTGTGAAATGTTGGAATTGTGCGGCTCCCTGGCGAATGAACAATTCAAGACCGGTAACCACCACCGAACCACGCTCCCTTGCTTCTTTCAGGAAAAGTGTGTTCTCCGGATTGTAAACCGTATCAAAAACAACCATTCCTGGTCGAAAAAAACTTCCATGAATGGGCGTGGCATTTTCATTTGGATACATGCCAAGCGAGGTAGCATTAATGACAATGTCTGCAAGGACATTATGCCGTGAGACCCAGTCCTGGTGACGGCAATTGAGCAACATTGCAAGCCGCTGGGCCCTTTCGGTGGTGCGGTTTGAAATGGTCACAATCGCCCCCTGTTGAAGCAGGGCAAAACCTATGCTCCGGGCCACTCCACCCGCCCCTAAAATGAGAACCTGCCTGGCCTTTAGTTCAGCCGGTTCTCCACCAGGTAAAGGCGGTAATCCTCCTAACAAGGCATCAACCACACCTTGATAATCGGTGTTGAAACCCTCCCAACCCACGGGACGATTGAGGAGGGTATTCGCCGAAGAAGTGGACCTAACTACCGCATCACAGGCCTTGGCGGCATACGCCGCGGCCTCTTTGTGAGGAATGGTAACACTTAAACCATTAATACCAAACTTATGAGCCCCCCTCAAAAATTCGGTAAAATTTCTTTCTGGAATCATAAATGGAACATAAACAGCATTGATTCCAAGCTGCCTAAACCCTGCATTATGAATGAGTGGACTTAAACTTTGGCCAATGGGATCCCCTACCACCCCAAATATTTTTGTTTCTGTATTTATTTTAGGTGTGCAATATATATTTTTTAGTTGTTTCAAAAAGGGAATTCCTGGCGCAATTGTTCGATCTGGATTGAATGTACAATAAATAAAGGGAGCTCCAAATTTGGCACTCAGGATCCGGGTTGGAAATCCCAATTCTCCCATGCAAAAAGCCACGGTCGGTTTGGGAGCATTTTGGTACAATTCCATCATCCTCCATAAATCATCCGGAACCTTGGCCATGCAAGCGATTTTGACCACATCCGCATCCAGGGAACATAGCTTTTCATAAATGCCAAAAAGGTCAGCTGGCGTTTCGTTATAGTTGTGGTAACTAACAATTCGCTTGACTTTGCAAAACCTTGGAACCAAATCAACCACATCCTGTTCCAAATCCACCCAATCCGCTCCGGACACAATAGCCTGTCTAATCAGGGTTAAGCGCTCCGCCTCGGTTCCCGTAAATTTTCCCCCATCGCTTTTCCTTCGAACCGTAATCAGGATGGAACTGGTTTTTTTTTCAAAAAGCCTTTTGAAATCGGGGGCCTTTGCCAGGAAATCCAGGCGGAGTTCCACCATTCCCGATCCCTGGACGGTTGCTGCATGCATTTCTTCAATCATTACCCCATGCCGTGTCCTGGCTATCACGGCGCAAAGGGATGGTTCTTGAGGAATTGTTTTTCCTGGTGCGGAATTGGGTGGCTTGGAACTCATAACTATGCCTCTTTTTTAATTACCGGGTCCCAACCTCCTGAGCCCGTTTCTCTTCCCTGAAAAGTTTGGCTTTCCAGGACAGGTTTCAAATAGACTATCCTTGTCGGAATGTGCCCCACAATTTACCTTGGTTACCTTATGGGAATCTACGACCGTGATTATTACAGACCCCAGCCTCGATGGGGTGATAAATTAGGTTTACCCCAACAAGGCTTCACCAAGCTGTTGGTTTGTGCCTTGGCTGGAATATTTATCCTTCAGGTGTTTTCCAGCCCCAATGACCCATTTACCGGAATACTTGGCTTGGATCCAGGTAAAGTTCAAGGCGGGGAAATCTGGCGATTGGTTTCCTATGGGTTCGTTCACGACACTAGGGACCCGTTTCACATTCTCATGAATGGTTTGGTTATTTGGTTTTTTGGCCTCATGTTGGAAGGGGAAATCCACCAAACCAAAGTTGCAAAGATCTTTCTTAGTGCCATTCTATTTGGAGGGTTGGTTTTTTGTGCCATGGTATGGATGGGATTTAGGCCGACCCCAAGCCTTTGTGTGGGAGCCTCCGGAGGGGCGACAGCCCTAATGGTTACCGCAGCATGGCGGAATCCAAAATTATCCATTTTACTTTTCTTTTTGCTACCCGTTCCCCTTTGGTTTGCAACAGTCCTTTTTGTAGGGTTGGATTTGTTTTTATTCCTTCAAGGAAACGCCAGAGTTGCCGTGGAAGTACACCTTGCTGGGGCTGCGGTGGCCACTTTGTGGCATTGGGCCAGCTTTTCCCATTCCAATTTAACAGGATATTTCCGAAGCCTGAAACGGGCGGTGGTTGGTCCAAAATTGCATTTGTATCAGGTTAAAAGTGACAACAATTTGAAAATCGTTAACAACCCGAAAAAAGCATCCACCAAAAAGATTGCCATCCCCAAAGGTGAAGGATCTCCCACATGGAAATCTGAAACTGAAATGGACCGAATCCTTGAAAAAATCTCATCTTCAGGCATTCAAAGTTTGTCGGAAGATGAACGACGCTTTTTGCTTTCCGAAAGTGCCCGTTTGAAAAGCGAACGGGGTCCTTGATTAGTACTCAAGCTGGAGTTTGATTGATGCCATTGCGAGAATTCCTTTGCCAAAATTGTCGGAATGAATTTGAAACCTTGGTTTTTGGAAAGGAAAAGGTTGGTTGCCCAAAATGCTTCTCCCCTGACCTTAAACAAAAATGGAGCCTCCCCGCCCCACCACCTAACTTCCCGGCCGAAATGGAAAATTGTGGGCCCAGGTGTTGTAAAATTCCCGGCATGCCCCCTTGCGCAAATTAATACCTGAAAATATGAACACCCCAAAAAACAACACGGATGGCAACCTTCTCTTCACCCTTGAGGAAATTAGTCACCTGGTTTCCCATAGTCACAATGCAGCAGAAACGCTTGAAAACATTGTTCGGCTCATCCAAAACAGGTTTCAGGTTGCGGTTTGTTCCTTTTATCTTTATCAGCCGGAAACCAATGAATTGATATTGGCCGCCACCCTGGGGCTAAGGCCTGAGGTCCGTGGCCGCTTGCGAATGGGGGTGGATGAGGGCCTTACCGGTTTGGTAGCTCAGCGCCTTGGTCCCGTAATGGTTCCCGATGCTCCCAATCATCCCCGATTCAAATACTTTGCAGAAGCTGGGGAGGAGGCCTACCAAACTTTTCTTGGGGTACCCCTGGTCGAAACGGGAATATTAAAGGGTGTCCTGGTCGTGCAAACGGTTGAATCCCGCCATTTCACCGCCAGTGAAATTCGCATGCTTGTGGCAGTAGGAGCTCAAGTGGCTCCCCTGGTAGGAGATGCCCTCCTTTTGGAACGGGTGGCAGCGACGATTCACCTGGACACTATTGTCCCTCCCCGCCCACCCACATCAGGAGAATCCCGACAAGGCATTAGCCTTTCCCCCGGTGTCGGCCTTGGGTTGGCTTATTTGGTGGATGAAGAAAGAGGCTGGGCAGGTCAAGGTTCAGGTATTTATCTAGGTACCGACCGGGAAAAAGAACGGCTCACCGAAGCAATGTCTGCGGCAAGGGATGAACTTGCCAAACAAGCCCTCCAAATATCCAACCTTGTTGGGGAGTATCATGGGGCGATTCTCCAGGCCCAACAAATGTTGCTTCAAGACAATTCGTTGGTAAAGGAATTGGGGGAGCGCATTGTTAATGGATCCACTACAGAATCCGCCCTTCAATCTACTTTGGAAGCCTATGTTCGTGCCTTAAGCGAAATCCGAAACCCTTTGGTGCAAGAGCGGATTTATGATATAAAGGATGTTTTTCATAGAATATTGTGGCAACTTAGACGACAGGAAACCAATCCCTTGGGGAAAGGTCGGGCAGGCGGTTCAGGCAAAATTGTCCTGGTTTGCCGTGAATCCACCGTAATGGAACTTTTTGCGGTGGATCTTGACCGATTGGCCGGAATTGTTGTCGAAAGGGGCGGTCCACAAAGTCATGCCGCCATTTTGGCCAGAAGCCTGGGAATTCCAATGGTTAGCGGATTTCCCGATTTTAGCAGGCAAATACCTGGAGGAACGCCTTTATGGGTGGATGGTCAAGCTGGCCGGGTTGTCATTGATCCCCCCAAATGGATGGTTCCCGATAATGAGGGGCAACCGGTTGCGTTTTGCGGCGGTCATGAGGCCCCTAAATACCCAGCCCATGCTTGTCCTGTTCCAATGCTTGCAAATGTCAATTTTTTGGCGGAAGCCAACCATGCAAATGCCTTGGGTGCCCAAGGTGTTGGCCTTTACCGGACGGAGTTTCTATTTCTGGCTCGAAGGTCCATGCCTTCTGAAGAGGAACAGGTTTCCATTTATCGGAAACTCCTGGAAGCTATGAATGGTAAACCTGTAACCATTCGCACTTTTGATTTACGGCCAGACAAGGTAGAAGGGGTTCTCAATCTTCAACATGGAGGTTGGGAAGCACTGGATTGGCGTGATGTCCTGCAATCCGGATCGTTACAAAACCTTTTTAGGGAACAAATTCGTGCGATATTACGCGCCTCCCAAAAGGGCCAGGCCAGGATTCTGGTTCCTTTGGTTACCACTACGGAGCTGTTGGATTTTTTGACGGAAGCCCTGGATGAAGTGAAAAAACGACTCCTTGCGGATGGCTTGGTATACGATAATCAAGTGCAGATTGGCGTAATGATTGAAGCTGCGTCTTCCATTCCCCTGATGGCGGATTGGTGTGAACAGGTTGATTTTTTTTCGTTGGGAACCAATGACCTTACTGCGTCAGCCATGGGTGTGGATCGGGACTCTCCTATTTCTTCCCATGTTTCCCATCGGTTCAATCCAGGAGTAATTCGGTTGATAAACTCGGCCATCCTGACTGCAACCCAATACGGAAAAACAGTAACCGCCTGCGGTGAACTTGCCTCCGAACCCATTGGTTATTGGTTGCTAATGGCCTTGGGAATCAGCCAATTGAGTGTCCCGGTTCGTAAAATCGGGGATGTATTTAATTTGGCCAAAAGGCATCCGATTGAAGCAATAATCCGATATAGGCCAGAAATAATAAAAGCAAAAAGTGCTCTAAAACTAACGGAATTATTTAAAGAATTCCAGGCAACCCATTCCAAGCCCGGGTAGCTTATTTAAGCCACGGGGCCAAAACCCGGTCTCTACCCAGAAACTCAGCAAGTTGTTGGGCCCTAAGATTGCGGGGATCAGCTCTTAAAACCGCTGCGACCTCTGATTCCGCCTCGGGAAAATGCCCAGCCTCCTCCAAAATAATAGCAACTTCCAGCCGGATTTTGGGTTGCGAAAGGATATTTTCCGAAACGGATTTCAAAAATAATAACCGGTTTTCAGGTGGGATTGCCAAGGATTCCATTTCCGCCAAAACAGATTGCACCAAGGGGGGATCCACCAATCCTCTACCTTCCATTACCAGTTCAATAATGCGTGCCATGACCTCAACCCGTTCCGGTTGCTGATTCCTTCCAAACAAGGGAACCAAAGACTGAACAAGGAGGCTTGGATCCGCCGGAAGGACATGGCGAACCAATTCCCGGGTGGAAAAGTAATTGCGGGAAATGGCAATAATATCATTTAACCTCTTGGTTGAACTTTGCAGGCTGGTTTGAAAATGCTCTGCCCCTGCTTTCCGATCCCCATCTTTAAGCGAAGCAATTCCTGCGGAAAAACAGATTTCGGTATCAATTGGAAAACAGGCAAGGGCCCTGGCCAAATGAACACTGGGAGTATCGGTTTGGAAACCACTTTCCAGGGAGCCTGCCTGGGTTTCTTTTCGTGGAGCCAAAAGGGCAAGGTGCGCATGAACCCGGTACAAAATGGGACTTAGATTTCTGGCTTTTTCAAGAGAGTGCATTGCTTCCAAATAATGCGCTTTTCGGTTATTTTCAATTTCTTGACGCAGTTTATTTTGTTTTTTATCCAAAATTCCAATACTTATGAGACCACCATGTAACCCAGGTTGTTTGAAAAAACCATTTCCCAAAAAGGCAAGTATATCGGAAGCCACCAAATCATCTAAAAGATTGTCGGCATCTTTTTTCTTTTTTACATCCTCATTCAGGGCAATAACCCGGGCAATACCTATGGCTTCATGAACCAGTGGATTTTTGGGAGCAAGTGCCCTGGCCTCCAAAAGTCTTTTCAATTCCTTGTCCAAATCCCCTTTGGAATGGGCCGCCCGACTGGAAACCAATAGACTTTCCAGCCTTGCGTAAAAAATGGATTGCCCAAGGAGGTTTATCATGAATAGAGAAAATACCACGGCAGCAAGGCGGGCATATAAGCCGGTAAAAGTGTTATTCGCAAACGAAAAGGAACCAAAATCCGACATTTTTTTATGTTTTGAGGACCGATGCCGATGTGACCGGTGACTTGAACCAAAGGGTTGGGTAGTGAGTTGATGAGGGGTTTCCCCCGGCATTTTTGAACCGGGTGGTCCAGTCAATTGGCCATTGGCAATATCCTTGGCCCTTTGTGCCATTTTTGAAACAGGAGGTGGGTTATCCCGCAACCAAATGAGAATAGCAAAGAAGGCGGTTGCAGGAATCGCAACGGATGGCAAATGGATACCAAAATCAAGAAAGCTGTGAATAGCCAAAGCAACCAAACCCCAACATAAACCAGCTGGCAATAGGGCATACGAATTATCACGATAGTTTTTTAACGCTTTAATAGTAGAACTAATAACATAATATACAAATGCCAATGTAAGTAAAAACCGTATTAAACCGCCTTCTACTAATGCCTCAAGGTATTCATTATGGGCATAATCAACCGTCATTCCAGGAAGGTTTTGTAACCGAACCATTTGTTCGACATGTATAAATGATCCATATCCCGTTCCAAATAAGGGATATTTGTAAATTAAATCAATTAATGGTTCCCACAAAAACCAGCGCCCCTCTTTTTTTAATGATTCTAGTCCACTTGCTGTAACGACACGACTTTCCAGAAAACTCCAGCCAATCAGGGTAAAAAATCCAATTACAAACGGTATAAGCCAAAGAACATAACCAGGAAGGCCACCTTTTCGAAGGTTTTGGGAGGCCAAACCTAAAGCAATCAGCAATCCAATCCCCATCCCGCCAAATCCCCCTCTGGAACCGGACATGGGAATGGATGCCAACATGAAAATTAACCCAAATAATACCCAAAGGTTGCCTGGGGAATGCAGGAGTTGAAGGGGGGAACGGATTGCTTCCCAAAACGGCCCCATCATCCTGTCCCAACCGCGAACATGGTGGGACCGTAGGGGTTGCAAGCCACGATGATAGACTGCGGTTAATAAGGCACACGAAGCCCCAATGCAGATGTTCATGTAATCGGGAAAATGATCCCGGTTCATGGGGCCGAAAACCGACCCAGTCGTGGAAATAGACCAATAAATCTTATCGGAATTGGATGTAAACGATTGGACAATAGCTTCCAAAGCCAGCAACGCCCCATTAGCAAATAAACACCAGCAAATTCGGGTGATTTGTTCAATACTTCGAAGCCCCATTTGGGTAATTAGGTAGACCATTGCCAGGCAGGTTATTTGATACACAACTTGCCTGGTTGCAAATGGATTCAAACTAATAGTCGCTTGGGAAACACCTCCCAGGATTTTGCCGTCAAATGAATCAGGTTGGGGGGGAAGTAAAATATTCCGTAATGAAACGGTTTCCGGCGAAAGGATGCCTAACAAGTTGTTTGGCAATGGTATCAATTGGATTATCCCAAGAAGGACTAATCCTCCAAAAATCCAAGCAGGCCCGCCGGGATTGACCTGGAATTTTTTTAATAAAAAGGAGCGAATACAAAGGCAAAAAGCAGAGGCACTAACCAAGGCAAGCAAAACGACATGGTATGCTGCTTCATCCGAACCAAACAACCAAGGGCCAACAAGTATGGCCCCGATCAAAAAAAAATCCGCTAAATGACCCCACAAATCTGCGATCGAGAAACGGGCGTTTCCTGGCGGCATTTTTTCAACTAATTCTGGAGTGGAATTCTACCGTCGGCGAATTCTGCGTTTAGAAACACATTCGGTGAACAGGTGGCTTTGTACCACATATCCATCGGCATCTTCCACATTGACGACCGTCGGTTCCGTGAGCGAAACCTGTCCATCGACATTTACATGAGAATCAATCAATGCTTCTCCATAAACCCCGGTTTCACTTGTCACGGTACCCCAGCCTTTAGCAGAATCCGAGGCCAAGAGGGAGAATCCACATACGCCCAAAAGGAGAAGTCCCAACCCCTTAAAGCTTTTTTGGCAGCAACTCATATCCATCCTCCCAAAATTTTCTCACCACCCGTACTTAGTGTATAGGAGCCAGAAAAGTCCAGCAACCCCATTCATGAAAATATTTACCACAAATCGGGGTCCCAACTTTATTCGGCCCCCAGGGCCCAACCCAATTGGTTTTTTACCAAAAAAGCTCGAATTTCAATGGCATGGGTGTAATATCCTTTACCATTTTGGACCCCATGGCAAAGGCCGATCCATTCCCCCTTTTCATTGATCAAAGGCCCCCCTGACCGACCTGGTTTGGTCCCGTCCCGGGTTTCCCAATGAAATGCCTGGCCATTGGGGGTTCGAAATAATTTCTTGCCGGTTAATTGGGTCGCCTCAATCGTTGGAAATCCCTTATCGCAACCAACCGACCAAACGGGAATTTTGGGTGGTAAAAACTGGCCCAATTTGGGTATTTTTGGAACAGGTATTGGATAACGCGAGTTATCGAAACGCAGGAGTGCCAAGTCGGCATCTTTATCCTTTGCAACAATTATCCCACCCGGAATGGACCCGGCTTTATTTTTGGAAAAACTGGAATCCAAACCAAAATCCTCAAACCAGCTGATTTCAAAGGTATTTTCGCCTTCCACCTCATGAAGGGATGTTAAAAACCAACTAATCGAAAACCGTTCCCCAAGGTGGATTGCGGTCCCCCCCCCGTCTCCCGATTTCAAAAAACAGGCAATGGAAGCCGATTTGGAAACCTTCACCGGCAATTCCAAGGTGGATTCTTGATGAATCAACAAACCAAGTGTAGCTAGCACAATATACACCACCACCCTCGCAATCTGGAGAACCCTTAAACTTTCCCCATTTTGTCGGTCGATAACAAGGACACGAGCCAATTGGGAGTTGATGGGGCCTATGAATCGATACTCAGGATTCTATCGAAGCAAAATACCCTTGGCGGGTTTTTGCCTTTTATTTGGATCGGTTGGTTGCAATTTGGCAACCCTTGTCCACAAAACTACCGTCAATGAATTTCACCTTTGGACAGATTCATATCACTTGACAAAAAGGATGCACACTTATGCCAAAAAAGCATGGCAAGAGTACAAAGATTTAACCCCGGGACTGGATCAAAATCCGGCTTTTAAACATGGGTTTCTTGATGGATTTCACTCGTACTTAGACGCTGGTGGAAAATGCGTGCCTCCTGCAACACCCCCCAGAAAATATTGGCGCTACAGCAGTTTCACTCCGGAAGGGGCTCAACAGGTTAGAGACTACATGGAAGGCTATCGGGAAGGGACCTTACAAGCAAAGGATAGCAACTACCGGGAGATCCTTCTGGTTCCTGTATTGATTGTTCCCGATGATACAAATGCTGCGATGAGCAGCTTGGTACCAAATCAACTGGGGGATAACTTTGAGGATTCAAAACCCGTGGATCCTTTACCCCCTATTTTACCCAATCCCAAGCCAACTCCTAAAGAAAAAACCGACCCAATGAAACCCTCCAACGGACCCGTAATTTCCCTTAAAAAGGAGGTGGGACAATGAAACACATCCTTCCTCAATGGCAAAAATCCATTTATTGCCATCTATTGGTTTTGGTCCTTCCTTTTGGAATATCGGGTTGTGCAACTTTTTCGGTACCAGTTTCTGAAGGCATTCCGGTAAGGCGCCTTCCTGATGAGGTCCTTGGCCCTTCCAAGGATGAATTGCGACCCATTCCTTTGGACCTGCTTAGGCAAAAGCCCCCAGAGGCTTACAAGGTAGACACCGGGGATATTCTTGGTGTTTATATTGAAGAGGTATTAGGTGAGCGCAACCAACCTATTCCTGTTCGGGATGGCGGGCGTGAGGCTTCCCAAATCCTATTACCTCCGGCTTTAGGTTATCCCGTCCCGATTCAGGACGGAGGGATCATTCTCCTTCCGATGATTGAGCCTTTAAAAATCAAAGGCTTAACTATTACAGAGGTTCAGGCTGCGATTAAAAAAGCCTGTACTGAACCCAAGGAACTTTTGCCTAAACAAGGTGCCAGGATTGTCGTTACCCTTATGCAGCCACGAAGTTACAACATTCTTGTTATGCGGGATGATGGAAACCTCCCCGGATCAACCATGGGGAATAACTCGGGAACATTTGGCCAGGTTGTCATTAACAATGTCAGCGGGAAAGGTGGATCCGGCTATTCCCTTCAACTGCCTGCCTATGAAAATGATGTCCTGAATGCCCTCAGCCGTACCGGGGGCCTTCCCAGTCAAGGGGGCAAGCCGGAAGTTTTAATCCAACGGGCAACCTCCCTTACAGATTTATCCTCTCCAGCCACCGCGAAAATGGGGTTTTCCCGAATTCCCTTGCGGATGAAGGCCGGGGACCCATGGACCTATTCCCAAGAGGATATCACCTTAAAAACAGGAGATATAATATATATTGAACCTCGTGAAAAAGAAGTTTTTTACACCGCAGGGCTTTTGGGTGTCGGGCAGTATCCCCTACCCAGGGATTTTGACATCGACATCCTGGAAGCCATCTCCATCATTCGTGGTCCCCTTCTCAATGGAGGTTTTACTCAAAGCGGTTTTGGCGGACAGTTTCAGCAAAATGGTATTGGAAATACCAACCCATCGTGGGTTGTGATTCTTCGAAAAACACCTGCTAATCAACAAATTTCGATCCGGGTGGACCTCAATCTTGCATTCCAGGACCTCCGTGAAAGGATTCGGATTCTCAATGGGGACATTGTAATCCTTCAGCAAAAACCAGCTGAGGCATTCGTGAATTATTTCAATCAACAATTTGCAACGACCTTTCGAAATTCCATTTCAGTTCCCTTCCGAATGGGAACATTCGGAACATCCTCCGGGTTTGCCTTCCCGGGTGGTGGCGGCAATGCGGCCCAATAAAATGTATACCATGTAAATCTGGCAGAACTATCTCTGTCAGATTTACGAATTCATCAAAAATCACTTTTAGGACAATAGTAAAAACAGGATGGTAACCAAGAATGTTTTTTCTACTATGCTATGAGTGTCACCGGGGAATTTGATGGATGTTAATCATTAATGATATGATCCAGATTCCTGAAGACGAACTTGAGTTTTCTTATGCCCGTTCTGGGGGACCAGGGGGCCAAAATGTAAACAAGGTGGCCTCAAAAGCCATTGTTCGCTGGCGATTGCCTGAAACCAAAGTGGCTTTGCCCACAAGGGTTGTGACCCAAATGAAAGCCAGTTTTCCCAGTCGTTTCACCATGGACGGGGATATCCTGATCCAATCCCAATCGTTTAGGGATCAAGAACGAAATCGGGAAGATTGCCTCATCAAGTTAAGGCAAATGATTTTGAAATCTCTTCACCCCCCTAAGCACCGCATAAAAACCAAACCAACGCTTGGTTCGAAAACACGACGACTACAAGAGAAAAAACACCAATCGAATCGGAAAAACAATCGCCGTTTGAACCAAACGGATTGACCCATTTTTTTCCTTTCCGCAATTCTCCCCTAGCAGTTATTCGAATTGGCAAAACCTCCGATTCATTAGGCTCCGTATTCCTAAGATAACATCGGGCCCCTACCTTCATTCGTAAAGCAACTCATGAAAAACGACTGGTGGAATTTGGAATACCTCCTAAAGGGGGTATACCTCGGTTTTCTCCTTTATGGTGCGGCCGCTTTAGGGCTTTCTGATGGTCCCAATTGGGCGGGCCTGGTCTACCTATCCCTATTGCCTTGGGCCGGTCTGGCCGCCGCCCTCCTAATTGGGGCAATTACCCACCAATCTCTACTTCGTCGACCAGGCCCCTTGTTTGCCAAAATAGGGTATCTCCTATTGGAACAACCCCACCTTATGCAGTGTGGGTTATTTTTTGGTTTGGCATTTGGCAGTTTCTCCATCGGTGGAACGCTCGGGGATGATCGAAATGCCTGGCTTCTTTTGCTTGTTGGGGGTTCAACCCTTTTGGGCGTGATTATTGCCGCCGCCAGGTTAATACCGGATCGATTGCCAAGAGTTATCCTTTTGACCCTGGTTGGCTTTGTGGTATCGGGTGCATTGGTTTGGTTATTTCTCAAAGGATTGCCTGAAGGTTGGGGAAGTGCCCCATTCAAATCCTTAGGTCACCCCTCCATTGCAGGATTGGCAATGTTGGCAGGCCTGCCTGTCTATTATATTCTCGGTTTTGTGGGAATTGTCGACGAAAGCGAAGGGGAATTGGCACTTATTTCCATGTTGTTAGGTGTTGGACTTTGGTTGATGCCACTGGACCATCCTGCTTTTCGCTCCATGGTTACAATTGGACCAGCCTTTTTCTATTTAATGTATACTGTTCGCATTTTACCGGGGATCAGATCTTTCAAGCAAGCACTTCGGGGACAAAACCTGCAAGGTGTAGGTCGGAAAAAAGGGGCAATGTTAGCCTTCAAAAAGGCACTAAACGCTGACCCAGGGAATAAGTGGGCAGGTAAGTCTTATTGGGACCTTCATCAAAACCTGTCACTAGATGAAATTAGGTCCGATTCGGATTGGCATAAATTGGTAGATGGCAAATTATGTCTACAAAGAGCCGGGGATATATTAAATGGACTCAAACCCGATCCAGAAAAACACAACGAAGCCCTTTCCTTATTAGCTCTCGCCAAAGAAATCAATCCAGCTTGGGAACCCGCCATACTTTATTGGAATGCTGTTGCCTTCATTCATCAGGGAAAGGTGAAGGAAGCTGCCTCTCTTTTGGAAAAAATATTGAATCCCTATACTTTTGGATTCTCAAATCCTTCAAGAGCAGAGGTTTTAGTCCGATCTTGGCTATTAGCAATATTGTGGAATAAGCAATTACGGCTTACTTTTGGGGAACCCCAACTTTCCCTTCCCGGGAGGAGAATGGATGCCATTCAGGCGGTGGACTCCCATTTGAAACACATCCAGGATCAGGAGGCCTGGTCCTTGAAAAGGTTGCTTTATAGCGATTTGGAAGAAATAGATTACAATGATGCCCTTGCCAATGGTTTGAATCAAGGATCCCTTGCCGATCCGGAATATCTTCAAGAAATTGGCCGAGCCAAATTGGAAGACCCACAGGCTTGGTCCAAAGGAGCATCTTGGATGCGAATCGCCGCTTCTGAGGCCAGGTTGGATGGTCCCCGAATCCTGGTGGAGATTGCAAAGGCAGCGGATCGGCATGGAAACACCAAGGAGGCCAGGAATCATTATAAGGCGGCAAGGGATACTGGCTTAAAAGTTGAATTTGGTACCCTTACCGCAGCATCTCAGGCAATCTTCTTTCGAGTGGTAAAATATTTGGCTGAAACTGCGGATCATGAAGAATCATGGCCCGAATCGATAAAAAACTGGCAACTTTATGCATCCTGCAAGGATGCAGGTTTGGAAACCCAACGACATATTGCCCATGCCCATGAATCCTTGGGGGAGCCCCTTGCGGCATTGGTCGCTGTGGAAAAGGGTCTGATTTATTCTCCCAAGGATGCGGACCTGTTGGAACGCAAAGATCGGTACTACTTTTCCGTAACAACACGGGAATTAGCGTCAGTTTTGGAAATTGTCCGGCCATTTTTCGATATAGGACACTGTTTAAAAACTGCCAAAAAGGTTTTGGATGGCCACCTTTCGGGTGAGGAATGGTTGGAGGTTGCTGGCCATTTAATTGATTTGGCACTACTGATTGAACCAAAAGGACTTCCCCTTCGGGTCCTGGCAGGCAGATATGCCCTTCGGCTGGGAAATAGGGATCAGGCCCTGGAAATCCTTGAAAAAGTTCGGGCGGATAAACCAACATCCTGGATCTCTGGTGTTGAAGAGGAGGCGTGGGACTTGGCAAACCAAATCCTGGGCGATTTGTTTCTTGAAGTAGGCAGGCCAAAAGATGCGATTGATGCCTTGGTTGATTTCCGAAAAACATCCAAAAGTGGAACCAAAACCCTTTGGAAAATGGGGCAGGCTTTTGAAGCATTGGGAGAAACCAAAAAAGCAATGGGATGCTACGAACAAATCACAGCCTATGAAGGCAATCCTTTGGTTTGGGACGCCCAAAATGCGGTCAATCGTTTAAAAGAAACTATTAAAAATCCTTCAAAAAACGGGTAATTGAGAAATCGTTACTTTTACCGTGGGGTTTTCTATTTCACCAACAACTCGATTTCATTTGCCAATTCAACCGCTGATCCTTGGCGTTTTTGGGCTAATGGCGAAATCGCACGGCTGATTATTCTTGCGTGTTTTGGTGAAAAACCCAAATCCAGAATAGTATCCGCCCAATTCAAATCCCCTGGAGGAGGTGCCTGAAAATCATTCACCAACATTTGAAACCACAGCATCCCCAAAGCATGGACATCATCCGTTGGACCCGGGGAAAGGCCTTTCTTCCATTGGGGAGACCCATAATGCCAAGGATGACCAGGGTTTAGGTTTGAAGTCTTTGTCCGTTTTCCTTCATCAAGTACGGTTTCTAAAGCGATTGGGCCAACCCCCAAATCTACCAATACACCTTTTGCTACTTGTTGTTTTGGATCCCGGACAATTTGAAAACTTTTGGGATGGATGAGTCCGTGAACCGCCCCTTTTGCGTGACATTGACCTATCAAAGTTGAAAACCGTTTGATCCATCGGGCAAGCCGATTAAAACCTTCAGGCGAAGGCGCCGTTTGAATTTCTTGGACAAGATGAAAAATACTCCAACCACTTTGGTATTCATGAACAAGCCATGCTGTGTTTCCATCATGATTTGCTTTGAGAATTCTAATAATCCCAGGGGTGTTTAAAGACTCTCTCCATTCCAGTAGTTGGTTGCGTTGACGAGTCATGGCTTCTACAGAAGTTTTGTTGGGAAACATTCTGTAAACTACGGATAAGCCCTGGGGTGAATCTGGATTACCAATTTTGCGGATTGCCGATAAAGGATATGGTTTAGAATTGGCTTGCCAAGATTCTGTCCAGGGAGTTAATTCCACTAATTTTTTTAAAGCCAATTTCCCTAAAAGCACGGGTTCATTAGGGCGGTTTTGGGGGATTCCTTGGGGAATCAAATCAGCAAGGTCTAATGGATCCTTTGGTTCAAACCATTTGGGGGTAGTCAACCCATCTGGATCTTTCGACCTTTGAAAAGCATTTCGTGCCAAATCTTGGGATGAAAGCAAAAGACTTTGCAAACAATAACGCATTTCAGGGGATAAATCTGCACCTTTGGATTGAACCAAACTTTCAATGGCCAGGGATAACGCCGTCGAATCCATGCCAAGGAATGCGTTCATGTCGGCAGATAAAAGATTGTTTTCCACTTTTTGTGACCATCGCAACCAGACGGCTTTACAAAGTTGACGGGACCAGGTGAATTCGGACATCCAGGAATCCCACGGTGCAGAAACTAGTAAACTTCGGGCACTTGATACCAAGGATTCCAAGAAGTTGGGGTATTTAGGCATTTCCTTACCTCATGCGATTGAATAGGATCACCAACCTTATCTCATAATTTGGAGTCGAAAACCCAAGGCTTTTGAACAATCCATAAAAAAACCGGGCCCCAAGGGGTCCGGTGTAAATTATGACGATTCTCCTAACAAAAATCAAATTTTGGGAGTTTTATCAGTTTCTAAACCAAGATACTCACGCATATGTCGATCGTATTCTAGATAGCGCTTTTCATCACTAAGATTTAGGCGAAGCTCGTTGATTACTTTTACGGAATAATCTTTGAGCCAACCCGACCAACACCCTGCACAAATGTTTGCCATAATTTGGGTCCCCAAATCATCGTTCATGGGGGGTATAACAATGGGAGAGGCGCGGTTCCCAAGTAAACAACCAGGTCTTTTGCAGGAAAAACCCCCAGGACCATCAGGCACCGACGAGGATTTTTCCTCCTTTGCAACCAAGGGAACCTCTGCTCCTAACTCCCTGAGGAGTTTGCCCATTGCGTCTCTGGGCATCAAATCCCCACGCTCGTCAGCTTTTTTGAAACCATTGGTTAATGCAAGGATGGCTTCCGCATTTTTACCCGCTTTTAAAAGGGCTTCACCCAAAAGTTGATATGCCTTTGAAAACTGCGGACTGATGGTTACCGTTTGCCGAAAGGATTCAACAGCTTCCAAAGGTTGATTATCCTGCATCAAAAGCTGCCCTAATCGGTAATGTCCCAATTCGTTTTCAGGGTCATTTTGAACCATATTACGAAATTGTGTAATTTGATCAGACAGGTTACTCATGAAGTGGCTCCTTTCATTCAAAAAATAACTTGATATAGAAATATTTTCAACGGGGAAAAATCCCCAAAGGACTCCCATGGGGAAATTTGTTGATGAATCCATCCATTGGAAAGGATCAAACTTTGATCATTTCCCTAACGGTTTGACCGCTTGGAATCATTGGCAAAACATGTTCCTGATGGGGAACCATTACATCCAGAAGGTAGGGACCTTTGGATTCGATCATTTGGATAAGGGCGGCATCCACATCCCCCATTTCAGAAATTCGCTGCGTGTTCCATTTGAAACCCTTGGCCAGGGTGACGAAATCGGGATATGGACCTTCATCCGGGCCAGCACCAAGATAGGTGTGACCCCGATTGGATTTAAAGAACCTGTCCTCCCATTGGACAACCATGCCTAAATGTTGATTATTGAGGAGGAGGACCTTTACCGGAAGTTTTTCCACATGGCAAGTGGCCATTTCTTGAATGTTCATCAAAAAGCTTCCGTCCCCATCAATGTCAATGACGGTTGCCAAAGGGTGGGCGGCTTGAGCCCCCATGGCGGCGGGAAGGCCAAATCCCATGGTGCCTAATCCACCGCTTGTTAACCACTTTCGAGGTTTATTGAAATGGAAAAATTGAGCGGCCCACATTTGGTGCTGGCCAACCCCTGTTGCGATAATTGTGTCCTCCAACATATTGCGTTCTTTAAGGAGTTCGTGCATCCGCTTAATAATATATTGGGGCAAAATGGCATCCTTCCGGTCCGAAAACCGGAAGGGTTCATTGGTTCGCCATTCATCGATTTGCCTCCACCATGACTTCAAATCCTGGGTAATGGGGTGGGCTCCGGTTGGCTTTTGATCCAGGATCCTGTTAAGGTCGGTCAAGGCCTGAAGGACATCTCCCGCAATGGGAAGCAAGGCGGGTTTATTTTTATTGAGTTCGCTGGGATCAATATCGATATGAACAATTTTGCCATGCTTTGCAAACTCGGTTAACTTGCCTGTTACCCGGTCATCAAAGCGAACCCCAAGAGAAATGAGCAAATCTGCCTCGTTAATGGCATAATTTGAGTAAACACTTCCGTGCATACCAAGCATATGCAGGGAAAGGTAATGGTCCGCAGGAAATCCACCCAGCCCTAAAAGCGTCATGGCAACCGGAATTCTTGTCCTCTCGGCAAATATTTTCAGTTGTTCAAAGGCCCCGGAGGAAACAATTCCGCCCCCAGCATAAATAATGGGTCTTGAACTTTCACGAAGAAGATCCAACACGGATTCCAAAACTTCCCGGGAAATCTTTGGGGTTGGTTGGTACCCGGGCAGATTCATGGGTGGGTCCCAATCCGGAACAATACGGCGTTGTTGGACATCTTTTGGCACATCAATAATCACGGGTCCCGGGCGACCGGTCATGGCAATGAATATGGCCTCTTTGACCACCCGGGAAATATCCTCTGTTTTGGTAATCAGGTAGTGGTGCTTGGTAATGGCCCGGCAGACCTCAACAATGGGAGTTTCCTGGAAGGCATCCGTCCCAATGACAGGCGTACTTACTTGGCCGGTAATCGCCAACATGGGTATGGAATCCATTTTTGCATCCGCCAAGCAGGTTACAAAATTGGTAGCCCCAGGCCCTGAAGTAGAAAAACAAGCACTAATTTTCCCGGTCGATCGATAATACCCTTGAGCCGCAAACCCACCCCCCTGCTCATGCCTTGGAAGGATCGTCCTCATCCGGTCATCAACCATGGTTAATGCCTGGTGAATGGGCATACTTGCTCCACCGGGATAGGCAAAAACGGTATCAATGCCATGGTTGAGTAAACATTGAATGAGAATGTCTGCCCCCGACATGGGTTCCGTGGAAAGTGTGGTATTTATGGCCATTGCAAAACTCTCTAAAAACCCAACAAAAACTGCGTAAATTCCTTACCTTGGCTACGGTATTTTACAGGTGAATGGCCGGAAATGGTAGTAATTCGGGGCATTTTCCCAATGGTTTTCTCGAATTAGTGCTTGGGGAACCCTTTGGAAGACTTAAGAAGCCCATGCCGATGGTAGGACCTGTTTGAAAAAGGAACCCGGTTGACCTGGAACCCGGATTTGTGTTACGGATATACCCAAATCATAGAGGTTTGTTCGTTTCAAAGGGATCGGACTCGCCTATGTACAGGATTGTTTTGGGAATTCCATGAAGGCCTATTTATCGCAGATTTGGGTTTGCCGTTGGTTTTGGTTTTCCCTGGTACGGATGGACCTCCGGGCTAGATATCGGGGATCGGTCTTGGGAATGGGTTGGTCGCTGCTTAACCCCATTGCAATGACGGTGATCTTTTGCACGGTGTTTGCCACCCTACTAAATCAGGATATTCATTTTTATGCACCCTATGTCATGGCGGGCATTGCGGTTTGGAATTTCTTTTTGCACTCCACCCTTGAAGGGTGTCAATGTTTTTTAAGGGCAGAAAGTTACATTCGGCAATATCCTGCCCCGATGGCAATTTATCCCTTGCGAAACACCCTATCCCATGGATTTCATCTGGTTTTAGCTTCCTTTTTGGTAATTGCCTTATCCTTGGCCCTTCGGGGGTGGACAGGGATTCTACCCATATTTAGCCTGCTGGTTTCCCTTCCTATTTTTCTGGTAGCCGGTTGGGCTGTTTCGGTTTTGTTTGGTTTGGCAAACATCCATTTCCGCGACACCCGCCATTTGGCAGAAATTGGCTTTCAAATCCTGTTTTACCTTTCGCCAATCATGTACCCAAGTTCCCTGTTGATAGATCGTGGACTAGGCTGGATGGTACATATCAACCCTGTTGTTCCCTTTTTGGATCTAATCCGGATTCCCATGCTTGAAGGAAAAATAGCCGATCCCCTGACCTGGGGGCTTGCAATGGGAATTTCCATGCTCTTGGGTTTGGTTGGATGTTTGGCATTGCGGGCCAAAGAAGACAAGGTCATACTTCACCTGTGATTTTCTGAAATAAAAAGGTCGGCGCAGGGAGGCGCGACATGGCTCTAGTTGTTTTGGACCAGGTAAGCCTGACCTTTAAGGTGCGCCAGAACAAGGTATTGACCCTGAAAGAGTTTCTGGTTGGCCAAATGTTCCGCAAAGGCAACTACCCCCAAATGGAGGTCAAGGCCCTAAAAGAGGTTTCCTTTGAAGTAGCCAAAGGCGAACGATTAGGAATTCTTGGCCATAATGGGGCTGGCAAATCCACCTTGTTGAAAATGCTTGCGGGAATTTACCGACCATCTTCCGGTAAACGCGAAGTCATTGGCAAAATTTCCTCACTTTTTGACATCCATTTAGGTTTTGAACCCGAAGCGAATGGCTGGGAAAACATTGCCTATCGGTCCTATTTGCAAGGGGAAACACCCTCAACCCTCAAGGAAAAGGTCCAAGCTATCGCTGATTTCACGGAATTGGGCGATTTCCTGAATATGCCCGTTCGTTATTACAGTGCTGGCATGATGGTTCGACTTGCCTTTGCCATTGCCACCTCCATTGACCCGGAAATCCTTTTGATTGATGAGGTCCTTTCCGCAGGGGACCTTGCCTTTCAACAAAAAGCGATCAAAAGAATGCGCGAAATGATGGATCGGGCCCAATTGGTTATCATGGTTAGCCATGACCTTATTTCCATTCGCAATTTTTGCACACGGGGCCTTTGGATGGACCACGGATCGGTTAAACAGATCGGCCCGATCAATGAAGTCGTGCTTGCCTATCAGGAATCGGTCCGGAGCCAAACCAAAGCAGCATAATTTTTGTTGTTCAGAACCAGGCAATCAGCATGAAAACCATTCCTCCGTTACGGTTTGAGCCTTGGGTTCGTCCAATGGTTTGGGGAAGCCAACGGCTTCACAGCGTTTTGGGACGAAATTTCCAAGCTCCTGCCCAATATGGAGAATCCTGGGAATTAAGTGACCATCCCGCCTCGGAAAGCCGGATTGCCCCGAGCCCTTGGTCGGCGGGTATTGTTAATGGATCATTAAGAACTTTGATGGCAGAAATGCCTGAAAGCCTTTTGGGGAAATCGGTTCCAACCCACCATGGGCGTTTTCCCCTTTTGGTTAAATGGCTGGATGCGGCGGATTGGCTTTCTGTCCAGGTCCATCCAGATAGTACCGTCGTTAAAAAACTCCTACCCTCAGAAGAAAGCAAAACCGAAGCGTGGCTTATCCTTGAGGCAAGTCCTGAAAGCCGCATTTGGGCTGGGCTTAAAGCGGGTGTTTGTGAAGCCACCGTGCGGGAAGCATTGGCATTGGGAACCCTTTCCGATTGTTTACACTGTTTTACCCCAAAACCAGGCCAATTCCTGTTTTTACCGGCAGGAACCATACATGCGGTTGGTGGTGGTGTCCTCATGGCTGAAATTCAACAAACCTCCGATGCCACATTTAGACTTTTCGATTGGAATCGGGTTGACCCAACCGGGAAGCCAAGGCAATTACATTTGGAGGAATCCATTGCCTCGATTCATTGGAATAATAAACCCTCTGAATTGGTTTCCATCCCGGGATTTGGAACCTTAACGGACTCTTGCCATGTAATTTTGGTGGAATGTCCATTTTTTCGGTTATCCTACATTCGTGAAACCAAAGCCTTTTCCCTTGGCGGGGATGGAAAAGCAAAAATCCTGGTGGTTGTTGGAGGGGAGGGAAAGGGAATATACCAGGGAAGGTGTGATACCCTTAAATTAGGGGACACGGTTTTGATCCCTGCCTCTTCCGGGGAGTTGGAAATTCAGCCATGTAAAGGTATGGAATTATGGATTGGTGAACCGCTTTAATAATATATGTTAAGTGTTTGGCATTTGTTTTGATATTTTATTAAAGTATTCTTAATTTAATTTCAACATTAATATTAAATAAATAACAAAACGATTTTTAATACTATTTTCAAATAAGGTATGTGAATTGCAAAGGTTTTCTTTCAAAGAAATGTTACTAATAAATGGAGGGACTCAGGATTCACTCCGTTTGCGTTTTTGCCTTTTTATTTGGTTCGTCCTTGCCTTGGCACTAACCCTAAAAGGGGTGTTTTTACCAAACCGCCAAACCGTTTTTGGAGTTTACCAAACAGGAGTACAACATTGGTGGCTTGACCAATCCCTCTATGCCAAATATCCTGGGGTTGATTTTTTCCGTTATTCCCCAACGGCAATATTCCTGCTCGCTCCTTTTGTTCAATTGGGGCCAATTATTGGACCCATTCTTTGGAGTTGGATCTCCATTCTTGGCCTCCTTGTGGCTTGGGGGCGTTTGGCTGAAAAATATTGGCCAGAATCCCCAATTTGGTCCGGTGGTTCTCTAATAATGCTTTTTTGCGCACTAAGCGGCCTCTGGAACCACCAATCCAATGCCCTTATCGGTTCCTTGCTGGTTTTAGGAACCATGGATATTTGGGAATCCAGATTCATGCGGGGGGCACTATTTTTCACCGTGGGTTTGGTATTAAAATCCACAATACTTCCCGTGATTTTCCTAATCATGGTGGCAAGACCATGGACCATGACATGGCGTTTGCTATTATTTGGACTAATCGCATTCTTGATACCTTTTTTGACCAGGCCACCGGAAATCGTTTGGTGGCAATACCAGGAATGGTGGCACCATTTGAAATCAAGCCAGGACCTTCGGTGGCCTGGTTACCGTGATGGATGGTACTTCATTCTGACCCTGGCCGAGTGGATGAGAGAGGGACCATTCAACCCATTATTTTGGGATTGTTCCCCACCCAAATGCTACCAATTGTTGCAAATGGGCACCGGACTTGGGGTTTTGTTTTTTGTCATTCGCTGGGCAAACTGGAGGATTCCAAAGGAAGAATGGTATCCCCGCACCCTGTGCATTGGATTGCTATGGTTAATGGTTTTTGGCCCGGCAACAGAGTTGGCAACCTATGGGATAATTGCCCCCATGCTCTATTGGGTACATCAACGGGCAAGGGGGAATCGGGCACTTGTAAACGCTTCATTCATTTGCATAATATTCCTATCATGGAGAGAACTTACTGGTATTTTTTCACCTTATTTTCCACCTATTTACGCATCAGCACCAATAGGATCTACATTATTAGGGATTTGGTTGGTTTATGATACCGAATCAATTCTTGTTTACAAATCAAAAACAAAAATCGAAAAAAGTCAAAATTAGAAATTAATGTATATTAATGAGGATTTTTTGCCGACCGTATGAGGACTGCTACCGGCGTGCCAATTTCAGGGATACGCTTTTCCCAAGGTTCAAAGGATAGTTCTCCATTTGCACTGGAAACTTTAATAGCAAGATCCATTAAAGCGGATTCAAAATTGCTAATACTGATCAGGTCCCCATCATTAGCTAGGAAATAAGGGGGTGCTTTGGGGTCTAGTGAATTAGCAACCAGCCGACTGCCAGAAAAAACCCAATCACCCTCGAGAGCCTGGTCAACCATTGTTTTTTTGATCCAATCTTTGGCCAAAACCTCATGATTTTGGCCCAGGCTATCCTTGAACCGCAATCGGATTTCCAACCTATTTCCGGTTGCCGCCTTATACTCTGGCAAAAATTGAACCGGACTGCCAGGTTTCAGGCCGGCCGAAAGCAAAGCACTATGAACATCCCTGGCATCCACAGGGGCAGCCAGGATGGCTTCATGTTCCTTGGTTTTTTCCCGACAAAGGAGTAATTCCAAAAATCCTTCGCGCCGAACCACCTTGGCACTAACAACCACGGTTCGAATGTCCCCATCAACCTCGAGAAACACCCCCGGGCCAACCTGAACGGTTTTAGGCATAGACAGCGTTTTTGGTGGAATGGGCGTTCCCTGGTTTGCTACCCTGGATTCCGAAACCGTGGCAACACTGCCTTCTTTGGTTGTCGAAATTGGATTGGAATTGCAAGGCCCTGAACAACATCCCACCAGGACAAACCCACCCAGGAAACCGAATCGATGGCATTTCATAGGCCATCCAGCCCTTCCATCCAACGGTTGAGTGATTCAAGGCCCCCAAGGTCAAGATATTGCTGACCGCTTTGAGGCATACCGTGAAGGAAACAGGGAATGCCTAATCCCCGTAATGATTTTTGGGACGCTTTGATAGCCTCCAATTGCGGATCGCGATCCCCGGTTGACAAGAAAAATTGGAGACCGGAATCGGGGGCCTCGCGGGGCAGGTTGGAAGGAATTGCCCCGACGGCAGCAACCCCTTTGTAAAGGCCTTTCTGGGAAAAACCAAGGTACCCTGCCATTTGGCCTCCCTGGGCAAAACCGTGGGCCACTATTCGGTTTGGATCGATATTTGCCATTTCCTGAATTGCCTTGACCGATTCATTAATGAAAGTTGAATCAGACACATTCCACCCCGTTTCCGCATCCGATTGCGGCATCAAAAGGACCAACCGGTACCGATTGAGTTGCATTTCCCAAAGGTTGACAATTTCTTCAAGGTCATTGTCTTTCCCCCTTCCGGGGGGGTGAAACCATACAACCAAGCCATGCATTTCACGCCCTGCCCCCTTTGGCAAAAAAGCCTTCCATACACGATCTTGGGCATTATTTGTTCCGCTGATCAATCCTGTTTGGGGTTTTTTGTCACTGGGCCGATCCCCCTGAATGGGTCGATTACTTGCTGTGGTAGGGTTTAAATCCGCAAGGCCTTCCTCACCCAAATCCGATTTTACTTTAAAGCTTTTGCTCGATTTTTGGCCATTTTTTTGAACCAGTAATTCCATTTCCATGCCAGGCAATATACGGTCCATGGCTTGAACCATTTCCGCTCGTCCAAATTTGGGTGGGGGTATTAAAGCGGGAATTGCAGGGCTTCCGGCAGGTAGAACCATGAAAGGCCTGGCCGCCAAAATACGATCCCCCGATGCCAATCCAGCCAAATCCGCAGCTCCCTTGGGATTAACATGTCGGATCAGAATTCCCAAACCCACATCATCCCGTACCGGATAGATACCCAGTTTTGCTTGCCCCTGGCTTTTGGATGGACTAATTAACTCCAATCCTAAAACCGAAACCTCTTTATCTCCACGCTTGTAAACAAGATTTACCCTGTCTCCCGAATAATATTTTGACATTTCGCGCTGAAACTGGGTTTGATTTTCGACTCGATTTCCACCAACGGACACAATCAGGTCCCCATTCTGCATTCCTGCTTTTTGGGCAGGAAGCCCGGTTTGTGCTGTTCCCACCTCAGGTGGGTCCATCAACGGATCGCCTTTCAGGAGGATTCCTAGCATTCCCCTTTTGAGGTCTTTCCCATCCATTAATTTTGGCAGGATTTTGAGGCAATGCTCAAGCGGAACCGAAAATCCTATTCCCGAGTCATACCATTCAATTCCAGCTCCTTCGCCCTCGCCTTGTGGCGAAAGTGGGACCAAAATGCCGGCGACCCTTCCGGCAAGGTCCACAAGGGGACCTCCATAATTGACCGGGGAAATTTTCGCATCGGTTTGGATCGCCTTACCCTGAATCCGGTTAAGCGCACTTATTATTCCAACACTGACCGAGGGAGGCGATTCGGACCCGGAAAGGGTCCGACCCAATGCCATTACGGTTTGACCTGGTTGCAATTGTGATACCGGAGCAACTTCTGCCACCTGGGGAGTTGGAACCTGAATTTTCAAAAGGGCAATACTTCGGGTCGTGTCCGTGCCAACAATCCTGGCAATATGCTTGGCCTGGTTGATGGAAACGATTATGCTAGTTGGCTTGTTTGCAAAATTAAAGGCACTGGAAAGGATCCAACCATCAGGATGGACGATCACTCCGGTCGTGGCACCGAGCCCTTTTCGTAAAAGTTTATCCTGGTCACGGGGTCCCCGTCCGAGAGAAATTACTTCACTTCCGCCGGAGGTTTCTATGGTAACCACAGACGGGGCCACCCGATTAACCGCAACCTGAATGGCGTTTTGGATTGGACTTTGGGCCAACAACCCTCCAATTATAAAAAAACTTGCCGTATTTACCAAGGAAAGAATCAAGGACGACCTCCGGAAGGTTGGGTGATCAAGGGTATACGGAAAGGTGGTTTCGATCCCTCAAGTGCTTTCAAGGGGGTAATATCCAACCCAACCAGTTGATCACGCCTTCGAACATCCACCCGGATTTTATCTCCTGGCTTATACCTGAGCAATAGCTCCCGGTAGGTGTTAATGGAGGGTACGGGAATCCCATCCACATAGACAATCAGGTCATCCGGCTTAATCCCGGCAATTGCGGCAGGAGACCCCGGAAAAACCTCTTCGATAAATGGGGGAGTCCGATCAATCAAATTGGAAACCAACCGGATTCCGGTGTAGGGTTCCACATCTACCGGTTTTTCAACTTTTGGGGCTGGGCGGTACGATTCCTTCTTTCGAACCAGGTCCATAATTCCGATTCGGGACATTCCGTTTGGACCACGGACATCCACTTGAGCTTGCACGGGAATGGCATAATTAACCCATGTGTTGGTCAATTCATTGCGAACTTCCCGACCAACCAGGCCCAAAAGTTGGCCATTTCTATCGGTGAGTGCTCCCCCGGCAGCCCCCGGGTTATTGGTAATTGCATCCACGACATAGACATTACCTGAAAAAGGAATGTCAAAGATCCCAATTCTTCCAAACAGTCGCCCATAACTCGCAATGTTGCCCTGCATTATGGAGACCGGTTCCTCACGCGTGGCAATTTGAAAGGCATTGGAAAAAGCCAATACGGACACTCCTGGACCTGCAATTGGCTTTTTATAAGCTTCCTCAAAATCGAAATAGGGCAAATCATCCAAGGCCTGTTTAGCACCTCCCAATTTCAAAAGGGCGGTATCCAATTCTGGTTCCCGGGCCAATACCTTTACGGGAACCCGGGTTCCATCATGAAGGTGAGCAACAAGGTCACCTCCATCCATCAGATGATTATTCACCGTAAGGACCAAGCCATCCGCCGAGATTACCACACCCGTTCCATAACCCGCCAAGCCTCGAATTCCCCCGGCACCATAAATCTTTACCACCTTGGGGTAGGTGTTATTAAATACTTGGGACAGCGATTCTTGTCCGGGAAGGCCTGAAACAACCCCACCAAACAAAACCAATGTCAAAAAATGAAGCCTCATGGGTTAACTTTCCAATCCACCACTTTGAGCTTGGCAAATGTTTTATCACCATGAATGATAATCCAATCACGGGGAAGGAGTCGCCCCATACGGTCCGCCTGGGGATTGGAAAAATGAATTTCACAGGGATCCTCTTCGGGGTCCACTGAAACCTCCACCGACAATAAGAATCCGGTTTCCGGTTCAATATACCAGCGGGAAGAAACACCCCCAAGTGTCGTTTTAATAACCTCCGCCATCAAGGATTTTCGCTGATCAAAGGATTGTCCTGCTTCCATGGGAGGCCAATATGGCTCTACACCCCCATGGGTGCACCCTTCTCCCGGAAACCCTTTTGCCCCCAGACAAAGCAATTGCTTTAGGTGAAAAGCAGCAACCAATAAGCCACCACTCCCGGTAGGATCGCGCAGGGCCCTGGAATCCAAATCAGCCTTGAGAGGTTCCAACCGAAAATCAATGCCTTCAATATTCAGGCCCACTGAATCCATGGTTGCCGGGTTGTTTCCCTCTGCTGGTTGTGCAGGATTAATCATTAAACTCCAACCACCAGCAAGGTTTTTATTTTGGAATGTGCCCTGGCCCTGGAGTTGCCAAGGTGTATTTTGCCCCAATAATTTGAGTTGAGCCTGGAGCTTAACCAAAGCGTTTTCCCTGAGGATTTTGTTGAAATGGTAATTGGCAAAATTCTCTTTTTGTTCATAAACCGCTTTTACCACCGCGGGAATAGGTTTTAAGGGTGGCTTGGGTTGCCCTGGGCGACCTGAGGGTTGATCAGCCTGTACCGGCGTCTCTTGCCTTTCCCCTGAAATCAACCGAACCAAAACATCCAGTTGAACCGTTTCGCCAGCTTCGGTAATCCTTCGGATTCCAATGGGAACCTTCCAACCAGCTGGAATGGTTCCCAATATATTTTTGAACTGATTGACTGTGGTGATGGGCCGACCAGCAAACCGGATGATTTGATCTTCCGGCTGGATTCCCCGCCTAAGGGCATCACTTGGAAAGACCTGATTTACCAAAACGCGCGAAACCGCAGAATCGTCAACGGTGGAAACCAAAGCCCCTAATCCGGCATGATTTAAACGAAGGCCCGCTTTTAAAGATCCCAAAAACTTTTTGCATTGGTTTATGCTAATGGCATAACCAACCCCTGAATTAACCCGTCCCCGTTTATCGAAAGAGCCCCGTCCATTGATTCCAATCAATTCTCCTTTTCCATTGAAAAGTGGTCCCCCGGAATTTCCAGGGTTAATGGACGCATCCATCTGGATGCAATCGGTATATTCAAACATTCCCCTTTCCGGATATTGGTACCGATGCGTTCCGCTGATCAGGCCAAAAGTAACGGTAGGTGTGTAATCGCTTGCCAAAAGAAAAGGGTTGCCGGACGCAACCGCCCAATCCCCGGGATAAACTTGATCGGAATCCCCCAGAACCGCAAAAGGAAAGGAGAAATTCGGTTGGGGGGGAATTAACTTGATCAAGGCCAGGTCTCCCATCTTGTCCAAACCAACAATGACACCATCATATAATTTGCCATCCGGTAACCCACATTTGATGGCAGGGCCACCATTACCCACAACATGATAATTCGTAAAAGCATAACCGTCAGAAGAAATCAATACTCCCGAACCGCCACCACTTACTACTGCTACGGTAGGCGGGGTAATTTTTTTAACCAAGGCTATTCGATCATTCTCAAGGCGAATGACTACCGCAGGTGGAATTTGTGCCGGCTGAAAGAGGATAGTATAAGATGCTACTACAGACCATATAACAAAAGGTGACATAATATTACCTGGAAATTTTTGGATTGGCAAGTATAATGTGCCTTCCAAATGGTGAAAGATCTGTGCTTTCCACCAAGAGTTTCAGCACTTGGACATCTTTAAGGTTTACAGCCAATTTTTCAGGCTTGGACCGGTTGCTTCGTGAGATTTCCACTTTGGCTAATGTTTTACCATCCCCCTCTACCCGCAAACGCACCAACCCATCGGCAATTCCAGTGGCATCATCCAAACCAACCAAAGCCTGCAATTCGCGATATTCACCACCCAAGGCGTACGAAAGCGAGGTAGCAGAGGGCATTGCCAATCCGCGTTGGAAAGGCACACCTCCCATTTTGATTCCACCACCATCGGGATTTGTGTTTCGCCTTACCCGGTCCAAACGATCATCAAAACCGGTAACTGCCCCTTCCAGCCAATCCATATCCGAAAGCCATGCAAGTTTGCCTCGGCTAAAATCCAACCTCAAAACCCTTTCCATGGGAAGGTCAAGATCGATTCCACAAACAAGCGTTATGGCAATCGCATTGGAGGAGGCGGACCGAATTTTACCGATTTCAAGAATTTGCCCACCAGTATCTTCTAACCGGCAAAGTGGTGCCAAAAGAGTAGCATCCGGTCCCCGCAGCCAAAGCATTCCATGTAAATTCGCTTGAGGAACGGGTAGTTCCGTTTTGCCACCCGCCGGGGTGAACCCAATGGAAATCCCATCACTCGATCCAACACCTAATGTTCCTTCGAGCCCACTAATCGAGGATTTTTCCGGGTGATCCGGATCCTTTCTTACAATTGCCAATACATCCCGTTTACGCGGCCGAACCAACCGGGATTTCCAATCGGTCTGAGCCGTTGCGTCGTGTCCGGGTCGAAGTAGACTGGCAACTTTACCCAAGGGAATCACCCATTGGTCAAGATTCGGTGTGACCCATTCCAAGTTCCCCCCCCTTATGAGGTAGGATTTACCCAAGATCCTGGTTCCATCAATTAATATTGCTTCACAATAGGTAACCGGGATTTGGGGTTTGGCAGAAAACTCAAGACTCAAAACCTGTTCCATAGGAAAAGTTTTGGTTACCGGACCCGATTGCAAGACCCACCTGGTGGTTTCTCCGGAAAGAATCGTTCCAGAGATTGCCGATCCATCCGTCAGCTTTAAAGTAGGCTGGGTTTGGCAAAAAAGCATTACTAGGGACAGGGTGCAAAAATCCAAGAAACCTCCAACTATTGCATAACGAGGATAGGGCCAGTTGTCCCAATGGGGAATATGAAATTCAAGGGTTTTTGGTTGCCGGGGTCGGCATGGTCTGGCTCAATTTCTTAAAGTACAGTTCTATGGCTTCCCGGTATTTGGGGGGGGCATTGCGGGTTAGTTCAACCAATGCCTTGGCCTGGTCTTTCTCAGGCAATTTTCCCCAAACACTGGCTAATTCCTTGACCCGTTTGGAATCAACCACACCCTGCCCCGATACCCCTCCCGGTCTGCTATCCTTGGCAGGTTCCATTGGTTGGGCATTATTCCCGGGTTGTCCTTGTGAGGGTGCTCCGTCCGGACAGTTGCCCTGATTGCTGGACGATGACTCCTTTTGTTGATTTTCCATCTCTTTTATCATTTCATCCAAACGGGCAACAACCTCTTTTTGGATTTTCTGGGTTGTTTTCCCACCCCTTGTTACCTCAAGGCGCCTTTGGATCATTTCCATTTTACGACTGATCCATGAAAGGTCCTTTTCTTTCCAGGTGGTCAAATCATAATACAAAAGCATGCCAACCATCCGGTACCGCTCGGGCAGGTTGGGAACATCCTGGAGCAGTCGGTCTATTGAGGATGTAGCTTCGTTTTTCATCATTAACGCATGTTCGGATACAGCCCGGTGGTACAAATAGGTTCCAGGGTCTGCCACTTTCTCCACGGCGAACAGGCCTAGAGTTTCAAGAGCTTCTTCATGGATGCGCCGTAGGCTAAGGGCCCTTGCAAAGGATACACCAACATTGGCCCGAACAAATTCAGGATATTTTTTATCCTTAAAAAAAGCAGGAACCCCGGCCGGAGGCAAGGAGTCATTATTCCTGGCTTCCGACAGCAACACTTCAATTCGTGCATCACCCAAGGCTAAGGCATCGGCAAATTTGTCTGAAATGGGCAATTCTCGTGAGAAACCTTGTTCCAGTAATGGTTCGAAAGCAGGTTTCCAAAGGCCACGACTTGTCAAATATTCCCGGGCCTGTTTTTTGAGGGAATCCATTGGTTGTTCAACCAACATTCCAAAGCCTGCCTGTCCTACGGGGACCGGTTTTGGATCAACATCTGCCCCAGAAACAAACCCGCCTTTTCCAGATCCTAATCCCATTGCAACAAGGATGACCCAAGAAATGGTCCTTCTTCGGGAATTGTTTTTTTTCATAGCGGAACCGTTCCCTTTCCTTGAACCTTCAACTTTTTTATTGAGCCTTGTTTCGTCCCAGAGCCATGTCGCGGGTTACTTTGGTGATTTTTACTTGCCGTTGTCCCAAATCAAAAAGGTCCCTTCGCAAGGTTTCAATCCGTTCCTGTTCTTTGGAATCGGTTGAAGTGGAAGGTTGTTCACCATTCAATTGTTTGCCGTAGACGACTGTTCTTTGATTTAGCCTTGCTTGCAACGACCGAACCATTTTTAACTCAGCGATCTGATCCAAAAGCCTTTGATCATTGTTGGGGTTACTTTCCCCTCCTTTTCCCGCTTCATTGGGTTTAGGCTTGGGTTTTTGGTCTTGTCTGGCTTTTTTGAGGGCCCCAATCATTTCCTTGAGGGTGTCAATGATTTCCGTTTCGACCCCTTGGGTGATTTCACCGACTTCGGTTTTTTTCAATTTCCCGGCTACCAGTATCATATCCGTCCGTACCTGACCAAATACTTCCGCAAAGGCAATTGCGGTTCCTTCCTGTTCAATCAGGGTAATGGCCGCAGTTGCTTCCCGTACTATCGCATCCTCGGCATCCCCCAATTCCAAGCCCCTCTGGTCTTCCGCACGGCCAGGTTTTTTTGTCGAAAGGGAGCCAATTGCCTTATCCAATTCTTCCGTGGAAGTTTTCACGGCAATTTGCATATTGAGCAATTTTTCACACCGGGCCTGCAATTTGGCCAACATTTGCTTCAATTCTTCCTCGCGCAATTGCTGAAGGAGTTCTTCAAGTTTTTTTTGTGCTTGTTTAAGTTTGTCCAAGGCTTGTTGTTGATCTTGGGACGCACCAGGATTGTCTCCTTTTTTGATTTTATCTTCTGCTTTATCCTGATCCTTGGTGGCTTCCTTGATTTGTTTTTTGGCCTGAGCCTGCTCTCCCGATTCGTTGGGGGCCGACTCGTCTGGCTTTTTGTCCTCGGGAGGGTTGCTTTGACCCGGTTTGCTTTCGCCAGATTTCCCGTCCTTTGGTTTGCCCCCCTCCTTGCCCCCCTCCTTGACGTCCTTATCCTTGCCGTCCTTATCCTTGCCGTCGGGGAGGTCTTTTCCTGATTTGGATGCTTTGGAGCCTGCTAATTCTTTGGTTTGGTCAGACACCTTTTTTTGTGCTTTGATCAAATCTTCCTTTGCAGCTTTACCCAAATCGGTGTTGGCTTTGACCCTTTCCTGCTTACCAATGATTTCACGAAGTTTTTCAAGGGTTTTTAAAGCATCTTCCTTCTCTTTACGAAGCTGATCTTCACGGTTGTCCTTTGCAAGGATCTCGATTAGTTTTCGCAGGTCTTCCCGCAATTCCTGATTCCTGTTCATTACCTGCTGCATGGTATCCAGATTGGCAAAGGCGTCCGACTGCCTGAGGTTTTTTACCAAAGTTGTGAATTTCCCATCGGTTCCCTGCCTGGCAACGAGTGCCAAGGCAGCCTCAATCGCATGGGCCCTTGACTTATCTTCTGGACGAGGACTGAGTTCCAGGCGCTGTTTTAACCGCAAAAGCGATTGTTTGAGTTCGTCAAATTCCCTTCGCAAACGATCTTGGGTCGTTGCGGCTTCATTGCGATTTGTACTGGAGGAAGAATTTGGCGGCAAAGTTTTGGAAGAATCGGTTCTTCCAAAACTGACCCAAACAATCAAAAGGCCCAAAAGCGAAGCCGGAAACAGGATACGCATTCGGCAAACCTCCAAAATGTCTCCTCTAATTATTATCGTTTGGAAATGGCTTTGGTTCCAATCCAAATATTGCCAGCTGATCCCCGATTTTCATTTCGCCTTCATAATTGTTAGGGGATTACATCCCAAAGGCTTTCCTCAGCGGCATTCCCCGGGTCGCCGGGATTGGCCTTTGCAAGGTATCCACAATTTCCGTTTTGGTGGCAATACCCATGGCATAAAGCATGGTAGCACCAAGATCTTGGGGAGCAATAGGGTCATCTTTGACAAACGCCCCTTGCCTATCGGTTGCACCCAGAACCTGTCCACCCTTAATCCCTCCCCCACAAAGGGAACCAGAAAAGGCATGCCCCCAATGGTCACGGCCACCTCCCCCATTGTGAATCGGACTTCGACCAAATTCTCCTGTCCAAACGACAAGGGTTGAATCCAGAAGTCCACGCATTTTTAAATCTTCCAAAAGTGCGGAATACGCCCGATCGCCAATGGGAAGGAGGTGATTCTTGCACCGTTCCGCATTTTTGTTGTGGGTGTCCCAAGCAGGTGAATCGTCCTTGTCCCCCGGAAGTCTGGTCCAATTGGCCTGGATAAAGGGAACCCCAGCCTCCACCAACCTCCTTGTCAAAAGCAGGCTTTGGCCCCATCGATTTGATCCATATCGCTCACGGGTTTTGTCGCTTTCTTCATGAATTTTAAATGCCTTGGCAATGGGCCCGCTACGAATCATTGCAAACGCATCCCTCATTTGCCGTGTTTGGGCCAATCCTGCATGGGAAAAGCGTTTTTGCATGGTTTCCCACAAACCGGCACGATCGATGATTCGATCCGCCGCCATTGCTTCAGAATGGCTTAGGCCAGCTATTTCGAAATCCTTTTGAGAGGGGTCACAATGGACCAACCAGGGGTCATTAACCCTGCCTAAAAACCCCCCACCTTGACCAGGCCAAGGAATACCACCCGTGTTCCAAATGTGGTCTGGCAATGTAATTGAGGAAGGAATCCCTGGCTGATCAGGCTTCAAATGGCGAATCAAGGCACCAAAGGAAGGGTGATCATTAGGGAAACCAACTTTGGCATTTTCGGTTTGAAGCGGTTGATGCGGTACCCCGGTTAGCATCCAGTACCCGCTTGACGAGTGGGCATTATCGGCCGTGGTACAAGACCTGAGGACGCAAATGTCCTGGGCATGTCGACTGGCCAAAGGCATCAATTCGGAATATTGAATACCCGGTACGGTGGTGGAAATGGGCTTGAATTCCCCTCGAATGGCCTCTGGGGCATTTGGTTTTGGGTCCCAAGTTTCATGTTGTGGGGGCCCACCCAAATGAAATAGCATGATAACTGATTTGGCTTTTCCAAATCCTGGGCCCTGAGGATTGGTTGACCCGGATAAATCGCCTGACTGAACCCAATGACCCACAGCCGGGGCAACCCCGACAGTAGCAGCCAACCGAAGCCAGTCTCGTCTCAAAAGGGACGGGTCGTGGGATGGTTTCGCAAAATTGGGAAAACGACCATTCATGGCGTTGGTCCAAGGAAGGTATTAAGAGTCTACTCTAAACCAACGGATTTGAACACCCAAATCACCCAAATTTGACCTGGCTGCCCCCTTGATAGCCGCTCCTACCCAAATTCAGGATCCTGATTTTGCCCTCGAGCACTACCAAGGTCCCCATGGCAGGGTGGTTGCCTCGTTTGCTTTCCCCGGTTTTCCTGCGCCGAAAACTTGGGATGTATGAATTTGGAAACGGGTACTCTCTTAACTGGATTTCAATTCCCAATACGGTTCTGAAGGTCTCATGGTTTTCTTTCCTGGAGAATCTAAAAAGACCCGGACAAAACTCAAAAGGGGTAGGATCATGAAACTCATCCGGACAATTGCTTTGCTAAGTCTTTTCCTTTTATCGGGTTGGAATTCCCATGCAAAAGACCCGGTAAAAAAAAGGATTGTGGTGATTGCCACAGCCCCGGATCATGCATGGAACACCCACATGTATTCCGATGAATGCAAGTTGCTAGTCAAGTGCCTGAACCAAAACCCCGGGGTAGAGGCAGTTTTTTCCGCTGACCTCGATTGGCCAAAAGATCCCAAAGTCCTCGACGGGGTGAAAGGGATTGTGTATTATTCCCGGTCGGCAGGTGACATCGTTTTCGATCCGAAAAGGCGAAAAGAAACGGCAAAACTGTTTGATTCTGGGGTCGGTTTTGCCACCGTTCACTGGGCCACCGCAACCAATGATGCCAAATTGGGACCGGACTATCTTGAACTTCTTGGGGGATGGTTTCACCTCAATCACTCCGGACTCAATGTTGGCAAATATACTTTGCAACAATTGGATCCGGCCCATCCGATTTGCAATGGCTGGCTACCGTATCCTTTACACGATGAAATTTACCTGAACCTCAAATTCCACCCTGCCACAAAACCTTTGGTAAAAGTGACCATCAATGGCAAGGACCAAATTGTAGCCTGGGTCCTGGAACGAAAAGGCCCAAGTGGGGGAAGAAGTTTCGGGACCACCCTTGGACACTTTCACGATAATTTCCGAATCGAGGCCTTTCGACGGATGATCGTCAATGGCATCCTTTGGAGTGTGGGGATTGAAGTACCCAAGGAGGGTGCCAAGGTTAATGCCACGAAGGAAGATTTGACTTTGCCACCCCCCTCCCCTGTGAAATGAACTCAGGGGAAATCAGGCAATGGATATCCTCGAACCAGGTTGTTATCCCCTGGGGGATAACAACCCTACTGACCACCTGCCTGGGTTTTACTTTACCCGAACCAACTTGATAATTCGCCCAGAAACATTCCAATCCTGGACATAAAGGTTTCCCTCCTTGTCCCAGGATGAGCCATGGGTCCCGCTGAAAATTCCTTCCACCCATTGTTTTTGGGGAATGTTAAAATTCCCCCCTTTTGCGGGATCAGGATTGTAACCCAACACGGCCATGATCGTGTTGTTTTTGTCCAGAATGACCACCCGACCCTGGAGATCGGGAATCGAAACATAATCTCCCTGGACCACGGCAGAAGTAGGCATTCCAAGGCCGGTTACCACTTCCCCCTGGAATTCCCCCTCAAGGGAATAATGGACCAAACGACCCTTGGGTTGGTGATTACGGTCGCAAACCAACAGGCGGGGCGGGTTGTAGCGGGTATCCAGGGTCATTCCATGGGCCGTATTGAATTCCTTGAGGCCGTTGCCTTTGGAACCAAAATGACTTAAGTATTTTCCGGTACTATCAAACTTGAATATATGGTTGGTGGCATAGCCATTGGATAGATAAATATCTCCATTGGGGGCAACCGTAATGGCAGTAGGACTGAATTGTTTCATTTTGAGACCTGATTCTTCGGGGAACGGCAGTTTCAGGACAATATCACCCGTTTGTGAATTGAACTTTATCCCTTCGGCATTGGCATTTCGGGCTCCGTAAATGAATTCTCCTTTTTCCTCCTCACGGATTTTCATATCGTGAATGTTCGAATATTTTTCTCCCACGAAGCGCCGAATTACCTTCCCCTCGGGGGAGAACACAAACACTCCCGCCTGGGCACTGGTGTAGATGTTTCCTTCCTTGTCAACCACTACCCCGCCATGGGTCGGCCCAATAACCGATTTGCCATCCGCCCCAAGCCCCCATCCTGGAACCGTGTCAAAGGTCATCCGTCCCGAACCCATGCGGACCGGTTTGGGCAGTTCCTGGGCAACCGCCGACATGGCAAAACCAAATACCAAAGCAAGGAAAGCCAATCGATATTTCATTTTTTAAAACTCCTTGGGGAGGGGTGTGCCTCCGTGATCGAATCCAAAATAGACCCAGACCAATACGGCTAAGCAAAGGCCGGTGGGGGCTTTTGATTATTATCTGGTGGTCAGGTCGGTATTTCAATCCGGTTGACAACATCCCAAAACGACCTGGAGGAAGGACTACTGGTTGAGGAGCTAACCCTGGTAGCTCAACCGGGAGGGATTGCTCCCTTTCCTTGGACCATTAGGATCCCAAAGGATTAGCCAAACCTACCCATTTACCAGTCATGAAGAGGGATTTTGATGCCATAGGTTGCCCATTTCCGTTCGCATTCGGGATGGCAATAATGGAATCCTGGGGTAGGATTATTTCAGGGAGGCAATCCTTCCAGCCGATAGTGAAAAACTGCCCAATCCACGAAGGGCTTAGATCCCAATGCCATTTCAAACTTTAGTAAGTTCCCCGGAATCACCTACCCAGGGTGATTTCCCTTGCTCAATAAAACTGGATTCCCCGCTCAAAAACCTAACCAGGCGGGGGTTTTTGCAAATGGGTACTCTTGGCCTTGGGGGTTTTACCCTTCCCCGGTTATTGCAAGCTGAGGCATCCTCCGGAATCCAAAACTCCCCCAAATCGGTAATCCTCATCTACCTGGTTGGTGGTCCGCCTCATCAGGATATGTTTGATCTCAAACCCAATGCACCCAAAGAAATCGCCGGTCCCTGGAAACCACGATCGACCAATATTCCAGGAATCCAGATTTGTGAAGCCTTTCCCCGCCTTGCCCAAATGATGGACAAATTCGCAATCATCCGTTCCCTGGTTGGCAATCAGGCGGACCATGATGCTTCCCAGGTTTTTCATGGACACAATCCCCAAAAATTGAAACCAGAGGGGGGGTGGCCCCAATTTGGCTCTACCATTGGCAAAATCCAGGGCCAGGCTGTGGAGGGGATGCTTCCTTTCATCAGTCTCTGTTACCCTTGTACCCACGGCCCTTATAATGAGCCTGGTCCAGGATACCTGGGCCAATCCCTCTCCCCCTTTCGCCCCATGGGACCTACCCGCCAAGACATGGTTTTGCGGACCGATCGAACTGGTGGACTAACCGACCGCAAGTCCCTTTTGCAAAGTTTTGACCAATTCCGCAGGGAGGTTGATGCTTCGGGGGCGGCCGAGGGAATGGATGCGTTCACCAAACAGGCGTTTGGACTTTTGACCTCCTCGAACTTGTGCCAAGCCCTTGATATTTCCAAAGAATCTTCCAAAACCATTGCCTGCTATGGGATGGGAAATCCAAAGGTTTTTATCGACGATAATGGTGCTCCCAGGGTTCCCCAAAGCATGCTGATGGCCAGGCGCCTCATTGAGGCCGGGGTTCGGGTGGTAACTTTGAACTACAGCAAATGGGATTGGCACGGAGGCGATAATAATTCCATTTTCAAAAGGGAAGCCGAAGATTTCCCCATTTTGGACCAATGCCTCAGTGCGTTGGTGGAGGACCTTCATCTCCGGGGTTTGGCAAAAGATTGTTCCGTAGTAGTAATGGGCGAGTTTGGGCGGACGCCAAAAATCAACAGTCAGGTGGGGCGGGACCATTGGCCCGCCGTTAACTTTGCCCTTTTGGCAGGGGGTGGAATGAAAACCGGTCAAGTCATTGGTTCAACCGATAAAATCGGCGGGGAAGCCAACCAAAGGCCTGTTACTTTCGGCGAAATTTATGCCACTTTATACCAAAACCTTGGGGTGGATACCCAATCCATAACTTTGCCGGACCTTCGTGGTCGTCCCCAATTTTTAGTCGAGGATCAGAACCGGCCCCTGATTGAATTGGTCTGAAAACTGGGTTGCCAGGGATCATCCTGTTTCTTTGCCTATTCTGACCCCTCCTTTCGGTCAGAAATAAATCGATTCGTTCAGTCAATGGGGGTACCCTGTTCCCAGTTGAAAAATTTGTGTCCAATTGGATTTGCAAACACGAAAAATCGCCAATCCACCGGGAATTTCCAGACCTGAAAGTTGATGAATGCCATGTCTTCCGAGGCAAATACCTCTTCTCCCTATTTATAAATCTTCCGGAACGGGTCGATTCCCTCGACATCATCCCCAAGGAGCGTAAATCCGGGCTGATCCCTCAAATAAAAAAATCCATTCCAGGCCAAACCATCTTCCCCTTTTCCTTGGTTGGTACCTTTTCCTCGAAAATGAGAAAACACGAACCCAAAACCTGCTTCTGGGTTCGAGAGTCCATCTTCTTCAAAGAAAAGGCAAACTGATTGATTCGCCGCAGGAGGTTTTCGCTCGATTCATGGATCGAATCCCCCTCCAGGGAGGGGACCGGCATTCTTCTTTTTTGATATTAGAGCCTTTTTTCTTGGATTCGGGACCATCGTTGCGTGATACTCCTCCTCCTCCCCAGGTTCCTCCGGATCATTTCCATATCGGCTAGCTGCTCCTTCAAGCCCAAATTGTAGGGATCCTTGGAACCCCATTTTGCCTCCAATTCGGGGAGATCCTCCTTCCGGGCTTCGTATAAACCCTGCATAATTTTCCTTTCCTGCGACTGGCGTGTCATAAAAAACAATTTCGTTTATGTCCTTTCCTATTAAAACTTCATTTTTTCTCCTTGTTGTTGTCATACCCCCATCCCATTGCCCTAAGTTCACGCCAGTCCTGATCCTGGCTAGCCAGTTTGGGAATGATCTGCCTTTCTCGCAAATAAGGATCAACCGGCCCGGAAGGGGCAGCCGACCAAAATCCTTCCACATTGGAAAATCCTTCACTCATCACTCGTCCCTACCTTTCTTGGCAAGTAAAACACTTGCTCTCAAACCCCTTGGAAACACAACGCAATTGAATCGTCAGGCAATCAACCAACAGGCGAAAGCCCGCACCAACCTTTTTGGTGCCTCCTGCCAGGTTAGCCCTACTTCTGGCCATGGTCTGCCACCTTCCTGTCGGTGGGGCCCTTGTTTTTCTTACCGCCCGCATAATAGACCTCATCCCGGGCGGACCAGCCCCGATAAGGAACGATGGGAAGCAAAATCCCTTTGGATTGGGGGATGTCGTAATTCCAGATTCCAAGCTGCCCGGTGACATTCAGGATGGGAACTTTTAACGGACGGGGGTTTTCCAGAACATAACACCATGGCCCGTTGGTGTGGGCCGTATCCAACCCGGGGACATTTGTATCGTCTTCATGAACACAGTCCACCAAATCGACAACCCCCAAAATGGCCCCAAAAACGAGGTCATGGAACTCAGGGCACTCGGGCAGGCGGGACCCATCCTTGCTGTCTTTTTGCCAATAGGCAGGGTTAGTATCCGTCAAATAATCACGGCTCTTGCCCGCATGAATCCAAACGGGGCCACGATAATTTGTAGGACTACCCCGGTTTTCGATTTTCTTCCAACCAGCAATCACACCCCAGGCAAGTGGCTGTTTGATCGTCATGCATTTGGCCATGGCACATTCTCCTCAACAGGATTTCCCCCCACCGCGGAGAAAATTTCACGACAAATCCCAAAAACAGGAAAAAATTCGAAACCTTTTCACCCAGGGGCCCGCATCCCATCCTGGTTGGCCCTTGGCTTTAGGAATCCCCTTCGTCCGTATTTTTTTTCGGAAAGGCCTTGTCCAGCAGTTCCAGGTTAGCAATGTGCTTAGTCAGTGACTTGTAATTTTTGCAGTAAATGGAGGTGGCATTGGAGCCTAGCATACCTGAGGTTTGGCAAGTCATCCCACCCCATTCGAGGCCAAAAATATCCGGAAACAAATCCTTCGGATAGAGATCACCCTCATGGCCTTCCTCGACATTTCTTAAAAACAGGCGAATGGTCTTTGGGGAAGCCCCACTGGTTTCCGCCAGTTTTTTCTGGGTAAATTCCCCCAACTGTTCGAGCTTGCCGGCCAGGGACATCCATAATGCTTGAAGTTTGTCCAACTCTTCGCATTCCATCATCCCATCAAACTCCATCCCGATATGGTGCTTGCAAACCTCCATTTCCCCCCAATAGTTCAACTCCTCGCAAAAGGGACAGTATTCACTGTCCCGATCATCCTCATCGTCGCCATCCTCTCCATCGTCGCCATCTTCATCATCCTCGTCTTCGTCTTCATCCTCTCCATCGGCCTCCCCATCTTCTTCGCTATCCCCTGCGGCTTCCCCGGTCTCCTCCCCGACCGCGGTTTCTTTCACAGGGGTGGGGGTTTCCTCCTCTGGTTTTTTGGGATTATTTGCCTGCGCCTCGGGCAGGTCAGGAACCGGGACAAGTGCCCCGACCTTGTCTTCAGGAATCCCTTGCTGGGCATCTTTCGAACCAATGCACATGGCAATGACCTCCGATAATTAACCCGATAAGAACCGCTCCCCAACCACACCATTTACCCGGGAATCCTTGACCCATTTCAAACATTTACGATTATTTTGTCTGAAATCCGTCCTCCTCTACCCCAACGCCTTGATCAGTGCGTCCTTGGCATCAAGGTAATGGCTGATCACCACCCTTGTTGCCACCTCATCGGGCAAGTCCACCAATAGCCTTCGGGAGGAGATAGACATCAGGATCAGCTTGGCACCCTTGTCGGCAGTAGCTTCCTCCACCGCCACGAACCAACCCCTGTTGGCCAAAAGAAGGGATTATTCCCTCCTGGCCATTTTTGGAATAAGCTTTTTAACCTTTGATCTTGATTGCGCAGGCGGCCTTTCCCGTATGCTAAAGCTAGGTGCCTGCCTGGATTACTATCGCAAAAAAGTGCAAAATTCCATGACCATTCTACCCTCGCTCACCCTTGCCAGCCTTTGTTTGAAATGGGCTTTGCAGGCGATTTTCACGAAAAGGGCTGGTCTGGATCGCCGTTTTTCCTGGTTAAATGGTTTCTTTCCATCGGTTTTTGGCTCCTTGCAGGTGGCACTCCTGCTAATCACCGGCAGCTTTGGCCTGCCAGGTGCGATTTGTGGAACGGAACCCTTTGAAGGTTTTCTTGAAAAGCATTGCGTCCGATGTCATGGACCAAAAAAGGAAGAAGGAAACATCCGTCTCGATCGATTCTCCCGCAATTTCAAAATGGGTGCGGACGCCCAAAATTGGGCGGTCGTCATCGAAAAAGTCAACACGGGTGAGATGCCTCCCAAAAAGGAGAAGCAACCAACCCAGGCGGAGATCGGGGCGTTCGTGGCGAATCTCGATTCGAGGCTCAAGGATGGAAGAGCAATCCGGATGGCGGCCCGCCCGGCTGTGTCCCATTATCGTCTGAGCCGAAAGGAGTATCAGAATACGGTCTATGACTTGCTCGGTGTCCGGTATAATCCCGCCAAGCCAGGGGAGCTGAACGAGGATACCCTTTGGCACGGGTTTGAGCGGCTCGGATCGGAACTCTCGCTCTCCCCGTCCCATGTCGATCGCTATTACCGCGCCGCAGGGCTCGTTCTGGACCGTGCCTTTCCCATCACAGCAGGGGAGGCCAGGAAAGTCCGCAAAACCGCTGTTGACTTACGCTACAACGGCGGAAAGGTCCAGCAGGAAACCCTGGACCGCTTCGGCATAAAGCGACCGCTGCGTTACCTTCTTTATCCCGGAAATGTGCAAAACGCCCTCTCCCCCGATTGGTTAGCAAAGGGAGGCCCGGAACAAAGCGGTCTTTACAAAATGCGCATAAAGGCCAGCGGAATCCGCCCACCCGGTGGCCAGCCAGCCCACCTGAGCATTGGCAAACGGACCGGGGAGGAGACCGTGGATGGCATTATCGAATTTGACCTCACCGCCCCTGAGGACAGCCCGCAAGTTTATGAATTCGAGGTGTTCCTTGAGATGCCAACAAACTTGGACTTCTGTGTTGTGGCAACCGATGTGGTGGACAGGCGAAAAGGTGCGGCATTCCGCAATGCGCTAAGCGGTGGGGGTTATATTTTCACGCACAGCAGCGAGACTTTGCTCCTGAACCCAAATGCACCCCAAATGTTTGATGAAAAGGGGAATGGTATTTTCTCAACCGTCCTCCTGGATTGGATCGAATGGGAAGGCCCCCTGGTAACATCGGCGGAGAAATCTCACCGGAGCGGTTTGGTACCTCCAGATAACGCCTCCTTTGATGTGGTTACAGGGCATTTGCAACGCTTCGCGGAACGAGCCTGGCGGCGTCCGGTCAAAAAGGAAGAATTGGGAAACTACCTGCAAGCCTACCTCTCAGAGCGCAATGCAGGCGAAAAAACTGCCGACGCCTATCGCATCGCGATGCAGGGAATATTGACTTCCAGGCATTTCATCTACCTCGTCGAAGGAGACCCGGTGGCCCGCGAAGGCCTTAACCAAAGTGAACTTGCTTCCCGGCTCTCCTATTTCTTGTGGAGTTCCATGCCCGACGATGGCCTATTAACCGCTGCCAAAAACGGTTCCTTGAAAGTTGATGGCCTGGTTAAAGAGGTGGACCGGCTTCTTGCCGACACCAAGGCCAACCGCTTGGTTGATGACTTTGTCCGGCAATGGCTCCAATTGCACCGCCTCGGGATGTTTCCGCCGGATAGGAAACTCTACCCAAACTACGATGCGTGGCTCGAAACGAGCCTGCGCGCCGAACCGGTCGAGTATTTCCGGGAGCTGTTTTCCAAGAATCTGGCCATCGATGGTTTCATCGATTCTGATTGGACCATGGCCAACGCCCGGCTTTGTGATTTTTACGGACTTCCAGAGCCCAAAAACGGTGGCTTCCAGCGGGTCCCGCTCAAACCGGAAGATCACCGAGGGGGCCTGCTTGCCATGGGTGCGATACTCGGACTGACCTCGGACGGTACCCGCCACCGCCCGGTGCATCGAGGTGTGTGGGTTAGTGAAGCGATCTTTGGCAAAACGCCTCCGCCCCCACCGGCAAATGTAAGTGCGATCGAACCCAGCCCCCCGGAAAGCCCCAAGGCCACTCTCCGCCAGAAGATTGAAGCTCACCGTAATAACCCGAATTGCGCCGCTTGCCATGCGAAGATCGACCCGTTGGGTCTCGCCTGGGATAATTACGATGCAATCGGGCAATGGCGCACCCGGGAAAAGGTTTCCCAAGGCCGTGGCGAGGACCCATTGATCGATCCGTCGGGTTTGATGCCCGACGGCCGTTTATTCAAGGATTTCATTCATTTCAAAAGCCTGCTGCTTGAAGACCGCGCCAAGTTTGCCCGTGCCTTTATCGAGCATCTTTGCACCTACGCTCTTCGCCGGGTGCTAACGGTCGACGACCAGGATGACCTCAAGGCCATCGAAATCGAGGCACAGAAAAACCAATACCGGATCAAGGATATCATCCGCGGCGTGGCCCTTTCAGAACTATTACGCAAACGATAAGAGGGAGAATCCAATGAGCAATATTTTGACACAATCCTGGTTAATCGACCGCCGCCATGTCCTGCGGGCCATGGGAAGCTGCATTTCCCTTCCGTTTCTGGAATGCATGGTTCCGCTTCGGGCGAATGAGAAACAAACAGCCACCCCGCGCCGAAGTGCTTTCATCTACCTGGCAAACGGTGTCCATTCGCTCAACTACCAGGTCACCTCACCGGGAAAAGACTACCAGTTCTCCCGTTCGCTAAAACCCCTGGAAAAGCATCGTCAAGTGATCACCCCCATCAGTGGCCTGCATCACTCGGGAGCGCTCAGCCATCACCACAATTGCATCTCGGTCTGGTTGACCGGGGGCAAACTCGGCCCTTCCGATCGAAACACCATTTCCTTAGATCAAAAGATGGCCGAAATCACGGCGAAACACACCCGATATCCTTCCATGGAGATTGCTCTCACAGGGGATTCCCTGAGTTGGACCGCCGATGGGATCCATTTGCCTTCCATGCGTCGTTGCAGTGAGATTTTCGCCTCGCTGTTTGAAGAACCAAAAGGGGGCAAGGTTAGCCAAAGGAGGGAATTGCGGCGCAAAGGGAGTGTATTGGACGCCAATCTTGCGGAAGTCCGCCGACTTGAGCAGGCCATGGGATCGGCCGATAAGGGCCGTCTCGAACAATACCTTTCTTCCGTTCGAGAGGCAGAAATCCGCACACGGCGAGCCGATGCCTGGCTCGATACACCTCTCCCCCCCGTATCCGACTCCGATCGCAAACGCACCAATCGTGACATCCCGGCCACGATGGCAGGAGACTATTTCCGCACCGTTTATGATCTTATCGTTCTCGCCTTCCAAACGGATTTGACACGGGTGGCCACTTTCAGCCTCGGGGGCGAAGGGGATGCCTTTGCCATTCCCGAGATCGGCATCACCGAGTCACGCCATCAACTCAGCCACCATGGCGGCGATACGGGCTACATGGAGAAACTCACGAAATATGACACCTTCGCCATTGAGCAGTTCAGCTACTTCCTCACCCGACTCGCGGAGACCAAAGACCTCAACGGCAAGCCACTCCTAGGCTCGACAATGGCCCTCTTCGGCAGCGGCATGTCCTACGGTCACAGCCACGGCAACGCCAACCTCCCGCTGGTTTTAGCGGGAGGGTCGGACCTCGGCCTGAAGCACGGCACCCACCTCGATTTCAACCATGGACACTTCAAAGGCTACCAGCTCGACAAGCCTGGCGAACACTACTCTCTCTGCAGCAGACCAGCAAACCCGAATGCCTACATGAGCAATCTGCTACTACTGATGGCCCAACGAATGGGTTTGGAGGTAAACAAATTCGCCGAGAGCAACAAGGTGATCGAACTATGAACCGGCTACGGTTTACAAGATGTCTCATAGCTCTGTTCCTTGCCCTTTCCATGGTCACAAGCGCAGGATTCGCCCAGGACAAACCCTTTCGGCCCGAAACGGGCAAGTTCCCTCCTTTGGAAAAATCCTTCTCCTATCGGGGTGTACTTGTCTTTTTGGACCATGCCAACCGCCGTGGCAGCCTTCGGGTAATAAGTCCGGGCGAGTTTTTTCGAAATCCGCCGCATCCCTTCGCCATGCTCCCCTACGGAATTATCCGCTACCACGGTGCCCCGGCGGATTTAAGGGATATACCGCTCGGCACCCTCATGCATGTGAGGGCTTTTCTCCCACCGGACCCGAAAACCTCCGCCGTGCCGGTGGCCCAGAATGGCTCCCCTGAAAGGCCTGCCGAAAACCATGTCCTGCTTATCGAGGACGAGCCCAGCTTCTGCCTTCGGGAAGGCAAGGTCTGGAAGCTCAAAGAAGTAGACCTTGAGCATAATCAGGGGATGATCATCGCCTCACTTGAATCCAAAGAAGGAGGACCCGGCAAGGCCAGCGAGGAAAAGTTGACCTTTGATGGCGCAACCCGGATCTGGCGCGGTCGTGAACGCCTTGGTGTCGAGGACTTGATCGCCGAGGGCACCTGGCCGGTCCGCGGTAAGAAATCCCTGGCAGGCCAAACCGTCCACCTTGGACTCACATGGCAACCCACCCCGGATGGCGTATTCCTGCGGTTCCACATTTCGGACATCTGGCTTGATGAAACCGCCATAAAGCGTGCCGCTCAAAATCAGACCGAGACGCACAAGGCTCTTATCCGAAGTCGCTGGATGCCCGCTTGGGTTGATACAGTCGAGTATGGAAAGTTCGGTCAGGCGAAAGTAACCGCAACCTTGTTTGGAGGAATGGACCAGACCCTCTATGCCGATTTCAAAAAAGGGATCTCTTCCCAGATGAATTCCGTGGAGAATACATTAAAGCACACCCACGGAGCATATAGCCCCGCCCACATGGCCTCAGCCGGCTCAGTCCTTGAAGTTACAAAGACGAATGGGAACATACTTCTTGGCAGCAGCGGGATCCAAATCCGTTTTGAAACGGACCTTATTATCGAGGGCATTCGCCCCGGAAGAGTCGTCCGGGTCCGGCCAAGCAACTGGCCCATTTTGTGTATACCACGCGAGGAATACCTTGACGATGGCTCTTCCAACATTGAGGACCGTTTCCCCAGCCCGTCAATCTTCCCGAAATAATCCCCGTAAGACGGATTGTGTCTGCAACTTTAAGACCGGATCGGCACTCAAATCCCATCATCACCTTAAGAGATTATTCCAAGCATTCGGACCAGGACCCCGATAGATTTGTAATTGGCTGCCAGACCTGAATCAGCAAAAAAAACTCAAGTGGAACCGAAAATAATCAGGCCGGCTTTTGCTGGGCCGTTGCGGTGCCAAAAAAGTGATAATCAAAGGACGGATTGGATAACAAATGAGGTTTGTGCCAAAGTGGAATAAAGGATGAAAACATCGGTAGGATAAGTGTTTTTAGCCGAAAAAAGAAAAAGGGCCCTCCCGGATTCGAACCGGGGAATAACGGTTTTGCAAACCGTTGCCTTACCACTTGGCGAAGGGCCCATTCATGTCATCTTAAGGCAGTTGGAACTCAAGTTCAACCAGTGTGTATTTACCCAGGGAGCATGGTTTGGTCTCAAGGGTAGGCAACGGATAACCGCCCTGGGATTGGAAACCGAACAGATTTGGTGGTTGTCATTGGATCGATAATTACCCAAAATGGGTCTATTGGAAATGGGGAGTCCCGTTGGATGCTGTGCCGTCGATCCTTGCTGGCAAAACTGGGTCTACTTTCCTTGGGCAACACCCTGTTATCCAGGAAGGTTCAGGGATTTGATTCCTTGCAGCCCCCTCTACCAAAGGGGGTTTTCCCTCCAAGCGAATATTCTTGCACATTTGCCAGGGGCAATCCATTTGGCCTTCAAATCACTCCGACTGGCCCCTTTCGGGTGGCGGTTCATGCCTATTCCGGAGGGTTGCCCGGGTTGGGTTTTGACCGGATGTGGGAACAGAACCTCAAAGGCAAGTGGGAGGAGGGGAACTTTACATTTTCAGCGGATGGGGGTGGGTGGAACATTCTTGGAAATCCCGCATCCATTCGTGGCACAAACCACAAAGGGGAAGCCTTTAAAGGGGTAACCGCATTGCCCCGTAACCCTGAATCCCTTGGAATGAAGCCTCCCATGGGGGCAAAGGTCCTTTATGATGGGACAGGCCTTGGCCAATGGAAAAAAGCGAAAAAAAATCCCGAGGGGTTCCTTGCCGTTGGTTGCGAGACAGTTGGAACTTTTCAGGATTTTCTGCTTCATATCGAATTCCGATTGCCCATGGTGCCCGACAAAAGGGGGCAGGATCGCGCCAACAGCGGTGTCTACCTTCAGAACCGTTACGAAATCCAGATCCTGGATAGTTTTGCCCTTGAGGGCTCCAAAAACGAATGTGGTTCCATTTATGAATATCGTCCCCCGGAAATGAATGCCTGTTTACCCCCCAATCAATGGCAAGTGTTTGATATTGAATTTCGAGCTGCCTTGTTTGAAGCTGGGAACAAGGTAAAAAATGCTTTGATCAGTGTCAAACAGAATGACATTTTGGTTCATGACAAAATTGAGCTTCCCAAACAAACGGGATATGGAAGAAAAGAAGGCCCCGAACCTGGTCCTATCCAACTGCAAAACCATGGAAGCCCGGTGGTATTCCGAAACATTTGGATTTTAGAGGCCCATTGACTCTTGCAAGTCATTTAATGAGGGTGGCCTACTCATTTTGACTCCCGATTTCCCAGGCCTCCTAAAGGAATGAATCATGCACCGAAGAGCCTTTGTTTACAGCCTTTTGGCGTTAGTGGGAATCTGCACCACGAGTTGGAGCCAGGAATCTGGACCTGTCAAAAAACTTTTGGTCATTACGGAATCCAAAGGATTTGTTCACTCGGTTGTAAAACGACCCAGTGCCAACGAACATTGCCTGGTTGAAAAAGTCTTAACTCAATTGGGAAAGGAAACCGGGAAATTTGAAGTAACCTGCTCCCAGGATTCCCGCAAGGAGATAACTGCTGAAAACCTTGCCAAATACGATGCGGTATTCTTTTACACAACTGGGGAATTGCCTTTGAGTGATACCCAAAAAGCAGATTTGCTCGATTTCGTCCGGTCGGGGAAAGGATTCACCGGCAGTCATTGTGCAAGTGATACTTTTTACAAATGGCCCGAATACGGAAACCTTGTGGGAGGATACTTTGACGGACATCCTTGGCATGAAAAAATCAAGGTGGTGGTTGAAATGCAGGATCACCCTGCGATGAAGCATTTGGGGAAAGAATTCGAAATTACCGATGAGATCTATCAATTCAAAGCACCCTATGATCGGTCGAAAATCAAGGTATTGATGCACATGAAACTCAAAGAGGGGGACAAACGGGGAAATCGCAAAGACGGGGATTATGCTCTCACCTGGACCAAAGAATATGGCAAGGGAAGGATGTTTTACACCGCCCTTGGCCATCGAGAAGATGTTTGGACCGATCCCCGATTCCAGAAAATGATGGTAGCGGGTATCGTTTGGGCATCCACGGGCAAGTAGGTTTTCCTTGGGTAACAAATAATTTCACCCGTTACCGCCGATGGGTGAAATTTCTTGAATCTTCATTTGGCAAAAGTATCAGGACCCACATTATTTCTCCTTTATGGGGTGGTTTATGATTCGATCCCGGTTGCTTGTGACTTTGGCATGCCTATGCCTTTTTCCTTTGGGATTTCTGAACGCCATGGATCCCGAAAAAATTGCTGAATTGGCAAAAGGCTTGAATGATGCCCAACCCCGAGGTGGTAACTCGGAACTAATGGCCCAAAAATGGCAGTCTCTGGTTGCCGAAGGTCAAGCCGCGGTTCCTGTAATCCTTAATGCCATGGATGCAGGAAAACCACTGGGACTCAATTGGTTAAGGCCAGCCCTCGATGCGGTCCTTGAAAAAGAAAAACCAACCGCCAATACCATTGCCGTACTGGAATCGTTTGTGAAAAATAATGCCAATGGCGGGATCGCCCGCAGGCAAGCCTTTGAATGGTTACAAAAACTGGATGAGCCCAAAGCAAAACGGTTGATCCCAGGGTTTCTAAAGGATATAAACCCAGACCTTCGAAGGGATGGCGTTGCTTTGGAAATCCAAATGTTGAAAAATCTCCCCAAAGGAAACCAGGTTACCACTAAATGCCAGGATATATTGAAAGTTGCCTGCGACCTTGATCAGGTTTCGGAATTGGCAAAGATTCTCAAAGCGGAAAGCGTGGAGGTTGACCTTCTCAAGCATTATGGTTTTCTAACAGATTGGGCGGTGCTTGGAATTTTTGATAACACCAGGGAATTGGGTTTTGAAAAGGCCTATCCGGTAGAACCCAAAGTGGACCCCAACCAAACCTATCAGGGCAAAGGGAGTAAACCGGCCAAATGGTTTCCCACAAAAACCACTTCCCCCGAGGGTGTTGTGGATTTCAACAAATTGATCGGCAAGGAAAAATCGGCGATCGCCTACGCTTGGACCAAGGTTGAGTCTCCCATTGATCAGGAAGTGGAGATTCGGTTGGGTTGCATCACCTCCCTCAAAGTGTGGCTCAATGGGGATTGGGTTTTCCAACGCGATGAATACCATCATGGGCAAAATCCCAATCAGCATATTGCAAGGTGCAAGCTGAAAAAAGGAACAAACGACCTTTTGGTAAAAGTTTGTCAGAACAACCAAACAGAGGCCTATGCCCAAAATTGGCAATTGCAGGCCCGGTTCACTGATTTTGCAGGGTATCGGGCAGAGGTAAAACAGGCCGCCTTACCCAGTATTCCCGGTGCCGGGAAAGCCAATGAACCCAAGGAGCTGAAGTAATGATTAAATTTTGCACGGGTTTGATCTCTTTTGGTTTGCTGGGAGCATCCTGTTCCGTCCATGGGGGTGATTGGACCCAATTTCGGGGCCCAGAGGGCACAGGAGTAAGCAAGGAATCGGGCCTACCTTCGAAATGGGGGGCGGACCAGAACATTACCTGGAAGGTCCCTCTGCCCGGGAAAGGGTTATCCAGCCCGATTGTTCTTGGAAATTCGGTGTATATAACCGCATGTTCGGAACGAGGTGAGGGAAGGCTTCATGTGTTGGCCTTTGATGCCAAAACGGGAAAGGAACAATGGCGAAGAAGTATCCTTGCTACCGGGGGAACAGGTTGCCATCCCAAAACCAACATGGCGGCCCCTTCTCCGGTTGGGTCAAATAAAGCCATTGTGGCTTTATTTGCATCGGCAGACCTGGTGGCCTATAAAGCCAATGGCGATCTCCTTTGGTGCCGATCCCTATTTGGTGAGGATGCGGGAATTACCAATCAGGTTGGAATGGCTTCCTCCCTGGGTTTGCACAAAAACACCGTTTTGGTGGAGATGGAAACCGCCGCCAGTTCCTTCATTTGCGGGGTTGACATAAACACCGGGCGGGAAAAATGGCGTCATGCCCGCACCAAACATGTAAACTGGACAAGTCCAACCGTGGTAAACCAGAAGGGTGTGGATATTGCCTTATTTTTGTCCCCAACAGGCTTAACCGCCTGTGATCCTTCCACTGGAAAAATCCTTTGGAATTATACCGAGACTCCTGGAGGGAGCATTTCCTCGGCAACCGCTTCTGACGATTTGGTGATTAGTCCCGGGAGCCCTTTGGTTGCCCTGAAAAGTGCCCAAACCGGTTCCACACCGGAGGTTGCCTGGAAATCCGCAAAAGTGGGAGGCACCTATTGCTCCCCTTTGGTTTATGATGGAAGGGTTTATGGGGTTTCCTCCGTCGGAATCAATTGTCTGGATGCCGCCACCGGGAAAGACCTTTGGACGCATCGGGTAAAGGGACCCTTTGCCGGTTCCCCTCTTATTGCGGATGGCAAATTATTTCTGGTAAATGAGGAGGGGCTTACCACCGTTCTGAAAATTGGCGGCGAGAAACCCGAAGTGCTTGGTAATAATCGGCTGGGTGAAACGATCCTTTGCACGCCAGCTTTTGCCGGCGGCAAAATCTTTTTGCGAAGCGATTCCACTCTTTGGTGCATTGGTGGGAAATGAAACAGGGTTTTCAGCACCCTGTTACCTTCCTGAACGGCCAATTAATTCTCATAAGGGGGATTTCGGCAGGGTAGGAATCGTGGCGGGATCGCTCGAAATGAGTGGTGCTGGGATCCTTTGTGGTACGGCCGCACTTCGGTCAGGTGCTGGTCTTGTTACGGTTTTCACTCCCCAATCGGCCCAATTAATGGTTGCTCTTGGCAATCCCTGTTACATGGTCTCCCCATTGGAGGAAACGGATGGGCGAATTGCACCCCATTGTGTAATCGGGTTATTGCAAAAACTAGGCAAAATGGATGTCGTTGCGGTCGGCCCTGGTTGTGGGATAGGACCAGGATTAAAAATGCTCCTTGAGGATTTGCTTTCCCAACCGGGAAAGTTGGTCCTGGATGCGGATGCCTTGAATCAGTTGGCCGTTATGGGAAATTGGTGGGCCGAAAAAAAAGCGGAAGTGATTATTACCCCGCATCCGGGAGAAATGCAAAGACTAATCACAGGGGCGATGGTGGGCCCCTTTACCTCGCGAATGAATACGGCAAAAGCATTTGCCCAAGAAACCGGATGTGTGGTGTTGCTAAAAGGCCATCAAACCGTAATTGCCACCTCCGCTCAGGAATATACCAACCCTACAGGCAACCCAGGAATGGCCAAGGGGGGATCCGGGGATGTTTTGACGGGAATCCTGGCAGCCATTTGGACCCAAGGCTTACCTGCCTTTGATTCCGCCAGGTTGGGGGCTTTTGTTCATGGATTGGCTGGAGACCTGGCCTCCCAAAAACAGGGCCAAATCGCCATGCTTGCCACCGACCTTATCATGGAATTGGGGCAGGCTTTCGAAACAGTGAATGCCTCGAACCCACCACAATAAAAAGGCCCACTCCCTTTAACCCAACGGTCCTATGGATTTTTTCCTGGAATAGGATCACCGACAACCTGAGGTGGTTGCCGAGGCAAGCCGTTTGGCTTGGGATCGATCCTAACAGGGATCGGGGGTTGCGATTGTTGTTGGTTTATTCCTCTGGGATTCAGATCCGCCAAGGGTATTGGCAAGGGAACATCTTTGAAATCCCACCTGAGCGGAGCCTGAAAAGGCATTTGAATATTGGGGGAAAACCCCAATCCGGGGGTTCCATTTCCAAATGGCAATCCCTGAACCGGGATAACTCCTGAAGGGTCATTGCGGTTTTCAGGATAGGGAGGAATTCCAAACCAGCTAAGCACAAATCCCAAGGGAGCTATCGGTTGAGCCTTAAAAATCCCAAGGTTTGGTGGGTTGGGAAATACTTGGGAACGATTTGGTCCTTGGTTTGGACCATTTGGTATCTCATTTGTTGGTGTAGTACGGTAGGGATTTGCTGGAAAGGATGTTGGTCCGGGGTTTGGCCCGTTTGGTTGGGAAAACCCTGAGTTAGGCCCGTTGCGATTTTCTGGAAAGGAGGGTGGGCCATGGTTGGGACCCCCGGGTTGGGGATAGCCGGGATTGGGCCCGTTGCGATTTTCTGGAAAGGAGGGTGGGCCATGGTTGGGACCGCCGGGTTGGGGATACCCTGAGTTAGGCCCGTTGCGATTTTCTGGAAAGGATGGTGGACCATGGTTTGGGCTGCCGGGTTGGGGATAGCCGGGGTTAAAATCAGGGTGTCTTTCCTGATTCCATTGAGGGCCATGGTTTGGACCGCCAGGTTGGGGATTCCCACTGGAAAACCCTTGGGACTCCGGACGATTTGTTGGTTGAACGGGCTCCCTCGGCCTCCCATAAGGGGAGGTATAAACGGGGGGATGCGGATTAAGGGCTTGTTGCCTTTGCTGATTGGCTCGCCTTAAATCCCTGACCTGATCTTCCAAATCCCTCAATTGGTCATTCATTCGTTCGATTTTTTCGTTCGTCTCCCTTAACAAGTCAATCATTGGTGGCACCCTGGGTACTCTTGATATCCCGTAGGTAACTTCTCTATGCATTTGGGGTGGGTTACCCGGGCGAATCTTGGCATCAACCGGTAATTCCTCCCTTCGGCGTAGTTCTTGCAAAGGTACGGGTTGGGGTCCGGCCTGAGGGGCCTGGCCTATCTGTGGGGGATTCCCGGCAAAAGGAGGGTTGACTAAAACTGTGTAGGGCTGGGTAATGGGAAGGTGTGTACCCTTTTGAACATTTCCCTGAAGGTCCGAAATCCGATTTCGTAATTCATTAACCCTGGTCGATATTCCCAAAATGGCCCGTTGGTGCCTTCTCATTTCCTCCTCAAGATATTCAACCTCTTGAACCATTACCCCCTTTGAACTGCTCCTAAGCTCCTCCTGAGTAGGTCGTCTTAATTGCTCCCTTACCCGGTCTTCCCCCTTATTGGGTACCCTTTCTGGAGAAGGTGGCTGAGGAGATCGCCTCAATTGATCCGCTCGCAGGCGCTGTTCGGCTAATTCGGCCCTTTGCCTTTGCCTATCCGCCTGGTTCTGATCCAAAGGAGGAGGGGTTGGTTGTGGGTGGGCCTTTACCGATGGATCGAACCTTGCTGGGGGACCGGGGACGAAATACGGTTTGGTAACGGTGGGAGGTTGGGTAGGAGTTGGCGGTAGGGGCACCCTTAGAGGCAATGTATCCGGGTTGGAACCGGGCCCATTACCTGTTTTTTGATCAGCAACGGGTGGAAATATCGTCCGTGGAGGAATGGGGTTGGTAGATGGCCTGCTTTGGGTTTGCCCGGTCTCCTTTTGGAGTGGCCCCGCTTGGGCCAATAATCCTGACCACCCTTGCGATGGGCCGGCCAAGGAATCAAAAATCCATTTGAATTGGGTAGGGGTTATTTGCCCGGCATTCGCCTTGTTTAGCCAACAACCCATTCCCAACCAGGCCGCAAAAGCAAGGCGTATGGACCAAGAAAACATGGGAAAACTCCTGAGTTTTGGAGAGGATCGGGAACCGGACCTTTGCCAATGCCCATCCCACCCAAAAGGACTTGAAAAGATCCTGTCTCTAGAATGGCAGAGGGGTTGAAAGGGCACAAGACCAATTGGAACAATTATTCATGATAGGTTCATTGCATGAAAGTATCATGGAAACACGCAATTTGGATGTTTTTCATGGCAGCCGGGAAGTAATCAAGGGGTTAAATCTAAGCATTAAAAAAGGGAAAATCGTTGGCCTTCTTGGACCAAACGGTGCCGGTAAAACCACATTGGTACGCACCCTCCTTGGTTTTCACAAACCAAGGCAAGGATCGGTGTTCTGGAAAGGCGATCCGTTGCCCCAAGGCGAGACGGATTTTCGCAGGAAAGTTGGGTTGGTTCCCCAGGAATTGGCCATCTATCCGGAATTGAGTGCCGCAGAAAACCTGGCATTTTTTGCAAATCTTTATGGATTGGACCAAAAGGGGGCCGCTTCCTGGATTTCACACCTGTTGGATCAGGTTGGCCTTTCTGACCGGGGAAACCAGCCCTCCGGGCAGTTATCAGGAGGGATGGCAAGACGGCTCAACCTGGCGATTGCTGTGGTCCATCAACCCGAATTATTGATCCTGGATGAACCCACCGTTGGGGTGGATCCCCAATCCAGAAATCGAATGCTTGAACTTTTAAGGGATTGGAACCGGGATGGAATGACCATCCTTTACACAAGCCATTTTCTGGGGGAAGCAGAAATCCTTTGTGATGAACTTGTGATTCTTGATTGTGGAAAAATCCTGGCACGAGGAACATTGGAGGAACTATTATCCAACCTTCCGGTACGCATTTCCTTAACAGAAAAAATTCCTCAAAGGGAGGAACTCCTCAAGGAATGGGTAACCATCCACGGAGAAAAATGGCGCCCATTGAAAAATACGAAAACCCTGGAGACAGAGGTATTGAACAATGGAAATTTCATTTGGTTTTGGAAAAAACTTGCCGATCATGGAGTTCCCATGGGCGAAGTGACCATTGACCGGCCCCGACTTGAGGATTTGTTTTTGAGCCTGACCGGAAAGGACCTCCGGGATGATTAATATCCCTTTTTCCCCTTCCATCACCTTTGCAGGAACGGTAATAACGGTATGTCGCAGAGAGTTCCTTGGCCTTGGTCGGGATCGCAGGACTTTGGTTACTCTTTTGTTATTACCATTCCTTTGTATTGTGCTATTGGGAATCTTGCTGGGTGAGGGATTCGGGCAAAAACCGGATGATTTATTTCGGGTTTCCATTGTCGATCTGGATCGGAGCCAAGGATTTGATGGACTTACTTGGGGAGAGCGAATTCGGGCGGATTTGCGTGAATGCCCAGACCTGAAATTGGAATTGATCTCAAACCAGCAAGAAGCCGAATTCCTTGTCCATTCTCACAGAAGGGCCGCGGTCATCGTTTTGGGCCCGGAAATCGGAGGAAAAATCGACCTTTGTTCATTCCTTTCTCATGGTATCAATCCTTTTCATCGGGAAGGGGTTCACCTGGACAAAATTGGAGTTATGGTATTAAAAGACCCCAAACAGGGTTTATCGGCGGCGGTGATGGAGCAGGTGGCTCAAGTTTCCTTGATGAGGGTCATTCTGCCCTGGATGATCGGCAAAGCCTTTGAACAACTGGGAGACCAGGAATTCATTGAAATCCTCACCCAAGGGGTCCGGGTTCCTATCCCACCCCGTTTCCAATTCCTATTGGGTAAGGATTCCACTAGCCTAAAGGACCTCATTTACAAAGTTTCAGAGGGCAATGAAACAACCATCGCCTCCTATCGGGGTAAAATCGGAGAAGGTATCCAAAAAGCTTTAACCGGTCAATTTTCGCGGTATAACCTTACCGGGAAAACCTGGACTTCCCTGGTCAAAGCCCACGATACCACGGAACCCATGGGGCGGGAGGTACCATTTTTGGACGGGGACGGGAAAGGTTGGCTAAAAAGGGGAGCGCACCGGTATCAAATCCTTGTGCCCTCCTTTTTGGTCCTTTTTTTGTTTTTTATGGGCCTTCCCATGTCTGGTACATTTGTCCAGGAAAGGGAACGACGCACCTGGAGCCGCATGTGCCTTGCCCCAGTAAACATGGGCGCTGTCCTTATTGGGAAAACATTGCCCTATCTGGTTTTGGCAATCTTTCAGGGTGCCACCCTTTTATTATTGGGGGGCCTGTTATTAGGAATGTCGTGGGGGAGCACGCACTCGTATTGGGTTACCAACCTGTTCTGGTTGGGAATATTGGTGATCTCCTCAAGTATTGCTTCAGTGGGTTTGGGATTATTGGTTGCAACCCAGGCCAAAACCATGGCCCAGGTTTCCATGTGGGGGCTTTTACCGTCATTGGGATTAGCCCTCTTGGGAGGGTGCATTATTCCAAGGGAACTTTTTCCCGAAGATACCCGGTGGATTAGTTTTTTAACGCCCCATGGATGGGCCCTGGATGGGTTTCGGGAATTATTGACCACCATCTCACAACCCAATCCCAATTTCAGACAGGTCTTTACCGCATCTGCCCTCCTTTTTGGCGTGGGAATGATTTCGGGGACTTTAAGTATTATGACCATGATGCGTAAATCAACCGGATGAAATACATGAAGGACGGGTATTATCCCGTCCTTCATGTTGGCTCAATTTTTGTTAACTAAACGCTAGGGAATGTACCGGCCGTGTAATTGTTGGGACCGCCTTTGCCATAGGCAAAGAACTGATCAACCTGTTTGAAATTACTGGCACCAGTAGGTAGAGTCCACCGTGTTACTAATGGGCCAATGCCTGCACCTGCTCCGGTAATGATTTCAGGAACGCCATCGCCATTGATATCGACAGCCCCTACCCTTACCCCTCCGCTAAAGGTCTGGGTATAAGCATAAAAACTGCCTAATTTCAATTTGGGATTGGCCCCACTAACAACCACAACATGGGGGCCACCACCGGCATTGGCTCCGGTCACAATGTCCGCAAAACCATCACCGTTGAAATCACCGGAGGCAACAAAGATTCCTCCGTTAAATGCGGCGCTGTAAGCATAAAAACTTTGGAGAGTAGTTCCCGATTGGCCACTAAACACCTTTACATGGGGAGGGTTTGCAACCTGGGGGCCAGTAATGATATCGGTAAATCCATCCCCGTTTACATCACCTGCAGCGACCGTAACACCCCCGGTATACCCTTGGGCGTAGGCAAGGAAACTGCGAAGGATCTGGCCATTCTTGCCACTAAAGGCCTTTACATTAGAGGTTGGTCCGAGGCTCCCAGGGGAAGTAATGATGTCTGCATACCCATCATTGTTGAGATCTCCTGCAGCTATATTAACCGCACCATTGTATCCACCATAGGCCTGGAAAGTGGCAATTACCCCAAGCGTTTTTCCATCATATATTTTGATGGTAGAATTACCGCCAGGCCCTGCTGCCACAATAATGTCAGCCACACTATCACCATTGGTGTCACCGGTTGCCGTCCTCAGGCCACCTTTAAAAAGTGGCCCAAAGGGCATAACCGCAAATGCTTGTTGGTTGTTGGTCGTATTAAACCCAACCAAAGTGGGTCCCTGTCCGGGGGCAATGGCATAATAGGGCTGGGCAACCACCTTTTTGACAATGAAAACCAAGGCTCCATTGGAACCAGAATAATTGGCATTGGAGGGAGTAAAGATTGCGGAAAGTTGATGAGTCCCTGTGCTTAAGGTGGCTACGGAAAGTACAGCTTGGTTATTCGCATTAACCGTTGCCGAACCTAAAACAACCGACCCATCCTTGAACACAACCGACCCGGCAGGGGGTGCCATTTGACTTGTGGATCCAACTCCAACAATGGTAGCGGTCATGGTTACAGGAACCCCGGTGGCACCCGTGGCCGGTGTACAAGTTAAAGTGGTGGTTGTACTTCGTGAAGCTATATTCAAGGTTTGCACGGGTGAGGTGGAACCCTGATAATTCACTCCATCACCGGAATAAACGGCGGTAAGGTTATGGGATCCCCCGCCTAGGGAAATCGTGGTAAATACAGCTTGCCTTGTATTAACATCGAGAGGTGCGGAACCAAGGGAAACGGTGCCATCATAAAAAGTGACACTACTTGTGCCAAACGGCAACACTATGCTGGTTGGGCTTACGGTGGCGGTCAACTGAACCAGGGATCCAAAACTGATTGTTCCTAAAGGAAGAATTGAAAATTGGGTCGTGGTTTGCTGCCCGGTTACCACCAGATTTTTCGGAGACGAAGCAATTCCTACATAGGGATCACCGCTAACCCTGATGTAACTGGCAACAATAGGAATCATTCCCAAAGGCAAATTGGCGGTTGCACTATTAACAGTCAAAGTATAAACTAACCCATTGGGTTGCGATGGATCAACCACAGCGGAGGAGGCGTCAACGGATCCAAGAACCACAATACTTCCAGAGGAATTGGTATAAGTAAATTGAACAGGACCAGTAATAGGAGTTAAATAAGTAGAACTAATTGTTGATGATAAAGAAACCGATGAACCTTTCCCTATTGTACTTGGGTTTACAACCAAAGTATTTGTCAACAATTGCCCTACATCTTGGGTCTGGATATTGGAAACGCTTTGCAGAAAGTTACCACTAGACGATGCGTATTTGGCTTGCAAGTAGTAAACTTTACTTTCCAGAAAATCATAGTTAATACTGAAAGCCCCAGAGGAAACGGATCCAGAAGACAATGATACAGGATTGACTGGATCGGTTACATCATACAAGGTAACCGATCCATCAATGGAAGCAGTAGAATTGGGTGCAACAATAGTTCCAGAAAGAGAAACTGTGGAATTAACAACCGATGGATTTGGATTACCGGAGTTTAGAACAATATTTGTAACTGCAGGATTAACGGTTAATTGAACTATGTCAGTTTTGCTAGGAGCAAAGTCACTACTGTTATCAAAAAATGCCCTTAAATCATAAATATTGGAAGCGGCAAAGTATTGACCAGCCACATTATTGATATTGAAAGTCGTCGAAACGGTTGCTTGTTGACCGGGCAAGGGAACCAAACCTTTGACAGGTTGGGAAGCAATAATGGCCAAGGTTTTGCTGTTTTCGAGATAAACCGTTCCTTCAATACCGATTTTGGAATTCACTCCATCGGAATTAACGGTAACCCCAAGAGTAACGGCTTGACCATATTCCGCCGGGTTGGGAACCAATGATGTGATGGTCGAAAGCGATGGAAGTTGAGCTTCATAGGCCCCAATATCAATTGCCAGATTAACTGCCCTGTTGATGTACCTGTTGTCATAGGGAGTGGTAATACCGGAATTAAACACCGAAATATCACCCGTATCGCGGGCGGGACTGTTTCTGGTTAAACCAACGGTTTTAATAACATCGGTTTGAATGTTTTGAGTGTAAATATTGGGGCTAGTCATACCAACGACGGTATTAGGTCCTGGATTGTACGCCAAGCCATTGGGGTCAAGCAAGTTTTGGGGAATATCACGAATGTCACCGGGTCCAGGTCCAATGACCTGCCCAAGATAAGGGACACTTTGGTCACTTACATTGGATAACTGAATTCCAACACCACTGTAATAATTATGGCCATTGCTCAAAAAATAAGAACTAGATTCATTTAAAACATTAGGTTGATTAAAGGCGGCTGTTTGTGTTCCAATATCGGCTACAACATTATTAATATACTTATTATTAAAAAAATTCGCTCCATAATTTGAAACTATTAAATTATTTGTCGCCTGTACACCATTAGTATTACCTGGAGCGGTATCCATAAAAATACCACCGCTAATACCCCTGGACATTGTGGCGGAATCCGTACGATTTGGTAATAAACCAATTCCATTGGCTGCATTGATAGGCAACAATTGGTTATCTACACGGTTGTTTGTAATCGTTACATTAACCATTTGAACATTATTTGTCTTTGCCGCCACATAGGCATCATTATTGGTATTTAAATTTGCCCTTTCATGAGCATCACCGATAATGATCGCACCACCCGTTAATCCCCTACCATACACTTCCGGATCGATCGTTCCGGGAATGGCTGCCATATCCAAGGGTATTTGAAAATCAACAGTATCCTCGGAACCAGGCAAGGCGGTTGCTTTTACCGCATTATCTGCAAAAGTAACTTCCGTTAAAATGCTTTGAACTGCAGCCGTTCCACCTAATGGGCTATTGGTTAAATAAATGGCCCCACCACCTGAATACATGGGCTGAATGGGAATGGTTGCTCCCCAATTCGCCATACTTGGCATCCTCCAAATGTTGACCCCACAATCCACACGATTTTCGCCAAATGTTACCTGATTGATTGTGGTATCACCGCCAGAATACAAAGCACCGCCCCCAGAATACCTTGAGGTGGGATATTGGCTTGGGTCCGTTATGGTAGCATCGGGAGGAACCGGTACCTGCATCGGGTTGGTAAAAATATTGGCAACATTTCCGTAAAAAGTCGATTGCGTCAGTTTTAATACACCACTTTGATTATAAACCGCCCCACCACCACTATCTCTACCATAAAAATTAGCCTGGTTATCCGTAAAACCGGTTTTGGAAATAGTCAGATCTCCCGCTTCATTCCAAATAGCACCCCCACCCATGGTTTGGGAACCGGCTGTAAGAAGGACTTCCGTCGCTAATGTAATGTTGCTATTAAAAAAACTGTCTTTAATTATTGTACTAGGGCCGTGCATTTCAATTGCACCGCCATTAAATCCGGACACATTATTTACAAAATAGGAATTGCCAATATCTAATTTGCTAAATGTAAAAATTGCTCCTACTAATCCACCAATTCCGGCAGATAATGAATCTCCATTATAGCTAAATTCAGAATTTGTAATTTTTATAGTTGCATTAAGCGATGAATAATTATATATGCCACCAATATCATTCCTTGCTATTAAACTATTATTGATTGTTATTGAATTGGCATTATCATTCCTGATGGCTTGCAAGCTCACATTAACGATCTTGCTATCAGTTATTTGTAGCGGACCAGAACCGCTTTGAGTATAAATGCCATGTCCTTTTATACCGTCACCAAGATCTCCATCCATAAAAATATTGGCTAAACTTAAGGTTCCGCCAATATGGTAAATGGCTCCCAGGGCGGTTGTTGTAACGGTACTATAGGAATTAGCTAGCGTCATCCCGCTCAATTCTGCGGAAGTGGCTTGGGTTTGGGTTACAAAAAGACCACTCGCCCGCCTCAAAGTACTCACTTGCAGTTTGGCCCCGGTTCCGGATCCGGTCAGGTTGATCAAGGATGCGGGAAAGATAGTGCTATCCAATATTTCGTTAACCTGTTGACCACCTCCAGGTTTTTGCACAAAGACTCCCGTTATGGCCCCATTGGGACCCACGGATGTAACGGTAAACTGGGCACCACCAGCATAGGCGGGACCAGACCCCACCGGTTGGTAAAGAATATCACCGGGGGCATAGCCAATTCCCGGGGTCGCAACAGAAGCAGTTGCAATTCCGTTGATTGCCTGAATGGTTAAGGGGGTGAAATCGGAACTTGTGCCTGGTCCGTTGACCTGAATTTTCGGGTTGGAAAGTAACAAGGCACCATCCACACCATTAAGCGTAATGGTTTGGGGCGACTGGGAATTAAAAACGGTTGGATCAAAAGTAATAACGGCATCTTCATTGGAAAGGCCGGCTAGTTGGAGTCCTCTTCGTAGTGATCCATCCAAAGGGCCGCCAACTTCGCCGGGCACATCGGTAATGTTTGTTACGACATAGTTGAAGGTGGGAACCAGCCGGGATTCCAACCATTCCAGGTTGGGAGCTTTCCGGTTAGGGTAAGGTGATCCGACATCTTTTGAACCACCAAAAATTGCCGAAATTCGGGAAATAACGGACCTTTGATGCTTGAATTTTGACATAATCATTTCCCCTTTTGGACCATTTTGTCTATTTTTAAGTCTAAACCTTTGGATTTCATCATCATTCAAAGCAGGATAATTATTCCAAAGGATCGGCAAACCGCATACCAAGTCTGGAGAAAGGTTTTAGGAAAGGTCATTTGCATTGGTAATTTGGGCAATTTCAAAGGATCCTTTCACCAGGCTAGCCAACCTCATTTCTCCAGGAAGTTGCCCCTCTTTTAACGAATGTAAAGGTGTTAAGGTTTGAGGGCCTTAACGGTTATCATCCATTTTTCATGTGGTTACGATTGGGCTTATCGGGTGATTTTTTTTACTTTCCAATCCTCTCTAAATGGTCTGCGCCTCTAGTTTACCAACACCCTGGGGCCAAATCGACATGGAATCAACCTCGGGACATTCCTTTTTCCCAAAGGATTCCGGGCTGATCAAAAATCAGAATCCTCGTGCAAAACGACCGTGTCACCCGAATCCCTTCCAAACCATAGCAGGTGTTTGGAAACAAGGTTTTCAGGAGGGGCATGTAGAAATCAATCCCTGGGTATCGAACCCAGCTGAAAATGGTACCAATCCGACTGCAATTACCCTTGATGGTTCAATTATCCTCCTCTCGGCAAGGTGAGTTTTTGACGGCAGTTGAAGCAATCATTCCAACCAAGCTTCTGGCGGGAATACCTTGGCTCCTTCAAAAGCCTACAAACATAGCATGAATTGCCCTGAAATTCCCTTTCTTTTGATGTGCCCAAAAGAATCCTTTGCGATCGATTTTTGAACCGTCAGGAATTTTAATGTTTTCCCTGACAAAAAGGGAGTGCCTTTGAACAACGGCCCAATCCTCTTCCGCTGCCTGCCTTGCCAGGTCCTCATTTTTTAGCCCACCGCCAAATTCCACTACGGACTGGTTAACGGTGGTTGTCGCCCAGAGGCAGGGTTTAAAATCATCGGGCTTGAGGAACGGAAATGGGGGATGGCAACAAATTCCGTTTTTTGGGGAACCAATGTTCGAGAATTTTCCTTCAACTTTTGGTAGAGTCGGGTAGTTGTCCCGATTTTGGGATTTTGGGTAGACTAAGAGCCATCCTAAATTGCCAGATCTATTCCCATTCCGTTTCATTGGAACGGATTTTGATTCAACTGCGTAAGTCCTAATCCGGTTATTTTTTCCAATAAAGCCGGTTGAATTTCCCGAGCCAGAAATTAGAATTACCCGATGAACAGCGTCGATTCAGCCCCTAAGCAAGGAAAAGTATGAGTAATTGCACCGTTAAAAGTGATGTCAAGGACATTGGTTTGGCAGCTGCCGGCAAAAAACGGATCTTATGGGCCGATTCCGATATGCCCGTCCTAAGGATGGTTCGTGATCGTTTTGAAAAGGAAAAACCTTTGGCCGGGCTGAAAATGTCAGCTTGCCTTCATGTAACCGCCGAGACCGCAAATTTGGCTCGGGCCCTTAAAGCGGGGGGTGCGGATTTGGTCCTCATCGCTTCCAATCCCCTTAGCACCCAGGATGATGTTGCCGCAAGTTTGGTGGCCGACTTTGGCATCTCGGTTTATGCTGTCCGAGAAGAAGACAACGATAAATATTATCAACACATCGTTGAAGCCTTGGCTCATGAACCCAATGTCACCATGGATGATGGGGCGGATTTGGTATCCGCCATGATTTTCATCGCCTTGGATCGCCTCCAGGATGTCCACCCGGTCGTGAGGGGTTGGGCGGAGAAACTTAGCCCTGCTCAACGAAAAGCCCTTGTAAGCAAGGTCACAGGCAGCATGGAAGAAACCACCACGGGTGTCAACCGGCTGAAAGCGATGGAGCGTGATAATGTCCTGCAATTCCCGGTGATTTCGGTAAATGACGCCCTCACCAAACACCTGTTTGATAATCGCTACGGAACCGGTCAAAGCACCATTGATGGCATTATTCGGGCCACCAATGTCTTGTTGTCTGGCCGTCGGGTGGTGGTTTGTGGTTACGGATGGTGCGGGAAGGGTGTAGCCTCCAGGGCGCGTGGGTTGGGTGCTTTGGTAATTGTCACGGAAGTTGATCCCGTCCGGGCTTTGGAAGCTGCCATGGATGGTTTTCAGGTAATGCCCATTGCCTGTGCCGCATCCGAAGGGGACATTTTTATCACCGTAACCGGCAATAGTGGGGTCATTCGCAAAGAACACTTTGAGGTAATGAAAGATGGTGCCATGGTTTGCAATAGTGGCCACTTTGATGTCGAACTTGACCTGATTGCTTTAAAGGAGCTCTCCCTTTCGGTTACAGCCAATATTCGTAATCATGTTGAAGAATACCGGTTGAAAAATGGGAAAAAAGTATATGTGATCGCCCAAGGGCGGCTGGTAAACTTGGCCGCTGCCGAAGGCCACCCCCCAAGCGTGATGGATATGAGCTTTGCGACCCAGGCTCTTGCGACCGAGTTTTGCCTAAACAACAAGGGCAAATTGACCAATAAGGTTTATACTGTTCCTGCAGAAGTGGAGAATTTTGTTGCCTCGGCCAAGCTTACCTCGATGGGAATGAACATTGACAAGTTGACCGAAGCTCAACAAAAATATATGAGCGGATGGGAACACGGAACCTAATCCCCAATTAGGAATTAGCGCCCGATTTATAAAAAAAACTGAAAAGCCACAAGGAACCTTGCCTTTTGTGGCTTTTTGGATGTACATTGCTTTATGTTGATTTTGTGTAGATTTCCGTTTTGGCGGCACGAATGACAGATTCTACCCGGTTATTTCTGCGAGGAGTTGTTCCAACCGGGCTAACCTTGGGGAATGCAATAGCAGGGTTTGGAGCCCTCGTTTCGATTCATCGTTTTAACCCACACGATCTTGAATCCTGGGGCAATATCTATTTAGCCATTGGCCTTTTAATGCTTGCCATGGTTTTCGATGCCCTGGATGGTTTGGTTGCCCGCCTTTTGCGGTGTGCAAATGATTTTGGGGCGGAACTGGATTCTTTGTGTGATGGGATTAGTTTTGGCCTGGTTCCTTCTTACTTGATGATTGTTGTCTTTACGCAGCCCGAGTCATCATCCTCCTCCACCGTTTGGGGGCTGGTGGCTTCCTTGTATCTGGCTGGTACTCTGCTTCGGTTGGCAAGATTCAATCTGGAACGAACGAGCTTATCCAAAGCGGATGGTAAAAAATTTGTAGGACTTCCATCACCAGCTGCAGCCGGTTGTATTTGTGGTATTGTTTTGATTCAAGGTCGATTGGTATTGGATCCTCCTTTTGCGACCTGGATTCCTGGATTTTCAGAAATCACGGTGAAATTGGCATTTGTTGGGTGTCCGATGGCCGCTGCTTTCATCGCTTTTTTAATGATTAGCCGGATAGGATTTCCCCACCCTTCCAGGAAACTTTTGGGGCCAAATCGTCCTCAACCCAAAAAGACCCGGGGCCGTTGGTTTCCTTCCTCGGTTGCATTGGTTGCCATCGTTGGCTTCACCCCTGTTTGGATCCGCAGTTTGGATATGATGATTGCTCTCGTTTTTTGGTGGTTTGCTTTAAATGGGCCTTTTCAAGCCTTGTTGCGGAAAATCCAAAAAAAATCGCTGTTCATTGAATTACCCGCCAAGGCGGAATAGGGACACATCCTTGCCATTCCTGACCAATTGGAAATACTTTAATGTTTACGGGTTTGATTCAGGAAATCGCCAAGGTTGTTAGCATTCTTCCGTTGGGGAAAGGCAAGGCTCTCACCGTACACTTACCAATCCTTGGTCCGGCTGCCAAAATTGGCGATAGTATTGCCCTCAATGGAGCTTGTCTAACGGCGGTGGGTTTGGATGGTCCGCTGGTTCATTTTGAGTTAAGTCCGGAAACCCTGAATAAAACCAACCTCAATTTTCTCATGGAGGGAACTCTTTTGAATGCCGAACCTTCCTTGCGGCTTGGGGATGTTCTGGGTGGGCATTTGGTTCAGGGCCATGTGGATGGTTTGGGAGAATTGCTTACCAGAACAAAGGAGGACTCCTGGGAAATTTTTTGCATTTCAACGCCTCCGGAAATGAAACGGCTGATTGCCCCGAAAGGTTCCATTGCTGTAAATGGGGTCAGTCTAACAGTCGTTGAATCTCTTAATGACCGGTTCACCCTAGCTCTGATTCCCCATACTCTGGGGGAAACCACATTTGGCACTATGAAACCTGGTGCACCGGTCAATTTGGAGTCTGATATGGTTGCCCGTTATGTCGAAAGACTCATGTTTTACTCTTAAAGAACCAGGATTCCCTCTTTGACACCACCCATTCGCCAAACACTTTCTTATATAAAAAACCAATTGGCTATTTATGACATTGACCCTAAAAACAAATTGGGCCAAAATTTTCTTATTGATTTAAATACATTGGACCTGGTTATTGCGGCTGGAAACCTCTCGAAAAACGATGCCATATTGGAAATAGGTCCAGGAACGGGAACACTAACCCACCACCTTGTTGAACTGGCAGGTTTTGTCCTTAGCGTGGAAATTGACAGGCGTTTTGAACCTGTTTTACAACATTTAATTCCAAACAATTCTCCTTTTGAACTCCACATTGGGGATTTTTTGGCGTCCAAAAACCGCCTTGATTCCCAAGTCTTGGACAAATTCATTGCGGGTGGGACCAAATTTGGTTGCAGTCAATTCAAATTGGTGGCAAATCTTCCTTATTCGATTGCTACCCCCGCTATCATCAACCTTTTAATGAGTCCTATTCCTTTGGAGAGAATAGTGGGCTTGGTTCAGTGGGAGACGGCGGAAAAAATAACTGCCAAACCAGGGACGGACCCCTATTCCGGAATGTCTGTCCTTATTCAAAGTTTGGCCGATTGTCGAATCCTGAGGAGGGTTCCGCCTACCGTATTTCATCCCAAACCCAAGGTGGACTCTGCCATTCTGGAAATCCTACCAAACCGTGAAAAACAGGCCTATTTGTGCAATTTTTTATCAACAACTGTTTCTGCCAAGGACGGGCCAAACCGGTTTCGCATGTTCCTGAGGGACCTTTTTCTTCATCGACGGAAGTCTTTACGCCAGGCACTGGCCAAAATGCCAATGGGTGTCAAAATTCAAAAACCGCTCCTTGATGAAATGTTGATCGCCCAGCAATTGCCACCAGACATCCGGGCTGACCAACTGGATTTCGAATCCCTTTTATCCTTGGCAAAAGGATGGTGGCAGATCAAAGGTCAGGTGGATCCGATAAAAGGATTCATTGAGGATTCGTTATTGGATGAGTCGTAATTGGCGAATTTGTAGGTGTATTTTTTGAAGTGATTCATTTACGCTTTTCTCATCCCGGTTTTTGGCGGCTTGTAACAATAGATTTGATTCCAAACCAAAGTCAGACGCTATTTTTGCCAAAGATTCTTTCGCTGAAACAGGTACCTCAATGGCATTCCTTAGGAAACTGGAGGTTTGGACCATCCCTTTCGCCGCCACTTGCAAACCGTCCCAATCGTTGGTGTAATAGCATTCCGTTGCAACCGTGGCTTGAGACCGAAGGCGAATCAAAAGTTCTGGATAGGGCCTAGCCATCCCATTTTCGGGTAATGGAGAAAGGCTCGAATGATCTGCCGTAGTTGCCGCACAACCACCTAAACTCAACAAAAAGCCTAGCGGGACGATTCGGCAAGCTAGAGACTGTACCATTTTTCCAGGTTGTTTCATTATCGCATCTCCACCCAATCAACCACTCCTACTATTATTGCAGATATTTTCCCTTTGGAAACCCACCATCGCCTTTGCCTCCACCCTTATGGGAAATAGAATTAGGTTAAGCCACCCAAGGTAGGATTGATGAGCAGTTCCGCATTTGCTGACCCGGATGATTATTTTACTTCTTCCCGAATGAGTTTCGGTGACCACTTGGAGGAACTACGCAAACATTTGATTCGTGCCGCTATTGGCTTTGGGGTGTGCCTCGTTTTTAGTTTTTTTATTGGGACTAAGGTTCTTGGAATCATCAAAGAACCTGTTGAAACACAGCTGAAAGCCTTTAACCAAAACCGAATCAGGGATTTGGGTAAAAAATTGGAAAATGGGGGCCTTTCCCCGGAAATGGTTAACGCAAACATACCCTCACCCTTTTTCCATTTTGCCATTCCAAGAGAAGTTTTCCTTGCGGCTTTGGCGGGTAAAAACGAAATTCCTTCTGAATTCGTCTGGAAAACCGAAGAAAATAAGGACCAAACCCATCCAAAACCAATTGCAATCGAGGACTGTATTGTGCTCCCCCTGGCCGTTTATGACCCAATCCGGCTGGGCCTTGGATTGGACGAAAGCCTTAGGGAAATCAGGGGGGAAAACCAACTTATTACCCTTTCCATTCAAGAACCATTAATGACCTATTTCAAGGTTTGCGTGGTCACCGGATTGGTACTTGGGAGCCCGGTCATATTCTGGGAGCTTTGGTCCTTTGTGGCAGCCGGTCTTTATCCTCATGAAAAAAAATATGTCTTTCTTTATTTGCCGTTTAGCCTTGGCTTATTTTTAGGCGGCATTATTTTATGTCAATTTGGTGTAATGCCTGTAGCTATTAGTGGACTTTTAAGTTTTAATGAATGGATAGGATTAAAGCCGGATCTACGCTTAAGTGAATGGCTAGGATTTGCTATTATGATGCCCCTTGTATTTGGAATTTCCTTCCAAACTCCCCTCGTTATCTTATTTATAGATAGCATTGGTTTACTGGATGTAAAATCCATTCAAGCCAAACGGGGCATAGTATGGTTTGCTATGGTTATTGTTGCCGCAGTTATTACCCCTTCGGGGGACCCTTTCAGCTTATTGATGCTTTGGATTCCGCTGGGACTCCTGTTCGAATTGGGAATCATTATGTGCAAATTAAGGCGTAGGGGGAGCGACTTGAATATTGAAGTGCCTGACCGGGATGAGGTTTTGGGGGTTTGATGTCTGACGCATCTGTGAATTTTTTAAGTGTCCAATTTGAGGATCTCCAGGAAGATATTGCCGGACCAGCCAAAGCGTTTTTAGTGGGGGCGGGTCCTGGTGATCCCGGTTTAATAACTCGACGGGGTGCGGAACTTTTAAAAGTTGCTAATGTTGTCCTGTTTGACCGGCTGGTGGCGGATTCCCTTTTGGAACTTTGCCAACCTGGAGCAGAACGAATTTGTGTTCAATCGTTGGAGGGTACCCACCCCCAAAGGTGGCCCGAAATTTGCCGGATTTTGGTTGAAAAATCCCAATCGAACCGGGTAGTGGTCAGGTTAAAAGGGGGCGATCCCTTTTTGTTTGGTCGGGGTGCCGAGGAGTGCGAAGCCCTATTAGCGGCCAATATCCCTTATGAGGTAGTGCCAGGAGTCAGTTCAGGTTTGGGAGGGCCGGCCTGGGCGGGAATACCGGTGACCCACAGGGATATGGCAAGTTCCGTAGCTTTTGTTACCGCCCATGAACTTGGTTCCCAAGAGACCCGAATGGATTGGAAAGCAATCACCGCTTTTCCTGGAACACTTGTTTTTTTCATGCCACTCCTTCAAATCCAGCACCTAAGAACCAGGCTTTTAAATCATGGGATGAATCCAGAATTGCCAGCTGCACTTATTGAACGAGGTACCCTCCCAGATCAAAAAGTGGTGGTAACCACCCTTGACCGGCTGGTTGAATCCTCAAAGGGCTTAAAATCTCCCACCCTAATCGTGGTCGGCCATGTGGTTGGTTATCGAAATAAAATTGGCTGGTCAGAAAAAAGGCCTTTGGCCGGAATGAGGATCCTCCTCACCCGCCCTGAAACTCAGGCTGCCGCCCCATTAGCCCTTTTTGCCAGGCTCGGGGCATTCGTTGAAAACCAAGGGCTAATGAAAATTGGACCATCCCCTAATCAGGAGGCATTCCATCAAATCCTTTTGCAATTGAGCACTTACGATTGGGTGGTTTTTAACAGCCCTAATGGGGTTAGGGCTGTTTTTAACGCCCTGAAAACCATTGGCAAGGACGCTAGAGCCTTGGGTTCTAACCAAATAGCCTGTATCGGTCCATCCACTGCAAACTGCCTTGGTGAATATGGAATCAATGCCGACATTGTTCCGGGGGATTTTTCCAGTTCAGGCTTGGTTAACGAGCTGGGAACCCATTGTTTCGGGAAAAAAGTACTTATTGTGCGGGCCGATCGTGGAAGCGATATTTTGCCCCAGCAATTGAGCAAAGTGGCAACCGTTCATCAGGTTAAGGCATACTCCCATCAGGATTTATCCTTCCTTCCCCAGAAACGAATCCAGGAACTTGCCAATGGAAAATGGGATTGGGTTGTCCTTGGAAGCTCATCCATCGCTCAACAATGGGCAATCCTGACCAAAAATTTACCCCAAGGGTCTTTGCCTAAGGTTGCCACGATCAGCCCGGCTACAGCCGCCGCCGCAGAACAAAGTGGGTTAAAACCCATCGCTATAGCCAATGAATTCACATTTCACGGCATTTCAAAAGTTTTGGCAAACCATAATTTAAGATAATTTCAAAAACGGAATCGATGTTTCTAAGATAAATCTCTTGAAGCATCAAACCCCAAGAAAAAAACAACCCCTGCACTTATCAAGCCAAGAATATCTAGCACCATACTCGTCCCACCAAAGGGACTCCCAACCACCAAATCAAGCAAAAACAAGACAAAAACCAACCCCGCAGTTCCCATGGAACCGAAGCAAAACCATTTCTCCATATTAGGTTGCCTCGCTGGAATTCTACCGTGCCAAACGCATTTAGCCAACACTTACCAAGTGCTGTACATGGAACGCCTCTGAAGTTTGGAATAGAGCTTCTTGTCATGATTTCCATAGTCGTTTTTTTCCTTATCAAAAAGGCCATGGCCCGTGGAAAAATTGGTACAATCCGGAACTTGGGACCCTTGATTGGGTTTTCAAATCCTACCTGACCGCCTAACCATGCCAATGTAGTCCCAATGTCCTGAATAATTTTTCCCCTACTTGATCGGATGGCGTTGACGCCAAGGTCCCATTTCGTTTCTCCTATTGTGGGTGAATTAGGGAAATCCTTCCACCGGGGGCTGTTTCATTCATCGTCATTATGAATATTTGCCAAGGTTGGCTCAATGAAAAATTTTCTGCGCGTACTGCAATTTGCTTGGCCCTATCGAGGGAGAATTGTAGCTTCCTTTGGATGCGCCTTTATGGCTGCCATCCTTTGGGGCCTAAATTTCACAAGTATCTACCCTTTTCTAAAAACCCTGCAATCCGACCTAGCCCCAAATCAATGGATAGCGACTTGGTTACAAACACTGAACACGGAAATTGATGCGGCAGAGGAGGTCCAATCCCGTTTCCAGGCCCGGGAAAAAGAAATCGATGGCATTACCGACCAAAAATTTGCCGAAAAACAGTTACGGGAACTAACCTCCCAGCAAGTCCGGAACGACACCAAAATCCAATGGCTAAGGAGCAAAAAGCATTACCTCCAACTCATTAAAAAAAATGTTGTGGATCGATTGCCGGATGACACTTTTCAAAATTTACTTTGTGTAGTGGTGGCTGTTATCCTGGCCGTTACCTTAAAGTGCCTTTTCGAAGTGGCCCAAGACTGTTTAGTGGGAGGTGTCATCAATCGTACCATTTACGACTTGAGAAATCGTTGTTTTGGCCATGTCATTCGACAGGATGTTGACCATTTTAACGAACAGGGTTCCGCAGGCCTGATGGCAAGATTCACCAATGACATGGATTCGTTGTCAACTGGCATGAAAACCCTTTTTGGTAGGGTAATCGCCGAACCCTTAAGAGTGTTAGCCTGCATTTTACTGGCCTGCCTGATCAGTTGGCAACTTACTCTCATGTTTCTTATCATTGTGCCGGCCGTTCTCCTGGTTTTAGCCCGCATTGGTCGCACAATGAAACGAGCTACCCGAAAGCTGCTTGAAAGAATGTCAAAGATTTTCCAAATCCTCCAGGAATCCTTCCAAAGCATCAGGACTGTAAAAATTCACACTGCGGAAGCTTTGGAAAGGCGCCGATTTCTTGTTGCCATTAGGGATTATAAACACCGATCCAATATTGTGGTCTACCTGGATGCCATTGCTGGCCCCATAATTGAAGTTCTTGGAGTTGCGGCAGTAGCCTGTGCCTTGTTGGCAGGGGCTTTTTTGGTACTTCGCCAAGAAACATCGCTTTTTGGTATTCGAATGTCAGAACAACCCATGGATCCCGAAGCATTGATTCAGCTTTATGTGCTGTTAGCAGCGGTTTCTGACCCGGTTAGAAAATTGTCAAGTGTTTTCACAAAACTTCAGGCCGCCTGGGCTGCCTCGGATCGGGTTTTTGAAATACTTGATAATGTCCCCAAAATCCTGACCAATCCCTCCGGTTTCCGCCTTGAAACCCTTTCAGGATCCTCCCAAAGTATTCGGATTGTAGAGCAACAGGGCGACCTTGCCCCATGGGTTGAACCAACCGACGAAACCCCTTTTCTCCGCTTTCAGGAGGTTGGTTTTTCCTATCACCAAGGGGTTCCCGTTTTAAGGGATGTCAGTTTTGATGTTAAAAAAGGCGAAACAATTGCAATTGTTGGACACAATGGATGTGGTAAATCCACTTTATTTAGCCTCCTTCCCCGTTTTCATGACCCGGACCATGGTGCCATACAATTGTTTGGGTACGACCTGAGAAAATACCATTTAAGGAGCCTTCGACGCATGGTGGGCCTTGTTTCCCAAAATGCGGTTCTTTTTGACGATTCGATTTACGCAAATATATGCTATGGGTTAAAAACCGTCCCGAAAGAACAGGTTGAAGAGGCTGCCCGAAAAGCCCACGCTCATGAAATGATCCTCAAATTGCCCATGGGATATGAAACCGTGGTTGGGGAATCCGGCAATCGCCTATCCGGTGGTCAACGCCAAAGAATTTGCCTGGCAAGGACCATCCTTAGGAACCCACCCATTCTCCTTTTGGATGAATTCACCAGCCAATCCGATCCCGAAAGCGAAACATTAATTCATAAAGCAATGGAGGAGTTCATTCGCAATCGGACGGTTTTCATGATCACCCATCGGCCGGCATCGGTTCACCTGGCCAGCAGGATTTTGGTCTTGGAATCTGGAAGAATAGTTGGCCTGGGTTGCCATTCTGACCTCTTACAATCCTGTGTAGCATACCAGAAATTTTACCAAAGTGATTACAGACGCAAGACCGCCTAAAATATACAAACTTTTTCGCGGTTATGGAACAATTGTGGTTTGTTGTATTGCCGGTTCCCTGGGAATTTGGTTGTTATTTTTTCAAAATTTGGGGGACCGGGATCTTTGGAGTAGCCACGAAGCCCGATCCGGATTGAATGCCAGAACCATGTTGGAAACAGGAATTTGGTGGCTGCCTGGTAGGACCATTGAAACTCCCGATGTTCAAAAACCACCTATGTATTATTGGCTCGTTGCCCTTATTTCCGGTAACGCAACCGAGGTCAATAACTGGACGATTCGCCTTCCCTCGGTTTTGGGGGCATTGGTTTGCCTCGCCTCCGTTATCCTAATTGGTCACTCCTTAGGGAATCGGAAAACAGGCTTATTGGCAGCAATTGTGCTAGGCACGGCGATTCATTTTATCTGGTCCGCCCGCATTGGCCGGATCGACATGCCTTTGGCGGCTGCAACGACACTTTATGGATTATTCGCCATTCGTTATACACTAACCTGGTCCACCTGGGATTTGGTTTGGGCTTCCATTTCTGTGATGATTGCCATTTTGTTGAAAGGCCCCATAGGATTGGTTTTTTGCGGAGCTTCCGGATTGGCAGTTTGGATCACCCTTTCGAGGCAATTCTTTTCGCTTCCAGGGCTCGCCTTTACAGGGATCTTGGGGGTAGGCTTATCTTTGCCATGGTTCCTTTATGCCCACTTGGCCACCGAAGGGGAGTTTACACAGCATTTTTTTATTGAACACAATTGGGATAGGGGCCTAGGCACAGGGCGACTACGCTCTCATCCCTTTTGGTTCTATCCCGTCCAATTCCTTTGGGACTTTCAACCCTGGCCATCCTTGGGATTGCTGCTAATCCTTATTAATATTAAAAAGTTAAATCTGAATATTTATAAACTATTTGAATTTAAGTCAATCAAATTTACTTCTTTAATTTGGTTATTATTGTTGTTTTTAGTTTTATCTATTTCAAATTTTAAAAGATCTGACTATCTTATTGTGGCATATCCTGCATGTTCATTGTTTTTTGGATCATTTATTAATTCAATTTCAATAATAAATTCGTCAAAAATAATTTATAATTCACTTTCATTAGCATTTTTATTTTGTGTCATTATTACATTTTTGATTATATCTTGGTTGATATTTTTTGATATTCCAAATAATGAGGCGAACAGAGATGTCAAAACATGGGCCAAAAAAATTAACCTGTTAATGCCCATTGATGAACCTGTCCTCTTTTTTGGGGAGGAAGCCCATGCATTGGCATTTCATTTGAATCGCCCCCATCGTATTTTGGGAAAACCTGAAGAATTATGTTCTTGCCTTTCGATCCATAAACCCTCCTGGGTGATAACCAACCCCCAAGTTTTAAGCCTTTGGCCAAATGGCCCTCCCGGAACCCAGTGGGTAATGGAAGATTCAGCAATCCAGGGTTTGGATGGTCAGAAACACCATAAACCGTTAGTTTTACTAAAGGCTTTTCCCCAATAGGTACACTCGGTGATTTCTTGTCTTTTCCTGAAAATTCACCCACCAACTTACATATTGGATCCCTACAGGTCCTCCTCCTCGATTATGGATATGCAACCACTTTCGACAAATTGGATTGGGAATCGAGGGCCAATTCATTAGGTCTGACCATTTTTGTTAATTCCCTCCCCGTGGGTTCGGATTGGGGACAATCTTTGGAGCAGGCAATAACAAATATTCCATGTCCCTGGGTCCTCTTGGTTCCCAAGGGAACCAGCCCTGACCTCCTGGATTGGATCAAAAAAAACCGTGAATTGGTGGAAGCCTTGGATGGGGTCACTTTTCGAAGAACGGGTGGCAAAGCCCCTTGGATCATGAGGCTACTCTCGTGGTGTTTTCTGCAACCTTTCCGGTTTTTATTGGAAATTCCCTTGGCAAAAAACAATGCCTGGCTTGGTTTTTCCAATTGGAAATGGGAACAGATTGGATATTGGCTTCTGGGGGTTCACAATAAGGATCCATTAAACCCAATTCGACTCTTAAGGACCGCATGGTTCCAAAAAATACCAATGCAGTCAAAAACGGCATGGGGAAACCTGGAAATGCTGGCTAAAGCCCATTTTTTAGGAATGCGTTTGGCGGAGGAAATTTGCCCGGTAGAGGTAAACGCATCGCAATTGGATCCCCGGGAATGGGCCGATTTGAAAGGGGTTTTAAACAAACCCATTTTTACCAAGGACATTTCCTCCCGAAACAATGTGCAATCCAAGGCTTAAAAACCAATCTCGAGGCTTGCTGCCAAATAAGGTCCTACATTCACCTAGGAAGGAAAATAGCAAGAGATTTGGGTTTCAATACAAAGCACCTTCCCCGAATTGGGAAACCAAGCTGGACTAACGAATGGGTAATGTTAAGATAATGACTGGCGGACCCTTTCCATCCCAATTCAATCTGGGAAAGATTGGTTTCCAAGCCGAAGTGGCGGAATTGGCAGACGCGCTAGCCTCAGGAGCTAGTTCCCGTTAGGGAGTGGAGGTTCGAGTCCTCTTTTCGGCATTATTTATTAAACCTTTTTTCCAACCCATTTTGGGATAATCTATGTTGGAATATGGTTGGCAAATTTTTTGTTTAAGCCTCGTTTTGAGTGGAATTGGTAATTATATCCTGCGATATTTCGCACCAACCCTAGGATTGTTTGACAAGGTGGATGGGCATCGGAATCTAAAGGCAGGGGTAATTCCCCGGGCAGGTGGGGTGGGTATTTTTATTGCTATTGCCTTGGCCACCACCAGCCTCATGCTTTGGTCCGGGTCTGCAAAGGCCAAGTTTTTTGATAATCCAACCAGTTTTTTTCTCCTTGGTTCCGCCTGTTTTGGGATTACCCTGTTGGGATTCATTGATGATCGCTTTGGGCTTCGGGGGCGTAATAAGTTCTTGGGGCAATTCCTCCTGGTTGGCTGTTTGGTTTTTTATGGAGATTACGGAATCCAACGGATCCACCTTTTTCAAATGGATTTCGAGCTTGGCCCTTTGGCTTTGCCTTTTGCTGTTTTTTGGTTTATGGGTGCCATCAATGCAGCCAACCTGCTGGATGGAATGGACGGGCTTTTGGCAAGTGTTGGCCTGGTTGCCTCCGTTGGAATTGGGTCCATTGCATTGGTTCATGGCCAAGTTATGGCCAGTTATCTTTCCATGATGTTGGCCGGGGCCCTATTAGGTTTTCTCTATTTCAATCGGCCCCCCGCATCCATCTATCTTGGTGATGCAGGCAGTATGCTTATAGGCCTCCTTTTAGCGGCAATTTCCTTAAAAATCCAAGATCATTCCAAAGGAGAATCCTGGATGCTTGCTATACCCTTGGCGGCATTAATCCTTCCCGTGGTGGATACTTTTGCGGCAATTTTAAGGCGAAAATTAACCGGAAGGAGTATTTACAGCACGGATCATGGCCATTTGCATCATTGCCTTCAACGCGAAGGATTTGGTAGATTTGGGAGCCTTGTTATTGTGATTTTACTCAGTGCAATCGCCATTGTGTCAGGATTTATTTCAACCATTTTTAATACTGATATTTTTGCTTGGGCAGGAATTTTGTTGGTTTGTTTCATCCTTTTACAATCTGGTTGGTTTGGCAGACCTGAAATGAAACTTATTTTCAACCGACTTAAAAATATCATTATATTTACAAATATCAAAAATGATTCCGTAAGCGATGGCATATTATTGCACGGAAATGATTATTGGCATACCGTTTGGCGCCAAATTATTAATCATTCCCAAATTCATAATTATAATCAGGTCGATTTAAATATTAATGCCCCAGCCTTCCAGGAAGCATACCATGCTCAATGGGTGGGTAATTCGACTAAATTCAAAGGGGAATCCGACACATCGGCCTCTTTTATCATTCCAATCCTTGTCGAAGGAAAATGTATTGGCCGCATTGGTATCGTGATGGGACAGGAGTATCAGGGTGGTCCGGTAGACTTTTCCCATTTGGCAACCTTGGTGGGCCTTTTGGGTGAAACCACCAGGCATATATTCCAATCACAAGCCCATCCGGAAATCGCTATTGTGCCAAATGTCGAAAACAATACTATTGGTGGGTGTCCCCAACCGAGTGTATAATAACTCTGGCAGGGATTGGGGATTGGTTTCATGGCTTCAGCAATTGATAATCGCGGGATTGCTCCTCAAGAAAATTCAAGGCAACTTAACGCCTTATCACCAACTTTTCAGGAACCAAACCTTTCCAGGGAAGATTCCAAAAGCACCACACTTATCCAACTTGTTTTAAAACGGCTTCCATTGGTTTCTATTGGAGTCGTGGTCGGGGTGGTTGGCGGTTTTTTCTTTCACCTTCGGGTGGTCCCTGCCTACCAAACCTCGATTGATGTGCATGTTGTAAAAAAACGGGGAGAGCTTAACACGAATTTGGACAGTCGCGCCGGCTTTATGGAGGATTATGTTTCTTCCCAAATTGCCGTCGTCAAAAGTCCTGATGTCATGGAGGGAACCGCAGATATCCTGGAAGGGGATTCCGATTTAACTCTGGTGGACAATATTTTGGGAGGAGCCATTCCAGGGGTTTCGGGTGGATTATCCAAATCCATTGGGGAGGACCAACCATCAGGCCAACCCGAAGGGAATAAAAATAGGCAGAGCCTTAAAAGGTTACCACTTGGAGCTCAATCCAAAAGCGAATTGGCTGCCTTGGTACATGGTGGCCTTCAAGTGGTCCAGGATGAAAAACGCAAGGTACTGGTCCTCAATTACAAAACCGGTTTATACCCTGAAGATACCCCAAAGGTCCTTTTGGCCGTGGTAAAATCCTACCAAAATTATCTGAAAAAAATCTATGACATCGGGAACGATCGTTCGGTCCAAAGGATGGAAGGAATCATTACCAGCACCAATACCCAATTCCTGCAACTGCAAACGGAATTTCGACTTAAACAGGATAATTTGAAGAAAATCCACCCTGTTGGTGCCCTTAAGGTCAATGCCGGTTTGGAAGATGGTATCCGGAAATATGAATTGCTTTTGGCCGATCTTAAGGACAGAAGGGACGACCTGTTAGCAAGGCATGGGGCCAGGGGGGTAGCACTTCCCAAAAATTCCGGTGACAGTTCCCTTGGATCAGACACATCCACAATGTTTATTACTCCTGATGATGCGACTTTGGACCTGTTGAAATTGCAAATGAAGTTACTTTTAATTGATTTGGGAAAAGATCACCCCAAAATGGTTAAACTACAAACTCAAATCAATTACATAGAAGAAGTAAAGAAAGTTCGGGGAACAACAACAGGTAAGGATGGATCGAAATTTACATCAACTGATCCCCTGGGCCGGGAAATGGAACTTAACGCAGCCAGGATTACAAAATATGAAGAAGCGCTCCAACAGGCCCAAAATCAACAATTAACCTTAAAAGATGATTTGGAAAAGGAAAAAGATTTGGAAGCGCAATGCAAAGATCTGGCTTCACGAATTGAAGCCACAAGGAGGAAATTGGAAACCTATGAAGAAATCAAAAATCAAATTGTTCTAACCAAAGATCACGGGGGGTATGATGCAAAACAAATTTCAAAGGTTAGTGGCCCGTTTCCAACGGGAGCCGGCCGAATCGTTTACCTTTTTGTGGGAGCCGTAATGGGGTTTGGGGGCGGAATGGGACTTGCCTACCTTGCAGAATTAGCAGACAGGAGTTTCCAAACGCCTGATGATATTCGGAGACAATTAGGGCTCAACATTCTTGGCCATATTCCAACCATTCGGGTCGAGGAAGCAGATCGAAAACCAGGATCGTTATTGGAAGAACAGCTAATAACCGCTCATAAACCCAAATCAACTGAGGCAGAGGCCTACAGGGGATTACGAACCGGTCTCTATTTTAGCACCCAAGGTCGAGGGCACCAAGTTTTACAAATTACCTCACCCAATGCCGGGGATGGTAAGTCAACCCTTTCCTGCAATATTGCCATTTCCATTGCCCAATCGGGAAAAAAAGTAATAGTCATCGATGCGGATATGAGGAAACCAAGGATTCACAAAATTTTTGGCATCCCCAATACTGAAAATGGGTTGGCTACTTACATTGAGGGTACCTCCACCCTGGAAAACTCAATGATCCCTACGGAAGTACCCAATCTGACACTACTTCCTTGTGGGCCCCGCCCCAGCAACCCAGCCGAGCTTCTAACTTCCCCGCGATTTCCGGATTTGGTGGCTCAATTAAGGGATAAATTTGATTTTGTCCTCATTGACACTCCCCCCATTCTTGCGGTTTCAGATCCTTGCATCGTAGCGCCAAGGGTTGATGGGGTAATAGTCAATCTACTCCTCAACAAAGGGGCACGCGCCTCAGCAATACGGGCATGTGAAATGCTTGCCAATATAGAAACCCGAGTTCTTGGGTTGGTAATCAATTGTTTTGATGCTCACGCTAAATCTGGAAAATATGGGTATTCTTATGGTTATGGATATTCCTATAACTATAAATACTCCTATAAATATGGGTATCGTTATGGTTACAACTATGGATACAATGACTATACAGGGTACACAGATGATGCAGATCCATCGCAAATCAATCGCAAATCAAACCAATTGCTTCCAAATACAACAGATTCGTCTTCAAAATCCTAGGCACTTTAAATGGTCATTATTATCTACTTTAAAATATACTCAAAATTGAATTGATATAACATGTTAAAATTCTATCATTTTTAAATATTATTTTATGTTTTTTATAAATTTAATATTAAACAATACAGCAAAATGTCGATATTTTTACAATCAATTTTATATTATTTTATAGGAATTTTTAAAATAAATGACTTTTGATATGATCAATATTGAAGAAAAAAAACAAGATCTTAATTCTATTATTAAATCAAATCTGGAAAAAAATGGTTTTGAAGAACCTCATGATAATCGGTTGTTTTTTGATGATTTGTCAGAGGGACAAGTATTCATAAGTCTGGGACGCACGGTAACTGAAACCGATATTGTTAACTTTGCCGGACTAAGTGGTGACTACAACCCTATCCATATTGATCACGCTTTCGCAATGAAAACGCCTTTTCGCCGACCTATTGCCCATGGATTGTTGGTCGTTTCCATTGCAAGTGGTTTAAGCAGTAACTCCCCTCCCTTACGCATCCAAGCGTTTTTGGGAGTAAAAAACCTCCTTTTTCATGAGCCCGTTTTTATCGGTGATACCATTCGGGTAAAATGCACGGTACAATCCAAGGAAACTACCGGCCGGGGACGGCGGGGAATTATTACCTGGATACGACAGGTTTACAATCAACATTCAAAACTTGTTCAGGAAGCGGTTACCCAAGTCCTTGTGGAAGGTCGCGCCAACAAAAGTAAACATAAACTCGACCCTTTACAAACTTGATTATTTATGTTTGATTATTATCAATCATTTACATATGAGATATATTAATTTATGACCATTCGTACACGATTCGCTCCTAGCCCAACTGGATACCTGCATATTGGGGGAGTCAGAACCGCATTGTTTAATTGGCTCTTGACCAAAAGGATGGGTGGCCAATTTGTCCTCCGCATCGATGATACAGATGCGGATCGCAACCGCCCTGATGCGCTGAATCCCATCCTTGAAGGCTTTCAATGGTTGGGCATTCAATGGGATGAAGGTCCCCAGGTTGGGGGCCCACATACCCCGTATTTTCAAAGCGGGCGATTAGAGGTTTATCAAAATGCCGCATTTTCTCTTCTCGAAAAGGGGTTGGCTTATCCTGATTACATGACGAGGGAAGAACTCGATGCTGATCGCCAATTGGCGGACCAACAAAAACGCGCTTATATTCATCGTGGACCATTAAGGGATCATTCCAAGGAAGAAAACCGTTTAAGGTATCAGGAAAAGTCGGCCCCAATCCGTCTTCGCATACCGGAAAACAAAACCCTCCTAGTGGATGACCTTATTTGTGGTCCCTGTAAACAGGATTCAAACTTGGTGGGTGACCCCCTGATCCTGCGAGCAGATGGTCGGGCCCTTTATAATTTTGCCAGTGTGGTGGATGATATTTCCTTTGGTATTACCCATATCATTCGTGCCAGAGAACACCTAAGCAACACCTATGCACAAACTGTAATATTTGAAGCGCTTGGTGCTTCAATGCCAAAATTCGCCCATATTCCTGTTGTAAATGAACCAAAATCAAAGAAAAAACTCAGCAAAAGGGATATGGCCAAATTCGTGACTACTGAGGTCCGGGCTAAATTAAAATCCGTGGGATTTACGGATGATCAAATCAACAATCGCGATGATTTAAACCCGGCAACCGTATCCTATTACCGGGAGCTTGGCTACCTTCCCGAAGCCTTGGTCAATTACCTGGCACGGTTGGGTTGGTCCCTCGACGATAAAACGGAGTTTATTCCCATCCCGGAATTGATTTCCCACTTTTCCCTAGAACGGGTCAACGATTCACCCGCAAGCTTTGATCCGGATAAATTGTTTTGGTTGGCTGGGGAATACATGAAAATCCTCCCAAAAGATAAAAAAATAGCCGGTTGCCTTCCGTTTCTAGAAAAAGCCAACCTACTTCATGATCCGGCAGATTCCCAAACCCTTGATTTAATTGAATCCATTATTTCTGCTGCGGGAGAGCGCATCAAAATTTTTTCCGATATCATCCCCCTCGCCACTCCCTTTTTGAAACCAATCATCGAAAGGGACCCACAGGCGGTTGACAAATTCCTAAAACCTCCAGGTACCGCCAACCTAATTAAGTCTTTTTCCGAAAAAATCGAAACGGCCAGTCCCTTTGATGCAATGACTTTGGATCAATACCTCCATGATTTTTGTAAAGCAACGGACCTTAAACCAGGAAAACTGGTCCAACCAATCCGGGTTGCACTTACCGGCACTTCGGTTGGGTTTGGCCTATTTGATACCTTTGCCATTTTGGGACGGGATGAATCCCTTGAAAGGCTAGGCCAAGCTGTTTTGATTTCAGGTTAACTTGTCTTTGAAAGGAATTTCGAACATGGCACTACTGGTCGTTGGATCCATTGCGTTTGACAGCATTGAAACACCGGGAGGATCGGTTGACAATGCCCTGGGGGGTTCAGCTTCGTATTTTTCTGTTGCAGCTAGCCATTTTACCAAGCCAAGGCTTGTGGGGGTAGTTGGTGAGGATTTTCCGGATGAGCATCGGGCACTTTTTGCGGGTTGCCACATAGACACGGCAGGACTGGTTACCAGAACAGGCCAAACCTTTAAGTGGAAAGGGCGCTATCACACCGATATGAATACCCGTGATACCCTGGAAGTACATTTAAATGTGTTTGGGGAATTCAAACCCGAATTGCCCGCACATTATTCTGACAGCCAATTTATATTTCTTGCCAACTCCAGTCCCACTACCCAGTTGTCAACTCTGGCTCAGATCAAAAACCCGCAATTGGTTTTAGCGGATACCATGGATCTTTGGATCAATATTGAGAAAGGTCCATTATTAATGCTCCTTCCCAAAATTGATGGTCTCTTGATCAATGATTCGGAGGCTCAACTCCTTACCGGGGAAAATAACCTAGTAAAAGCGGGAAAAGCGGTCCTTGCTTTAGGCCCCAAGTTTGTCATCCTCAAAAAAGGAGAACATGGTGCCATGCTTTTTTCCGGACCTGAAGTTTTTGTATTTCCCGCATTCCCAACCGAAAATGTAATTGATCCAACCGGAGCTGGGGATTCTTTTGCAGGAGGCATACTTGGGTATTTGGCCAGCCATAATCATGACCCAATTGCTTCGCTGCAAAAGGCCATTGCCTATGGCACTGTGGTTGCAAGTCTAACTGTCGAAGGCTTTGGCCTTGACCGGCTGCGACATGTAACCCGATTGGAAATCGAAAACAGGGTCAAACAATATCGAAATATGTTACAAATCGGATAAAAGTTTTTTATTCATGGCAAAGGAGCTATTGTTAAAAACTATTTAACTGATGGTTCCATTATCCCCCCAACACCTGTCTCAGGGCAATAATCAATGCCTCAATATCACCTTCCGAATTAAAAGGTCCCAAGCTGGCCCGAATGGCCCCATCCGGGAAAGTGGATTGTGCCAGGTGGATTTGCGGGGCACAATGTAATCCCGGTCGAATGGCAATGTCAAACGAGCTATCGAGAATGTTTCCCATTTCATACGGTTCCAATCCTTCCACCGTAAAACTCACGGTGGCGACTTTTTTGTCCCAGTTTTGATGACCCAATAACCGGAGCCCAGGCAATAAGGCGATGCTTTCTGAAAGCCGCTTCGCCAAATCATTTTCCTGTTGATGAATGATATTCTGACTTTTTTCGGTGATCCACTTCAATCCTGCCAAAAGGCCTGCAATCCCCATAATATTTGGGGTTCCACCCTCCAGAAAATACGGGAAATCCCTGGGTTGTGTTTCCGTTCTGGAATCGCCACCTGTTCCACCCTCCCGCCAAGCACGCATCTTTACCCGAGGTCCAACATAAAGATTACCTGTTCCCGTTGGACCCAAAAGGCCTTTGTGGCCGGGGAAAGCCAGGAGGTCAATCGGAAGTTTTGAAAGGGAAATGGGCAAAATCCCAGCAGTTTGAGCCGCATCTACCAAAAACAAAGCTCCTTTGCTTCTTGTCAAATGAGCAATTGCTTCAATGGGTTGGACCGTCCCAAGGACATTGCTTGCATGGGTCAAAACCACAAGTTTTGTTTGGGGGGTAAATGCTTTCAGAAACGCATCTGGATTGACGGTTCCACTTTCGTCAGAGCTAATTCGTGTAACGGAATTGTTTCCAGACAGTTCCAGTGCCCGCAAGGGGCGATTGACACTATTGTGTTCAAGGTCGCTTGTGATGATATGATCCCCTGGATCCACCACACCCTTGATTGCCATGTTTAGGGCATCCGTACCGTTAAGCGTAAAAGCCCATCGGTCAGGCGAGCAACCTTCAAAAAAACGGTTTAAAGCAATTCGCGTATCGTCAAGGATTTTTTCCGAGGCCTTGGCCATGTGGTGGCCTGAACGGCCCGGATTAGCCATCGATTTACGGGCAAAATTGTCCATAGCCAAATAGACTGACTCAGGTTTTGGCCATGTGGTGGCGGCGTTGTCAAGGTAAATGGTCATTGCCGAATATTGCCCAAATGGGTAAACGATCGTTAGGTATTAATGGCCAATATACCGGGCATAAAGTGCCATGGCACGATCCGGTTCGTCTGTCCCTTTAATGATGGCCCGGCCATCGGGAAAGACGGTGAAGTCACAACCCTCAGCCGAAAACCTCAATAGGAAACGGGTGAAACTAACATTGCCCAGGTGGAATAGGTTTTTCGAAAGGAATTCAAAATCGAGCCTGATCGGTTTGGCGTGGGCAATTTGAACGGCATTTCGGCCACAAAGTGAAGTGGTTTGGGCACCTTGTTCTCCCTCGAGCCATTCAAATCGATTGTGAGTGCAACAGGGGCAATCAACTTTTCCCTTGAGTTTGGCAATTTTGATTTTCCGGAAAGTGTTTTCCCAACAATCCAGATAAACAAGATCCCGACTAATCGCATCACTATTGCCGGAGAGGATTTTTAAAGCCTCGGTTGCCTGGTAACTGGCGATGATGTTAATGGTCATCCCAAGTACCCCGGCAGTATCACATGTTCCCGCCTCACCCGGTCCAGGTGCCGCCTCGAAAACACATCGAAGGCAGGGGGTGTCCCCAGGGAGAATCGTCATGAATTGACCATGACTACCAATGCACCCCCCATACACCCAGGGGATTCCCAATTTGATCGCTGCATCATTGATAAGATACCGGATCTCAAAATTGTCTGTTCCGTCAAGGATTAAATGTACATCCTTTGCCAATTCAAGAATGTTGCCCCTGTCAATATGGGCAACGACCGGTTCAACGGAAACCAAGGAGTTGATTTGACCCAGTTTTTTTGCACCGGCAACGGATTTAGGGACCCCCTGCATCGCATCGTCTTCGTCAAAAAGCACTTGCCTTTGCAGGTTGCTTACCTCAACAAAATCCCTGTCTACCAGCCGGATAAATCCTACTCCGGCCCGAACCAGGGTATTGGCGAGAACGGTTCCAAGGGCCCCACATCCGCAAAGGAGAATCCTGGCGTTTTTGAGGTGGGTTTGGCCCGAAGTACCAATGGCATTAAAGCGCATTTGGCGTGAATAACGATCCTTTTCGGTTTCTGTCAGTTCAAAATTGAATTCGGTCATGACGGCAAATCCACACCCATTTCGTCCAAAAATGTTTCTATAAATTCCACGGCTTCCATACCAAGACCTTGGTCTTTAACCCATCCGGCAACAACCTCAAGCTCCTCTACCATTCTTGCGAGCCGCTTTGCACTCAACTTGGAAAGGACCCTTTGAAGGTGGGAAAAGGCTTCATCGGCGGCCTTTGGATCGATAAGGTTTTCGTCCGATGCGGAAATAAATACCACCATGGAAAGCAAACATTCCAGTAGTGGATCTACGCCCAATTCAGGGGGAATTTCCGGAAAGAGGGCAATTCCCTCAGGCCCTACAGTATCCTGCCCCTCGCCGGATTCAGGTTGCTTTATAATCGTATTATGGTTTGGTCCGGATGAATGGGTTGCACCGGGCAAGGGTGGTTTCCCATGGTGTTTTTGTTTTTTGACCATGGTAACTATCCTCCGGCAACGGCCGGAATGATGGCTATTTCATCATCTTTCTTGGTTTGGGTTTCAAGGTTTTCCAGATACCTAATATCCTCATCGTTGACATAAATGTTTACAAATCGCCGGAGGTTGCCATTTTCAAACAGTTTTCCACCCATGGCGGGATGAATTTCAACCAACCTGGCAAGGGATTCACCAACCGTATTGGCGTCAACCTCAACAATTGCTTGCCCCCCGGCATTGGGGCGAAGTGGGGTGGGAATATGAACTCGAACCGACATGAAGTCCCCTGAGCATAAGTGAAACGAAAAACGGGAAAGCACCAGTTATAAATTCTATTAAATCATACTCCCAAGAGATTCCCTTTGTTGGTGTTTTTGACAAGGGAGGGAAACTCTTGATTTTGAACATGGACCGCCTCAAAGGCATCCAAGGTGGCGGCAATGTGTGTTGGCGGTTCTATGTTGTTCATAATGGCCTCCTGGGTTTTCAACCCATTTCCGGTAATAAGGAGGACCGTTTTGCCATGCGGGGAAAGTTTGCCCTGTTGAAGGAGATTGCGAGCCACGGCAACGGTTGTGCCACCCGCTGTTTCGGCAAAAACACCCTCATATTCCGCCAATTCAATCATTCCTTCACGAATTTCCTCATCGCTTACATCCTCTCCCCAACCGCCAGAATCACGAATGAGTTTGGCCGCAAAAAATCCATCCGCCGGGTCTCCAATCGCCAGCGATTTGCAGATCGTATTTGGCTTTTTGACGGGTTTGTGTTGATCCCGATTGGTTTTTACAGCGTCCGTAATGGGGTTACATCCGGTTGCTTGGGCCCCATAAAACCTTGTTTTGGGTACTTGATTCAAAAGTCCGCATTTATAAGCCTCTTGAAAGGCCTTGTGTACTTTTCCAATCAATGCCCCCCCCGCCATGGGTGAAACCACCTGATCGGGCGTTTGCCATCCCAATTGCTCGGCGATTTCAAATCCCATGGATTTGGACCCTTCCGCATAAAAAGGCCGTAAATTGATATTTACAAAACCCCAACCAAACTTGAATGCTACCTGGGTGCAAAGCCGGTTCACTTCGTCGTAGGTGCCGTGAACGCCATATACTTTGGCACCAAAAATGCTTGTTCCAAGGATTTTTGCCTTTTCCAAATCGGCAGGTACAAAAATGTAACTTTCCAGACCAGCCGCTGCTGCATTGGCCGCCACACTATTCGCCAGGTTTCCGGTTGAAGCACACCCTACGGTTTTCAGGCCAAATTCCTTTGCCTTGGAAAGGGCCACCGCCACCACGCGGTCCTTGAAACTCAAGGTGGGAAAATTGACCGCATCATTCTTCAAGTATAGGTCATCAAATCCGAGGGCCTTTCCAAGCCTTGTGGCTTTAATAAGAGGGGTTCCGCCGGAATGCAACCCAACCGTTGGTTCATGGTCCAATGGGAGGAATTCGCGGTATCGCCACATATTCCAAGTCCGCATTTCGATTTTGGAACGACTTATGGCTTCACGGATTGACTCGTAGTCGTAATCCATTTCGAGGGGCCCAAAATCATCCGTGCAGAAATTGTTGGGTGACACAGGATAGCTTTTGCCGCACACCCTGCACTTCATTCCCTTAACGAAAGACTCAGCCACGGCATTCCCCCAATGGTCCATTTCGGATCATTTACGGCAGTCGCTTATCCTTTTGGGAACTCAACCCGACCATGGGCTAGAGAAAAATTTGCGTTCCTGGAACGCAATCTTATCTCTCCCGGCTATACCGGGAAGGACTTAGCACCTGACGCCATGGGGCCGGTTGCTGTGGCTTCGAAGGGCCTTTCCCTCAGCCACTCTGGATAAGATATACCAATCTGATGGCTATTATAACACTCCATTCATCCTTTGGCAACCAATGGAACCGGATACCGAGGGATCCAGGAGGAATTGTTCCCTCAAACCCTTGCCGCCTTTGGGGTTGCCAAAGCCCTCCCCCTTTTTGACCAGGTGAGGGTGGCCTGATTGTTACCCTTTGGTTCAATGCAACGCCAAAGACCCGGCAAAAACGGCTGGACCTGATCAGGGTGGCATGCTTGTTACCCTTTGGTTCAATGCAACCCTTAATTCAAATTCCATTGGTGCCCATGCAACCTTCCGCTTTTTTTAGGTTTCTATTCTCCAGATGAATCGATTGGTTCGGACTATCATAACCAAATTGAATAACCGTTCGCAGGACGCAATTTAGCCATGGATGATAGCCTTTTCAACGAATCATTCCTGACGGAATCCCCGCCCCAATCGTTATTGGATAACCTCAACGCTTCTCAAACCGCCGCCGTTACCCACGGAAAGGGTCCGCTTTTGATATTGGCAGGTCCAGGAAGTGGTAAAACCCGAGTCATTACCCGCCGGGTAGCATGGTTACTCCAACAGGGAATCCACCCTAGCCGGATATTGGCAATCACTTTCACTAATAAAGCGGCCCAAGAAATGCGCCACCGGGTGGAGGCCCTGACCCCCCACAGCCAAGTCCACATCAGCACTTTTCATAGTTTTGGGGTTAGGCTTTTACGGGAGTTTTCCCAAAGGGCCAACCTTGAACGAAACTTTGGCGTCTACGATATGGATGATCGGGAAAAACTGTTAAAACTGGCCATGGAGGATGCTGGAATTGCAACCTCTTCAAGTAATGTAGGAAGCTTCGGCAACGCCATAAGCAAATGCAAAAACCAACTTGTCACCCCGGAAATTTTTTGCGAAGGTGTACGCGACTATTTTGGTCAAATGGTTGCCAAAATCTATCCGAAATATCAGGTTCGCCTTAAGAATGCCAATGCCTGTGACTTTGATGATTTGCTCTATATCCCCGCCCTCCTTTTGCAAAAAGATAAAACTTTGCGGGAAGAACTTGATAATCGATGGCATTATACCCTGGTAGATGAGTATCAGGATACGAATAAGGCTCAATACGCAATTGCCAGAGACCTCAATATCAATCACCCAAACCTTTGCGTGGTGGGAGACCCCGACCAATCCATCTACCGGTTCCGTGGTAGTGATATTCGGAATATAATGGATTTCGAACGGGATTATCCAAACACCAAAGTAATAAAACTCGGCGAAAATTACCGAAGTACCGGAAATATTTTGGCCGTTGCCGACACCCTCATCCGAAAAAATTCCGAACGCAAACCAAAACCATTGATTACCAACAACCACCATGGAAAACCGGTCACCCTGACCATTTACGAAACAGGTGATTCCGAGGCGTTGGGTGTCGCCGGAAAAATTGTGGAAACGGTAGTTGGCAAAAAATGGAATTATCGGGATATTGCGGTATTCGTCCGGACCAATGCCCTCACCAGACCTTTGGAAGGGGCTTTTACTGGATCAAAAATCCCCTTTAAAATCGTAAAAGGATTAGCCTATTTTGAGCGCAAGGAAAACAAGGATGTGCTTGCCTATTTAAGGTTGATGGTTAATCCTCGTGATGATATTGGGTTTCTCCGGATTGTTAATGAACCTACCAGAAAAATTGGCAAAACCACGCTTGACCAACTTGGCCTATTTGCCAAAGAACAGGGTCTCTGCCTGATGGAGGCAGCCAGGCGGGCCAATTTGATTGCTGGTTTGAGGCCGGCGGTGGTTAAGGCTCTTATGGATTTTGCCCGGATGATGGATGGGCTCAATTCCCTGGTGGATGGTTCACCGGTTGATGCGGTTCGGACCTTACTGGAAAAAAGTGGCTATAAAAGGTCACTTGAAACATCGGGTAATGCAGAGGACAAACAACGATTAGAAAACATTGAGGAAATGATCACCGCTGCCGATATTTTTATAAAAAACCAGCCGACAGGATCCGTCCATGGATTTCTTGAAAATGTAGCCCTTTCCAGCAATCTCGACGGCTATGATAATGATTCCAATTGTGTTTCAATTATGACCCTCCATGCAGCAAAAGGCCTGGAGTTTCCGGTGGTGTTTATGATTGCCATGGAGGAAGGAATTCTTCCCAGTTCTTTCGCTTTACCAAGTGGTCCTGTGGAAACATCCAACTCCAAGGAAATCGAAGAAGAAAGGCGCCTTGCTTTTGTGGGAATGACAAGGGCTATGAATGAGCTTTACCTTGGTTACTGTGACGAACGGTCCTTTAGGGGTATTACCCGGGCAACCATGCCAAGTCGGTTCATTCGCGATTTGGACGATGCCAACGAAGCAATGGAAGTAATCGACTTGACCAGAAATAACATGGGTTTTGGCCACGCCCCCGAACCATGGGACTTACCTGATTTAATTTCAAACAAAACAACTCCTATTCCCATTAAACCAAAACCGGTACCCGTTTCCCTAACGGCGGCGGATCCCACCCGATCCCCCAATAAATCACCTCCCAAGGTTCGGGAAGGATCCATAATCAATCATTCGAGTTATGGCTTAGGAAAGGTGATTGAGATTTCCGGGACAGGCGTCCTAATGAAAGTAAGAATTCAATTCAAGACGGCAGGAATAAGGGCGTTTCTCCTTGAAAAGGTTACCCTGGAGGTTTTAGCCCCAGGAACCAGATTTTGAAAAAAATACCTTGGGATCCATTTTCCATTTCTTGGATGCAGGAAAAATAAGGATGCATATTTGGGTTGATGCCGATGGTTGCCCAGTAGAGGTCAAAAACCTACTATATAAAACAGCCGAAAAAAGGCAAATACAGATTACTTTTGTTGCCAATCAAATATTAACATTACCAACCTCTCCATTTATTAAAATGATGCTGGTTCCAGGAGGGTTGGATGCGGCCGATAGAAAGATCGTGGAAACAGTGGAATCCAAAGATTTGGTCATTACCTCTGACATTCCTCTTGCTGCCGATGTTGTGGCAAAAGGAGCAAAGGCCCTCAATCCCAGGGGTGAGCTTTACACGGATGTCAATATGGGGGATCGTCTTGCCACCCGCAATTTGGTGGAGGAAATGCGATCCCAAGGCGAAAAGATGAGAGGACCAACCGGGTTCACCTCCAAACACAAACAGTCTTTTGCAAATGAGCTGGATAAATGGATTGCCCAAAAAAGGTTGTATTAAAACCCATTTCGGAAACGATCGGTCCCCAAAGAAACCCGTTCCAACCCGCGAAAATCCTGTGATCGAATGGGGGTTAACCCGGTTAACCCAAGTTACGCAGTTGGAGTGATTTTTTACGATTTTTTGGTCTTTTTTGGGACCCTGATTGATGTTTTTCCCGGGAATTTGGAGTATGTCGAGTTCAAAACGGCATGTAGTCCCGACCAAGTTACTTGATATTTC